>Ga0265297_10000699_pt1 | contig 93334 bp, 110 predicted proteins | sample Munlanlwell13791_FD_192502 | JGI IMG/M metagenome (GOLD analysis project Ga0265297, IMG submission 192502) | Leachate microbial communities from a municipal landfill in Southern Ontario, Canada - Leachate well 137-91 | ecosystem: Engineered > Solid waste > Landfill > Unclassified | place... | reverse complement strand
AAACTGCGCTCGGGTCGGCTTCGTCGCTCTCCCGCAGACGGGCCCTATATAAATGTCTTTTTTATAATTTGGAGCCGTCTGCGGGATCCATGCCCGCTCCTCGCCTTCACGTCCCGCAAAAACACAGCCAATCCGCCCGCAAAACCAACAAACTATTATACTGATAAAGTGAATTTGCCACGATTCAACAACCTCCACCCAGCGCAAGATTTTTGCGGATGGCTTGGCTGTGACAACATGGAATAAGCTTTTACTTTTTTGGGGGTGACTGCGGAGCCGAAGCCCTTGCCCGCGCGCAGCCATTGCGAGCACGGGCGAGGTGGCGCAGCAGGCAGGACCCGCAAAAAAGCACAGCCAAGACAAACGCAAAAATCGATAGTCCCTCCTCTCTACTCTTAATAGACGTAGAAAAAAAAGAAATCTAACTGATTATTTAAGGAATAATTGGATTGACAGGAGTGAATAAAATTAATATGGCAACAACATCCTGCAGCTCAAAGACGGAGACTCATCTTCTCTAAACGAAGCAGTGGGAGGGCCGCCGGAATGAGTAGTGCTTGCATCGTATACTCTACCTTGCAATTTAATAGTATTGGCTCCTTGCACTAGCTCAACTATTGTTGAATTGGAGAATATTTCGTTATTGTTACCAGTATCGGTATATGTGGTTTTCTGGATTTCTTTTGTACCTGCAAGCAAACGTACAGTTGCTTTGTCTCCAGAACGAAAATTATTCATTCTTATTTCTGCATCCCAAATCACTATATATAAACCACGCTTAGGTGCATTTATATTTAATACTGGTGAAGCATCGCTATAAGCTACGCTGGCATCAGTCGAAACGACAATATTAGTATTACTGATGTCAACGCTACCCAAGGGTTCCTGAGTAAACATAATAATCGTTTTCCAGCTAGACGCGCTTGCGCTATCCCTGGAATAAAGATAAACGTTGCCTGTGTGAGTGGTAGGATCTTCGTTATAATACAACATTCCATTTCTTTCATTGGAGACATCATTAACATCAGTAAAAGTTCCCGGAGTTAAAATTACCGCCTCTGTCTTTGCCCTTCCGGTAACTTCTAAATTTTCCGTCGGGGCAGATGTGCCGATACCGACATTTCCCTCGACAATTAAATCAACCTTGCTAGGAGTAGCTGGATTGGCATCATCATCAATCAAATTCGTACAGGTACCTTCCCAGCAATATTGATTGTTGTCGATATAACTATCGCCCACTGCCATTCTCTGCGATCTTAATTCATGGTAGTTGCCATAAGGAGAAGGATAATAAGTAGTGATAGTTAGGGATTCTTGGGCAAAGGCAGGAGAAAAAAATAGACAAATAAGACTGAAGGAAATTAAAAATATTTTCATTTGGCCCCCTTGTTTAATTTATCTCTCCATATAATAAACAGTTTCTCAGCTTATGTCAATTTAAAACTGCTAACACGCTGTCAGAATTGATCTTTTTCAGTTTTAAGGCAATGAATTGATTTTTTAGCTTAAGCCTTGATTTAAATAAAACCTTTATATAGTTATCCGTATAGCCCTCCCAAAGATCTGCTTCTTTTTTTGAGGCTGACTCAATTAAAACATCCATACAAGTATTCAAAAATCCTTTTTTAAATTTAAGCGCGCAGTCATCGGAAATTTTATTCAGCCTCGCTATCCGCTCTTTGATAGTTTTCGGATCCTGCTCTGCGCTGATTTTTACTGCCGAGGTCCCTTCTCTTCTTGAATAAGGAAATATATGCGTTTTTAAAGGCACAATTGCCCTGATAACTTTAATTGTATTTTTAAAGTTCTCTTCATTCTCGCCGGGAAATCCCACTAGGACATCAGTAGTTATAGCAATTCCGGGTATACGTGACTTAATTTTTTTAATCAAGCGGATAAAATCTCTAGAAGCATATTTTCGGTTCATCTGTTTTAGGATTTCATCATCCCCACTTTGTAAGGGAATATGCAAGTGCCGGCATAATTTAGAAGAGGAAATAATCTTCTCTATCAACTCATTACTAATATCACCTGCCTCAATTGAACTTAAGCGGATGCGCACAAGGTTGGGGATTTTTTCTAAAGCATTGATCACGTCCAACAGGCTAATTTTCTTCTTTAAGTCCCGTCCATAAGCACCCAGGCAAATGCCAGTGAGGACGATTTCTTTAAAACCATTTTCTGATAGGGCTCGAGCCTCCGCGACAATTTCTTTTAACGGCCTGCTCTTACTTCTGCCGCGTACCAAAGGCACCTTACAATAAGAGCAGAAATTATCGCAGCCATCCTGGATTTTTAAAAATGCCCGGGTATGGCCGGCAAAATTTGTTATCCCGTTTAAAAGTTTAAAAATCTTAATTTTATCCTTATTTTTTACAATTAAATCTATGCCTTCTATTTCTTTAATTCTAGCGCTGTCAAGTTCTGTTAAACATCCAGTAACAATAATTTTTGCTTTGGGATTTTCTCGTCTTGCCCTGCGAATCAAATTCAAAGAATCACAATCAGCGCGGTGGGTCACAGTACAGGTGTTAATCAGGCAGGCATCAGCAATTTTACCGCGGCCGATTTCTTTATAACCTAAGGCTAAAAACTGTTCTCTGATATTTTGTGTATCGTATTGGTTGGCCTTACATCCAAGGGTGAGGAATTTAATAGTTCGACTTCGCTCACTATTAACCCTGAGCGCAGTCGAAGGGTTAATGGTTTTCATTTAACATAATAAAGCTGGCAACTGCTACTGCCGCAGTTTCCACGCGCAGGACCAAATTTCCTAAAGAAATCGGAATGAATCCTGCGTTTTTAGCCAGCTTTATTTCCTGGGGAGAAAAATCGCCTTCCGGGCCAATGAGCACAAGGATATTTTTCGCTTTTGATGCATTTAGCACATCTTTTAAATTCTTGCGCTTATCTTCTAAAGTAGGAATAAGTTTTAAATCAAAACTCGCAGCATGCCTAAACACATCCTCAATGCAGGTTACAGGATCAATTACAGGCAGGGTATTTCTTTGGCTCTGTTCCGACGCTGTTTGGCTGATTTTCTTCCAACGCTCGAGGCGCTGGGTTTTTTTATTTTTATCCAACCTTACAATCACCCGCTCTGTTTCCAAAGGAATAATTCTTTCTACTCCCAGCTGGGTTAATCGATCAATAATGTCTTCCATCTTTGATCTTTTGGGGATACTACAGGCGATTGTCAGGTTTACTTTATTCATTTTATCTTTATTTAGTTGCTTCAGGATAGTTAAATTAATACTTTCTTCTAAATACTCTCCAATTGCACAAAGATATTCTCTTGACCTATCATCGACAAGTGTAATCTTTTCTCCTGTTTTTAGGCGCAGGACATCCCTAATATGATGCAGATGCTTTTTGTCCGAGAGATTGATTGTGTTATCCGGACTAATTTTAAATTCGCAAAAGAATCTGTGCATAGTGGGTAAAAAGATTATTGGTCTCACCATTTTTTTTGCTATGCAAAAAAAATGGTGGAGCTGGGGGGAGTCGAACCCCCGGCCCCATCGTTGCGAACGATGTGCTCTCCCAACTGAGCTACAGCCCCGAATATTTTGCTATATTATATCATTAAAGTCAGTACTGACAAACAAAAAGGCGGGTTAATTAGTGGAAACCGCAGGCATAAAGATTTTCGTCTGCATCTTAACGCAAGGATTATTTGCACCCTGGGCCTGGCCGGAATCTTTACAGGCGGTAATTTCAGCAGTAATATTATTTTCGCTTAATCGGCCCAAGGCATCAGCGGGTTTAATGATATTAAAAATTTTAACTTTTTTTGCAATGATGTAATCTGGCCTGCTCCCCCAGTTAGGTGTACAGGAAGCACAGGGTAAATCCGCACATTGGGGACAATAAAGAATTTGATCCTGGTTGTCAAGCCGATAAGATGACCTATTCTGCGCATTGCCTGGGTCAGTACCAATGAGGAAATTAATTTGATTACCCTGCCAGTTAATAACTTGATTGGCACCCATGGTCATTTCATTGCCGCGCGCCTTACTAATCTCTTTAGTTATATGTTCTAAAGCAAAAGATACTTTGTTTTGTAAACTGGCCTGCGTGCTTGTAGAAATTGTCTGGTGAGTGCTAAATTTCTCAATACTGGCAAAACCCAGAGCAATCACGCTCAATAAAATGATCGCAATTAATAATTCTAGGAGAGTAAAACCACAGGAATTACTTTTCATTCCAATTAATGTCTAACTTAACCCTGCGCAAGTCAGTGCCGGCTACAGGGCTAATCGTATAATTGGAATGGTAGGTTATATCTTGAGAGGAATCATGGAGCTGTGTAGGACAGGCTGAAGAATTTCCGCCTAGGCACTTCTCGCTCCATTTATCTGCCCTAACATCCATCTGCAAAGGATCCAGGAATGCCTTGCCTAATTCTCCCCCTGCCATCCTGGAGCGGGTATGCGCAGTAAATTGCTTGCCGGTAAGAAAAACACTCACCAGCCCGCCGATAGTGATGGCAAGGATAATACTTGAAATAAGAATTTCCAACAAGGTAACTGCTTTTTTATTCATCATAAATTTTTTCGGGGTACCTTTATTTCGAAAGGTACCCCGATATAGATTAATTCAAATTAAAACTAAGGGCAATTTCCCGTAGGATCATCAAGAATATGATTAATCGTAAATTGGCATCCGCTCCAGCTACCTGAAACCCTGGTAGCAGTAGCCGTGAAATTACCACTGGCGTTAACAACATTATAGGACCAGATACTATTTGACGTAGGCAAGGCAAGCTTGAGATTATCGTTCAAACTAACAGTAGAGCCGCTATAATAGTAAGCGCTATTCTCCAGCTTATAAATCTTCTCTGCTGCTGAAATCAGCTTCAGGTTTGCCTTGGCTTCCTGGCCATAGGTATGCTCTTTCATGCGCATATAATTCGGCAAACCTATGCCTGCTAATACGCCGACAATGATCACTACCACCAGCATTTCTAATAAAGTAAAACCTTGCTTACTTTCTAGCTGCATAAATTATAAGACACTTTCTAAATCAATTAATAACCGCCTGTGCTCCAAATTGTTCCGTTAGCATAACCTAAAGATACAGCATAGGCTGCCGATGCAGCAGGGTTTTTACCGCCACTTGTACAGCGATCTGCAGTTGCTTGGCCCGCGGAACTTATATCATAATCAAAATAATGCGTGCTTTGAGAAGCGCAAGCTGCGGGAAGCTCTGTCCCCAAATCAGCTGCAGTAGTTGTATAGTTGCCATATTCTAATTTATATGCTTCTTGTGCTGAACGGATAGTGCCTAACATTGACCTTGCTTCAGCTGCACGGCCTTTTTCAATCATCTTTGCGTATTGTGTAAACCCGAGAGTTGCCAAAACACCGATGATGATGATAACGATGATCAGTTCCAACAACGTAAAACCTTTTCTCATTTCTCCCCTCCTTATGCTATTAGTACGGTTATTGTTTTCTAGTTAATATTTTAAATACATTACTAAATTTGTCAATGCTTTTTATCCGGAAATCTTACTAATCTGGAATATCGGTAAAAACATCCCGATAACCATGATCCCGATAACAATTCCCATAAAGATCAACATAATCGGCTCAAACATCGATGAAAAACGCGTAAGAAACGTCTCGACATATTCCTGGTAAAAACTATTGATCTTTTTAAACATCTGCGGCAGTTCTCCAATTTCCTCGCCGATTGCCACCATCTGCACCACCATCGGCTCAAAAAAACCGCTTCTATCTAAGGGCTGGCTCAAGGTTTTCCCGCCGCGCACATCATCTTTAATCGTGCGGATAATATCCGACATTACGATGTTGCCGACGCTGTGTTCGGCAATTTCAAGCGAATAAAGAATCGGCACGCCGCTTTCCACCAAGGTGGACATCTCTGAAGAAAACCTTTCTACCACCAAACCGCGGAAAAAATCTCCGAATAAGGGCAGGCTGAATTTGAACCTTTCATAGGCGCGGCTGCCTTCTTTTGTCTTAATATATTTTTTTAAGAGATAAAAAACAATTGCACCGATAATGAGAAAAACAAATATATATTTCCTCACAATATCGCTAAAGCCGATTAAAACCTGGGTGAGTGCAGGTAATTCCACATTAAAGCCTTTGAACAATTCCGCAAAAGTAGGAATAATCTTAATCGTTAAGAATAGCAATGCCCCTAAACCGGCAATCAGAAGCACAGCAGGATATAAAAGCGCGGAAATAATTTTTCTTCTAAATGCCGCATTTCTTTCCAGGTACCCCGCAAGCCGGGTTAAAACCATGGCCAGGTTACCACTGGCCTCGCCGCTCTCGACGAGATTAACCCATAATTCGGAAAATGCCGCCGGATGTTTTGACATCGCCTCATGAAGGCTAAGGCCCGCCTCCATATCTTTTTGCAGCCGGTGCATAATGTTGTACATCTTTAAACTCGAAACCTGCAAAGAAATAATATCCAGGCTCTTTAAGATTGTCACACCTGCGCCCAGCAAAGTAGCAAGCTGCCTGCAGAATAAAACCAGGTCATCGCTGCTTACGCCATAATGCTTAAATTTAAATCTTACCTTTCCCTTATTTTCAGCTGCTATACCTGCACTTGCGCCCTTGCCTTCGATCACTACATTCACGACCAATAGCCCGCGTGCCTGAAGCCGGCTCACCACCTCTTCCTCGGTAAAGCCTTCTTCAACTCCGCTGGAACGCTGGCCCTTGCTGTCTCTAACAATGTAAAAAAATTTTGGCATTATTCCGCTCCCAAGGTTACAGATAATGCTTCTTCCAAAGAAGTCAGGCCCATTTCAGCTTTTTTTACCGCGCTTTCATAAAGTGTCTGCATGCCGTTTGCCCGGGCAGCTTCGCGGATTTTTTGAAAAGAGGCGCGTTGATTCACCAGGCTCCTGATTTCTTCGTTCGCTACCATTACTTCGGCAACACAGACCCTTCCTTTATAACCGATTTGGCCGCAACGCGGGCAGCCCTTTGGTTTGTATAATAAATCGGTTTTCATCTTCACAGTTTTTAATTGTTCTGCAGTAGGTTCATATGCCTCTTTGCAATCAGGGCAAAGTTTTCTAATCAAGCGCTGTGCGACGATTAAAAGTATAGATGGCGCCAATAAATACGGTTCAATACCAATATCAATCAACCTGCTGATTGCCTGGGGCGCATCATTAGTATGCAATGTACTTAATACCAAATGCCCGGTAAGTGCTGAACGAATGCAAATCTCTGCAGTTTCTAAGTCTCTTACCTCGCCGACAAGCATGATATCCGGGTCCTGCCTTAAAAATGAACGCAGGGCGCTGGCAAAGGTAAGCCCGATATCAGGCTTAACCTGCACCTGATTAACCCCTTCCAGTTTATATTCTACAGGATCTTCAATAGTAATAATATTTTTTGTCGGGTGCTTGATTTCATTAAGTATGGCGTAGAGCGTCGTGGTTTTTCCGCTTCCCGTCGGGCCGGTAAGAAAAACCAGGCCATAAGGAGAGTTAGTGGCAATGCGAATAAGTTCCAGCTGCTTGTTATCGAACCCCATCATCCCTAAATCAAGGATTACTACGCCTCGATCGAGGATTCTTAAAACAATTTTTTCGCCATAAATAGTCGGTACAGTAGAAATTCTCAAATCCACAACCCTGTCTTCCAGCTTTACCAGGAATGTCCCGTCTTGAGGAAGGCGTTTTTCCGCGATGTCCATTTTACTTAAGATTTTAATACGGGAAATTATCGGCAGATGTAAATGTTTTGCCGGAGGAGGTATTTCATATAGCTTTCCGTCTATCCTGTATCTTAAAGAAATCCTATCTTTAAAAGGCTCGATGTGAATATCAGATGCGCGCTCATCAATTGCCTGGCGGATAATTAAATCTACCAGCTTCACCACCGGGGCTTCTTCTGCCCGGGCAATTAATTTATCCAGGCTAAGTTCCTGGTCAGCAAGATCCACTATTTCGATATTATCTATTACATTTATATCATATGAGTCTTTTACTGCCTGATGCAGCATGGTCACCTTGCCATAGAACTCATCGATTGCCTTTACAATATCCGACTTCGTTGCCACCACCGGATTGATATCACAACTGGTAAGTTTTTTTACATTATCAATCAAGATCAGGTCCAATGGATCAGCCATGGCAACAGTCAAGGAATTTAAGGTGCGGGATAAAGGAAGGATTAAATTCTTTACGGCAAAATCCTGCGGGATAATTTTTTCTAATCCCTGGTCAACTGCCGGCTTAAGCATGCCGGTGCCCAAGGAAAAATAAGGAATACCCAGTTGCTTGCCTAACACAGCGACAAACTGGTCCTCCTTAATCATCCCCAGTTTAATCAGAATCTCGCCCAGCCTGCCGCCTTCCTGGCGCTGGACGCTAATAACCTTTTCTAATTGAGAGGGGCTGATCAAGCCTTCTTTAACCAGAAGCTCTCCCAGCCTTAAATATTTCTCTTTAGGCATTATCTCTTCTTTTTGTCATCCATTACATCCAGGCTGGAAGCAATAGCTTTATCACGGTCAACCGCAGAAGTCAGGCCCTGTTCTCTTTCCGGCAGGCTGACGGTTGTCCTTGCCTTGACCAAAGTAAAGGCTGAATCCTTCACAATGTGCGGAGTAATAAAAACCAATAATTCGCGGGTTTTATTTTTCTGTCCTGAATTAGAGCCCGTGTTCCCTGTATGCCTGAACAATGCGCCGATTATCGGCAGGTCGCCAAAAAAAGGAACTTTAGTTTGAATATTCGTCATTTCATTACGGATTAAACCGCCGATAACCACGGTTTCACCATCTTTAACCCTGACAATTGATTTTGTACTTCTTTCTTCAGGATCACGATAATTAAAGCTTTGCCCGGCACTTGTTAAAGTATTACCTGCGATAGCTTCAGCAACTTTTGGATAAACAAACATAGTGATCTCGCCTGCATCAATATTAATCTGCGGAGTGACCCTCAAGATTACACCGGTTTCCGTTCTTTCTGCTTCAGCCGAGGTGGTGGAAGTACTGGCTTCTGTAGTGGTTTTGACGCCAATCGATTCATTAGTGGCAATCCTGATTTCCGCGGTTTCATTATTTAAAGTAAGGATACGCGGCCTGGCTAAAAACTTAGTATCTGTCTGGGTTCTTAAGAAATCAAGCTGGGCAGCATACTCATTGGGGTTTATTGATAGGGAACCTCGGTTAGCAGACGATGTGAATGTCTTGACCCAGCTACCAAAAGGAAAACCCGTACCCAAAGCAGCTGTGGCGCCTGTGATACCAACTTTAAAAGGCGTCTGCCCAAATAACACTCCCATATTATCAACTGTATTTTTACTCACATCAAGCATTTCTACTTCCAATAATATCTGGGGCACGGGTAAGTCTAATGAAGCAATTACTTTTTCGATGACAGGCATGCGTATCGGCGTATCTGTAACAACCAGGCTATTGGTACGGAAATCTTCGATAATCGATCCTCTATCAGAAAGCATCTTCTTGATTGCCGTGGTAATCCCTGCCTCTGATTCTGTCTTCCATTTACCGCCAGAGCCCGTGCCAGTGCCGCCAGAAGAACCTCCGCCGCCTGAAGCCACGGCAAAGCTTGACTCAGAGCTAGTTACTTGCTTAGACATTTCTTCTTTTAAGGAAGATGAAGAAACTGTAGCATATTGGAGGTAAAAGACCTTTGTCACGGTCTCTGTTTCCAGCTTGCCTAAATCTTTCACGATAAAAATATTATCTTCTTTATCCAGTTCATAGGCAAGATTATTTGCCTTGAATATTTTATCCATAGCCTCTTTAATCGCTACCTTGTCCATATAGAGGGTGACTTTTCTGTCCTGTACCCCTTCAGAAGCAATAAAATTCAGGCCGGACTGGATAGAGAATATCTTCAGGATATCCTTTAGCGAGACGTCCTGAAAATCCATAGAAATGGTGATTTCGGGGTTATCAAAAGGCACCTCTAAATCGGCATTCAATTTTAAGAGAGGGAAGAGAAAAATTAAGAAAAATACCAATAGGCCTGATTTCAATCCCTTATTCATTTTCATCACGTCCTCCTTCTAGAGATTCTTTGATTTCTTTTGACCCGCCTCCTGTTGCAGGCGAAGATATATTAAATTCCTGGCCCTCGAATACCGCAAGAACCCCGAACTTATTAATATCTATTATATGCACGTTTTGGATGGTATCTCCGACTTTAATAACTTTATCGTTAATTACTGCCTGGGGAATTTGTCCACCCCAGACTATCCCTTGAATCTTTAAATCTGGCAATACTACTTGCTTCTTTTTAGATATCCCTGCTTCATTGGCCTTAGCTACTTTCGGCCGGAAGGGATCTTTAAAATCACTTGCCTTATATTCAACCTTCGGCCTGGTGATCACTGGTTTCGCAGCGGCTGCCTCTTGGGCTTCCATCTTTTTGATTTCCCTAAATTCGGAGGTAGCAAATAAATGATTATTTATAAAAAAAACGCTAAAGATGAAAAAAAGAATATTAATTTTAATTAGTTTTTTGTTTTTCATTTTTTAATAAGATAGTGCTGATTTTTAAATCAACATTCACCTTGTCCGTTGTCTGGGACCGCTGCCCCTCACGCGGAGAAATCGTGATCATTTCAACGGAAAAAATTGCCGGGTTGCTCTCCAGCCTGGCGATAAACTCGCCTACGCTATGATAACCATTCGAGGTTAACTTTAAATCAAAGAAATATTTACTGAAAAAAGGCGTATTCTCTATCTGGCTCGGTTTGATAGAATTAATTTCAATCGCAGATTGCTTGGCTAATTCTCCCACAATCGTAATCACCGATGAGGGATCCTTTCGATTAACGAATTCTTCGTAAGAATTATATTTTTTTACCACTTCTCCCAAGTCATTGAGCACCACATTTTTCTTTATTTCGTTTTCTTTCGTCTCTTTTAATAATGTCAATTCTTTGATTTGGGCATTGTAAATTTTAAAGGCAAAGAATATCCCGGCTAAAATTATCACCGCGTTGATTATGCGATTTTTGTTTTTAATGAATGAATCTTGTGCTTCCATAAGCGCCCTCTGCTATTTAAAAGTAATAGTGAAATTCGTATATGAAGAGGTTTCCTGTTTCTTCTGCTCCATGCTAGTGAGTATGATATCTTTAAAATATTTCTTCAGCATCTGGTTTTCTTTTAAAGTAGAAACAAAAGAGTTTATCAGCTTTAATTCCTGGTCTCCATCGCCCAAATAAGCCACTCCCTGCATCACAAGTTCAGAGCCCTTATCGCCTCTTTTTCTATAATTAAGGTTTGTCAAGCGTATTTCCGAAGGCAAAACCCTAGGTATGACATCTAATGCCTCTGTAACATACATTTGCTTCATAATCAAATCGTTTGCAACATTAATTCTTTTAATGTATTCTTCGTCGATTTTCTTTAGCTCTTCGTAAGTTGATTCCGGATTTATACTTTTATCCACCTTGGGCCTGCTTGCAATAACAGTATTAATCTCGTTCTGTACGGGCAGCTTTCGGTACATGATGAGCCCGAAGGCCAGGCCGCAAAGGAACAAGGCCGCGAGCACCGACCTTGGATTAATTTGCACTCCCTCCAAGAAAGCCAAAGGCTCTAAGCGAAATCCCGGTTCTTTCTGGATTTTTGCCCTTGCCTTGGAAGCGAGGATATCGATTTTTAAATCGGTCTTTACAGTATTATCAAGAGATGCCCCGTAACTTTTAATCAAGCCGAGGCTCATTTTTTGCTGCCTGCCGAGATACTTGGCAATATCAATGAATTGCGGGGTTAATCCCACTTCCTTAAAAAATGCCTCGAGTTCAGCATGATACTGCTCATTGGCAATAATAAAGGTCTTGGCGATCTTCTTAAAGGAGAATTTACGGTGGTAATAATCCAGAGAAACGCGGATTTCTGTCTTGAGCTTTTCTAAGATGGAGCCGCCGGCTCCTGCCGCAGCAGCAGCTGTTGCTTCTTCCGGCCCGCCGCTTAAAGTGATATCCCGGCTAAATAACGGGAAACCATTCTCAAGAATCGAGAAATTAACCTCGTCTTCTTCAACCAGGTCCATACTAATCACTCCAACCATGCCCCGGTTGTTGAAATTGGTGAGCTTTAGAAACCTTAAGATGCTGAATGCCGAATATTCAATATTAGTAACCTTTATACCAAGCTGGCCGATTATGGAGAGATACTTCTCTAAAACCTCTTTTTTTATACCGACATAAAGCACCTGGTTCCTGTGGCTGGCTTTATCCAGGTGCACCTGAAAATCCGAAACCAGTTCTTCCACCTTAAAAGGAATATATTTTTTAACCTCAAAATTGATAATGCTCGGTAATTCGTTTTCCGGGATAACGGGGATCTCAAAAGTGCGGGTAATCAGGTCATGGCCGGAAAGGCTGATACTCACCTCTTTAGCGCTAATCTGGTTTCTCCGCAGCTCCTCCTTGAAAAGCGCAACCATCTTCACATCATCTGGCACCTTTTCTTCCAGTTCCGAAGCAGATAAGATTGAACGCTGGATATTTACGCTATTGACAATCTTCTTGGCCTTGGCTTCGGTAATACTAATTACCTTGGGGCCAAAATATAAGCCGAGTAAATTAGCCATTATTTATCTCCAACTTTTGTCATGCGCCTTCTACTTCTTAACCAGGCATCTACTTCACGGCGGTCAAATCTCCAGACCCCACCCACCTTGATGCCGCCGATTTTACCCTGATGCAACCAGTTATAAATAGTTTGTTTCTTTAATCTTAAGTAGTCTGCTAATTCATCAACGTCAATAAGCTTTGGCATACTGCATTACCTTCCTTTACCTTATTTCATAATAAACCATCGTGGAATTAATTAAATCATAACCGGCTTATCTTGTCAAGTGTTTTTTTATATAAACTTACTCAGACTTACTCGGAGTAAAAATCTCCGACGACAACGAGGCAAAGCTACGTCATGCAGGACTATAATAGACTTACTTAGATTATAATAGACTTTTAATGGAAGGGAAATTAATAAGAATAATCAGCTGTGGCTATAATCCGTGCCCTAACTCCGGCAGGATCAGTAGGAGAAGCAGCAGGAGTTGCTAAAGCGATATTTACTCTTTTAACAGAACAGGGGAAATTTGCGTCATCGACATCACAAGTTGAGGCGCCAAAACCGCAATCAGGATTAGTATTACAAATAGAGTGATTGGATGGGACCGTCCAAGCACCTGCCCCGCCCTTTCTTAAATTATCAAGCGCAAAATTTACGCCTGCCAAAGAAGCATAATAGGCCTGGATCCGGCTGACTTTATGGTGCGTCAACCTTGATTGGCTCGAGGAGATACGCAGGATGATATTCGCCATAATAACTACGAATAAGACTACCGATAAAGTAAGAAATAAAGCTATCCCTCTATTCTTCAATAACTTAAACATTTTTCCTTAAAGAGACCTTATAATCATTGTCTGCCCGTTGCAGGACAACATGCCCTTCGCGCGCCAACCACCCCAAACTCATCAGGGCACTATCGCGCGGCTTTTCAATACCTCTGACCAGGTTTGAAAAAAGGGATTCTCCGTGCTGATCCAGGTAATGCCAGATCTCACCCGCGATGATCCCGATTTCAGTAATCATAAGCTACCTCCATTTTAAATGACCCTATAATTATTATAGACCTAATAAACAGTTACGGTCAATATTTATTTTTTATTATAGCTCCCGCAGCGCGGGCAAATTGAAACTACATCTTCCCTGGTATTAATATAGGTATAGGTGCAAATTGAGCAAAACCAAATAAATTTGGTATCCAGTGAAATATCCCTGCTCTTCTGTTTTTTATCAAGCAGCCAGAAGGCAATTAAAATAATAATTGCTATTACAGTATATAAAGCGACTGCCAGGGAAAAATCAATACTGATCATTTTTTAAGCTCTAGCTCTATCTTCACCTTCTGCCATTTATCAAGCCCGATAGAGGCATCCTTTTTAATCGTCAGGTAATGGCTGATATAACGCATACATAATAAATCTGCCTCCAGGTTACCTGAAGACACCACCCTCCTAACCTCCAGGTAATTGATCTTATTCCGGGAACTCGTGCTATATTCAAGCCCAATATGCGCCACCTGCCTGTCTTTAAAATAAAGGCTGAAATTATACGGCAGAGACGGATAAAACATCACTACTGATTTTTTCCTCTTTAAAGAATAGTCCTGGCCTATCAGTTTAGTAATAAATATTGATTTGTCATTTACGATCCCGATACCGGCGCAGGGCTTTAGATAGTTAGAAAAAATTAATTCCCGGTCATTGATTTCTTTTACGACAGGATAAATTTTCGGCTGCCCGAAAATTGCTTTTTTAAGAGCCCTGCCGCCCAGATTGGATTTTGACAAAAAATCATATGGCTTAAGAATCGGCCCCCAAAAGGAAACATTGCCATAGTTCACAGCAGGTAATCTTGCGCCGAAAGAAAAACTAAAGATACCGAACATCGAAAGATGCCCGACGAGTGAAATAATCACGGTTTTCTTAAAAATCGAATTCAGCATATCAATCCTGGTTAGTGGCGATATTCACCTGCGTAATACCCAAATCCCTGGCCAAATCCCAAATCTCTACAGCCTTACCTAAAGACGCACGCTTGTCCGCTTTAATCAAAATAGCCTGATTTCTTTTTGCTGCCTGTTTAAACAGTGGCTTCAACTCAAGGTCAGTGATTACCTTGCCATTGATATATATTACATTCTCGCTGGAGATCACCAGGTTTATATTTTCATACTTTACAACTTCACTGGTTACGGCACGGGGCAAATTTACGCTAATTCCGGATTGCATCACAAAATTAGGGCTGAACATAAGAAATATGAGAAGTAAAAAGACGACATTAATCAAAGGGATGATATTAATCTGCTCGGATCCGTAGATAAAATTTAAACGCCGCTTAAACCTCATGGCACTTCCCCTGTCTATTCAGTAAGAAAATTCACCAATTCAGTAGAAACTTTTTCCATTTCCAAAATATAATTATTCACGCGGCTGACCAAATAGTTATAGGCTACAAAAGCCGGTATGGCAACAATCAGGCCCAGGACCGTAGCAAGCAGTGCCTCCCAAACACCTCCTGCGAGGTCAGCGGGTAAAACCGGGCGCAGGCTGGCGGCCTTTGCCTGGGTGGCCTGGAAACACCTGATCATGCCGGTAACCGTCCCTAATAGGCCCAAGAGAGGCGAAATATGCGCTATTGTTGCAAGCGCGGGCAGATTTTTTTCTAATCCCGGGATCTCATTTAAAGAAGCGTCTTCGATGGCCTCTTTGATTTGAGTCTTCGGCCGGTCATATTTCAGAATACCGGCCTTAAGGATGTTTGCGGTTGGGCAGGGCGTTTTATCGCAAATTTCAATGGCCTCTTTTACCTGATGGTGCTTCATTTTATCGAGGATTTTATTCAGAAAATCCTGCGCATCGATTTTAATTTTCTGCAAATGCCAGAATTTTTCCAAGGTGATTGCCAGGGCAAAAATCGAACAAAGCAATATCGGCCACATTACCGGGCCACCCGCCAAAAAGATTTGCCATAAACTCATTTTGTATAAATCCATGCCTGCCCCCTTATCCTACTTGATCTGTTTTTTAATATACTCAATCCGCTCTTTGGCATATTTTGATTCTTCGACATTCATCGCCAATAATTTATTATAGATATTCAATGCCTCTTTAAAATTTTCTTTCTGTTCGTAGATCTGTGCTGCCCTTAAAAGCGCCTTGATTACCAGAAGCCTGTCTTCCGAATAAAGGTATGTCACCTTGAGATATTCACCTATTGCTTCATCTAATTTTCCCTGGGCTTCTTTAATTTCCGCGATCTTAAATTGGATATTACTCATTTCACTTACCGGGACAATATCCAGGCTTTTAGTATAGTAATCCAGGGCATCTTCAAAATTAGAAACCTTGGCGTAAACTTCGGCGATTTTTGGAAAAATCAGGGAATTCAAATTATTATAATTTTCAATGATCTCCTTATAAGATTGAATTGCCAAATCTACCTTCCCCTGCTTGGCATAGATATCAGCGATAGCAATCAGGCTTGTGCCTGAAATATCCGACTTGCCAAGTTCGACTACTTTCTTAAAGTTTTTTATTGCCTCTTCGTATTTTTTTTCTTCTTCAGAGATAGAACCTAAGGCATAATAAGCGTTGGAAAGCAGGTTGCTCTCCGGAAAATCCTGAATTAACGAAGAGAAATACCTGCGCGCAAGCAAAAGGTCATTATGCCGATAATAATATTCTCCCAGCCACCAAATCACTTCCGAGGCAAGCTTAGAATCAGGATATTTTATGCGCAGCTGTTTGAATCTCTGCATTGCCTCCTGCTCTTCGCCCATGCGCCAGAAACAATCCGCAATCTCGTATTCCGCTTTTTGCACTAATTCGCTATCCTGATTGTAGAATCTGGTAATATTTTTAAAAACCTCAATGGCTTCAGTAAATTTGCCTAGATTATAGAGGCTTGTACCTAAAAGATACATCGCCTGGGGCCTTAGGTAACTATCCTTATATTCTTCCTGGAATTTCTCAAATAATTCTTTACTGGAATTATAGTCTTCTCTCTGAAAATAACTTAGGCCCAAGGCATAAGAGGCGTCATCCAGGAGTTTTGAATTCGGAAAATTCCTTTTTAAGGTCTGAAATGCAAGGGCTGCTCCGTCATAGTTGGATGTTTTAAGCAGGCAGCCCCCAAGTTGATATTGGACATAATCGCTGTAAAGAGAATCCGGATATTCTTTTAGGATACTATCATAGGCCTCAATCGCCTTTGCATAATTGCCGGAATCCTGGTAGGCATCCCCAATTTGGCAAAGGGCGGAAATTTTTACGATTTTGTCACCGCTGAGTTTGGCAATTTTCTGGAACTCATCGATTGCCTCTTTAAACTGACCCTCTTTTAAGTATCCCCAGGCCAGGCCATAATGCACCTTATCTACCATATCCTGAGGAGTTTCACTAGAGATTTGGCTCAATGCCTCTTTGTATGCCTCGGTAGCTTCCTTATATTGGTTAAGGTTATAAAATGCGTCTGCCTTGCCTAAATATCCCTGCAGCGAAACTAAAGGATCGGCAGTTGTTTTAATCAACTCGTCATAAATACGCCTTGCCTCATTAAACCTCTTGGTCTTTGACATTAAGATTGCCCTGCCTAACAACAATACGTCCTGGCTGGATTTTTCCAGGGTACCGGCATTAATCTGTAAAAACATCTCTTCGGATTCTTTATATCTTTTTAGTTTCAGCTCTGACCAGGCAATACCGAGTTTTGAAAGTGATTGAATTTTTTCATCTGAAGTCCCAATGGATGCCTTAGAATATTCTCCAATAGCCTCTTGAAAATTATTCAGGTAATAATCTGTCTCTGCCAGGTAAAAATATAGATAAGGCAATTTCGAGGCATCCTGCGCAAAAACCTTGAGATAGTTTTTCAATCTATCCTTTGTCTGGGAATATTCTCTTAAATTATATAAACATTCGATAACCTTAAAGGAGGATTCTTTGGCAAATGTTTCTTTAGGAAACCTCTCTTCAACTACCTTAAAATATTCCAATGCCTGGTCGTATTCTTTTTCCTGAAATAGGCACCAACCCAAAGAATAATTACTTACTGCGCTATAGCTGGAATTGGGAAAATCATCGATAATTTTTTTATAATATGACGCTGCCTTTGAAAAGTTATTTGCCCGGAAATTTACCTCTGCGATCCAATAGAAAACTGCGTCTTCCAAGCCCCGGGACATGGGCTGGTTTAGGAGCCATTCAAATTTATCCAGGGCCTCGGGGAATTTATTTTGATGAAAAAAACATTGCCCGATCAAAAGGTTGGCTTCCGCTGCCTTGGATGAACTGGGGTAACTTTTTAGAAATCGATCAAACAAACCCATGGCAACTTCATAAAAGCCGTCTTCGAATGCCTTTTTCGCCACAAAAAGCGCTTCTTCCTCTTTTTCACTCAATGTCTGTGCCTGTGCATAAGAAAAATGACAAATACCAAAGCACGAAGCACAAAATAATACAGAAGCACAAAGAATAAAAGACAAAACTTTTATCTTGGCATTTGATATTTGAATTTTGAATTTATTTTGGACTTTGAATTTTTTCATTTGATATTAACTATATCACTCTCCTACCTGTTATTCAATACTTTCTTTAAAAACTCCCCTGTATATGATTTCTTTACCTTAATTATTTCTTCCGGGCTGCCGCAAGCCACTAATTCACCGCCCTTATCCCCTCCTTCAGGCCCAAGATCAATGATATAATCCGAACATTTAATCACTTCTAGATTATGTTCGATGACAATCACGGTATTGCCTTTGTCCACCAGGCGTTGCAAGACCATAATCAGCTTTTCTACGTCTGCGAAATGCAGGCCCGTAGTCGGCTCATCAAGGATGTAGAGGGTATTACCTGTTGCGCGTTTGCTTAATTCTGAAGAGAGCTTAACGCGCTGGGCCTCTCCTCCGGAAAGGGTAGTGGCAAATTGCCCCAATTCAAGATAGCCCAAGCCAACATCAAAAAGCAGATTTAAGGTATTTTTAATCGGGGAGAGATTCTCGAATAGCACCAGCGCTTCTTCAATAGTCATCTTTAGGACATCGGCGATGGATTTACCTTTATATTTTACTTCCAGGGTTGCCTCATTAAAACGCGCGCCCTTACAGACATCGCATTTTACATAAACATCCGGCAGAAAATGCATTTCTATCTGCTTGATCCCGTCTCCGCTGCATGCCTCGCAACGGCCGCCTTTAACATTAAAAGAAAATCTCCCTGGCTTAAAACCGCGCACCTTTGCTTCCGGCAATTTACTGAAGAGATCACGGATTTGACTAAAGACGCCGGTATAGGTCGCAGGATTTGAACGCGGGGTCCTGCCGATAGGCGATTGATCTACTTCGATTACTTTATCAACATACTCCCAACCCACCAGTTTACTATGCGCTCCTGGCTTATCTTTTGATTTGTATAACTTTTGCATCAAGGCCTTAAATAATATCTCGTCGATCAACGTGGATTTTCCTGAACCAGAAACACCGGTAACACAGATAAAAGATGAAAGCGGGAATTTGACATTGATATTTTTAAGATTATGCTCTCCTGCCCCCTGGATTTCTAAAATTTTACTTTTTGCGTAAGGCCGCCTTAAAGCAGGGGCGCCAATACTCAACTCCCCCCTTAAGTATCTGGCAGTCAACGAAGTTTTACTTTCCAGAAGTTTATTTTGCGGCCCGGCAAAAATCACTTCTCCGCCGTTTCTTCCTGCGCCAGGGCCTAAATCAACCACGTAATCCGCAGCGCGGATAGTATATTCATCATGCTCTACCACAACCAGGGTATTACCTAAATCCCTTAAGGCCTCTAAGGTGGATATTAATTTTGTATTGTCCTTTTGATGCAGCCCGATGCTCGGCTCATCAAGAATATACAATACGCCAACCAGGCCTGAGCCGACTTGTGTGGCCAGGCGAATCCTCTGCGCCTCTCCACCGGAAAGAGTGGCACTTTTACGGTCCAAGGTCAGATAATCCAATCCGACATCAATACAGAATTGCAGTTTCTGATTTATTTCTTTTAAAACCTGGACTGCAATCAATTTCTGCTTATCATTTAAATCAAGGTGAGAGAAAAAATGCCTTGCCTCCTTAATTGACATCCGGGTAACCTGCCAAATATTTTTTCCGGAAAGGGTAATACTCAGGCTTTCTTTTTTTAGCCTCGCGCCCTGACAAGCAGGACAAGCAAGGCTGGACATAAATTTAGAGATCTCTTGTTTTAAATAATCACTCTCGGTCTGGTGGAAGAGCCTTTCTAAATGCGGGATCACGCCTTCAAAAGGCTTGCCGTTTACTTCTTCGCTACAACCAAAAAGAATTGCTTTTTGAATTTCTTTTTTTAGTTTATTAAAGGGGGTATCTAAATCAAAATCCAAAGCACTTGATAATTCCCGCAATAACCACCTGTAATAAAGAATATAGCCTCTGCCTCCCCGCTTCCAGGGTGCAAGTGCTCCTTCGTTTATTGACTTTGTACGGTCAGGGATGACCAGGTCCGGATCAAATTCAAATTTTGTGCCTAGGCCATTGCATTCTGGGCAGGCGCCATACGGAGAATTAAAGGAAAAAATACGCGGCTCGACTTCCGCATAGCTGATCCCGCATTTTACGCAGGCATATTGTTCATTAAAAATTAAATCGTTTTTTTCCTGAACTTTATAAATAATAATTATGCCACGGCCAACTTTTAATGCTGTCTCTACTGAATCAGTTAACCTGCTTTTAACCTCCGGCTTAATGATTAACCTATCAACTACAACTTCAATATGATGCACTTTATATTTTTCTAATTTTGCTTTGAAAGGCAGCTCGAAAAACTTACCATCCACTCTTACCCTGACAAAACCGGCTTTCTGCGCCTGAGAGAATACCTCCTTAAGCTCTCCCTTTTTTCCGGTGATTAAAGGAGCAAGGATCTGAATCTCGCTTCCCGCAGAAAGGTTTAAGATGTTAGAAACTATTTCCTGCGCACTCTGGCGTTCAATGGCCTCACCGCAGAGATAACAATTAATTTTCCCCGCACGGGCAAAAAGTAACCTTAAATAATCATAGATTTCGGTTTGGGTTGCCACTGTCGAACGCGGATTCCCTCCGGCAGTCCTTTGTTCAATGGCAATAGCCGGAGACAGGCCCTCAATGTATTCCACGTCGGGCTTCTGCAGCTGTTCAAGGAATTGCCGGGCATAGCTGGAGAGGCTTTCCACATACCTGCGCTGGCCCTCTGCATAGATCGTATCAAAGGCCAGGCTCGACTTGCCCGAACCGGATAATCCGGTGACTACGATAAGTTTGTTGCGCGGCAGCTCCAAATTAATATTTTTTAGATTGTGCTCTTTGGCGCCGCGAATAATAATTTTTTCTTCCATATTAAAAATGTAAAGTTAGAAACTTGGGGACGGTTCTATTTTTTACTGCATATTTTCAATCAGAAAAAATAGAACCGTCCCCGTGTTTTTACTTCTTTTTTCTCTTACCGCCTCTTTTCATCACGGCGCATGAAACATCGCCTTGTTTGTCAATGAAGTAGAGGAATCCCTTCTGTCTCTTGATACCGCATTTTGCTACTTTCTTAGGGCTACCGCCTTTTTTGCTGCCTCTTGCCATTTTCGCGCAAGAAACATCACCTTGTTTGTCAAGATAGTAGAGGTAACCTTTTTCTCTCTTAATGCCTACTTTCTCTATTTTCTTTGCCATATTCTTGATTCACCCCCTCTCGTTTAATAATTTTTAATTAGGTGCCGACCCTTACCGGCTCCAGAATCTGTTTTAATACCGCTACTGCCGAAAGATATGCCAGATAACTTGTCTTGGGATTATCGGGATGCAAAACATTCTCCACGCGCGAATAAATATTTCCTGCGCGGGACATAATTTGAATTTCATGAATATTCTTATGCACTTTTGGCGAAGCAATAATCTTTACCCTAACGCTTGTTTTTCCCTGCGCGGCAATGCTTAATATTGCCGCGACATTGACATTTTGCGGAAAATATTTGATCGCCTCGTGCGCGCTACCGGAAAATAAAACTAAATCCTTTTTTATGGATTTCAGGTTAATATTCTTTTCCATAACATATTTTACCCCGGAAAAGGCAATCGGATTTTTTGTGGTTGTTAAAACGATTTTTTCTATTCCGGCAATATTCGCCGCCTTTAAAGCATCAATTCCGGCAATTGCGCCGCTGGGAATAAAGACCCGCGCCTTATGCCTCTTGGCAAAAGCAAAAAGCCCGGGATAATCATCAATTATCCCGCCCACGCTCATAATCATCATGTCTTTACCTTGAGCAATAGCCTGCCGGCTGATATCATAAGAGGCCTTTGCCGAAGCAGCTTCAATGACAAGGTCGGATTTTTGAATTAATTTTTTAAGGGATGCCGAAACTAAAGACTGACTAGTGCTGACTGATTTAAAGAGGCGGGTGGATTTTTCTTGATCAATATCGAAAAGGCCGACTAAAGCTGCTTCTTTTCTAAAATCTTTGCTAATTTTCCTGGCCAGGGAAGTTCCAATTGCCCCGCAGCCGACAATTCCGATTTTTAATTTTTTAGGCATATTTCCTCATAATGATGTTATCGATTAAACGCGTTTTACCAATCCAAATTCCCAGGGCAATCAAAGAATTTTCTTTGATTTTTGCCAATGGTTGCAGACTATCCAAATCAACTATAGAGATATAATCAATCCTCGCGGTTTTTTTGGCAAGAATCATTTTACGCATCTCTCGGATAATAGCCTTTGTATCATAATTTCTTTTTTTGATTAATTTTCTCGCTAAGGACAGCGCCTGTGGGATTACTCTTGCGTCAAGCCTTTCGCTTTGATCCAAGTTACTATTTCTTGAGCTCAAAGCTAATCCGTCTTTTGCGCGCACAGTTGCCAGCACCTTTATTTTTACAGGAAGATTAAGATCCTGCGCTGCTTTTTTAATAATTAATGCTTGCTGCGCGTCTTTCTGGCCAAAATAAGCTTTATCAGGGCTGACAATATTAAAAAGTTTTATCACTACAGTGGCGACACCTTTGAAATGCCCTGGACGGGACTTGCCGCATAAGACATCGCCCAAGCCTTGGCAATCCACGGATGTCCCATGCCCTTCTGGATACATCTGGCGCGCGTCAGGATAAAATATATAATCTACTTTTTCTTTTGCGCACAACCTTGCATCGTTTTTTAAATCCCTGGGGTATTTTTTGAAATCTTCTTTTGGCCCGAACTGCGTCGGATTAACAAAAATACTTACTACCACAAAATCATTTTCACGGCGTGCTTGCCTAATCAAACTTAAATGCCCTTCGTGAAGCGCGCCCATAGTCGGGACAAAACCAATTGTCTTGCCGTTTATTTTAAGCTTCCTGGAAATTTCCTGCATTAGTTTAATACTACGCACAATTCTCATCATATAATTTCAGCTAATGGCTTTAAGACAAATTTACGTTCGAATACTTTTGGATGAGGGACCTTCAGGTCTTTCCTATTGATAATTTTGTCCCCATAAAATAAAATGTCCAAATCAATCACCCTTGGCCCATTACGCACGGTTTCTTTACGGCCAAGGTCCTTCTCGATTTTTTTTAGGTTCTTTAAAAGCGCTATGGCGGGAATATTTGTTTTGATTTTTAATGCCGCGTTCAGATACTTCGGTTGGTTACGCGGCCCTCCGACAGGATCGGTTTCGATGATTCTGGATAATTTGATAATTTTGGTCTCTTTCAAAGCGTTAATCTTTTTTAACGACAATTTTATATACTTCTGCCTATTGCCTAGATTTGAACCTATGCCTAAAAAACAAATAGTCATTACTTTATTTTTCTTAAGCGCTCCACTGCCTCGTTGATCCTGTCGCTGGGCACGGTCAGTGCCATACGAATATAGCCTTCTCCAAATTTACCAAAGCCTACGCCTGGTGTAGCAATGATATCCGCTTTTTCTAAAAGTAGAGCAGAGAATTTTATAGAATTGCTTTTGTCGGGAACCTTAATCCAGCAATAAAAAGTTGCCTTTGGCGCTTTTACATCCCAACCCAAAGATTTTAGGCCTTTAATTAAACAGTCGCGCCTCTCTTCATAAAGCTGGCACATATCCACGATATGCTGCTGCGGCCCTTCAAGTGCTGCCACAGCAGCCAATTGAATCGCAGAAAATATCCCGGAATCAATATTGGATTTAACTTTTGCCAAGGCACTAACCAGTTTTTCATTTCCGCAGGCCCAGCCCACGCGCCAGCCGGTCATATTGTAGGTCTTGGATAAAGAATGAAACTCAATTGCGACATCCCTTGCACCTTCTAGTTCCAGAAAACTCTGCGGCCGATAACCATCATAAGCCATTTCAGAGTAGGCTAAGTCGGAAATCACAATCAGTTTATGTTTTTTGGCAAAATTAATTACCTCTTGATAAAAACCCGTATCAGCAATTGCCGATGTCGGATTATTCGGATAATTAATATAAATTATTTTTGCTTTTTTTAAGATAGCTGCGGGAATTTTCTTGAGATCCGGCAAGAAACCATTGCTTTCCCTGAGCGGCATGAGATACGGCTTTCCTCCGGCAAAAATTGTCCCTCCTTTGTAAGGCGGGTAACATGGATCAGGAATAAGCGCATAATCGCCCTGATTTAAAAAAGCTAAAGGAAAATGCGCAATGCCTTCTTTTGAACCGATTAAAGGTAAGATTTCCGTATCGGGATTAAGATCAACATTAAATCTATTCTTGCACCATTTCGCCATTGAGCTGCGCAATACAGGCATACCCTGATCCAGGGCATAGCGATGGGTCGCTGGGTCACGTGCTGCAGCATAGAGTTTCTCGATAATATGCGCGGGTGTCGGCTGATCAGGATCTCCGATACCTAAATCGATAATATCCCTGCCTTGTGCACGGGCAGCCCTTTTTGCCTTATCGATTTCCAGAAACAAATATGGCGGCAATGCTTGAATTTTTTTAGAAAGCTTAAACATTATATTCATTTCTCCCAATAGTATTTTTACCTTGTGACCTTGTGACTTTGCGACCTTGTGACTTTTACCCTTTTAGAACATCCTGCATAGAATATAACCCCGCGGGTTTTCCGGCTATCCATTTCGCTGCCTTTAATGCACCCAGGGCAAAAAGATCACGCGTATGCGCCTGATGTTTGATTTCAATACGTTCGGAATTACCGCAGAAAATAATTGTATGGTCTCCGATAATATCGCCTAATCTGATGGCATGTGTAGGAATAACTTTTCCGGTTGCATCAGCTAAAATTTGTGCCATTTTTTTGGCTGTGCCCGAAGGCGCATCTTTTTTAGCCTTATGATGCGCCTCTACGATTTCAATATTATAGTCCGGCCCTAATTTTTTGGCGATCTCCGGCAATATCGAAAACAGGACATTTACCCCTACGGCCATATTTGGCGTAAAGACTACCGGGACTACCCGGGAGACTTCTTCAACTTTTTTGATTTGTTCTTCACTTAAACCAGTTGTACCCAGGACTAAGGCTTTTTTATAGCGCGCCACATAATCCAAATTCACATCTGTCCCCTCTGGAACCGTAAAATCAATTAACACATCAATTAAAAACATCCCATCCGGGCTTGAAGAAACTTTCAGTTTTCCTAGTTCCCTGCCGATTAAGGAGGTACCCTTCTTTTCCAAAGCGAGATTAATTTCAAAATCTTTGTCATTAGATGCTAACTCATATATGCGCCTACCCATTTTTCCGCAGGCACCGGCTATTCCTAATTTAATCATCGTTCCTCCTAAAGCAGGCCGTATTCTTTCAGGGCTTTTCTCAATTTTTCTAAATTCTCAGGCAGCATGGGACACATCGGCAACCGTAAATCAGGCTCGCACATACCTAAGAGCCCCATCGCGGTTTTCACCGGTATTGGATTAGTCTCAATAAATATAGCCTTAGTTAAAGGCAGTAATTTGTAATGAATTTCCTGTGCTTTTTTAATATTTCCTTTTTCGAATTCGTGCACTAAGTTCGCCACATCGCGCGGCACAATATTAGCTACCACAGAAATAATCCCCACGCCTCCGATGCCTAATATAGGTAAAGTCAAGCTATCATCCCCTGCAATAAGAATAAAACTCTTCGGGCATAATTGTTTGATCCGCGACATCTGGTCTAAGCTACCTGATGCCTCTTTTACAGCCACGATATTTTTACAGTCATGCGCTAACCTGGCGATTGTTTCCGGCTCAATATTTACGCCTGTACGCGAGGCAATGTTATAAAGAATAATCGGGATATCCACAGAATTGGCAATTGCTTTAAAATGCTCATAGAGCCCTTTCTGGGTCGGACGATTATAATAAGGAGAAACTTGCAGTGAAGCATCCGCTCCAGCAGAAGCAGCCTGCTTAGTAAGCATGATTGCTTCTTCGGTGGAATTCGAACCTGTGCCGGCGATTACCGGGACTCTTTTATTTACCTGCTTTATAGTAATTTCAATTACCCTTTCATGCTCTGCGAAAGTAAGCGTAGCAGATTCTCCGGTTGTCCCGCAGGGCACGATTCCGGATGTACCGTTTTTAATTTGAAACTCGATTAATTCTTTTAATTTCTTATCATCGACTTTATTGTTTTTAAACGGTGTGACGATGGCTACAATCGAACCTTTAAACATTGTAAACTCCTTTGTAGACAATCCTTGCTCTGCCTTCCAGCCAGACGTTTTTATAATTATTCTCTCTTCGTTCAAAATAAACTTTTAATGTTTCCCCGCTTTGTGTCAAAACATTTACCTGATGGATGACGGATGACGGATGACGGATGACGGATGACGGACGAAGGCTGGCAAAAATTAAGGCTGAGGCCACAGAACCTGTGCCGCATGCCAGGGTCTCATCCTCTACTCCTCTTTCATAAGTCCGCAAGCCAATAGAATTATTATCTAACACCTCAACAAAATCAACATTTGTCCCGCTCGGTGCAAATTTATGATGATAACGTATTTGCCTGCCTAAACTGACAATATCAATTTTTTTTAATCCTTCAGTAAAGATTACCGTATGCGGAACTCCGGTATTAATAAAATTCACTTTAATATTACGATTATTCACTTGAAGCGGAATATTTAATTTAGTATTTTTTGGTTCAGTTAATTTAATCTTCACGATATCTTTATTTACCTTTGTTTCGATTATCCCTGCCTTGGTTTCAATTTTTTTGCATCTACTGCCGACAAATAAAGCTGTGCAGCGAGCGCCATTACCGCACATTTCTGCTTCCGATCCGTCAGCATTAAAGATGCGCATACGAATATCAGCTTTTTTAGATTGTTCCAAAACCAACAACCCATCTGCACCAATACCATATTTTCTATGACAAATATTTTTAGCTAAAACATTTAAACCTTTGATTTTTGAGTTTTGACCTTTGACCTCGGTAACGACGAAGTCATTACCCGATGCCACCATTTTAGTAAATTTCATCTCTCTCATTCTAGCGCCTTGATAAAAATGAAGGAATTTGCTCGCTCCTGATTAAATCTTCATTAGCTTCTCTTTTACGAATCACAAACACTTTATTTTTTACGACCATCAGCTCTTCAGCTCTTCTTCGGGAATTATAATTGCTGGACATGCTAAATCCATAAGCCCCCGCGCTCATCACTGCCAGAAATTCCCCTTCTTTCACACAAGCTAATTTTCTTTCTTTAGCAAGAAAATCTCCGCTTTCACAAATCGGGCCAACCACATCAGCTACTTGTGACTTGTGACTTGCTTGCCCTGAGCGAAGTCGAAGGGTGACCTGTGTCAAGCGTAAAGGCACAATCTGATGATACGCATCATACAAAGCCGGCCTAATCAAATCATTCATCCCTGTGTCAACAATAATAAATTTCTTTTTCGGCGTAGTTTTAATATAGAGCACTTTAGCGACCAGTATCCCGGCATTACCGACGATAAATCTTCCTGGTTCAAGAATTATTTTTAAACCGGTTTTTCTTAAAAAAGGGAGGATTTTTGCGGCATAGACCTGGGCGGTTTGCGGGGTTTCTTTATTATAAATAATCCCCAGGCCTCCTCCAATATTCAGATATTCAAGTTTAATCCCGATTCTTTTTAAATGCGCGATAAAATCAGTGATCTTTTTGATTGCTGCGACAAAAGGCGCGCTTTCTGTAATCTGTGAGCCAATATGAATATGCAGGCCGCAAATTTTGACATTGCGAAAATTATTTCGTAATAAGAGAATTTTATAGGCATTATCCAAATCAATGCCGAATTTATTGGTGATTTTTCCGGTGGTGATATATTTATGGGTTTTTACCTCTACATCCGGATTAATGCGTATAGCAATTTTGGCGATTTTATTTAATTTAGCGGCAATGCGGTTAATATTCTCCAGTTCAGGCAGAGATTCCACATTAAAAAATAAAATTCCCCTTCTAATTGCTTCTTCAATTTCTTTTTTAGTTTTCCCCACCGAAGCATAAACAATGCGGCTAGGTGGGCAACCGGCTTTCAAAGCACGAAATAATTCTCCTCCTGAAACAATATCCAGGCCCGCGCCTTGATTCACCAGGGCTTTAAGTAAGGCCAAATTGGAATTTGCTTTTACCGAATAACAAACCAAGGCATCCACGCCTTTAAAAGCAGTTTTTAATTTAGTGTAGTGGTCGATTAACGTATGGTAGCTGTAGACATAAAGCGGCGTGCCAAAGCGAATTGCTAAATCTTCCACTTTTATTTTCTCGCAATAAAGCTGGTTATTTTTAAATTTAAATTCGTGCATTTCTATTCTTCATAACACTCCACTTTTGTGATCCTCTTACAGTTACAAACATAGGGCTCAGCAGAGCAACAGCCTTTACAATCACAATTACTTGCTCCACAATCCATGCCTCCTACACAAGCAACCCAATGCGTTCCATCCCAACGGCTAGAAGGACAGCTAGTAAAACCATGGAGGTGCCCACCATGTATCATTGAATATTCATCTTCTATCCTGCCCCGGGCAAAACCTGCCATCATGCAAAGCTTATTAGCTGTCAACGTATCGGTATTACACCATCTTCCGTTACAATCGCTTTCACCTACATCTACTATCAAACCCTGAAGATCTCCCCAACCGCCAGCACCATTACAGACCATCACCCTTTGTTTAGTAGTATCAAAATATAATGCCCCGGACCGATTAACGTTACAAACAAAAGGCTCTTTATCATAATTAGTAATCTGTATAAACGCTTGAGGGTTACTAGTCGAAATCAGATTATTGACTGTTTCTGTAGTTGTTTCTGTCCAATTGCTTCCCCCGCCCAAATCTTTCCATTCGTAAGATGTATCTGTCTTAGTACAGACCTTTGGCCTTCTTTTTGCTATATCTGCATTTGCATCATAATACATTGCACCTTCATTGTCCTCATTGCAGGTATTTGGCGCGGTATTCGGATGCAGCTTCAGCTCTTTATACACGCCATAAGGAGAAGGATAATATGTGGTAATAGTTATCTGCTCTTCAGCCGCGTAAGAAAACGAAACAAATAAAATTGCAGCAAGAGTTAAGATAATCATCTTAAGCATAACTGCCTCCTTAGCTTAATTTTCTGCTCCATTTATTCAGCTGTTTATGCACCAGTTTATATGCAGTCCCGCCAGAAGAAGTTTTTAGATTAACCGATGCCCAGGCATTAAGGATCCTTTTTACATCTGGCTCAAAAAGCTTGGAGTATTTTTTAAGCTCCTGATTAGTAAGACTGGAAATCTTTTTACCTTTATCCAGGCAACCCACCACCATCTTACCAACGATATCATGCGCCTCACGATAAGATACGCCTTTTTTAATCAGGTATTCGACAATATCCACGGAAAACAATGACTCATCCATCAGCCTTGAAGCAATTGCCTCTTTTTCGATCACAATATTACCAAACAAGGCAATGAATATCTCCAGGATATCTTTCATTGTGTCAATAGACTCAAAAAGCGGCGGTTTATCCAGCTGTAAATCCCGGTTGTAAGACAAAGGCAGCCCCTTCATAAGAATCAGCACACTCGAGAGATTTCCATGCACCTTTCCCACCGAACCCCTGATTAATTCCAGAATATCAGGATTCTTTTTATGCGGCATAATGCTTGAGCCGGTGCAAAAAGAAAAATCAATATCGATAAAATTAAATTCTTTTGTCGCCCAAAGGATTAAATCCTCGGCAATTCTCGACAGATGCACAGAGAGAATCGCCAAATCAGCCAAGGTCTCGATAATAAAATCCCTGTCGCTCACCGAATCAATACTATTATTAGTGATTTCTTTAAAACCCAATTCTTTCTTTACCTGGTTCCTGTCAATACTTAGGCCGGTACCGGAAAAGGCACAAGCACCCAAGGGCATAGCATCAACCCGTTTTTTCACATCAATCAGCCTTGCCTTATCTCTTTCTAAGCTCTCGATATAAGCAAGTAGATGGTGTGCCAGAAGCACGCATTGCGCAACTTGTAAATGCGTGTACCCTGGGATAATCACCTTGGAATTATTCTTGGCTAATTTCAAAATTGATTTCTGCAAAAGCGCAATTAATTCCGTGATATCATCTATCTCATACTTCAAATACATCTTGATGTCTAAAGCAATCTGGTCATTTCTCGACCTGGCAGTATGTAATTTATAAGCAGCAACTCCGATTTTCTTAAACAAGATATCCTGAATATTCGAATGGATATCCTCTGCCTGAAGATCGAATTTAAATTTGCCCTTTTCCAGATCCGTAAGTATAGAATTCAGGCCCTTAATAATTGAGCTGGAATCCTTAAGCGGTATTATTCTTTGCTTACCCAGCATCCTGGCATGGGCAATACTGCCCAAGACATCATATTTCGCCAGCCTTTTGTCAAAAGAAATGCTTGAGGTGAATTTATTTGTTAAAGCAGATGTTTTTTTAGAAAACCTCGTTCCCCATAGTTTCTTTGTCATTTCTGCCTCTCTTTTGCTTTTAACCTTTGACCTTTGATTTTTAACCTTTAACCTTGATACGGCATTGCCCAAATCTTTATAAACCCTTCAGCCAACTTCTGGTTAAATCTATCTTCTTTGCCATAAGTAGCCAATTCCTTCTTGTAAAGCATGTGGCTGGATTTTCGTCCTACAGGAATACAATTACCTTTAAATAATTTTAGCTTAATACTTCCTGTAACATGCTTTTGCGTGGAATTCACAAAACTGTCTAAGGCCAATTTCAAAGGAGAATACCAAAGCCCATAATAAACCAGCTCTGAATACTTTAAGGCAATCATTTCCTTAAAATGGCTTAATTCCCTGTCTAAAACCAGGCTCTCTAATTCTTTATGTGCAATATAAAGTATGGTTGCTGCAGGTGCCTCATAAATCTCCCGGGATTTAATTCCTACCAGCCTGTTTTCAATCACATCACTTCTTCCCACCCCGTAAAGCCCGCCGATTTCATTCAAATGGCTGATTAAATTTTTAAGCTTCATCACCTTACCGTCAATTTTTTTCGGCACGCCTTTTTCAAAATATATTTCAATATATTTAGGATAGCCTGCAGTAGAGGTCTGGGTCTTGGTAATCATATAAGCATCTTCCGGAGGTTCTTGCTCCAAATTTTCCAAAACCCCTGATTCAATGCTAATTCCCCAAAGATTCCGATCAATACTATAAGGCTTCTTTTTAGTTACATCTATAGGAATATTATGCATAAGAGCATACTCAATCTCTTCTTCCCGTGATTTGAATTCCCAGCTTCTTACTGGTGCGACAATCTCTAATTTAGGATCAAGTATTCCTACTGCCACCTCTAACCTTACCTGATCATTACCTTTTCCCGTGCAGCCATGCGCCACTGTGTCTGCTTTTTCTTTATGCGCGATTTCTACAAGATATTTGGCAATTAACGGCCTACCTAAAGCTGTGGCCAAAAGATATTTGCCTTCATAGATTGCATTCGCCTTTAAAGCAGGTACGATAAAATCATCGACAAATTCATCCTGCAGGTCCTTAATATAAACTTTGGTTGCGCCTGCGGCAAATGCCCGCTTTTCTATTGCCGCAATATCTTCGCCTTTCCCCATACCCTGGCCTAAATCTGCCATAAAACAAACCACTTCCAGGCCTTGTTCGCTCAGCCACTTTACTATACAAGAAGTATCCAGGCCGCCTGAATATGCTAATACGACTTTCTTCATTTCTTATCTCCTAATAATTTGATGAGAATTGCTTTTTGCACATGCATTCTATTTTCTGCCTCGTCAAAAACAATGGAATACTTGCTATCCATAACTTCATCGGTAATTTCCAGGCCTCGGTGCGCCGGCAGGCAATGCATTATCAGGGCATTTTTATTGGCCAAACTCACCAGTGCCTGGTTAATTTGAAAATCCTGAAAGATTTTTTTTCTTTCTTCTGCCTCCTGCTCCTGGCCCATACTTGCCCAAACATCGGTATAGATAACATCTACTCCTTTTACTGCTTCCTGCGGATCATGATATACTTTTGCTACATTATTTGTCAGCTCCAGCACCTCTTTATCCGGTTCGAAATTAACGGGTGTCGCAACATTGATCTTTAATCCCACCTTAGAACAGGAAAATAAAAGCGAATTGCAGACATTATTCCCGTCTCCGACATAAGCAATGGTCTTACCTTCAAAGGTTTTAAGTTTTTCCTTGATTGTATAAATATCTGCCAATGCCTGACAGGGATGAGAAAAATCAGACAAGCCATTAATTACCGGTACACCGGAAAAATGTGCCATCTCTACCACGATTTTGTGTTCAAATGTCCTTAAGACTATGGCATCTACATATCTTGACAAAGTCTTTGAGACATCATGGATAGATTCTCTCACGCCTAAATTTATTTCATTTGGGCTTAAGTATATGGAATTCCCGCCTAATTGATACATCCCTACCTCAAAAGAAACCCGCGTCCGGTTAGAAGGCTTTTGAAAAACTAAAGCCAGCGTCTTGCCAGACAATACCTTGCTGAATTTTGTTTTATTCTTTTTCAAACTATCCGTTAAAAGAAAAATCTCTTCGATTTCTTTCGCACTCAAATCTTTTATAGAAATCAGGTCTTTTTTAAACATATTCACCTCTGTTTCTTCCTCTCTACGACTTTAAAACCTCTCCCAATATGCCGATTGCTTTATCAATTTCTTTTTTACTAACATTTAACGCCGGCATCAGCCTTAAAACTTTTTCATGCGTGCAATTGATCAAAAGGCCCCTTTCAATACACTTCTCTACAATCGCCTTACCCGGAATATCTAATTCCAATCCAATCATCAGGCCCAGGCCCCTGACTTCCTTAATTACAGGATATTTATCTTTCAGCTCATTAAGTCTCATAAAGAGATACTCCGATGATTTTAGAGCATGCTCAAGGATTTTCTCTTTGCGTATTGCCTGCATTACAGCAAGGCCCGCTTTACACACCAGAGGCCCGCCGCCAAAAGTCGAGGCATGCATTCCCGGGCCCAAGGTATCGGCAATTTCTTTTTTTACAATCATCGCGCCAATGGGCAAACCGCCGCCCAAGGCCTTAGCCAGAGTTAAGATATCGGGTTTTATTCCGTAATGCTGGTAACAAAATAGTTTACCTGTCCGGCCAAAACCGGTTTGCACCTCATCAATGATTAAAAGTAATTTTTTCTCATCGCAAGTTTTCCTTAGGCCCGCGACAAAATCATGAGTTGCAATATTTACCCCGCCCTCACCCTGGACCAGTTCTAACATGATTGCGATTGTCTTATCGTTAATCGCACTATTTACCGCACCAAGATCATTAAATTTAACCGTCTTAAATCCTTCTGGGAGCGGCTCAAAACCACTCTGATATTTTTTCTGTCCGGTTGCAGCCAATGCGCCCAAAGTCCTGCCATGGAACGAATCAGAAAAAGTGATGATTTCGAATCTTCCCTGGCCATACTTTCGGCTGAATTTTATCGCTGCCTCATTTGCCTCTGCTCCGGAATTACAGAAAAATACTTTTCCCGGATAACTCCCTGCGATTAATTCTTCGGCTAATTTTGCCTGTGGTAGATTATAATAATTGTTCGGGACGAAGATCAGCTTCTTCACCTGGTCTTTTATTGCCTGGACAACTTTCGGATGGCAATGCCCAAGGCTGCCTACTCCCCATCCGGGGAAGAAATCCAGGTATGCCTTTTGATGGATATCCCAAAGCCAACTGCCCTTTCCCTTCACAAAAATTAAAGGGAATTTGGTGTATGTCGGCATGATATTTTCTTTATAACTATTAAATACTTCGTCTTTTTTCATTACTTTATGATCTCGGTTCCGATACCTTGGTCAGTAAAAATTTCCAAAAGTAACCCGTGGGGCGTACGCGCATCAATCATGTGTGTTTTTTTAACGCCTCCGTCCAATGCCTCAATACAGGCGTTTACTTTCGGGATCATCCCCTGTTGAATAACATTCTCCTGAGTCAGGCCGCCTGCCTCAGCAGTAGTCAGCGTTGACATAAAAGAATGCGGGTCTTCGGCATTACGCATGATACCTTTGACATTGGTTAATAAAACCAGCTTTTCTGCTTTTAAAGCAACGGCAATATTGGCTGCTGCTTCATCGGCATTAACATTATATGTATGTTTATCCTTGCCTTTGCCCATGGGAAGGATTACCGCTATTCTGTCGGATTTTGTGGCCTCCAATATTGGTTCAATATCAATTCCCGAGATATGGCCAACCAGGCCCAAATCCACCTTGGATTTTTTCTTCTCTGCCAGAATGATATTGTTTTTGCCATTCAGGCCAATGGCCTTTGCCCCAAGATCGGAAATTTCTTTTACAATCAAATCATTTAATTTTTGTAATTCTTCTTCCACCACTAAAAGTGTCTCTTCGTCAGTCACGCGCATGCCATCTACAAACTCTGCCTTTTTCCCGCTTGAACGCATACGGTCGCTGATATTCGGGCCGCCCCCATGGACCAATACGGGCTTTAGCCCGACAAAATTCAAGAAAACTATATCCTCCAATACCGACTTTCGTATTTTTTCATCACCCAGAATACTCCCGCCGTATTTGATGACGATTATTTTCTTGTGAAACTTCTTGATATAAGGCAGCGCCTCAACTAAAACATCCGCTTTTCTGATTGCATCTTCCATATTAACCTTCCTTAATTATATTCAGCGTTAATCTTCACGTATTCATAAGACAAATCTGAAGTAAACACTGTGGCATTTTCTTTCCCCTGTCCGAGCGAAACCGTAATCTCAACTTCTTTTTTCTTTAAGTCGCTATATTTTACCTTAAGGTTCTTTTCTTTTATTTCTACCCCGCTTGCCCCGGCGCTTGCCACAATTCTACCCAGGCAATTTGTGCTTGAGGCAAACATCGCAGTTTTAAAGAGGTTCGAGTTGGCAATACTAAGCGCCACACTCTTGGCATCTTTATAACTCTTTGCCTGATTTACTTTAATCTTGATAAATTTAGTCGCGCCCTCGGCATCCTGAATAAGCATCTTTGCCAGCCCTAAGCAAACTGCATCCAGGCCTTGAGAAAATAATTTCAGGCTCCTACCGGAAGATATTTCTGTATTTCCTGCCTGGCCATTGGCTAAAAGCATTATTGAGTCATTTGTGCTCATGCACCCATCAATCGTAATACAGTTAAACGACTGATTAGCGCTCATCCTTAATGCCTTGTTTAAAGCAGATTGTGCAATATTTGCATCTGTAAAAATAAAACACAACATTGTGGCCATGTTCGGAGCGATCATGCCTGCGCCCTTTGCTATACCGCAGATAGTGACTGCCTTATTGCCAACTTTAAAACTTGAGGTCACTGCTTTGCTAAAAGTATCAGTGGTCATAATCGACTTATTTGCCTTGTTAATGCCAACTTTCGATAGCCCTAGAACTAAAGCAGGCATGGCTTTTTTGATCTTCTCAATCGGCATCGGCCTGGCAATAATTCCCGTAGAAGCGACTAAAACCCGGTTACTGGCAATACCTAAAACCCCAGCAGCATATTGCGCCGTTAGCTTGGCATGGCGCATACCTGATTGGCCGTTAAAACAATTGGCATTGCCGCTATTAACAATGATTGCCTGAAATTTATTATTCGACCTTAGATGATCCTTGCAAACCAGAATCGGAGCTGCTTGGATTTTATTCGCGGTAAAAAGGCAGCTTGCCTTAGCAGGTATACTCGAATAAAAGATACCCAGGTCTAATTTACTTCTCTTTTTTATCCCAGCTGCTACACCATTGGCCTTAAAACCAACGGGCAACTTCGCTTTTAAGTAGATTGACATTATAGAAGGCCCGCTGTCTCAGGGAATTTATGCATGATATTCATGTTCTGCACAGCTTGCCCAGAGGCCCCTTTCAATAAATTATCGATTGCCACAATAATAATGATTTTATCCCCAAAATCTTCAATTCCAATATCGCAAAAATTAGTGCCGCTGACATCCTTTATCCGCGGGTAGCTTCCTTCTGCTTTAATCCTTATAAAAGGTTCGTTTTTATAGAACTTTTTGTACAATGCAACTAAACTTTGACCTTTGACCTTTGACTTTTGACTTTTTTGCACATAAATCGTCTCTAAGATCCCCCTGTTAATCGGTAACAAATGCGGGACAAAACTGACTTGTATTTTTTTGCCTGCGAGCTTAGAAAGAAATGCATTGATCTCCGGCATATGCTGATGTATATTCACTTTGTAGGCCTTAAAGTCCTCGTCGATCTCCGTAAAAAGGAATCCCTCGGCAATCTTTTTTCCTGCACCGCTTACCCCGGATTTGGCATCAATAATTATCGAATCTAGCGCTGTAAGATTTAGTGCCACAAGCGGAGCCAATGCAAGAATCGCAGCTGTAGGATAGCATCCGGGATTTGCCACTAATTGCGCAGTCTTAATCTTATTTCGATAAAGTTCAGGCAGCCCGTAAACAGCCTTTTTCAAATTTATTTTATCCGTATGTTTTACCCCGTAATATTTTTCATATACTGCAACGTCCTGCAGCCTGTAATCGGCACTTAGATCAATCACCCGTAAGCCTGCCTTTAACAATTTCGCAGCAATTTCCATCGAGGCAGTATGGGGGAGTGCCAAAAAAACCGTATCGCATTTGGAAATCACGTCTTTGATATTGAGCTTATTACAGACTAGGTCAATCCTGTTTTTAAACTTGGGAAAAATTTCCTGAATCGGCAACGATGCGTCAGTTTTTCGACAGAGATAAGCAATTCTTGAATGGGGGTGATTTAAAAGAATATCGACCAGCGTCTCGCCTGTATATCCTGCTGCTCCTATGACTCCTACATTTAACATGTAAATTCTCCTTTAATCATCACCGACGAGCGGAATAGATATTGTTTCTATATTAAATTAAAATTTGCATATAGTCAAGTCTTTTTCTCGTCGGGACTACTTACCCGCCAAAAAGCCTGGCGGGTTGTTTGTCATGTCCGTTATATCTGGACAAACAAAAAATCCCGCTTTCCAGCGGGACTTTTATATTTTCGACCTTTAACTTTTATTTTAACTTTTGACCTTTAACTTTTGGCCTTTGACCTTAAATCTTTAATTTTTACTTTTAACTTTTGAACTTTGGCCTTTGACCTTTTATTACCTCTTTGTCCACTGGAAGCGTTTGCGCGCACCCTTAAGCCCGAACTTCTTGCGTTCCTTCATGCGGGGATCGCGGGTAAGAAAGTCACCTTTACGTAACATTTCTTTTAACCCGGGCTCTGCCAGGATTAAAGCGCGGGAAATACCATGCCTTAAAGCGCCTGCTTGGCCGGTAAGTCCGCCGCCAGAGATATTTGCGGTGATATTATATTTGGTTAAATTATTAGTCATAATTAATGGCTGTTGAGCAATAATTCTATCTGTTTCTCTGATAAAATATTTATCAAAGGGTTTTCTATTAATGGTAATATCGCCTTTCCCGGGTTTTAAATGTACCCTGGCGATTGCTTCTTTTCTCCTGCCTACTGTGATGAATTTTGTTTCTTGTTCCATGAAATTAAACCTCCAAAGAAACCGGCTTCTGGCTTACATGGGGATGGGTATCGCCGGCATAAATCTTCAGCTTTCTAATCATTACCCTGCCTAAAGGCCCGCCCGGTAACATCCTTCTTACGGCTAATCTAAATACAGTTGTCGGTTTATTGCTGAACATCTTCTCATAAGTCACTTCTCTTAAGCCACCTGGATACCCCGAATAACGGCGGTAGATCTTTTGTTTCGGCTTACGGCCAGTAACCTTCACTCCAGAGGCATTAATTACAATCACACCGTCTCCGGTATCGATGGAAGGAGTGAAGATCGCCTTGTGCTTGCCCCTCAAGATAGTAGCCACCTTGGTAGCAACACGGCCGAGAATCTTATCCTTGGCATCAACCAGATACCATGTACGTTTTAAGTCCTGTTTTTTGGCATTAAATGTCTTATTCATAAGAACCAAAATTATAACACATTTTCCTATTTAGTCAAATATTTTCTTTAATATTTTACCTCGACTAAAGACAGCCCTTTAGAGGGAATTTTCGGGCCGGCAGCCCGCCTGTCTCGGGATTCGAGAATCTTTCTTAACTCACCCTTTTTAAATCTGCCCCTGCCGATCTTAATAAGGGTGCCGGCGATGTTCCTCACCATGTTATAAAGAAAACCATCTGCTTCTATATCAATATGCACAAAACCGCCGTCTTTAGTGACCTTGATCTGCCTGATCGTCCTGACAGGGTTCTTCTCAATTCTCTCGGTTGCCTGAAAAGAACGGAAATTATGCCTGCCCAGGAGTGCCTTTGCCTCTTCTTTCATCAGGCCAACGTCTAAGCGATGCGGAAACAGATAGCAGTAATCCTTAAATATGGCAGAGCGATAGGTGCGATTTAATATTGTATAACGATAGAGCTTTGATTTGGCGCTAAAACGGCTGTGAAAATTTAAATTCACCTCTTCAATCCCCACAACCGCAATATCATCGGGTAAAACTGCATTCAGCCCGAGTTGAATTTTGCTTAGCTCTAATTTAGAGTTGGTTTTAAAATTAGCGACCTGTCCCTTGGCATGCACACCGGCATCAGTTCTTCCTGAAACTACAAGTTTTGTCTTTGCGCGGAGGATCTTTCGGAGGCCAGATTCAACGACTTCCTGTATTGCTTTCTTTCTGCTGCCTTGTTTATGCTTCTGCTTTTGCCAGCCGGAATATCTTGTGCCGTTATATTCTAAGGTTATTTTGAGATTACGCATTCGGCAATTTGGACCGCATTGGTAGCAGCACCTTTACGCAGGTTATCTGCAACCACCCACAGCCATAGACCATTTTTCACAAAACAATCCTGGCGGATACGGCCAACAAAGGTTTCATCTTTACCCTCTACATCTTTCGGCATAGGATAGAGATTCTTTTTCGGGTCATCCATAACCACTACGCCAGAGGCCTTAGACAAAATTTTTCTTACCTCATCGGGAGAAATAGCTTCTTTAGTCTCGATATAAACTGATTCCGAATGGCCAGTCCTTACCGGAACCCTCACCGTGGTAGCGGAAATTTTAATTTTATCATCGTGCATAATTTTATGGGTTTCTTTAACCAACTTCCATTCCTCATTAGTATAATCACAGTCAACAAAACTACCGATATGCGGAAAAACATTATAAGCCAATTGTTGCGGCATGGATTTATTTTCCACATTGACATTTATATTATCAAACCCGCCAGAGGCGATCGCAGCAGTTTCTTCTTTTAGTTGAACAACCGCGCCCTTACCCGCGCCTGATGATGCCTGCAGGGTAGTAACAATAATTCTTTTAATCCCGACTTTTTTATGAATCGGCCACAAGGCCACAACCAGTTGGATAGTTGAACAGTTAGGATTAGAAATAATACCTTTGTGTTTTTTTACATCTCCGGCATTAACCTCAGGGACAACCAGAGGAACTTTTGCATCCATACGAAAATCCGCGCCGTTATCAATCACCACTGCCCCTCTTTTTACCGCATCATGGGCGAAAGTCACAGCAGCGCCTTTTTCGCCTTCAGTCCCGGCAAACAAAGCAATATCTATACCATTAAAACCATCTGCAGTAATTGGCTGTACTGAATATTTTATGCCGTCTACTTCAATATCCCGAGCAGACCGCGCAAAAACACGCAATTCATTGATGGGAAAATTACGCTGCTTTAAGACACGCAACATCTCAATTCCTACCACTCCGACTCCAACTACTGCCACATTGTATTTTTTCATCGCACTCCTCTAGATTATTTTAAATGCTTCACTACCAAATCCCCTACTTCAGTCGTGGAATAGCCCATTTTTCCTGCAGCCAGGCTCTTTAATTTTTTCGCTACAATTTCAATCACCGCAGCTTCAATTGCTTGGCCGGCCTTTACTTCGCCGATATTTTCCAGCATCATTCCAACTGCACAAATCGCAGCCAAGGGATTAATTACGTTCTTTCCGGTATATTTCGGGGCACTCCCGCCTATTGGCTCAAACATGGAAACACCCTGCGGATTTATATTACCGCCTGCAGCAATTCCCATACCACCCTGAATCATTGCACCCAGGTCTGTAATAATATCCCCGAATAAATTATCCGTAACAATCACATCAAACCATTCCGGATTTTTTACAAACCACATTGTAGTTGCATCAACATGGGCATAGTCAGTAGTCACATCAGGATATTCTTTTGAAATCTCCTTAAAGGTTCTTTCCCAAAGATCCCAAGCATAGGTTAAAACATTGGTCTTACCGCAAAGCGTAAGTTTCTTTTTCTTGTTACGCGCCCGGGTCAACTCAAATGCATAACGCAGGCAACGTTCAACTCCTTTTCTGGTATTATAGGAAATCTGAATCGCTACTTCGTCTTGAGTGCCTTTATCTTTAAACTCGCCCATTCCTTTATAGAGGCCTTCGGAATTTTCCCGAACTACCACAAAATCGATGTCCTCGGGCTTTTTATCCTTTAAAGGAGTAAATGCGGAATTATAAAGCTTTACCGGCCGCAAGTTTATGTATTGATCTAAAGCAAACCTCAATTTTAATAAAACTCCAGTTTCCAAAATCCCCGGTTTTACATCCGGATGGCCTACTGCACCCAGGAATATCGCGGTATATTGTTTTAACTCTGCAATATCCGCATCGTCGACAGTTTTACCGGTTTTTAGATAGCGTTCGCCGCTAAAATCAAAAATCTTGGTTTCATATTTAAAATTATATTTTTTCCCTACGGCATCGAGAACCTTCAAGCCTTCACGCACTACCTCTGGGCCGGTTCCATCTCCCGGGATCACAGCTATTTTATACATTTGTCTTTTGGCCTTTCTTTCTTACATAATTCATCAACCCGCCCTGACTAACGATATTCTGCAAGAATTCAGGAAAAGGCTGGGTCTCGTAAGTTTGTTTTTTTGTAAGATTTTTTATTATACCACTGGATAAATCTATTTCAAGTAAATCGCCGTCATCAATAGCTTCTATATTCTCTAATTCCAGAAACGGCAGGCCGACGTTGATCGCGTTTCGAAAAAATATCCCGGCAAAACTTTTAGCCAAAACAGCACCTATTCCACAACCTTTAATTGCCACTGGTGCATGTTCGCGCGACGACCCACAACCAAAATTTTTTCCACCCACAATAATATCCCCGCTAGATACTTTTTTTGCGAAATCCGAGGCAATGGTCTCCATACAATGCGAGCCCAATTCTTTCTCATCTGTAGTAACCAGGTATTTAGCGGCAATAATATCGTCGGTATTAATATCATTACCGAATTTATGCACCTTACCTTTAATGATCATAGCACACTTTCTGGATGAGTAATCCTTCCAGTTATTGCAGATGCTGCAGCCACTGCCGGATTAGAGAGGTATACCTCTGATTTTGCATGGCCCATTCTGCCGATAAAATTCCGGTTGGTAGTAGCCAGGCACTTTTCTCCTTCGGTTAATATTCCCACGTGGCCGCCGAGGCATGGCCCGCAGGTAGGAGTGGAAAATACCCCCCCTGCCTTGACAAAAATTTCTGCCAGGCCTTCATGCACCGCTTCAAGATAAATCTTCTGGGTTGCCGGAATAATGATTAAACGCAGCCCTGACTTAATCTTTTTCCCTTTTAAAATCTTGGCAGCAATTCTTAAATCAGAAATTCTTCCATTGGTACAAGAGCCGATCACTACCTGATCAAGCTGAACTGCGCTTAACTCACTCGCCGGCTTAACATTGCTGGGTAAATGCGGGCATGCCACAACCGGCTCTAAGCCCGAAATATCCCATTCGATAACTTTCTCAAATCTTGCTCCAGGATCGCTTTTGAGTTCTGACCATTTAACGAAATCTTTTAAAGATACTTTTTTTCTTGAGGCCTTATGCTTCTCTGACTTGATTGCCTCTTTAATATATTTGAAGGTAATTTCATCCGGTGCAATAATCCCCGCTCTTGCCCCTGCCTCGATTGCCATATTAGACATCGAGAATCTATCGTCCATAGGAAGTTTTTCGATCACCGGGCCGCTGAATTCCATTACTTTATACAAAGCGCCGTCAACTCCAATCTTGCCGATGGTAAACAAGATCAGATCCTTACCGCCAACCCATTTATTCAGCTTTCCTTTATAGATAAATTTAATCGTCGGCGGGACTTTAAACCAGCATTGCCCATCAACGAATGCACGAGCCAAGTCTGTTGAGCCGACCCCTGTGGCATAAATACCCAGTGCCCCATAAGTACAGGTATGTGAATCCGCACCAATCACTAGATCGCCTGGCAGGACCAATCCCATTTCAGGCAATAATGCATGTTCGATCCCCATGCATCCGACTTCAAAATAATTTACCAATTTCTGCTCTTTGGCAAAATTGGCAAGGATCTTACATTGATTCGCGCTTTTTAAATCCTTGGCCGGGGCAAAATGATCCGGAACGAGTACTACTCTTTTATTATTGAATACCTGCTCGATGCCGGTCTTTTTAAATTGCTCAATGGCAAAGGGCGCAGTAATGTCATTACCTAAAGCAATATCCACTCTGGCCTCGATAAATTCACCAGGTGAGATATTTTTCTTATCAGTGTGCGCTAATAGTATTTTTTCTGCGATGGTGTAAGGCATTTTGTTTATTCGCTATTTTTAGAAGAAAATATGTTTATTTAAATTTCTTTACGACAAGAGTGGCATTATGTCCGCCAAAACCCAAAGAATTGGACATGCACACTTCGACGTCGGCCTTGCGGGCAGTATTCGGTACGAAGTCAAGATCGCAATCAGGATCCGGATGATCGTAATTTATGGTGGGATGTACTATTGAGTCTTTGATAGTCAAACAACAAACAATAAATTCAACTCCACCAGCCGCTCCTAACAAATGGCCAGTCATCGATTTTGTTGCAGAGACCATTACTTTTTTCGCATGATTCCCTAATGCCCTCTTTATGGCGATGGTTTCTATTTTATCGTTTAATTTAGTTGAAGTTCCATGCGCATTAATATAACCAACATCTTGCGGATTAAGCATTGCATCCTTTAGCGCCAATTGCATTGCCCTGCATGCGCCGTCTCCTTCTGGATCAGGCGCTGTCATGTGGTATGCGTCGCAAGACATGCCGTATCCGACGACCTCGGCATAGATATGCGCATTTCGTTTTTTGGCATGCTCTAATCTTTCTAAAACCACAATACCACAGCCTTCAGCCATCACAAATCCGTCTCTATCTCTTTCAAAAGGACGGGATGCTTTTTGCGGCTCATTATTTCTTTTTGAAAGCGCCTTTAAAGCACAAAAACCGCCTACACCTGTAGGTACAATACTACCCTCAGTGCCGCCGCAAACCATGACATCCGCATCATTGCGCTCTAAAATCCGAAAGGCATCGCCAATAGCGTGTGACCCGGTTGCACAGGCAGTAGACACGCAGCAATTCGGGCCCTTTAAACCAAAGGTAATCCCAATCTGGCCCGCTGCTTCATTAACAATCAACATCGGGATGAGAAAAGGCGATAACCGCGATGGGCCCTTGGCAAGAAAAATCTTATGCTCTTTTTCGATAATATCCAATCCGCCGATACCCGAACCAACCACAACGCCGATTCTCGTCCGGTCTTCTTTAGCCAAATCTAACCCGGCATCAGTAATTGCCTGTTTAGTGCTAGCCACAGCAAATTGTACAAATCTATCCATACGCTTCGTATCTTTTGCCGACAAACCATACAGGGCAGTATCGAATACATTAACTTGCCCAGCTATACGCGAATCAAACCCGGTGGTATCAAAAGCAGTAAGCGCTCCAACGCCGCTCTTGCCTTCTTTCAATGCCTTCCAAAAGGCAGCAATATCATTTCCCACCGGAGAGATTACGCCTAGGCCTGTAACTACAACTCTATTTTCTTTCATTTTCATCTGGATTAGATTTACAAAATTTACCCCGCCAAGTCAAGAAAGGCGGGGTATTTGAAGCTTTATCTTAAATATAGCGAAGAAATTATTTGCTTCCCGATTTTTCTTCAATATATTTGATTGCATCACCTACTGTGGTAATTTTTTCCGCATCTTCATCAGGTATCTCAATGCCAAACTCTTCTTCCAACGCCATAACTAATTCTACGGTATCGAGAGAGTCTGCACCAAGATCATCAACAAAAGATGCCTCAGGAGTAACTTCTTCTGGTTTCACGCCAAGTTGCTCTGCAATTATTGATTTCACCTTATCTTGTACTGCCATTCTCTTTCCTCCTTTGTCGTCTTTACTTTTATAAATTAGGCCATAACCATGCCGCCGTCAACCACAACTGTCTGGCCAGTGATGTAGCTTGCTTCATCTGAGGCTAAAAACATACACGCATTTGCTACATCCTGCGGATTACCCAACTTACCCAGAGGAATCATCGCCTGCATCTTCTGTTTTACCTCTTCAGGTAATTTAGCCGTCATCTCTGTCTGGATAAAACCCGGGGCAACCGCATTTATATTAATATTGCGGCTGGCAAATTCTTTGGCTGTAGTTTTTGTAAGTGCAATTATACCTGCCTTGGAAGCAGAATAATTTGCCTGTCCCGCATTTCCGATAATCCCAATGATCGAGGCAATGTTAATGATCTTGCCGTAACGCTGTTTCATCATCACGCGCGAAACTGCTTTGGTACAGTTAAAAGTGCCTTTCAGATTGACATTTATAACTGCATCCCAGTCCGCATCAGACATTCTTAACATCAGATTGTCTTTAGTGATTCCTGCGTTGTTAACTAATATATCAACCTTTGTGAATTTGTCAAGAATTTTGTTTAGTACTTCTTCGACTTTTTGAAAATCCACAACATTTAGTGCCACTGCCAGAGATTTTCTGCCTAAGGCCTCGATTTCATGGCTCGTTTGCTCTGCTTTTTCCAAGTTAATGTCGCTAATTATGACGTCCGCGCCTTCGCGTGCAAAACTTAAGGCAATCTCCCTGCCTATTCCTTGTGCACTACCCGTGACTAAAACCACTCTATCTTTAAATCTCATCTTTCTCTCCTATACAACTTCGTTTAACCTTAGAATATCGGCCTTGTTTTCTACGCCCGTTACTTGGGCATCTGCATCAATGCGCCGCATCAAACCTTTAAGCACTTTGCCCGGGCCGAATTCGATGAATTTTTTTACACCATGGGATAACATAAACCTCATCGATTCTTCCCATCTTACAGATGAATACATCTGATGCACCAGGTTATCTTTAATTTCAGGCACATCCTGCTCCGGCCGTGCAGTGTAATTACTGATTACAGGCACATTCAAAGAAGAAAAATGAGCAGCATCTAATACTCTCTTCAATTCTTGCGCTGCTTCTTTCATCAGCGACGAGTGAAAGCCGCCGCTAACCTCTAAGGCAATTACTCGTTTTGCTCCGGCCTCTAAACTTAAATCCATGGCCTTATCCACTGCCTCGGCCTTCCCGGAAATAACTACCTGTCCCGGAGAATTTAAATTCGCGATTTCCGCTCCGGAAGATTTACAAATCTCTTTTAATTTATCCAGGCCCAAATCAAGGACCGCGGCCATTTTACCGGGATATTTCTGTGCTGCTAACTCCATGATCTCGCCTCTTTTTCTCACCAATAACAAACCGTCTTCCAGAGAAAGGGCGCCTGCGGCAATCAGGGTAGTATATTCACCCAGGCTCAATCCCGCCATATACACCGGCTTAATATTTACTTTTGCTTTAAATGCCTCGAAGGCAGCGATACTTACAGTTAATATTGCCGGTTGGGAGATACTGGTTAACTTCAGAGAATCTTGAGGGCCTTCAAAACAACGCTGCTTGAGATTAAACCCCAGTGCTGCCTCAGCCTTCTCAAAAACCACCCTGCTTTCAGGAAAAGATTCGTAAAGCTCTTTCCCCATACCTATATATTGGCTTCCCTGGCCAGCAAAAAGAAACCCTACCATTGAATTATACATGCCCCCCAAACAAGGCCTGCGCCAAAAGCATCTAAAAGAACGATATCACCTTTTTTCACCTTGCCTAACTTTACTGCTTCACATAATGCCGTAGCTGTGGAAGCAGAAGACATATTACCATGCTTTTCGATATTCAGATAAACTCTATCTTCTTTAAAGCCTAATTTTTTTGCTACTGCCATAATAATGCGCGTATTGGCCTGATGCGGGATAACCAGATCCACTTCACTGGCTTTAATTTTGGCTTTTTCTAAAACCACACAGGCAGCATTATGCATTGCCTTAACTGCTATTTTAAATAGTTCATTCCCGCGCATCTGCAAATAATGTAACCGTTTCTCGACTGTTTCCTGAGTGGCCGGCATCCTTGAACCGCCTGCAGGAACCTTGAGGATATCGTAAACTGACCCATCTCCTCCTAAATAACTCGCGATAATGCCTCCTGATTTTACTTCGGACAATATCGCCGCTCCTGCTCCATCACCGAACAAAACACAAGTATTCCTATCCTTCCAATCAGTGATAGAAGATAGTGCCTCTGCCCCGACTATCAGGGCATTTTTACAAGTGCCAGCTGCAATAAATTGTTGCGCTACAATCATTGCATAAACAAACCCGGCGCAGGCAGCAGAAACATCAAAACAAATCGCATTCTTTGCGCCTAAGGCATTTTGCACAATACAGGCAGTAGATGGGGTTTGCATATCCGGGGTGATTGTCGCAATAACGATTAAATCGAGGTCGCTGCCTTTAAGCTTGGCATTTCCCAGGGCTGCCTTTGCCGCCTTGATCGCCAAGTCTGAAACCGCTTCATCTTCCGCACACAACCGTCTTTCTTTAATTCCGGTGCGCGTGGTGATCCACTCATCGGATGTATCCACCATTTTTTCTAAATCAGCGTTCGTTAGAATTTTCTCGGGAAGATACTCACCGACACCAATTATGCCGACTCTTTTCATATTTCTATTCACCAAGATTGAATTTTTTTCAGATTATTTATTCAAAGAATTAATCGTATCCAGGATCTTTTCATTAACTTTGCGTTCAACTTCTACACTGGCTGCCTTAATCGCGTTTTTAATTGCCTTGGCATTGGAACGGCCATGGCCCTTCATCACCACGCCATTAATGCCTAAAAGGGGCGCTCCGCCGTATTCAGAATAATCAAGTTCTTTCTTAAACTTCAAAAATGTGGGCTTTAATAAAACCAGGCCGATCTTACCGAGAAAATTACTTTTTATAAGATGGCGCTTTAAAAATACCTGGATTGCCTCGGCAGCGCCTTCCGTAACCTTTAAGGCCACGTTACCCACAAGCCCGTCGCAAACAATAATATCACAGACTCCGGAAAATAACGCCTTACCCTCCACGTTTCCGATAAAATTAATCGGCGCCTTGGAAAGCAGTTCATAGGTTTCCTTTAAGAAATCGGTGCCCTTACCTTCTTCTTCGCCAACATTCAAAAGGCCGACACTTGGGTTCGTCTTGTTTAATACATTTTCGCAATATGCCTTTGCCATAATTGCATATTGCAAAAGCTGGGTGGGTTTTGCCTCAATATTAGCGCCAACATCGACGACTAATGATATTCCTTTTAAGGTGGGGGTAATAATAGAAATTCCCGGGCGTTCAATCCCCGGGAGTAATCCTAATCCTAAAGCAGCGGCACAGACTAACGCGCCCGTATTCCCGGCGCTTAAAAACGCATCGCCCTTGCCGTTTTTCACCAAATCTAGCCCGACAACAATAGAAGAATTGCGTTTCCTGCGCACGCTTGTCGCAGGAGACTCATGCATTTCAATGACTTCTGTTGAAGGACAGACGGAAATTCTTTTCCCGGAATAACCCCTCTTTTGTAAAAGAGATTTTATCCTTGCTTCATCGCCGACAAGTATAATATCCGCGTTACACTCTTTGATTGCGGCTATCGCACCGTCAACTACTACTTCAGGCGCATGATCACCGCCCATAGCGTCTACGACTATCTTCATAGTTTATTAGGTTGAAGTTAAGGTTTCTTCTTTTTGCTTCCCTTAGCTTTTATCTCAACCACCTGCCTGCCTTCATAATAACCGCAGATCTTACAAACGCGATGAGAAAATTTCGGCTGCTTGCATTGAGGGCAAGCTGTAAGGTTAAGCCCAGCTACTTTCCAATGTGTACGGCGCTTTTTGCCTCGCGCCTTAGAATGCCTTCTTTTAGGTAATGGCACTTCTCGCTCCTTTCGTCGCTCGAAACTCAAAATTCAAAACTCAAAAGTCAAAGTTAAATTTTAAAACTTTTTAATTTTAAATTTTAGCTTTTTATTTACAGTTGCAGCTCTTTTCATTTAAATTGCTTCCGCATTTAGGACATAAGCCCTTACAGCCCAAGTTGCATAACGGCTTTAGGGGATATTCCAGAATTACCTCTTCTCTTATATCCGGGTTTAAATCAATTGACAAGGTCGACTTGTCAGTTTGATAATTCAATTGCAGGCTCTTCTTTAAATCATAATCAAACTCGTCAAGGCAACGGCTGCAAATTGAATAAAGCGGCGCTGTTATGTCCAGATCAACTGTAACAGCATTGGTAATTTTATGAATTCGCGCCTTTACCAACAGCGGGCCGCGAAATTTTACAAGATCAGTCTCTAAATCCAAAGATCTGGCCGGAATCCTCTCTTCTAGATTCGATCCCTCATAAGAGATTTGATTTAAATTAATTTTCATTTCCCTAATTTCTTTTTTAACGCGGCCTCGACAAAGTCAGGGACAAAACTTGATAAATCAGCTCCCAATGAAACTGCTTCTTTTAATAATCTGGAGGAAATATAACTATATGATTCATGAGGCATAAGAAAAACTGTCTCAACTTCCGAATTGAACTTTCTGTTTGTCAATGCCATCTGAAATTCATATTCAAAATCCGAAATCATCCTTAAGCCGCGGATTATAACCCTTGCCTTATGTTTTGAGGCATAATCAACCACCAGGCCGTCAAAATCTACAACACTTACGCCTTCTATATCAGCGGTTGAACGCTTAAGCATTGCTACACGTTCTTTCACCGAAAAAAGCGGCTTTTTGTGGGCATTGTGCGCCACGGCAACCACTAATTCAGGGAAAATCTCGTTTGCCCGTTTAATCAAATCTATATGGCCGTAAGTAACAGGATCAAAACTACCGGGATATATTGCTTTTTGGCACATAATATTTACTCTTAATCCTGTTTACCTTTTTTATAAAATGACAGGAGAGTATCTCCGTAAACCGAACGCTTGAATAAGCTTAAATCCCCTTCTTCAGGAGGAAGCTCATCACGCTTAAAATGTTGCACAATTACAAAACCAGTGGGGGCTAATATATCACAAGCATATATACTTTGCAAGGTTTTTTTTGCCATGCCTAAATAATAAGGGGGATCTAAAAAGATAATTTCGAATTTAATCTTTCCTCTCTTAAAGATCTCCAGTGCCTTCTCAACATCCATGGCAATCAGCTCGCAATCTGACACAGCGAGATGGCCAATGTTCTCTCTAATGGTCGATACACAGTTAGAATTGCTTTCCACTAAAGTAACATCCCTGGCCCCCTGCGATAAGGCCTCTAATCCCACTGCGCCTGAGCCGGCAAAGAGCTCTAAAAATGAAAGGCCTTCGATATCGCCTAAGATATCAAAGACCGCCTTTCTTACTCTATTCGGCGTCGGCCTGATACCCTTAGGCATCTTGATTACCCGGCCCTTATATGTACCCGTAATAATACGCATTATCCCACCATGATCAGTTTTTCATATTCCGGAAAACTCAATAATAATCTCTGCTTTAAGAGAAGATTTTGTTTTGCGCCCAATTGAGGATCTACCTCGATAACCCTGATTGCCTCTTCCCTTGACCTTTTTAATAATTGCATCTGCGTTAAGGGATTGGCAATTCTTAATTCGCTTAATCCGCTCTGGCGCCGGCCAAAGAATTCACCCGGCCCGCGGATTTTTAAATCCTCTTCGGCAATGCGGAACCCGTCGCCATATTTTACCATCGCGGAAATTCGCGCTTCTGATTCTACTGTCTTTGCTGAAAATAGCAAGACGCAAAATGACTGGTATGATGCCCTCCCCACCCTGCCGCGTAACTGATGTAATTGCGCTAAGCCGAAACGTTGGCTGTGTTCAATAATCATACAAGTGGCATTCGGGATATCTATGCCCACCTCTAAAATCGTAGTTGCCACCAGAATATCCAACTCTCTATTCTTAAACTTACGCATTACTTCATCCTGCTGGGCTTCCTTTAATTTTCCATGCACTAGCCCAAGCTTATATTCTTTAAATTCTCCGCTTTTAAAATCCTCATACATCTTTTTTGCGCCAACTATGTCTAAGGCATAGGATTCTTCTATCACCGGATAGACGATGTAAACCTGATGCCCTAATTTTAATTGCTCTTTGGCAATCTGATAGGCGGCCGATCTATCATCATCTGTAAAACTCAAGGTCTTAATCCCCAGCCTGCCGGCAGGCAATTCGTTGATCACCGAAATATCCAGATCTCCATACAAGGTAATCGCCAGGGTGCGCGGTATTGGCGTTGCAGTCATAATCAAGACATCAGGGTTAATCCCTTTTTTAGGCAAAAGCGCACGCTGGCCCACCCCGAATTTATGCTGCTCATCAATAATTACCAGCCCTAACTTATTAAATTCTACATTCTCCTCTAATAAGGCGTGCGTGCCGATAACTAAATCTATCGTTCCTTCTCTTATCTCCTGAAAAATCTTCTCTTTTGCTTTTTTATTAGCACTGCTGGTTAACAATGCTATCTTTATTTCTTCTCCTTGTGACTTTGTGACCTTGTGACCTTGTGACCTTATTTTTTCATAATGCTGTTTCGCAAGAATCTCCGTCGGCACCATCAAGGCAACTTGCCAACCGCCCTGAATCGCAAAAAGCGCGGCAACTACGCTCACCACAGTCTTGCCTGAACCAACATCTCCCTGTAAGAGCCTTTGCATAGGCTGCGGCCTGGACATATCGGATTTTATTTCGGCAAGCACCTTTTCCTGGGCATTGGTCAACTTAAAAGGAAGGTTACTGATAAAAGCCTCAGCCAACTTTCCCTCGATTTTATGCGCTATTCCGATTTTATCCTTGCGCTTTAATTTTCTCAAGGCAAGCGGCAACTGGAACAAAAAGAATTCATCAAAAGAAAGCCGGGAATTCGCATCCATGCGCATTTGCGAATCTTCGGGAAAATGAATATTCAAAAGCGCCTTGGCAAGGTTAAATAAATTATTTCTTGTCCTGATATCAAAAGAAAGAAAATCCTGCACTAAAGAAAGATATTCATCCAAGGCAAGCTTGATAATCCGCCGAAAATGCCGCTGGGTCACACCTTCAGGCAAGGAATATATCGGGACTAATCTGTTAATATCCAGGGCTGCGTCACCTTCTTCTAGTATGATTTCGAATTCCGGGGCACTCATTTGCAACCTTTTGCCATAACGCTCAACCTTGCCGAAAAGAATCAACTCCACGCCAAGATTTAGGTATTCCTTTATATAAGGCTGGTTAAACCAAACACAGGTAAGCTTACCAGACTGGTCTGCAACTACTGCCTCGACAATAGTAAAGCCTTTGCGCCGTAAAGAGCGGCGCTCGCCCTTCACTAAAACCTTGGCCTTGATTGTCTGATTCAACCCCTCCTGTAATTCACTGATGGGGATAAAATGCGTGCGGTCTTCGTAACGTTTAGGGAAATAATAAAGCAGGTCTTCAATGCTACTAACCCCGAGTTTTTTAAAAGTCTCTGCCCTCCTAGGCCCAATGCCCTTTAAGTACCTTAAAGAATCATTCAACGATTTATTCATAATAAATATTAGAGGGTATATTGTTCTTCTTTAGGCGTTGCGCCTTTGGGTGAGACAGGTGCCTGATTTTTCTTGGGGGTTGGTTTAATGAGCGGGGCCTTGCCTTGCCTTACTTCAATTTCAAAGGATTCTGTAGAAAAATTCTTCTCTCCGATTTTGGCTTGAGCAGGCTCAATCTTAATCTTTCCTGTTTTTACGGGCGCTAAAACATATACGTAGCTAATGACATTACTCATATTCCCTGCAGAAAAACTAATGGAATTTGATTGTGCGGTGGATACCACGTTAAATCCCTCGAATTTTGGAATTATCGGCGCAGGCAATTTCAGCCCTTGTGCATCAATAGTGATCTTATAAGACAGAAGTTCATCCGAAGACATCACTTTCTTATCAACCTCTGCCTTGATTTGTGCCTCGGCAAAGGCATGGCCTGCCAAGAGAAGCATAAACGCCGATAGAAATATTATGGTTTTTTTCATGGTCAATATTATACTACAGCTTTTGCAACTCTTCAACTATGTGCAATACGTCTTTTTTGCTTTTTGCATGGCAGCATTTTTCTCTTAAATGCCTGACATTTCTAAAACCCTTGGTGTACCAGGCAAAAAACTTTCTAAATAACAATATGGCACTCCTCTCGCCATAGAAATCAATACAACCGTCGAGATGCTCCAGCATCGTAGAAATAATTTCCTCTTCTGCGGGCTGAGTACCTTTAAATATCCAGGGATTTCCCAAAGCACCCCTGGCAACGCAGGCTGCATCACAATTTGTTTCAGCAAACATCTTCTCAATCAGGCTAGTGGAAAAATTATCTCCGCTGCCGATCACCGGGATTTTCACTGTTTTCTTGGCTGCCTTGATACTTTTATAATCAACCTTACCGCTGTATTCCTGGAGTTTTGTGCGGCCGTGGATAAATAAACCGTTTATCCCGCAGCCTTCGGCAATCACTGCAATTTCTTTGGCATTAACAGAATCCTTATCCCAGCCTGAACGGATTTTCAAAGTCACCGGCCACGATGAATTTTTCACGATTATCTTTAGAAGCTTCTCTAATTTTTTAGGCTCGCGCAAGAGCCCGGCGCCCTCTCCTCTTTTCACTACTTTTCTCGCCGGGCAGGCGGCATTAAAATCCAAAAGATCAAATTTATATTTTTTCAGGATATCTATCGCCTTTTCAATATATTTTTGTTCGTTGCCTAATAATTGAATACCCAGGGGCCTGTCATCTTTATGAGAAAAAAGCATCTGCGCTGTTTTTTTACTTTTGTGGCTGATAGAATGCACATTGATCATCTCAACAAACGCCAATTCACAGCCAAATTTACGGTTGAGCATGCGAAAGGGGAAATCGCTGATGCCCGCCATGGGAGCCAAAATTAAATTAGAAGATAAATTTAATGAGCCGATGTTTAACATATTATTTTAAAAAATTCGGGAGGGTTTGCGTGTTTTTAGAACTTATACGATATGCCTGCAACACCTGAATAAGTATTGATTCCGTGGTTTGGCTGGTCTATCCCTGCATTGGAAAGATGGCGGATACGGCCTTCGCAGGTAATCGCGGTATTCTTGTTAAAGAAATAATGCAGGCCGAAGGCGCCGGTTTCTATAAAATTGAACTGCGTGGATTGTTCACGGGTATGTTGGCTCATATAAGCCATACCAGCACCTGCCTTGACATAAGGCTGCAGGCACCAGGTTTCGGGAGCCAGGCCGACTTTAAAAAAGAAAGAACCTCCCAATTCCACATTTGAATTCGGGCTTTGCACATAAGCAATATATGGCTCTAATTGAAATTGTATGAGCGAAGGAGGGTTGATACCGATTCTCTTGGTTAAATCCTTAAGGTTAAAATCGAAATCTACAATTATGGGATAGGTATTATAATCGCGTTTTGGATCGTCTACATTTTTACCATCAATCCTGCCAAAACTATAGCCTGTCAAGAATTCGATGCCTTCAAGCATTCTTTGCTTCTCTTCTTGCTGCTGCAATACAACTTCTTGCTCTTGCGCTTTTTCTTCCTGGGCCATTGCAGGCTGGGCAACTTCAGGCTGCACAACTTCAGGCTGAGCCACTTGGGCTTCTTCAGCCGGGGCCTGGTTAAAAATTAATAAAAATGCGGCCAAGGTTACAGGAAAAATCTTATTTGTAATTTGTCTTATCATATTGAAAATAATTATATTACAGATTCCCGGCTTGTCAATAATTTTTTAAAGAATTTGTTTGATTATACTAATAATCTTATCCTGATCGCGCTGGTGGATAAATTTACTTGTCGAGAGGGTAATTTCTCTTTCCGCAATAAAATTAGCATTGCTAAATTTACGCTGCGGGACAACTCCCTCGAGATAATCATATCTATCAATGCCTGCGCCATAGATCTGTGAGACCCCCAAGCCAGTCTTCTCCAGCTTCTCTAAAGCAATTTTGCGCTTATTTTGATCATCGAATATCAAGGTAAGATAAGGATAGCTGGCTTTAGCCAAAGCAGGCCCTTCGAATATTTTTATTCCTCTAAGGCCTTTTAGGCCGAGGATATAATATTCTGCCTTCTCCCTCTGCATCTTGATTTCGTTTTCTATCCGTGCAAAACCAAGGTGTCCGGATTTTTTCCTGAATTTCGACACAGCGTGAGTGGGAAAATTTTCCTCGAAATATTCTATGTCGGCGCGGAATTTATTTCCCTGCAAATTCCAGAAAACCTGCGGAAGCCGGAAAATGAACCAGAATAGCGCGGGCCGATAAAAAATCCAATAGCCGAATAATTCAATGATTTTTAAGGACTCGGAAAGAAAATTATTTCTGACCAACCCCTTTATTGTCTGATCAATAATCTCTCCAAACTCTTTTCTCCTGGTAACTATTACCCCTCCTTCATAAATAGTCAGCCCCTTTCCACGACAGAGGCTAAAAAAAGAAAAATCTCCGATTGAGCCGGTTTTCCTGCCTTTATATTCCGCCCCTAAACTTTGCGCGCAATCTTCGATAATGTATATTGAGTATTTCCCGCTAATCTCTTTTATCTTATCTAAATCAACGGGAATGCCGCCAAGATGGACTGCGACAATTGCCAGAACGTCATCATTCAAAGAACAAATTTTTTCCAATTCATCAAAATCGAAATTAAAATCGTCTTGGGTGATATCACAGACTTCTACCTTCAGGCCAGCTCTCTTAATTGCTAAGGGTACAAGCGGACAAATATAGGAAGGGATAACCACTGTCTTCTTGCCGGATCTATTCTTTAGGCTCTCTAAAATCAAATAAAATGCTGCGGTGCCTGAATAGGTTATCCTTGCATAATCAACCCCAAGGCAACTCCTAAAATCATTTTCTATATCTCCTGGAAGCGGTTTAAGGCGGAATAAATCCTTTATATATACGGGCAGGCCTGCTGTGGGAGGAATCTCTTTAAATATACTCATTGAAAATTATTTTTCTTCCTTTTCTTTTATTCTATGATAGAATGCATATTCAATCAAGGATTAAATGTGCTGAATAGAAAAGTTACGCTAAAGATCTTGTTGTTTCTTATCTTCACGGACATCTTAGAAACTTTTGCGCAGTATTGCTTTAAAAAAACTGTAATACCGCAAAGCGATTTTATTATCCAAAATTTCTCTGATGTCTTTCTTTTTATCAAGTCGGTTTCTCTCTCCCCTTATTTATGGGTGGCATTTCTATCGGTCTTTGCGGTTTTTGTCCTCTGGTCCACAATCCTCTCCAAGATAGACTTAAGCGTTGCTGTCCCGATTGCAAGTTTCAGCTATATCCTTGTCCCCCTGGTTTCAATATTCTTCCTGCACGAAGAGGTAACATTCCTGGACTGGACGGGGATTACCTTTATACTATTAGGCGTAATCTTTGTTTCGATGAGCTCCCATAAAGACGAGGCCCCTGCGAAATGAAAACAAACATCTTCTTTGTCGTATTCTTAATCGCACTAACCGGAATTTTTGATACAATCAACCAATTATTATTAAAAACCTCAATTAATGCCATAGAAACAGATATCAATAGCCTGAAGAAAGTAGCCAGTTTTATTATGAAGCTTTTAAGCAACACGCGTGTCTGGCTGGGTTTTTTCTTTTGCTGCCTCTCATTAGTCGTCTGGTTATTAGCCCTATCAAAAGCAGACCTAAACTTTGCTTTTTCAGCTGACAGCATGCATTATATCTTTATCGCAATTGCCTCAAGATTTATCTTAAAAGAAAAGGTGGGTTTCTGGCGCTGGATAGGGACGATTTCTATTGTGATCGGAATAATTTTAATAACCTACAGCAACAGCGGCTAGCCAAATCTGCAGCTTCCATTCCTGAAACAAAACAACCGTGCATTCCCCCTCCGGGAAAGGTCCATGCCCCGGCAAGAATCAACCCTTTTACCGCAGTTCTCTGCGGTAGGCGATTTATGCTTGCTTGAGCCACGTTCTGGGCGAATCCGTAAATTGAGCCTTCCGGAGAAAGCGTATAGCGCTCCATGGTCAACGGCGTAGCAATTTCCTTAACCTCGATATATTTCGCAAGCCCGGGGAGGAATTTTTCCACGCGTTGAATTAATTTATCCGCTACTTCAAGTTTATGTTTCTTATACTCTTCTTTGCTTAACCCTTTCCAATGGCTATAATTATCATAGGTCATAATCATCAAGCTGCCGCGGCCGTCCGGCACCAGCGACGGATCAACTTGCGCATGGTCGGTTATCTCCAATATGCAATTGTCATAATCTGACTGCACGGAATAATTAAAATTGTCATCGTGATTATAACTTGTATTCACAGAAAGCCTGGAATGAATCATGCCTAAGTTCTTAGCAGGGACACTTAGGCCAAGATAGACCTGAAAAGCAGAAATAGATTTTTCCATACCCTCCAACTTCGATTCATATTTTTTCTTTACTGCCTCATTATCCATCAGATTAATCAAGGTATCAAAACAGTTGGCATTGGAAATTATTGCCTTGGCCCTAAATTCTTCATTTTTATCGGTGATTACGGATTTAATGCGTTTTCCATTTTTAGTGGTAATTTTCTTCACCGTGGAATTGAACCTCACAATACTTCCCTGCTTCTTCATCTCTTCGATCATTAAATTAAATAACTTAGTAAATCCGCCTTTTATATTACAGGTAGGCTGATAGTAATAACCCCGGAAGACTATTAGAAAATAAAACGCAGAAAGCCTGCTTGGAGGAAGGCCCAAGAAACGCCAGATATCCGTGATAATTACTTTAAGCTTGCCATCTTTAATATATCGGCTGATTAATTGTTCGGCGCTCTGATAGGAGGCTGTAATAATAGTTGGATAAATTAACGGGCACAGGGCAAAATTCAACCAGTTAGGCAACTTTGATTTGGAAAAACGGTCAAACTGCTTATAGAACTTGTCAAAGGCCCTAAAAAGCCTGTCCATATTTTCTTTTTCGGCAGGAAATTGCTGCTTTAGATAGAGGATAAAATCATCCTTGCTAAAATTGGCGATAAAATCGTGCTCGGGATAAATTATGCGGGCAAAGTCTTTAAGCGGGATAAATTCGATTTTTTTGTCGAGATTGTATTCTTCGAGAAATTCCCTGATCTCCCCCCCAAGGCCCAACCCATCAACACAATGCAGGGAAGATTCAAAAATAAAACCATTCCTGGCGAAAGTCGTAGCATATCCTCCGGGAATAGGTTGCTTCTCCAAGACGAGCACTTTTTCCCCGAGTGACGAGAGTTTAAATGCGGAAAACAAACCTGCAATTCCGGCTCCGATTACTATACAATCATATTCCTTCATAATTTATCGAAAAATTCGATGAGCTCCTCGGCCACCCGATCTTTATCGTTATCAATGGTGATCATGTGATAGCTGTTGCCTAAGACGACTAAAGATTTATTAGAAGAGCCGATCCTTTTAAAGACAAACCTGGCGTTTTTCAGGCTGGTCATATCATCTTCTTTGGCATGGAGAATAATTGCGGGAATTTTCACTGCGGGCATTTCGCGTTTCACTTGTTTCGAAAAGAGATGGTGCTGATAAAGGCAGGCAAGCGGAAAAAACGGGCTGCCAAACAACAAGACCTTATTACTAAATTTATTCGCGTCTGCGTCTTTATAAAATCTTTCAATGCTTCCCCTTAACTCTTCGTCTTTCAAACCATAGGGCCAATCTTCTCTAATATCAATCCTTTGGCGCAAGAATGGAATATGCCAAACTACGTTTAATAAAACCTTGCCCTTGTGTAATGCCCAGCCATCATAATATATCGTTGGGGCAAGAACCCCGATACCCTTTACTTCAACCGGAAATAAATAAGCCAGGTGAATTCCCATCAGCGCGCCAAAGGAAAGGCCGGCAATAAAGACATTGGCATATTTTTGTTTTAAGAATTTAAAGTCTTCAACACAGGAGTCGGCGATTTCCTGCCAGGTGACCTTTTTTAACTCCCCCAAGGTGCCGCAATGCCGCGGCAGGGTATTGCAATAGACCGTATAACCCGCCTTATTCAAGGATTTACCTAAATAGCGCATTTCAGAAGGGGTACCGGTAATCCCGTGGATTAAAAGCACTGCCCTATCGGTTGTACCTTCCAAGAGAAAGTTAAACTTCTTTGTGTTGTTATTTTCCATCCTTCGACTCCAAACATTTTTTTCAGCATGCCCCCCGCTCAGGATAGCCCTGAGTGAACGAAGTGAATCGAAGGGCATAATGCCCAATATTATAGCACAAATTCTAAAAACTTGAATTTATATTGTAGTTATTGGGCCTTTTTGCTATACTAAAAAATCATGCTTAAATCAAACATTCCCTTGTCTCTGGAAATCGTAAAAACTATACGGGATATACCGCGAAAAGACTGGGACTCTCTCTTTGGCCCCAATGTCGTAGAAAACTACGGCTATCACCGGAATCTGGAAGAATCCCACATTAAGGAATTCTCCTTCTACTATTTATTGGCAAGGCAGGAAGAAAATGTAAAAGCAATCATCCCCTTCTTCTCAATGAACTTCTCTTTTGATACGCTTATCCCGCCCCCCTTTCATAAATATATCTCCAGGTTAAGGAGATTCTTATGCATGAAGATTATTTTCATCGGGTCCCCTACTTCAGAAGAATTTTACATGGGGATATCTAAACAAATCGATTTTAATAACTTGATCAATAGGTCTCTTACTAAGATATATGGTTTCGCCAAAAAAGAAAAAATAAAAAATATTGTTTTTAACAATCTTTCCGACAAGAACAAATCTTTAGCGAAATTTCTTTTAAAAAAGAACTTTGTCCGTTTAGAGAGCCTGGCTACCACAATGCTCGAAATCAAGGCCAGGTCCATGGAGGAATACTTTGAAGGCCTAAGTAAAAATATGCGTAAGGACCTAAAGCGTAAATTAAGAAGGTCTGCGGAGCTTGCAACATTAAAAACCGAGATCCGGGAAAATGTAGATGATATAATCGATAGAATTTATGAATTATACCTAAATAATTTTAATGATTCTGACGTGCATTTTGAGATTTTAACGCGTGATTTTTTTAAAAATATTTGCGGCAATATGCCGGGCGTGGCTAAATACTTCATCACCTATGATAATGATAAAATCGTGGCGTTTAATTTATGCCTGGTCCAGGGTAATTTATTCATCGATAAATTTATCGGGTTTGATAAAGAAGTGGCGCTTAAGTACCATCTCTACTTTACAACCTTTTGCCACAATTTGGAATGGTGCATTAAAAATGACATCCGTTTTTATCAGCCCGGGACAACTGATTACTATCCAAAAATTCGCCTGGGCGCAGAACTTGTCCCGCTTTATATTTTTGCGAGGTCATTAAATCCTATTTTACATACGATTGTGAAACTGACTGCCAGATGGATTGAACCGAAGAATTTAGATTCTACTTTGAGGGATATTGAAGAATTAAAAAGGACCAAGCACTTAAAGCAGGACCTTCTTTAATGCCAAAGAAGCATTGTTCCCGCCGAACGCAGAGGCATTATTTAAGGCAACACCTACCTTCAATTTTCTTGCCGCATTAGGCACACAATCAATTTCGCAATCAGGATCGGGTGTTTCATAATTAATCGTGGGAGGAACGATATCATTTTTCACTGCCAGGCAACAGGTAACTGCTTCGATTGCCGAGGCAGCTCCCATGGTGTGGCCGAGCATCGATTTTATGGAACTGACAGGGATATTTTTCAGCGCGTCTTGAAATATTGTTTTCATTGCCAGGCATTCCTGTTTATCATTGGCAGGTGTGCCTGTGCCATGCGCGCTGATATAATTTATCTCTTGCGGTTTGAGCCTTGCTTCGCCCAATGCCTTCTCCATGGCGCGCGCAATGCCTCCGGCATCAGGCGCTGTCATATGATGCGCATCGCAGCTTAAACCATAGCCTAAAATTTCCGCGTAAATTGGCGCTTTCCTTTTTAAGGCGTTCTCGAGTGTTTCCAAAATAACTATCGCGGCCCCTTCTCCTACCATCATGCCTTTGCGATTTTTATCAAACGGCTGGACCTTATCCGGCGCAATAGCATAAAGCCGGTTAAATCCCATAAAGGCGATTCTTGAGAAGGCATCCACTCCGCCTGCCAGCATAATATCTGCGTCACCTTTTCTAATCAGGTCATAGGCATATCCAATAGCATAGTTACCCGCGGCACAGGCAGTAGGGATCACATAATTCGGGCCCTTTAGTTTTAATTCGATCGCCACATTTGAAGAAAGTACATTTGTCGGATAACGGGCAATGAGATTTGCATCAATGGCTGCTTCACCGCGCCTCACCCAAGACTCGTTGATTATTTCTAAAATCTGCGATTCACCCATGGTTGTGCCAAGCGTGATACCGCTTCTCTTCTGATCTAAACTATTCTTCTCCAACCCCGCATCTTTAAGGGCTAATTTACTGGCAGCGATTGCCAGGCAGGAAGCGCGGCCAAGATAACTGATTTTTCTCCGGTCAATAAAATTTACTGCCTGGAAATCTTTTACTTCTCCGCCTTTATGTGTAGGATAGGCTGAAGTATCAAAAGCAGTAATCTCGCTAATTCCCGATTTTCCCTGTATGAGCGCATTCCAAAAATTATCCTTGCCAATGCCAATGGAAGAAATTACGCCAATACCGGTGACAACTATACGTTTATCCATACCCTCAACTTATTTCTTTAGCGCTTAAGGAGATTTCGCCTTTGGCAACTTCCTTACCCGCGACTTCTGCAGAAACATTTACAATACCAATATTAGAAAGCATCTTCAACGGCTCTACTGTAATCTTTAATTGATCCCCGGGTAAAACCGGATGCAGGAACCTTACCTTTACACTTCCCAAATAATAAGCCATTTTTTTATCTTTGGCTAGATCCTTACTGGCGAAAAAAAGCACAATCGATGCCTGGGCCATTGCCTCGACAATCAGCACACCTGGCATCACCGGGCTCCCTGGAAAATGCCCGTTAAAGAATTGCTCATTGATACTGACATTCTTAATCGCAACAACTTTTTTCCCCGGCTCCAATTCAATTACCCGGTCGATCATTAAAAAAGGGAAACGTTGCGGTAATATAGCCTGGATCTCTTCGATATTAAGCATTTGTCACTTCCTTATTTACCAAATATTCTTTGGCCACAGTGATAGTATCGGCCAGAGTAGTCATTTGCGCCAACTTCTCTTCCGGGATACTGATTTTATACTTTTTTTCAATTGCCGCCATAATCTCCAGGGCCATCATAGAATCAACACCCAGGTCTTCAAAAAATTTTGCCTGTAGTGTGATTTCGTTAGGGTCCTTTTCGATAATCTCTGCAATTAAGTTTTTTATTTCCATTTCTAAGTTGTCCATGCTTTTGCACACCCCCTTCTTATATTAAAGAATAGATAAACCGCCATCGATAATAATCGTCTGTCCTACCACATAACTTGCAGCATCGCTTAAAAGGAATTTTACGGTATTTGCAACATCTTCTGCCTTGCCGAATTTAGCCAAAGGAATTCTCTCGCTGATCGCTGTTTTAAATTCCTCTTTTAAGCCGGAAACCATATCGGTTTCAATGAATCCCGGCGCCACTGCATTCACCCGTATATTATAAGGCGCAACTTCGCGCGCCAGTGATTTTGTAAAACCGATAATCGCTGCCTTTGAAGAGGCATAGTTTGTCTGACGGGCAAGCCCGATTATCCCGCTTACCGAAGAAATGTTTACTATTTGCCCGCTTTTCTGTTTCAAGAAAGTGATGATTGCATTGCGCGTGACATTAAAAAGCCCGCCTAAATTAGTGTCTATTACTTCCGACCAATCGTCTTTAGTCATCATCATCAATGCCTTATCGCGGGTAATGCCGGCATTATTCACCAAGATATCGAGGCCGCCGAATTCAAGCTTTACCTTTTCAATCAGCTCTTTAGATTTTTCAAAATCACGCACATCGACTTGCAGAGCAAGTGCCCTTTGGCCCAACTTTTCTATTTCCTTAGCCAGACCCTCTGCTTCTTTTGTGCTTTTTAAATAGGTAAAAGCAACATTCGCCCCTTCTTGGGCAAGCATTAAAACTATTGCCTTACCGATACCTCTTGTGCCGCCGGTGACTATCGCTGATTTATCTTTAAATAACATAGCCTTACCCCTTAAATTTAGATATCACCACACTTGCATTACATCCGCTTGGCCCAAAGGCATTAATCATCACATTATTTATTTTAGCTGCACAGGCAGAATTATTGCAATGCTTTAAGCTGCAAGAAGGATCATCGATTTCATGATTAATCGTAGGAGGAATTTTCTCTTTTTCTATTGCCCCCACCGCTGCTGCAATCTGCAATGCCCCAGAAGCACTAAAACATTCGCCAATCATGGATTTAATCGAGCTGACATAAGGCTTGTCTTGAGTAAAGACCGTATTAATCGCGCTGGATTCAATACTATCCGCTTCCTTTGTAGAATTTGCTGCTGCACAGATATAATCTATATCAGCGGGCTTAATATCTGCATCTTTTAAAGCGCCTTGCATTGCCGCGCGCAGTCCTTCTCCCTTGGGGCCATATTTATTGATCCTGTAACAATCAAAGCCGCGGCCAGTGCCCAAAATTTCAGCATAAATCCGGGCACCTCTCTGGCTTGCCGACTCTAATGTTTCCAAGACTAAAACGCTTGAACCCTCTCCCAGGATAATCCCGTTTCTCCTTTGGTCAAAAGGGCAAGAAATCTCCGGGGCGCCTTCTTTTAGCCCGGCAAGAAATCCGGTTTTATAGAAACCAAGAAATGTCTGGATACATAATTCTTCTACACCTGCTGCCAAAACAATTTTTGCCCTGCCCAACTTTAAAAAATCCACGGCATAATTCACTGCATCCAAAGACGCGGCAAACCCCGTAGAAATAGTCGTATTAAAACCTTTGATATTGAACTTTATGGAAACTTGCGATGCAGGAGAATTGATTACTGTATTGGGGAAAAGCGCAGGGTTTACATATTGCGGCCCCTCGATTAAGGCCTCTTTATCAAAATCACTAATACTGCAGACACTGCCCAGGGTATTGCCAACTACAACTCCGATATCGCAGGTATTTTCTTCTGTGATCACGAGCTTGGCATCGTCTAATGCAAGCTTGGTCGCAGAGCTGAGCAATTTTGTGCTGCGGTCTAAATTGCGCAGGCCTTTTATACCGAGAAATGCCTGAGGGTCAAAATCCTTAATCTCGCCTGCTGTTTTTACCTTAAAAGGAGCGGTATCGAATAAGGAAATCGGCTTGACACCTGATATGCCTTTAAGCACAGCCTCAATAAAAGCATCCTTGCCTATGCCGTTGGAACAAAGTACCCCTAAACCGCTAATAACTATTCTTTTTTTCATCTTTTTATAATAAATTAATGAATTATTATACCTCTATTGCAAATCAAGCTCAAGCACATTCTAACCATTCCCCCACCTACGCGGTGCGGTTTACCGCACCGCGTAGGTGAGACAAGGTTAGGAAGCAAGAAGGTCGAGTATTTTAATGTTGGTTTCTGCGTTTACGGAATTAATTACTGCCTCTGGATGGGCCAGGGCGCTATAATCAGCTGGGTGGTCGAGCCGCGAGCAAATTGCTTTTATTCTGCCCTGGATATTAATCTTCGAATAATCGCCTACAATATCCGCAGCCACAATATGGCAGTTTTCCTTGATAATCCTTAACATTAATAACAACTCATCTAATGTCATCTTGCCCTTTTCCCAATTCGTCAGGCTATATTCAGGCTTCAGGCAGTCCTTATCAATACTGATATAAACATTTTTTGTGTTTAACCTTTGCAGGACGCCGGGTAAAAATTTCGCCAAGTCTTTACCTTTAAGTTCATTCCAGGAAATTTCTTTTGAGAAGATACCTCTCTTTACTTCTATTGATACATTCTGGGGGACGCCTCTAAAAAAAACCTTGGTCTCTTGATGTGCATAAGGATAAATTTCCAGCCGATTCTGAGAAAGCGATTTTAGATTTGCGCTCTGGATATTAAAAGTTGAGATATCGTCTGAGGAAATTCCCAGGAGTATGACATTTTTTACTCCGGGGTATTTCAGGATTCTGGAAACCCAGGAACCACAACCGGTCTTAGGCGGCAGCGTATCCCAATCCGGATGGCTATCAAAAACAATTACTGTGATTGGATCGCGCAGCTGTTCAATCAACAGGCTTGAGATATGATGAAAATCTCCTGAACCAAGAAAATTAATTGAGTTTTGCGGATTTGAAGGAAGTGATTTTTTAAGCGCTTTTTCTGTCCGCTTATTTAACCAAAGCCGGGCAAGCGAAGAGAAGCTACGCAAATCAATAATTTCTGGATGGAAACGCTCTAAGATTTTGTGCTGCTGGGAGAGGCTTGCATCAAAGTTCAGTATCCGGACGCGTTCGATTCTCATGAAGAGCAAATAGGATTTAAGATATTCTCCTTTAGGCTTAAGTAAACATCGCCTAAATCTTTGAATGCAATATGACTCTTATTCTTCTTTTTAAAATGCCTTAAGAGGCTGCCCTTAGCATAAACAATATCGGAAAATTCCGCGGGGCAAACATCAGAAAGCCCGTCACCGATATATATTATTTTATCTCTAAAGTTATTTTTCTTCAAGTTACTTTTTTTACAATGGCCGCAATGGAAGCATGCTGGATTTGCATGCGGAAAAGCAAGTCTTAGCCTATCTTTAGCAAATTTTAGGCGATTAGAATAAACCTTCATCCCAATTATACCGTGCCTATGTAAAACAAAGTTGATGATATAAGAAAAGTTGTCGCTTAAAATCACCGGCTTTATCTTCTTGCGCTTTAAAAGCAGGAGTATCTTTTTAAAATGCGGATCGATTTTTATTTTCGAGAGATATTTTGCTAAGCGCGGCTTAGTTATACGCACCAGGCCAAGCTGGCCTTTCAGGCATTCCCTTGAACCGATTTTACCTTTTTTCCATGCCTGCTCTATTTCTATCCAATCATTATTGATGGCAAACCGCTCAATAATATCGTCGAGCGTATCAAGCGTGGTAATCGTATTATCAAAATCGAAATAAACCAGATATTTTTCTTTTTTATCCATTAAAAATAAATTTCTCCCTGCCTTGAATTTAGTAATTTTATGTGCCATACTTTTAATACAGGTGTAGGAAGGTAACTTTAACCGTTAACAGGAGGTTGCTTCGATAGCGAAAGCTAGAAAGGCCTATCACCTACAAAAAACCCCCAGTTTTTCCGGGGGATTTTTTGTTAGAAAATTCTCAAGAGATTTAATCCTGTTTTGGGGTCGATATCCTTGCCTGCCCGTACACCCTTTAATTCAAAAACTATCGCCTCGATAACGAGAAATACCTTGCTTTGCTTACGCACACAGCCTGTAAGGGTTTTAAGTTTTTTGCCCATACTGGCGTGAATGTGTATCTGCGGGCCGCGGGAATTAGTAAATACCGTGCCTATCCCCATGACCTCCCAGCCATCCTTGAATTTTGCCCAATTCGGTTCAGGCGGGACAACTGGTTTGCGGGGCCCGGTAACCAAATGCCCGTGTTTAAGGGCACCGATAAAAATCAGCGTTGCTGCTTTAATTTTTTCTTTTTTTACAAAACCCGATAATTCATCAAGCAAGATATCGTCATCGACAAATTTCAAAACAAAAATTCTTCCCAGGCTTCCTTTGGTATATTGCATAGTTATTGATTTGGGGGTTAAGTTGGATTAAATCTTGACGACTTTGACTGTGGTGTGTTTTTCATCCTGCCAAGGCCAAAGCATGGCGAAGATAGCGGCCCCATCTTCGTTCCAGAAATAAAGCGTCTGGCCAGGATTAATGCCTCCGAAATTTTTAATCGTCTCTTCTGCATGTGAAGGAAGTTTGTTCTTGGATGGCCACGTGGGAGAGCCGAAATATTTATCCAGTTTCTCGGTGAGGCTTTTTAGCTCTGTGTTCCAAATAACAGCCTCGAAATAACCATCACTCTCAACCCTTACCGTAACAAAAGAAACACCTTTTACCTCTTTGATTAAATCATCAAAGCTCAAAATAATCCTCCGAATTTAGAAAATATTATACTCTTTTTCCTGCACTATTCCAGAACAAAATACTTACTTAATCTCCTGGGAACCATGCATATCCCGCCAGCTGGAAGTGCTATTATCTATCTCTCCCAGGCTTTGATTCATAAAAGCATCAGAGGGATTATAGGTATCTTCTTTAAATCTACTTTCGGACTTTTCTATATCGGTAACCGGGCCGGAATTATCCATTGTCATCGTATCAGCCATCTTTTCATTCATAAAAGGGTCTTCCGGGGTATAGGTCTCCCTGGAAAATTGTTCATCTGCAGAGATATTCGCGTCTGATGTAAACACTCTTTTGCCTTCTTGTTGCGCCCAAGAATTAGAGCAAAGAAACAACAATAACAAAAATAATATAATATTTAGTTTTTTCAACTCTTCCTCCTATTTTACATATTATACAACTACCATGCAGAATCACAAATTGTTTATTTTGGGTTGGAGAGAATCGAGGCCTTATCCTGTCTTTTTTCTTTGAGATGGGAAATATTTACTAGCTGCGAGGGGTCATCCGGCAAAGAAATCATTGCCAGTTCTTCTTTTTCCTGAATATTACTTCCTTCTTCTTTTTCTATCTCTCTTTCAGCAACATCCTCTATTTTATGAGAAAGTTCTACTACTTTTTCATCCGTTGAAGCAGGCGAAATCTTAGGCAGTTCAGATTTATAGTATAGCGCGCTTTTTACTATATAATTATTATTATAATTATTAACATTAGAAGCAGATGCGAGGTCTTTTATTTTTTCGGCAGCAAATGCAGATAAGGCAAATAGGACAATTAAAAAAAATACCGAAGAACACAATATTATCTTCATCATCTCTCGCCTCACTGATAAACTGAGCAATAGCTCAGATATAATTAAATTACATAACTCAATGTGACAGAGGTTCTTCGGTCTCTAATGAAAATATAACATATTCTTGGGGAAAAAACAAGGCTGGGAAGGTTGTCTGCTCCTAGTACTTATTAATCAATATTTGCCTAAAAGCGTCCGGAGGTATATTTATGCTGCCGCTAAAAGGGAAATCCAGCAATAGGATGGTAAAAAGTGTCAGGGAAATAAGTATACTTAAAAGAATAGCCATGGTCATCTGCGCCTTAAGGCTTTCTGCGCCAAAGACAAAGGTAAAGACAACCGTGATTACGCCTCCAAAAATAAGCACCAGCCATAACAAGGGATGCACCCCAACCCGAGAATCCAACAGCCTGGAAGTACGCAACTCCCCTAGTTGATTAAGCTCGCGCACTGATTCCTCAAAAAAGACCTGTTCAGTAGCGTTCTTCGGAAGAAATCCGCTATAAAGCTTCCACATTTTCCTGGTTATTTCTGCGGCAACAGGGCTTTCTTCTCCCCTGGCAAGCAGCGGCCATTCTTGGTGGATCACTACATCCGCATACTTATTAATTAAACCACGCGCCTCTTGTTTAAAATTATCGGGAAAACATTCCGCGTCTTTATAAAGATCCGCTAGTGCATTTGCCTCATTTTCCACGTTTAACCTGGATTTACAAAAATTTTGCCAGACAACAATTACAATAAACGCCATGAGCACGGCATAAATTACCCCCAAGGTACTAAAGATCGGGCCGGCTACGTCATTATGCAATTTCAATCTATGATGAGGAACCAGGCGCCGCACCAATAGTAATCCAAGCGCAGAGATGATTACTGAACCGCCGATTATAATAAAAGCCAAGGCTAATGAAGAGAAATTTAATAATAATTGCTGGGAAAATAACATTTTTCCTCCTTGGCTATCGGGTCAATTTTATAATCCGCCTGTTCCTTGGAATATAGTATTGTAATAACAAAATACCGAATTCAAAGATTTTACAAATATAGCTGTCATGAGATAGGTAAGAATTACCACGACAACGGTAAGGATAATTTTGGTTTGCTTGCTAAAGTTCGGATTGAACCAAATGAGCGGGAGCATAAAAGGGCCGACAACCAGAAAAGAAATAATTAACGACTGGGCCTTGAAATACCATTTTTGCTTTGCTTTATTTTCCAGCACTGAACCGCAGTATCTGCATTTGATTGCCTCATCCTGGATTTCTTCAGCGCAAAAAGGGCACTTCTTCATGATTTCCTCAGCGTGTTATTTTTTCTTTTTATTTTTGATTCTACACCTATACAATGTGCACAGCTCATCTACAAAAGGGGCTAATTCATTTCTTTCATAGGGAAATTCCTTGCAGCTCTTTGGCTTCAGGCCATAATCAATCTTGTGGATCGAGCAAAGCCCGTCGGGATCAAGGAAGGTGCAGGGCTCAAGGCCATAGCCCGTCCCGATCCTGTAACCGGAAGGAAATGATTTGTCTTTCTGCAACTGAAAGAACTCCCCCTTTAACCCGAGTCCGGCAATCTTTTTTGCCTCTTCCAGGTCCACCCAAGACCCTGTCATGCAACAATCAGATTGCGTTTTACATGCATTACAATCAATCGCTACCTTTGTTTTTCTCTCCTTGGCCTTACTTGAACATCTAGGCATATGCGTATCTCTCACCTTTCTCTATTCGATTTGTATTATAGGTTAATTATCACTCCGATAATAGCAGTTATTTTACTGCTAATCATGCATTTTTTCAACCAATTTTAGAAAATCTGTATAAATAAATTTCCATAGAAATTTCTTAAAAATGCTATAATATACCTCTATGAAGCAGATCTTAAGGCTTTTCCCCAAAGTAGCGACCTTCCAAGAGAAAAAAATCGTCTTTGAGAATTTTATTTCTCTTACTACACTCCAAGCACTCGGATACCTACTCCCCATGATTACCCTGCCGTATTTAACCAGGGTCATCGGACTGGCAAATTTCGGCTTAATTGCCTTTGCCCAGGCCTTTATGCAATATTTCATGATTATTACCGACTATGGCTTCAGCCTTTCAGCGACTAAAAAAATCTCCATGTGCGGACAAAACAAAAAACATACCTGCGAGATTTTTTCCACCGTAATGGCGGTGAAGCTGATCCTGGCCTTAATCTGTTTCTTATTACTCTTGGTTTTCATCAATCTGGTCCCAAAATTCAAACAAGATTGGTTGGTGTATTTATTCAGCTTCGGAACAGTGCTTGGTAACACCCTTTTCCCGGTCTGGTTCTTTCAAGGCAAAGAAAAAATGGCCTATATTACCTTGATCAATAGCCTGGCAGGCATAGCAAACGTCATCTGCATTTTTTATTATGTAAATTCCCCTTCTGATTACATCTATATCCCGTTAATTAATTCTATCTTTTCCTTGATTTCCGGCAGCTGGGCACTGTATATTGCTTTTAAAAAATTCGACTTACAGATTGTTTCACGGACATATAAGAATATCCGGGAAGAAATGAGGGCCGGATGGCAATTATTTATTTCTATCGTGGCAATTAACGCTTATACTGCCACCCGCGTATTTGCCGTAGGCCTCTTGACCAACAACACCATCACTGGCTACTATTCTGTCGCAGAAAGAATCGCTAATTTCATCCAGTCATTCCCGCTTTATTCCTTTACCCAGGCAGTATATCCGCGCTTAAACAAGGTATTCTTAAAAAATAAAGAAAGGGCTGCAAAAATCATGCCCAAGGTGCAAAAAATCAGCACCGTCGGATTCCTAATCTGCCTGCCAATTCTGTTTTATTTTTCACCCCTGATTACCCGGCTTATCTGCGGTGAGCCATTTAACGCAGTCACAACGACCTTAAGGATACTCTTGATTTCCATACTTTTCGTCGGAGCCAATGCCTTTAGGGTGCAGTATTTTCTGATTTGCGGAAGAATCGACCTTTATGCAAAACTGCATCTCACAGCTGCCTTAATCGGCCTGCCATTAGTCTTTATTTTACTTTATTTGTTTTCTTATACAGGAGTAGCAATCTCCACGATTGTTATTGAGGCAGGGGTATTCTTTGCAACAGGCGTATTAATCAAGAAATTGATCTAATCCTATCATTTTTTCGCCTTCTTCTTTCTTTTCTTCATTTGGGATTTATGCAAGGTGCATAAGTAATTTGCAAAAGGGGAGACCTTATTATTCTCATAAGGGAATTCTTTGCAGGATTTTGGTTTATGCTTATAATCAAGCTTGTGAATCGAGCAAAGCCCGTCGGGATCAAGGAAGGTGCAAGGATTATCTTCGTAACTTGTACCGATACGAAAACCTGAAGGAAAATCATTATCTCTTTCTAATTGAAAAAACTCTCCTTTCAGGCCAAGTGTGGAAATTATTTTTGCTTCCTCTAAATCCAGCCATGCCCCAAACCGGCAGCAATCTGATTGGCTCTTGCACTCAAAACAATTTATCGGTTTCTCTTTTCTCTGTTTAACCATCTTCTTTTATTTAGTTGTAGCCTCTTTTGCTTTAGGTTGCCCTATTGATGCAACCAAAGAGCCGGCAATTTCCTGGCTTAACGAGAGACAAACCGAACTCATTGCTTCAACTAATCCAGTGTAATCATGCGGGTTAATCGGCTGATGGAATTCCGAGCGTTTTGAAAATACCATTTCTTTAGGGTCTAGCTGGATAATCGACCACTGTGCGACAAAAACCAGGTCTTGATCAAGTTTATTTTCCATTTGTACCACATCTAAAAGCACCTGATACTTAACGGGGATATTATAATTACAAGGAAACATCCTAATACTTGCTCCCGGAAGCATAGTAGTAAGGTCTTCCAGGATCACGCGTGCCAAGCCCACATCAAGTGTCTCACCCCAACGGTCAAACTGCGCGAAGTTAAGCATCCTATTTTTATCAACAGTTACAATCTGCGGCCGGTTTTGATATTCGGGAATTTTCACCGGGCCAATAGCAATATTTATCTCTGGGGGAATTTCGAATTTTTCGCTCACCTGGCTCTTATCAGCAGCGTGCAACATATAAAACCGAGACGCAGGGGTATTCCCTACAGATACACATCCGCTCAAGGCCAAAGCAAGAATTAAATAAATTATGGCTTGCTTCATTTTATTCTCCTTTATTTTTATTAGCTGGCTTCCCTTTTATCAGCGCTTCCGGGTGTTGTTCGAGATATTCAATAAATAAACGCATGGAGCGCGCTGCTTCAGTTGCCTCGTGCAGCGTTTTATCTAACTCAGAAACGCCTTCTGAATTTACTATTCTATTCAAGCCGGCAACTGTCTGCTCTAAATTACTGGCAATTTCCTTAACCGGGATCTCATCCATCACCTCAAAGATATCCGGAGAGATGGGCAATGCCGGCAACTCCGGGTATTCATTATTTATGCCATGTAGTTTTGCCGGTTTATCCGGATAGAAATCAAAGGCAATCATCAGTTGTCCGGTAATGAAATTTTGTATTTCCAGCCTTCCCCGCAGCCCTTCCTTAATCCAATTGTTATAATTAGGATAACCGATCCTATCAGGTATACCTTTGACACGCGCCAATTCCACATCAATAACTACAGGAATTAATACTTTTTGTATCTTCGGGTCAAAGACAAGGCTGATATCAGAGATATTTCCGATTTTTACTCCCCGGAAAATTACCGGCGCGCCTACGGAAAGCCCTTTGATAGAGCCATCAAAGAACAAAATATACTTATCGGTCTTTTTAAATAATGACCCTGAACCAAAAACAGTAACTGCCACTACCAACAACCCAACTGCCCCGATCACAAAAGCACCGATGATTGTTTTATTTGCTTTTCTATTCATTTATACGACTCCTTGTCTCTCGCCTCTGGTTAAAAATTGAATCACCCTGGCGTCTTTGGAATTATTCAGCAACTCTTTGGGGTTCCCCATAGCGATCATGGTTTTACTATCCGTATCAAGAAGCACGGAATTATTAGCTATAGCAAAAATACTCGCTAATTCATGAGTGACGACTACGATTGTCGCTTTTAACGTATCCCTCAACTGCAAAATTAAATCATCAAGTGAACGGGCGCTGATCGGGTCAAGGCCGGCTGATGGTTCGTCGAAAAAAACAATATCCGGATCAAGTGCGATTGCCCGAGCGAGCCCTGCCCTCTTACGCATGCCTCCGCTGATTTCCGAAGGATAAAAACCTGCATATCCCGATAAACCGACTAATGCAAGTTTTAATTCCACTACTTCACGTATCTGGCTGGCAGATAGATTTGAATATAATTGCAAGGGAAGCGCGACATTCTCACCCAAGGTAAAAGAGCTCCATAATGCACCGCCTTGATAGAGAATACCAAAGCGCCGCATAATCTCCTGTTGCTCCAGATCGCTCTCTTCCCAAAAGCTCTTTCCATTATATAGAACTTCACCCTTGGTTGGCTCTTTAAGCCCGATGAAAACTTTTAGTAACGTGCTTTTTCCGCAACCGCTGCCGCCCATGACTACAAAAATTTCTTCCTTATTTATACTAAAATTGAGGTTACGCATCACATCATAATCTTCGTAACTCAAATCAAGGTTACGCACCTCAATAATCGGTTGTTGATTTTTTTCCATCAGTTACACCCCTAAGATCTGGCAAATAAATGTAATAATTGCAGTGGCAACCACAATACTCGTAATCGCCGTAACTACTGCGGAGGTAGTTGCCTCTCCTACTCCGCTTGAGCTTCTTTCACATTGCATCCCGCGCAGGCAACCGGCGATGGCAATGATGATACCAAAAACAACGCTATGCACAAGGCCGATCCAGACATTAGTCAATTTTACCGCTGATTGGGTGTGGTGCCAATATTCTACACGATTGATCCCCAAGAAACCTGTACTCACGACAAAACCTCCCAATATGCCCATAAAATCAGCATAAAGAGTTAAAAGCGGCATCATAATTACTAAGGCCAGAACGCGCGGCATGACGAGAAATTCTACCGGCGAGATCCCCAGGGTCTTCAGCGCATCGACTTCTTCATTCACCTGCATAATCCCTAATTCAGCGGCAAAAGAAGCCCCGGTACGGCCTGACATGATAATTCCGGTCATTACCGCGCCCATCACGCGGGCCATGGCAATGCCGACGATATCGGCAATAAAAATCTGCGCCCCGAATAATTTCAGCTGTATAGCGCCAATAAAAGCAAGGATTACGCCTACTAAGATACTAATTAAAGAAACCAACCCCAAGGCATCCGCCCCGCATCTTTGCACAATACAAACAAATTCATCGCGCCGGAAATAAGCTTTTCCTGTAATCAGGCGGACAAAAGAAACCGCAGTTTCTCCCAGGAAATTCAGCAATGCCAGTATGCGCTCATTGAGTTGCAGAAACTGGCCCCCTATTTCTGCAAGAAACGGCTCAGGCCTGGGCTTTTGCGGCATAACCTTTTCATTTACTTTCGAGGCAAGGACGATTAATTTTTGCGCGCCATCCGGCAGGCCATCAGGCATCACCCGGATATTCCTATGGCTGCATTCACGGGAAAGATGAAACAAAAATGCAACAAACCCGCTATCCCATTTAGTTAAGGCCGAAGTATCGAAGATGATTTGTTGGATATCTTTATGGCTAATAAATTGCGCAGTAACTTCATCTGCCAAAGGAAGGCCGGCAGCAATGCCCCAGTCACCGCTAATTTTAATCAACAGGGTGTTTGGTACAGGATAATCAAAGGAAATTTTTTCTGCAGGCATTTTTTAAGTTAAATCTTCTTTCCCCTCTTTGATCAGCTTTTTGAAATTTCCAAACACAGATTCCAATACCGCGCTCCAATATACGCCGTATTTTTTATCAAAATGAATCGTGCGCGAAACCACCGAATGGTTTATTGTCTTAAGCCTTACCCCGGTATCATAATTAGCCACGGCAGATAATTTACGGCACCAGCGCACCTCTCCGGTCATACAAATCGGCTCTTCCTGGTGAGGCAGGTATAATTCCAAATAAAGTTTGTCTCCCCCATTTAATTTTTTATGAGAACTAAATCCCAGGCCTTCTACGCTGATATTGCGAGTTACCCCTTGATACTTTTTTACCTGGCTGTCCTTATCCTTAAGCAGCTCGAAAGAAACCCTGGTCTTAAGGCTATATTTAATATGGAAGCGGATTTTTGTCGTAGTTTCATAGCGTTCGAATTTTCTTCTTTCTACCTTAGGCAGTTTAATCATCCTTACACCTTATTTTTCGCAATTGCCCTCAACCAGAATCGCCCTAGTAGCTGTGGATTTTTCCCTTAGATGCATTACCTCTTTATATTCTTCGGAATTTAACCAGGATTTAATTTCTTTAAAAGAGGGAAATTCAATCACAATGATCCTTTCGGGATCCCAATTCCCAAAAATCGGAATGACCCTCCCGCCTCTGGTGAGGTAACGGCCGCTGTATTTTTCTACTATTGGCCGCACCTTATCAATATACTGGCCGTAGGTATCTTTGTCTTTAACCTCAACTTCTACAATCATATAAACTGACATACTATTATTATCGCTCCCAATAGAAAAAACTCAATTATTTATTGAAGCAAGGATGTTTTCATAAATACCCAGGACCTTTTCATCTTCCAGATGCAAAAAATGTCCCACGCCTTTTACAACAATCATCTCGCAGCCGGGAATCTGCGCAGCAAGGAACCTGGCATCTGCCATATCAATAATTTTATCTTTTTCTCCGTTTAAAAGGATTGTCCTGGCTTTGATTCTTTTTAGATCTACCAACTCGCTTAAATTTTTTGAGGAGATAACAAATAATCCGTGCTCGTAGAATGAACGCAGGTTTTCTTCCTCCATTGCGCGGAATTGGCTAACAATTCTCTGCTTAAAGCGCGCAGGGAGATCTTCCCCGAAGCTCTTGATTAAAACTTCAGCCATTTGTTCGCGGTTATTCATATTAATGCTCGCGCCTTTTTTTATCGTCTCTACCATTTTTTTATTGGGCCTTGTCCCGAGGCTCGCCAAAACCAATACCTTTATCCTCGTTGGGTATTTTGCGGCAAAATCAACCGCAACCACCCCGCCCCAGGAAGCAGCACAGAGTATCACATCATTATCTGCTCCTGCTTTATGCAAGATTGCTTTCAGTATGTCAACCTGTTCAGGGAGTGAAACCTGTTTGTCCCCGGAAACAATTTTACCCTTGCCCTGGTTAGGAAAATCAAAAAGCACAATCCTGTGTTCATCACTAAACCTGGCAATAAAACTCTGCCACATTGCCATAGACTGCTGCACGCCGTTGATACAAACAATCTGCAGGCCTTTATCCCCGTATATTCTGTAAGGGATTAAAAATCTCCCTACCTTTAATATCTCTTTTGCCTGTGAACTAGATTTTTTCATTTCTTCCAGGACCCGGGCTTTCTTTTAGGTTTTTGCCAAGGCTTGGGTTTTCCAGCAGCCTTATGCCAAGGTATAGGCTTCCCAACAGTTTTATGCCAAGGCTTAGCCTCTGCGGAAGGCTTAGCTTCTTTGGAAGTTTTATGCCAGGGTTTCGCTTCTGTAGGAGTCTTTTTCCAAGGCTTCGCCTCTGTAGTAGTTTTCTGCCAAGGTTTTGCTTGTTCACTTCTCTTACGCCAACGCATGGGATTTTCCGGCCGCCTGCGCCTGAGCACAATCGGCTCATTGATTCCGGCTGCAGCGCGCTTCTCGATAAATCTGCGTGTCCGCCTTCCGCCTTTATAACTGCCTGGCCTGGGAATAAACACCGGCACATTTTTGCTTTCTACGATAATTTCCGGCTTTGGCTTTTTTTGCTTAGCCTGTTCTTTTTCTGCTTTTGTTTTTGGCTGTGAAACCGCAACATTCAAAACCCGGCCCAGGAGTTCCTTGCCATTCAAAGCTGCGATCGCCTGTTGTGCTTCTTGATCATCAGGCATTACGACAAACCCAAAGCCGCGGGAATTCACGCCTTTTTTATCCAGGACGATTGCCACAGACTCGACACTGCCAAACTCTGCAAATGCACGACGCACATCTTCCTCAGTTGCCTCAAACAACAAATTCCCCACAAATATATTCATTTAGATTCCTTATTTTTCTATCCCATTGCATCTTAAGCAATCCAGATATACTGCACGATTAATTTCAAGCATATTAGATAAGCCGGACTTGGTTTCGCTGGATACCTGCTTTGCCTTTGCCGCGCACATCCTTCTAATCCCCGCGGGCCTGATCAAAACCCAATAGAAAGTAAAGATAGCAAATAGAATCACCAGCCACATTGCCAGGATTAAAAACCATTTTTGTAGGTTAGTCATCTTATCCCCCCTTTTGAGCCTATAATTCTATTATTATACCTCTTAGGGACAAAAATCACAATGGTTTGTATCAATGCATGTTTTATGCTATGATTATTTTATGAGCCCAACGAAAATCCGCTATGAAATCGATCCCTTTAACCGCCTGATAATTCCCGGTTTCAGGCAGATTATTGACGGTGAATTCAAAATTGACAAAAATAATGCCCTGAGCTATGTATTAAAAGCCCCCCGCTCTTCTAGTACACCGCAGCAGCTTAAACTTATTGGCAGCTGGTCCCTAGATAAGAACCACAATCTTGTCTTAACCCTGAATAAAGAAAATAACCAGCTTGCCGGCAAAAAAATCACTTTGCAAGGTGAGGTCATCCGGGCAAAGGCCGATAAAATAGAGTTCCTCATCTCCAGCAAGGACAAGAATGGCCAGGCCCATCTCTATATCCTCGGGCTTTCCGGAACCTGGCAGGCAGATAAAAACAACCGCTTAAAATTTCTTGTGCAAAGAAAAAATGATACGCAAGACGAGCTAACGCTTTCCGGCACTTGGGAAGTGGATCGGAGGAATCAAATTGTTTATACTTATACGAAAACAAATCTTAAGAGAAAAGTAAAAGTTAAGCAGAGCCTTACCTTTAAAGGCTACTGGAATATCACCGATAAGCAGCGCTTAACTTATGTCTTAAATGAGGAAACCGGATCGGGTTTTGATTTTAAGGTGAGCTTTGGTGAGCCGCTCGGACGTGGCCTGCGTTATGAGCTGGGAATTGGCGCAAACCCAAAGAAAAAGAAAATCATGCTTTTTGGCGCATGGAAGTTAAATAAAAAAATCGGGCTGGTTTTTGAAATGCCTTGCGAAGGCAATAGAATCAACTCAATCTCTTTTGGCGCTACCTGCAAATTAGATAAGGATAAACAACTGGAGCTTAATTTAAAGGACTCCCAGAAAAACGACTTGGGAATAAAACTTAAATTCTCACGAGCCTTTTTGGATAATCAAGGCGAAGCCTTTATTCAAACGCTGAAACAAGGCAAGGAAATTGTTTTTTCACTTGGTGCAGGATTCAGATGGTAGAGAAACTACAGAAAAGATTAGTCTATTTTTTGGATATCAGGTAAAGAACCTTCACCCGCGAACATATCTTTGTCAGCCGCGGTGAAATCCCCCTCAAAAATCCACAATGCCATCCATAGCCGGGTATCGAAGATTTTGATAATTGTACCTTCCAGATCAATAGCCTGGCCTTTATTGATTTTTTCCGCCTCAGTTTTGTCCTTAAAAAAGAAGGAAACCTGATAGGGATTGGAATTCGCAGTATTTTGTACTTCGGTAATTACCTGGTAATACATGCTGCCTGTATCTTTTGTTTCATTAAATGCGTTATAGGGCCTTACCTCTGACACAGTACCGCTTGCCTTAATCTTCGTTCCGATGTTCTGATTAGCCAAATCTACGCGCTGCACTTCCGTGGCATTTTTTACCTGGTCGATTAAATCACTGGCGCTGAGATTAGCGGCATAAATCGAGGTAATGCCCAAACCTAAAAATAAACCCATAAGAATAAAAACAAATAACTTTTTCATCCTAGCCTCCCTGCCTGCCGGCAGGCAGGCTTTTAAGTTCTTTTACTAATTTTATCACAACTATAGAAAAAAGCCCACTAATTTTCTTAATGGGCTTCTTAAAAATTAATTTAATTATTTTCTTGTGGCCTGATAAATCCCATAACCCGCAGCAGCGCTTAATGCCGCCCCGACTAACGCAGCGCATCCGGAAATCATAAACGAAAATGCGCATACTACTGCTAAACTGCAAATTTTTTTATACATACCCCTCCCTAAAAAAGAAAAACCGCAAAGGTGAGTTACTTCCTTTGCGGTTTACAAGTTTCTATATTATTATGCACTATTTATTCTAACACGCATGTAGGTTTTGTCAAAGGAAATTGTAGCCGTTCCTTCTACTTACTTCTTCTCCCCTCTCTTTAAAGTATTAATCCCTTTTACCACCAGAAAGATCGAGAAGGCAACAATCATAAAATCAATCACATTGTTCAAAAACTGGCCGTATTTTAAAGTCACTGCGGGCCCGGTAAGCGTTGCTTGTTTCAACGTTAATACCAGATTCTTAAAATCAACGCCGCCGACAAGCATTCCAATGGGAGGCATAATCACATCATTCACCAGAGAATTGACAATCTTGCCAAAAGCAGCTCCAACCACAATACCTACTGCCATATCTATGGCATTACCCTTTAGGGCGAATTCTTTAAATTCTTTTACTACTTTCATACCTGCCCCCCTTTTTTTAAAATAGAAACGCTTCTTCTATTTACCAATTAACCCTTACAAAAACAGATGGGCCGTAAAGGGTGCTATTGGCGTTTCTGATAATATCAGATTCCGAGTATGGCCCATTGCCGGTATTATCAGTTCCGGATTCGCGCATTTTATGCTGACGGCGGGTCATATAATTGTAACCAAAACCGCCTGATATATTTTTGGTGATTTGATATATTAACTCCGCATTAAGATCAACCCCGTAGCCGTCAAAACCATCGCCATGTTGAAAAAAAGGATAATTCCTTAGGTTCCAAAGGGCGGTGGCGTTAGTTTTTAACCACGCATAAGCAAAACTAAGACGCACGGAAAACCGGTTATAGGCATATTCACCGCGGGTGCCCAGGCGCGGGCCGCGATAAATGATTTTATAGAATGAATCATGGCCTTCTTCCTTACTACTTACAGGGACATAATTGCTTACCGTCGTAGTCATATCCTGCATATTATAACAACTTTTCTGGTATTGATAGCCGCCAAAGAGGTCAAGAGACAACCTGCTATTTTTTCCGACGCCTTTTTCTAACTTCAGCACCCGGGCATAAAGATTGATGTCGGAAAAGCTTACTTCTGTTTTCGTGCTGTCATTTGATTCTTGCCAAACCAGATCACCGGTAGCTTCTTTCCAATCCGTATCCGTAGAATTGGCATTACTAAGCTGCAGGAAACTGGTACTGCACCATCTGCCGCCCAGAGAAAGCCTCGGTAACATATACAGCTCTCCCTTGAGAATCATTGCTTGTCCGCGATGAGGAAATTTTAAACGTGAGATTAAGTTCTCATTCTCGTCTATAACATCAAAGGTTTGCTGGCCGTGCGCGGAAGTTAAGAGTTCCAAGGTTACATCAAAAAGATCCCGCTTAGTATTTTCAGTTTTTACTACGGGTTTTTCAGGGTTAAGCAGGTTGGCTGTGTTCGCTCCAGGTTGCATCAGCCCCGTATTAACAGGAGTGATATTTCCTGTTTGAGAAAATGCCAAGAGCGGATAAAGAAATAAAAATACGAAAAATACTATTACATATAAATACGCGGCTTTCCTAACCCTGGTCACGATACCCATACATCTTCCTCCTTTTTGTTTTTCCGGTTCTCTAACTGACAACCTTCCCTTTTATTTCCAGATAATCTTTGCCGGATTTCTTGAAGGCACCCGGCTATAGCGATATTTGGGGTGCCCTACCATCATAGCCGCACCAGCTGTTGCCCGGCTGGATATTCCCACAAATTTTCTCACACTTTCCGACATATTAACCGCAATTTGCACATATCCGGCCCAGCATGCACCCAGGCCAAAACCAAATGCCGCCAGCTCTAAATATTCTGCAGAAATTGTACATGATTGCGGAACGATCGGGTCATCTTTAACGCCATAAGCGATAATAACACAAGGCGCGTTGCGGCAGATTTTATCATCGCCATTCTTCCAGAATTCAACCAAACGGCCGAAGTTGAATGCCTCTGCCATTGGAGAGCTGGCTTTTAAAAGCTCCTCCATCCAACTTGCAATTAAACCTGCAAGTTGATGCACCTTCTCTTTGTCATTGATCACCAACCAATCCACGGGCTGGCGGTTAATTCCGGAAGGCGCGTATCTAGCACAATCTAGGAGCTTTTCTATTAATGCTTTGGTTACGGGCTCGTCTTTATAGGCCCTAATTGAGCGCCGGCCTTTTAAAAATAGCTCCACTTGTTCTGCGCTTGGCAATTTAGATTGCTCAAGCCGCGGCGCATCTTTGGGGTGCATCGTAGACAGCTCTATTGAGCCAGGCGGGCAAAATGCAAAACAGTGGCCGCAGTTAATACACAAATCCCCGCCACCGGGAATAAACTCCGGTACGCGCTCTGCATTCATCCGCAAGATATTGATCGGACAAATCTCCACGCACCTGCCATCGCCCTTACATGTATTTTTATCAACTTTAAGAGTAATCATATCATCAACCATCTCACTAAAGAATATTCCACTTGAGCCTCCTCTTTATCTACCTATTATATCTCCCGAAAATAAGAATCCCAAGTAAAATATAACTTAGGATTAAATTAAGTACTGTGTCCCCGGGATCGCCCCGAGACCGGCATTAAGGCAAGTTTTAATGCTACTGTATTTATACAATAACGCTTGCCGCTTGGCCCAGGCCCATCGTTAAAGACATGGCCTAAATGTGCGTCGCAGCGGCTGCAGAGAACTTCTGTCCGCTGCATACCAAAAGCATTATCCACTTCTAACCGGACATTGAATTCTGAAACCGGCTCCCAAAAACTCGGCCAACCAGTCCCGGAGTCAAATTTTGTTTCGTATTTGAATAGATCTGTGCCGCAGCAAACACATTGGTAAATCCCTTTTCCTCCCTTGGGCGGAATAGGGCATTGCTTACTAAATGCCTGCTCGGTACTTTTTTGTCTTGTTACCTTGAATTGTTCAGGCGTAAGAATCTTTTTCCATTCCGCATCAGTCTTATATACCTTCTCCACCAGCTCAACTTTTCCGGTTGCAGCATTAAAGATTTTTATTTTTTCCGGCTTAGATGCCTCTCTCATATTCCCTCCGATCAATAACGGAAGTAACCCAAATATAATCAAAAGCCTTAACTTAATCATTCTTTTATTAAAAATAGAACCGCACCTTTATTTACTTGAATCTAAAACCTGAAATGCACAAATATCCTGCCGAAATTTTTGTCGTCTTTTTCAATGCGGTGATAAAGGTTTTTAATTTCTGGCCGCGCCAAGAAGCGCAGCACTCCTTTTTTTAGCTGTCCGCTTCCCTTTCCCGGGATAATTTCCACCAGTTCTATTTTTTTGCTCACCGCTTCACGAATTACACGGTTGAGCTCTTCCTCAATCGCCCTGCCATTACTAAAAATATCATGTAAGTCTAATTTAATTTTCGCCATTATCTAGTTATTTATAATGGACTGCAAGCCAGATTGTCTTTTGGCGAGGATCAGTCCAGTCTACGCGATGAGGGGTATTTGCCGGAATTAGTATATGGCTGCCTGCCTTCATTTTTACTACCCGGTTATTCTTAAAGAATCGCACTCTCGCAGCGCCCTTCAGCAAAATCACCCACTCATGACGCTTACTCTTCCACCACTCCCCCTCCCTCGTCGCCTGTCCATTCGAAACAATGCGCTCTATTTTAAGAGAGCGAGTAGAAAGTAAAGTTTGAAATACTTCTTTAGCCATAGTCATATTATATCGCTCTACAACGTCTACGATTCGTTATTCCGCTATAAATTCCTGATGTAAAGGAAGTTCTACATTCTTTACTCTATCTTTTACTAAGACATCGACAGTATATTTTCCTAATGGATCTTTATTTTCAATCATAATCCCAATATTCTGAGCAGCAAGTTGAATTGTGTTCTTTAAAGGCGCAGGTTTATTTTGCCAAACTTCGACATCTTTAAAGTTAGCATAAACTTCGCCATCGGGTTTCTTAATCAAAATATTATAAATAATATCACACTTAGATTTATTATTAACTCCCGGGTTCACAAATAATATAACGGTAGAAATTGGAACATTGCGCCTTGCTCGTTTTGTAACCTCCAATTTAGGAGTTTCGGGCGTATTCCATTTTTCAAAAAAATCACCTGGGTTTATTAACCATAATTGAGCCCCAAAGCCATCTTTAGCCTTAATATTCTCACTATCTTGAACTATGTCTTTACCATTATTTAACCATGTATCCTCTCCATAAAATACACTTGGCAAGAATAAAAAAATTATTATAAGGTAAATTTTTATTTTTTCTTCCATAATTAAATTATCCTTTCTTCTTCATCATTCTATTATATCGCCCTAAACCAAAATTCCCAAGCTCTTTCCGAGTTTGGGAATATTTATTTCGTTATCCTATTAATTACAAGTAGTTAGCTAAAACGTCTACGATTTTGTATTATGGATGGTTTTATAGCGAAGGACTAAGCTCTTTTCGAGTTTGAAATTAAATTAAGCATCGTCCCTGAGATTATCTAAGCACCTTAAAACTTTTAATAAAATCATCAAATACTACGACATCCTTATCGAAATAAAATTGCTCGGTAGCCTGGTATTGAATTAAATAAATAAATTTATCTTTTTTAAATCCATAGAGTACCGATTTTATTTTTAAGTTATCTGGTGTATTAAATACATATTCCAGCTTAAACCCGTTTTCACCGCTTATATCTATAGGTATATTTTCTAAAATTTTTAATTTTTGTTTATTCTGATTTAAGCTCATTTCATTCACAATTAGTTCAGAAATCTCTTGCGGCAACATGTTATCGGTAACAATCTTCTTAGTTATTGGCAGCGCATTTTTTTTGTTAATTTCATATCTGAATATTCGAATACTCTGCAGAAGCTCTCCGTCTTTTGACAAAAATAATATATCGGGAGAAGAGTTAAGTTTCATCCATCCAGCAGGAAGCGTAGCTTCAAATCCAAGATATCTCCACTGACGAGAATTCTGAACAATTTGCCAAGGAGCGCATCCACAAACTAATAGAGCTAATGATAAAATAAAAAGTAACTTTATTTTCATTCTTTATCTCCCTTCCTCTTCTTTAATTCATCCAAATATGTGACTATGTACTTTTTATCCTCCGCATCAGGAACAAGAGTCAAGTATTTCTCGAATTCACTTCTCGCTTCATCAGAAAGCTTATTTTTATAATAAATAATCCCCAAATCACGATGTGAAAAAGGAAAATCTTTGTTTAATTCTATTGATTTTTTATAATTTTCTATGGCTTTTGTCTGGTCATCTTTCTCGTTACTATTCGAAAAAATTTCTCCTAAATAATAATATGCCTTAGCATTCTGCGGAGATAGCTTAGAATACTTCTCAATAGCTCTATTGGCCGAATTAAAACGGCTTGCCCTAATATCTAAATTTGCATTATCTAAAAGAAGGTCCCAAGTATTTTTGCTATATACCTCTTCTCCCACTAGCCTGCTCTTATCATTAGCTTCGGCTTCGTATAATTTACAAAGCTTTTTTAAGTATTTTATCCTAGCTTGGTTAGTAGGATGATCTAAAAATGCATATGGCACTCTTATTTTATTTTTGTCATCTTTATAATCCTCTTCAAATATCTCAATAACTTTTACTGATTCGGGAAGAGAATACCCGCCTCTCAACAATGCTTCAAAGCCACCTTTATCCGCTTCACGTTCTTGTTCTCTGGAGTATCCACTAACTGAAGAAACTAAACTATACATTCCTAATGAAGAAAAGTCGGTTGGATGAGTTGTGAGACCAGATGCAGATGTTGCAACCATAGAAACAGTTGCAAAAAAAGCCGATTTGTTTATTTGATTCCTAAACTGCTTTAAAGTATGTCGATTAATAAAATGGGTTAATTCATGCCCCAGAATAGAAACTAACTGAGCTTCATCGTTAATATTTGCTAGTAAACCCGTATGTACATACATTACTCCATTAGGATACATACAAGCATTTATGTTGGGATTCTTTATTACAAAGATCTTCACGGTAGAGCTCATCGCTTTAACATCTTCTGGTAACATCTTTACAACTAAACCGTTTAAATATGCATTCAAGTTAGCATCATTATAAATCCAACCACTTCTCGCAATGATCTCCTGTTCTTCCGTACATCTTTTCCATATTCTTTCTTCATCGGGTTCTTTAATAAAATTTCCTTGATTACCAATTGGCTTGACATCAAGGGAAGCACAGGAAGATACAAGAAGGATAAGAAAAATTATGATAAAATCAAAAAACTTTGTACGGTTAATCATTATTTATTACTTCTCTAAATAGGTAATTTACAGTTTTAGAAACTGTTTTCTTGTCTCTTAAATCGCCAATTTGACAATTTGGTGCTCCCATATACCTAAACCAAATAATATCCCCAGTCTTTGAATCTACTAAAGCAGCAGATACCCAATCAGGCACATCCCCCGGCAAAACTACTATCCCAGTAGCTGCTCCCAGTAACGCTCCACATACTCCCAAGAATACCCTACCACCAGTCCAATAAGTTGTAGTACCGCTTATAAACAAAATAGTATCACAAGGAATAAAATCATTAATCCGATTGAGTTGAGGACCCAGAGTATAATCGAAATTCTTAAGCTTAAGCGGGAAGATATTGCCTTCCATATAGGTATGCGCAATAATACTTTGTGAAACAGCCCTATAGAGCCCAGTTTGCTCATCTAGGAAAGTTTTTAAATCAGAATTCAATGTATCTTCATCTAAAATTTTAATCTTTATTTTTCGAGAAGAATCTAATTTTTCCATAATCGCTGTTTTGAATAAAGCATCTGACTGAATATCCCATTCGTCCATTTGTTCAGGTACGCCACCAGCAGTTAATTTATAGAATTTGATACTAACTGGTACTACCGATACTGTTTTTTCTCCGTTTTGAAAATAACTATCAAACCGAGAATTTTTCCTTATTGGAGCAGCTGCGCATCCTACAAGAAAAAAAGCAATAATCAAGAAAGCGTACATTTTTTTTAACATTATTTTTTGCCTCCTTTTTTGAAATAAACAACTAAAAAATCAAATAATAGGGACGATTCAATTCTTTCGAACCATCCCATAAAATTTTCAATCCGGCCATCATTTTTATCCTTCTGCGATTGATATTATTTTACTCTCCCCTATCTCCTTGTCAACCCTAAATACCCTTCTGTTAGATCCTAGCTTGGCTAGAATAAACCAAAAATCCCAAGCGCTTTTCGAGCTTGGGAATATTTATTTCGTTATACTATTAATTACAAGTAGTTAGCTAAAACGTCTACGATTTTACCAAGCCCTTTTCGGGATTGGGATTAAATTGAGTGCCGTGTCCCAGGAATTCCCCCCGGAATTCCCTGCTATTCATTGAAATTCGAAAGGAAATCTTGTTCGAGAATTCTCATTAACAAACTTGCCAAAGATAGATACTCTATTGCTTTATATAAATCGTTTTGGGTAAAATTCATATGGGCCTTCTTATCTCTTATCCCAACAATACCCTTAAATAGGTACATAAAACCTCTTTGTTCAGCCTTATCCAAACTATTAGATAATTGATTTAATCTGATCAAAGGTATATTTTGACCATCGCATCCAAATACCCTCTGCATCAACGAATCTCCATCGAGATCTTTACCTGAATCTTCTTTAGGATAATTACTTATTACTTTTACACGCGTTATTACTTCAACGAGGGCTGCTTGGATAGCTTCTTTATAATGCCCGTCATCAAACAACTTAACAGAAACGCGCTCAATAGAAGGGTGGAAATCATATTCAATAAATATAGGGTTTTTTATTTTCTTGCGAAGAATTTTATTGATTTTATCTAGCTCACGCGTCTCATTAATCAAATCTTCAATTAGAGGAACAGGACTAATAACCTCGAAATTTATTGTTTTCTCGACAAGTAAATTTCTTTTTACTTTTTCTAGTAATGTCGAGAGGTAGAATGGTTTAATTATAAAATCGCAAGCGCCGAGTTTAATACATCTAATAATTGTCTCGGGATCTTTATAAACTCCGGAAATCACAATTACTCTTGTCGCTATTTTCCTTTTAACAATCTGCTCTAAAACCTCAAACCCATTTAAGGCAGGTAACTGTATATCAAGAAGTACCAAATCTGGTTTTTCTTTTTCAGCAACTCTAATGCCATCGGCACCATCTCCAGTTTCGAAAATTATGCATTCTTTACTTCGAAGGGATAAACTTATCATCTCTCGACAATCGTTATCATCTTCTATTATTAAAATTTTCGTTTTCTTCATCTTATCAATTTTAAGCAACTTTAAGAACTTTAACTTTGATCAGTTTCGGGGAAACGGTACTTCATTTATTCTACCCGAAATAAAAACTTGCTGCAACGATTATTATTGTAGACGAGTTTCAGCGTCTGATTTGACTGGAACTAACCAAAAATCCCAAGCCTTTTTCGAGCCTGGGAATAAAAAAATAGAACCGGCCCCTTTATTTCCACCACTCCCCTTCTCTCGTCGCCTGTCCATTCGAAACAATGCGCTCTATTTTAAGAGAGCGAGTAGAAAGTAAAGTTTGAAATAATTCTTTAGCCATAGTTATATTATATCGCCCTAAACCAAAAATCCCAAACCCTTTTAGGGATTAGGATTAAATATTTGTTTCATAATACTTTGCTAAGCAATGTTTTAGCTAAAACGTCTACGATTTACGATTTACGATTCTTTAGAAAATTGTCTTTAAATCTTCATTTAAAAATAGTTTTAACTATTTTCTATCTTTTCTCTACACCAGGATAAAATCGCTTCATTTAAATCAGGAGGTAGGGATAAATTGTATACTCCTTTGAATATTCTTACCCGATCAAAAATTAGATCATAATCATTCATTATCTCGTGCCATTCTTCGCTAGACGGAATATGTGGAATCATTATTCCTCTAATAGGAGCAACCGACCAATGGATAAACTCTTGCCAAGTTTTTAAAGAAATCTGCTTTTTCTCAAAGAAATTTGCTCCTGCAGCACACTGTAGCAAAAGAACAACTTGATTTGGCCTGTTATCTCTATGAGGTTTCCACGCAACCACGTCTACGCCTTTATCCTTGTCTTGAGGTCGAGGTTGTCTATGCCCCAACAATTCATTCGTTCTTTGAGACAACTGCTTAATTTGTTGAATTAATTGCCCGCCATTAGGGAAACCGATAACTTCTGCCTCTCCCGCTAAATAGGCTTTTGCGGCTTCGCCTGATAATCTTTCAAACAACCTAGTTCCATCATCATGCCCAGCGCTCCTTTCCACTCCTCTTAAAGAAAAGATTAGACAAAGCATTAAAGCTGGATTATCCACCCAGGCATAATTTGGCATGATGTTAAAACCGTCAACCTGAAAAGGAGAACTATTGCCGTATAAAGACTTTCTCCTAATTAGCTCACTTATAGCACTATCAATTATCTCTTCATCAGCTCCTGTTAAACTACCAACCTTAGATTTAGAAATAGGCTGATTAGTATCAAGAATCTCGTACTCAATCCAATCTGCTATGCTAAAAGGATTATTAAGATCTACGCATTCAATCATTCTTTAACACCATTTTCTCTAGTTCTTCTACAGCTTTTACTAAATCCTTTACTAAACTCCTGATCTCATCATCATCTCTATATTTGTAAGCCACTCCTAAGGAATTAGAAATCGCTTTGATAGAAGTATTAATTCTTCTAATGAGATACTGCTTATCGCCCCCGCTTCTTTCGTAAGCATCTTCTAAACTGCTTGTTTTAATTAAGTACTCAGTAGCATCTTTGTCCGCCAAAACTGGTGCTAATCTACTTTTAATTCTACGCGAATCAGTTAGTATTGGTATTTTATCTTTTCCGTTTCCAAATATCCATATTAAGAGTCTTTCTAGATTTTCTAATTTGTCTTTAGGTACAAATTTCTTATTAAAATCGGCCTCTTTATAAGAAAGGACTCCGATATAATCTCTAATAGAAGGAGAATTAATTGCTTCGCCAACCAAAGAAAATCGCTGCATTACTTCACGCATATCAAAATCAATTTCCTTTTCAGCTTGCTCAGTAATTTTGTAGAACATATATTGCCTCTTAATAACATCTGTCCTGTCTCCAACTTTCTTTTGAACTTCAGCAATACTGGCTTCGATGTTTTTATGTTTAGCATTTTCTTCCTCTATACGTCCAGTAATATAGCGGGCTTTTGCGTAAGCTTCCCACTTTAAAATTCCAGCAATATGTCTTACGCCTAAATAAGGAGAGATATCATTTCTATTTTTATATACAATTGCTGGAATTATTTTTAAATCTTCTGTAACTTCTTTAGATCTAGGCTTAGGGAAAGTTTCTTCAAGTTTAAGTTTCTGTCTCAAATCATAATCCAATAAAAGCTTAGCAGTAGCTATTCTTCTGTTGCCCTCAACAACTGTAAATCTAATTTTATTTTCTTCAATCAAATCATCTAGAGAATTTTGCAATTTATCTATATCCTTTTCCCAATCAAAATCACTTGGTAAGGTGCTTGGAACTACCACAATAGGCTCTTCATCGAAATAACCATTCTCAATCATTGAAAAAGCTATTTCTTCTAAATCAAAATCTCGGTAAAGGACGCTTAGAATATCGTATTGCGTTCCTCCTTGATGCTCTTTAGATAATCTTGGGTTTTCTTTATCAAGATCTATCAAATCCAATGGGACGTTTAATTGCGGTCTCTTGCCGCCTTTTCCTGCGAATTTTTTTGGCATATTGATCTCCCCTATAATTGATGTTGAGCTTATTGAATATTATTAAAAAATACTTGTTCTTAAGATAATCCTATTCTTTTTTATTTTCTTTAACCAGTTCAATCTTAAAAACCGCTCTATCTTCTCAATAAAAATAATCGTCAGATAACCCTTTATCTTATAAAGCAATAGAACGGATTAATTTCTATTCGATTACTTTAATTTCAGCGAGTTCCAGCTGATCTATCCCCGTAAAAAAGCACCCTCCCCTACTCTTTTAGAGAGTTGCCTTTTAGAAATTTTTTTAAAATAAAGGTAAATTACCTAGTTGCATGTTCTAAATAAGAAAGCTCGCTCTCTTTTTTTTGATTTTCAACTTTATACTTTTGAATATCAGCTATGATTTTCTCAGCAATCATCTTTGCAAATTCTACTGGTACAGCGTTACCTACCATTTTATAGCCATCAGCAATATCCATATATTTAAAGATAAAGTTATCTGGAAATGTTTGGATTCTCGCACATTCCCTTACTGACAATCGCCTATACAACTCCTCTTTTCCTTTAACGAATTCCCTCTTGTTTTTTTCAATAAATTTCATTTTTGGCGCTTGGGGATGAATTGGGGCGTGCCTTCCTCCCGCTTGAATAGTAAATGAATGCTCATCCCAACTTCTTACCCTATTCCGGGACATGTATATTGTGGAAAAATTACCAATCATATATTCATGATTAGGAATCTCAAGGCTATTGCCATTTGTTTTATTATATTTTAATGCTGGCTTCGGCTCTGGTAAATTGCCGATTGCATCGCGTAAAGATAGAAATCTTCCAGAAGCTTTGGGAAATTCAAAAGACACCCCTATCTTCTTATGGTATCCAACTATAATGACTCTCTCTCTATCTTGCGGGACATTATAATCTGCCGCATTTAGCAATTTAAAAGAAATATTATAGCCGGCTGCGGAAAATTCGTTCAGAATCTTCTCAAAAGCTTCTTTATGGATGTTTGCTAAAATACCTGAAACATTTTCCGCTAAGAAAAACAACGGCTGCTTATCCTTTAATACCCTTATATACTCAAAGAATAGTTGCCCCCTATGGTCATTTATGCCTCGGCATGCGCCTGCTTCGCTCCAGCTCTGGCATGGTGGCCCGCCAATAATACCATCACAATCTGGAATTTCATTAGAAGGAATATCAACAATACTCCTTTTATCTAATGAAACTTGTGGAAAATTTAAGGTGAATGTATCCCAAATCGTTTTGTCGAACTCATTGGCCCAGATAACTTCAAAACCAGCTTTCTCAAAACCTAGGTCTAAACCGCCACAACCACTGAAAAGTGATACTATTTTTAGCTTTTCTTCATTATTTTTTTGATTTTTTGTATGCATTTTGGTAGATCCTCAATTATTTGATGTTGCCAGAACCTAATTACTTTCCAGCCATCTTTTGTTAATTTATTATTATTCTGCTTATCCCTCGCAATATTCTTTTCGATCTTAGGAATCCAGTAACTTCTATTATTCTTGATCTTTCTTTTCTTTTTCGCCCAATGGTATCCATGCCAAAATTCACCATCAACAAAAACTGTTATCCCGCTATCGAAGAGCACTAAATCTGGCTTACCAGCTAAAATACTGCTATTTTTCCTAAACCTAATTTTTTCTTTACGAAGCGCCTTCTGTAGTAGTATCTCTGGCGTGGTTTTATCACTTTTTATTTTCCGCATTAAATCAGACCTACTAGCGGAAACTTTGAATTTATAAGCCATATTATAGCTCGCAACAACGCCAACTTCAATGTTAGTTTTACATTCCTTGCCTCCTTTTTGTATAGGTAGGGTATTTTATACCCTCCTAATATAATAGACGCAAGAAATGTTAAAATCTAACTAAAATTTTTAACTATTTTTTAATTATTATTTCTTTTACATTTGGCAAAGAAATAGCCTGGGTGTCGAATTTAAGGCTTGAACCTAATTTTGAAGACGCAGTATGGAGCCTCATTCCAACGTTCCAACCATTTGAAAAATAAAGGTCAACGTAACTTTTATCCCGAAGCCTAACATCTACTTCTTTCGGAATACCAACATTCGTAAAATCTAATATTTTAACTTTATCATCTTCGTCTATTATTTTATAGAAACTTTTTGACCCAATCAGAAAATCAAACAAGGCTTGGACATTATTTGGCGATATACATAGCTTACTAATTGACTTAGCAACTAAACTGCATACTGGTAAATACAAGTTATCCTTAATATACCCATCGCTAATCGCCCCAAGGTCGCTGAATAAAATAGCATCTGGCAGAATTTTCTTGCTCTTAGAAACAAAACCACCAACTATTCTAGCATATTCTTTTCGAAATTCTATATCCTCTGGGCTTTTCCTCGCATAGCCACACCTCAAAGCAGTCGTTGGCGGACGCTGATGTTTAAATGCAGAGTGGTTATGTTTTATCGAAAGATTAATTTCTGTGCCATTTGTTTTAATGCGAATATCAGTGACATCTCCCTTCTTCGCTGCATTATCGCTTAGCCTATCAACCAAAATATTCCTGCCTCGAATAATACTTGAAAGCCAATTATGCACAATAGGAGCTGTTTTAATATAACTTTCCTTTAACATGCTGGGTAATCTTAAATATTTACGGCAATCTCTTTTTTGATCCATTTTAGCCTGGCTCGTTAAAGTAACTTTAAAGACAGATTCATTGCTGCATAAGAAATCGATCAATTTATATTCTAAGGCCCTACCATTACGATCCGATATATTTTCTCTAGGCATATTCTCTCCCTAAAATAATTCTTTTACAGAAACATTGAGGGCTTTTGCAAGCTTTGCAATATTTTTTAGCGCTATATTCCTTTTTCCGCATTCGATTTGACCAATATATGTCCGGTGCAAATCGGCTAATTCGGCTAGTTTCTCTTGAGAAAGTTTTTTCTTAAGCCGGAATTTACGCACTTTTGACCCGAATTGTTCCAAAATTAATGCCATAAAATTCCTCCTTTTTGTTTGACAATATTGTATAGGCATGTTATATTTACGTCTACAGAATCCGAGTAACATATAAAAATGGAATAACTTGCCTTTTTTAGATTTTATAGGCTGTAGAATTGATCATAAACTACGGGGAGGAACGCTATGGAAAGATACTGCAGATTTTATGAGAAACAGGTAGCAATGGGGTTTATTTTATTTCTGGCTTTTGCGATTATATATTTGGTAGTAGAAATTTTTAGATAAAAACTCTCAGCGGCTGGCTTGGCTGGGATTTCGAGGGACGTGGAGGCAAGGAGCGGGCATGGTTCGAGCAGCCGGCTCCAAATTATAAAAAAGACATTTATATATGGCCCGCCTGCGGGAGAGCGAGGGCGAAGGCTGAGCGAAGTTTTGCGCGCAGGGCAAAAACGAGCGTCCCCGCAAAAATACAGACAAGACAGACGCGACCTTCAGACAGGACCCGCGACCTCTTGTAACCGCACTTTAATGTGTTATACTTATATTGGAAGATGGGTAGAATAAAGAGACATATGGTTATCCACTCTTCCACACAAGAGCTGGGGCTGTAGAAGTGTAACAGTGAACCCTGACTCTTGTTCTTTTTTATGGAGGCCTAGGTTGTTAGATCCTTCGACTTAAACCTAAATAAAAGCTTGTTGTATCGCTCAGGATAAATAAAAATGCCCTACCAATTTAATGATAGGGCATTTTTATTTAATTTTAAGGAGCACCGACCTACTCTCACATGTCCTTACGAACACACTACCATCGGCCCTGAGAGGCTTAACTACCGTATTCGGAATGGGAACGGGTGTTTCCCCCTCGGTATGAGTACTCCAATTGAAAAACATCGACAACTATTATCCAAGTAATAAAACTACTTCTAACCTTAAGAAAAAAACAAATTAAGGCTAAGCCGATTGGCTGATTAGTACGCATTGGCTGAAATCCTTACGGATCTTACACATAGCGCCTATCAAAGTCGTAGTCTACGACTAGCCTATAGTGCCTTGCGGCACAGGGATACTAATTCTTAGGGTGGGCTTGGCACTTAGATGCTTTCAGCGCTTATCCCTTCCGAACATAGCTACCCGGCCTTTGCCCTTGGCAGGACAACCGGAACACCAGAGGTCCGTCTCTCTAGGTCCTCTCGTACTGAAGAGAGCTCCCCTTCAAGTATCCTTTCGCACACATCAGATAGAGACCGAACTGTCTCACGACGTTCTGAACCCAGCTCGCGTACCCTTTTAACCGGCGAACAGCCGGACCCTTGGGACCTTATACAGCCCCAGGATAGGATGAGCCGACATCGAGGT
>Ga0265297_10000698_pt1 | contig 93388 bp, 74 predicted proteins | sample Munlanlwell13791_FD_192502 | JGI IMG/M metagenome (GOLD analysis project Ga0265297, IMG submission 192502) | Leachate microbial communities from a municipal landfill in Southern Ontario, Canada - Leachate well 137-91 | ecosystem: Engineered > Solid waste > Landfill > Unclassified | place... | reverse complement strand
GTGTATGTCCAGGGCAAGAAGATAAAGTTACGGCCTGACGGGACTTTTACGATGCGCTACGGCCTTCCTGATGGCAAGCAGGTGATCCCTGTCAAGGCCATATCAAGCGATAACGAAGAAGAACGCACTATTACTCCGATAGTAACCAGAGAAACCTTTTAGCCATATGCTGAAAAAGAAGCTTTTGCATAAACAGCCTAAGCAAAGAAAGATCCATGCGGCGCGCGCGAAAGCGGCAGGAAAAAAGGTGATGATCGTCGATGATGATAATGAATTGTTAAGGGAGACCCAGTCATTAATTATGCTGCAGGGTTATAAAACTTTTGTTTTCTCAAGCGGTATAAGCGCGTTAAGGATGGTGCAGCGGATAAAGCCCGATATTATACTGTTGGATATTAAAATGTCGGGGATGGATGGATTTGACGTGGTTGAGGAATTGCGCCGTTTCCCCGATATCTCCGCGATCCCTGTTATTTTTATGAGCGCGTTTTATACCGGCAAAGAGCATTCGATCCTTATGAATTTCTTCGGCATCAAAGCCCGCCTGGTAAAACCTTTTAATCCTTCGGAGCTGCTGGAAAAGATCGAGCACGTATTGAAAGAACGGGAGCTGATCGAAAAAAAGTCAGCCAATAATTAATCTTGTATTATCCTTGTAACGAGTTTATAATAATGACTTCAAAGGCTATGTGCATGGGCATATACGCGTTGATAAGAAAGCTCAAGTTAAAAAGCGAGTGTGAAGATGATGAGAAAAGCAAGAAATATCCTGGTAAGTAATCTTTCAGTGGTCATGTCGCTTGTTTTTATTTTAAGCACTGCCGCGTGCGCTAATGATAAAGAAGAAAAGCAGCAAAAGAGGGAACAGGAGCGCCAAGAGCTGCAAAAGCGTTTCGAATGGTGGCCGACCGACGCTAAACCCGGCCCGCAAAAAGACACTGAACGCGGCGGGTATTGGTGGTGGCCGACGACCCCCGGGGAGATGCGCCCATGGGGGAACCGGGGATACGTGTATGTTTATAAGATCATCTTCGATTATAAAGCCGAAGAGCTGCCTGAGCCTAAGCCCCAGGAATTACGTCCTTCGTTACTTATTAAAAAAATAATTAAGAACGTGAAGATCTATTTTGACTATAATAAAAGCGCGTTGCGTGACGACGCGCTTAAGATCCTTAAGAACGCCGTTGAAACCCTGAAGCGTAACCCTGATTCCAGTATTCTCATCACGGGTAACTGCGATATCCGGGGTTCTGAGAATTATAATGAGAAATTGGGCAGGGAGCGGGCGGATACGGTGAAGCAATTTATGCTTGATAAAGGCGTCGCGGACGAACGGATCCGTATTGTAAGCCGCGGAAAGCTTGATGCGGTCGCCCACATCAGGGATTTAGAGGGTATGCAGAAAGACCGCAACGCCCAGTTCATGATCGCTGATGTGGAAGAAGTAATGATACCGTATCCCGGCAGCGTTCAAAAGGGCGAGGAAATCCCTGTCCCGGAATTAGCGCAGGCAACGCAGGTTGAAGAAGGCAAATATGTGGTAGAGGAGGAAAAGAAAGTTGAAAGTGAAGTTCAGGTCTCTACTAAAGAATACACGATCAAAAAAGGGGACACGCTTTCTAAGATCGCCCAGGAACATCTCGGGAAGGCTTATCGCTGGAAATATCTGTATGAATTGAATAAAGACAAGATCAAGAATCCAAATAAGCTCAAGACCGGGATTAAAATCACGATCCCTATTGAGTAAAGAATATTATTTATTCATATGCGCGTTCGCGTGTGCGTGCTGTTTCTTTTTTGCAGTATGTGAGTATCTAAAATTGAGTTTTTTCAAAGATAGATCATGCCGAAATTCAGGGTCATTATTTTCTTTCTGATAGCTCTTCTGTTCTTTCTGCCGCTCCCCCTTAGCTACAGCCAGCAAACAAATAAAAAAGGCATTGATGCCTCGATTTATTATAATAACGGCCATTTTTCCAAGGCCGCCGCGTTGTACAAAAGATCAGGCGACGCCGGTGATACCGAAGGATATCTCAATGTAGCCGTTATATTTAAGGACCTTGGGCAGTATCCGCTGGCTATCCAGGTTTTAAATAAATTTTTTTCCCCCGCCGGCTCAACTGACACGCGCCTGCTGCATTTGCTGGGAAGGCTTTATTATTTGAACAACGAGCCTGACAGAGCGATCGTTGTCTTGCGTAAACTCCTGAAACAGCGCCCGAAGGATGAAGAGACCCTGATCAATTTAGGCCTTTGTTATGAGGATAAATCAGACAGCGGCACTGCGCGGGAATTCTTCCAGAAGGCGATCGCTGTTAATAATTCGAACGTTGCCGCGCACCTTTCCTTAGCCGACCTGTATTATAAAAAAGAAGAGCTCTCTAAAGCGATCGATGAATATAAGCTTGTCAATACCTTTGACGCCAGTATTACCGGCATTCAAAAGATAATCGCGCAGATCCTTTTCAAGCTTGGGCAAACTCATGAAGCCTTGAAGTTCTATCGTAAAGTCAAGCTTGTTGAGCCGGCAAATACGTCCGTTGACGATATCATACGGCAGTTAAGCGCTCAGATCGACCGGGAATATTTGACCCGCGAGGTTGACGCGCAAAAACTAAAAAGAGCGAAGAAAGCTGTTTTTGTAAAACCGTTCCCCTTTGTTAAGGATATAGTATTTGTCAGGGTCGGATTGATCGGCAGGAGCAGCCATGTCGAGTTTAAATGTTCCGGTGCTTTTGAAATTATAGGCCAAGACCAGGGTGTTCCCTCGGGCAGGGGGGCCGCCGGCAAGGACTATACGATAGCGAATGATCCTGCGGGGAAGTTCGTTATTTCCGAGGGAAAAACGCAAATATGTGTTATCGGGAAATCGGTATTATTGCGCCCTTTCGCCCGGGAATCAACTTTGACATTGTTCAATGTCAAGGCGGGTGAACATAATTTCTGGTCTAACCAGAAGGACCGTTCGTACCGGGGGAATTTAGAAATTAATGTTGAGAGCGGCGAAATAAGCGTGGTGAATATCCTGAATCTGGAAGAGTACCTTTATAGCGTGGTCCCGTCAGAAATGAGCCCTTCCTGGCCGCCGGAGGCGCTCAAGGCTCAAGCGGTGACTGCGCGGACAGAAGCGCTTGCTAAGTTAAAAAGGCACAAGCCGGAAGGGTTTGATTTCTGCCCGGAAGTGCATTGTCAGGCATATGCCGGGGTTGAGCAGGAGTCCAAAGCCACCGGTGAGGCAGTGGATCAGACCAGGGGCCTGATCTTGAAATATGGAGGTAAATTTATTGATGCTGTTTATTCGAGCAATTGCGGCGGCCATACGCAGGATAATATTTTTAACAAGGCATCAGCGTTCCCTTATCTCAAAGGCGTTATTGACGCGGATGAGCCCGGCGATGCCCACGCGGTATGTTCGCCGTTGGAAATGGAGTATTGGATCAAAGAGCCGCCGGTGGAACTTTTTTGCAATTTATCCGAGTTTTCAAAGAACAGCAGCTTTCGCTGGGTAAGGATTTACGGCGCTTCGGAACTTTCCCGCCTGGTTAATATGACCGCTGATGTTGGCAATATCAATAAAATACTCGTGCTCAAACGCCAGCAGTCAGGCCATGTCGGTTCGGTTGAGATCATCGGAGACAAAAAATCGTTGAGAGTGGATAAAGAATATAATATTCGTAAAATTCTCGGCAATTTGCGCGGCAGTATGTTTAAAATTGAGATAAAATATGATGCCGATAAAAAGCCGGCGCAATTCATTTTTTACGGAGGAGGCTGGGGGCATGGGGTTGGAATGTGCCAGAGCGGCGCCTGCGGCATGGCAAAACGGGGGAAAGGGTATAAAGAAATATTGCGGCACTATTTTCAAGGCACTGAATTAAGCCAGATGTATTAGGGACTCGCTTATCGCTTACCTTAGCCACCGAACACCGATAACCGTTTTATATTGCTTCTCCTTAAGGAAATGATATAATTTATAAAATCTAAAGATTTAACCGGCCTGAACTAACTTGCATGTACAAGAAAACTTTTCTTACCGTTATCCTTTTGTTTTTTGTTTTCATCGGGATATATACCTTACGCGGGGAGCTTTCCCTTTTTTTAGGGAAGAGGAGTATTCCTCCCGCTGATCCTATGAAACGCACCTGTGCTAAGGCGGTGATCTCGCCTGATCGGGACAAGTTGCCTCAGTATACGGGTGAGCGGATTGTTTATAATGTCAAACTGGGAAAGATCTCTTTGGGAAGAGCGACTTTTGAAAATGTCGCGCTGATCCATAAAGAAGGGCGTCTTGTTAACCTGATCACTTTTGAGACTAAAGTTACGGGTTTAACGGATGTGGAAAAGATCTATTGTGACCCTGAAGGATTTTTCCCGCTTTGGGTTGAGCGTGAGATATATAAGTTTCCGTCGGATGAGAAAATCCTTGAGACCTATGATCAGGAGAATTTTGTCCTGACCATACGCAAACAAAAGGGGAGGAGCCGGGTTGAAACGAGCATAAAAAAAGATTCTCCGATCCAAAATGCCGTCCTTCTGCCGTATTATGTGAGGAGTATTCCTGATATAAAGGTCGGCTGGTCTTTGCCGGTCAATTTGCCGACGCAACAATTTGTCATACGCCTGGTTTCAATAGAAGACGTTACGGTCCCCGCCGGCACCATGCGCGCCTACCATTTTGAAAGCGATCCGAAGAAATTCGAGATCTGGATAAGCGCCGATAATCGCAGGATCCCCCTTAAAATAAAAGGATTGTCCGGTATAGGGTATGTTTTGTCCATGAAAGAGTATCTGCGTAATAGTATGCTTTCCCCTCAAACAGCATCAACGAAGTAGCCAAGAAGTGATTCCTCCGCCTCGTGAACGCATGAGAAATTTCTTTCGTGCACTCGATAATGACTCCCTCGTTTAAACGCCGCCACAGCACCCCAGCTTATAGGAATGCTGGGTGCGCCTTATCTGGGCAGAAAGCGGCGTACCGGTTTTTCCAATAAAGCCGAGTGTTGAAGTTACCCACACCTCGTAAGCATGCGCCGATTTTCTTCGAAAATCTTTGCGCATACTCGGTTGGGTTTTGAAATCCCTCGTTAATACTATCTGATTTCACCCCGAGCTTACCTGGTCTTTAAGTATCGGAAGCGAGGGGCGCGTAAAGGGAGGCTCCCTCGTTTAAGCGCTTGAAAAAGTTAGAAAATTCTAAATAGAGTGCGGGTAAATTTTCTAACATTTTCTGCGCAAACTTCGGGATGCTTCTTTTATGCTCAAAACGCATAAAAGCAGCAAAAAGTCAATAAAAAGGAGAATCTCCCTATTTACCTGATCGCTGAATTCAGATAGAGTATTAACATATAATTTAACTGTCTGCTTCACGCTGTATTGCTTTCTGCGAAAGGAGGGTCTATGGGCTCTGCAAAGATCATGATAATTGATGATAATAAAGAGTTTTTAGATGAGTTGCAGGAAATCCTTTCATTGTGCGGCTATAGCCTTATTGTTACCAGCGATAGTACCCGGGCATTGAGTTTGGCGCGAAAGAAAAAACCGGATATTATCCTGCTTGACCTTAAAATGAATGTGATCAATGGGTTTCATGTCGCTGAAAAGTTAAAAGAATGCCAGGAAACCGCTCATATCCCGATCATCGCGATGAGCGGATATTTCCCCCTGGGTAAGGAATCCTCGCTTATCAATACGAGTGATATGCAGGCGTGTTTGCAAAAACCATTTTCTGTCAGCGATGCTATCACTCAAATTGAAATACTGTTAAATTCCTCATCTTCAAAGCTGCATTTAAAGCGCGGGGAAGCGGTTTTAAGCCCGGCGCATAATTAGGGTCTGGAAGGCGGCACCCCCGGGCGATATACCGAAGAAGACGGTGCGCTCTGCCGCTCCTCTATGCGGGGACTCCTCGTTAAACGCTGTGTTTTTATCCTGCGGAAAATAACCCTCCAGTCTCACCCGAACGCCTCAAACCGTATATAATTTTTTCCATGAAAATATACCGAGTTATGCTATAATACAGATTCTATGAATAAGCAAATCGATTATAAAAAGGAATTAAATGCCGCGCAGTTAGAGGCGGTCATGTCTACTCAAGGCGCTTATCTGGTTATTGCCGGGGCAGGAAGCGGTAAAACGAGGACTTTGGTCTACAGGGTGGCGTATTTGGTCGAACAGGGTACGCCTCCTGAAGAGATATTATTGTTGACGTTTACCCGCCGCGCTTCCGAAGAGATGCTGCGCCGTGCCGCTGTTTTGCTTGATGAGCGCTGCCAAAAAGTTTCCGGGGGCACGTTCCATTCGTTCGCTAACCTGGTGCTGCGTAAATATGCCCACCTGCTGAACTTTTCTCACAGCTTTAGTATCCTTGACCGTGATGATGCCGAAGACGTCTTGAATTTGATCCGCACGCAGCTTGGTTTTCATAAATCGGAAAAGCGCTTTCCCCGAAAAGGAGCGCTCATGGATGTTATTTCTAAAAGCGTTAATAAATCAGAGGAGATCGGTATTATCCTTTATGACGAGTATCCCCAGTTTATCGAGTGGGAGAATGAAGTTAAATCGATCAGGGATGAATACGCTAAGTATAAATTGTCAAAGTCGCTTCTGGATTATGATGATCTTTTGGTGTATCTCAAAGACCTTCTGGTCAAACACGAACAGGTGCGCTTGAGCCTGGCGCGTAAATATAAATTCATTATGGTCGATGAGTATCAGGATACCAATAAATTGCAGGCTTTTATCGTCTGTCTTCTGGCGTCGGAGCATAAGAATATCATGGTGGTAGGCGATGATTCTCAAAGTATTTACGCTTTCCGCGGAGCCAATTTCCGGAATATTATCGATTTTCCCAAGATCTTCAAGGGCGCTAAGATCATTACGCTTGAAGAGAATTACCGCTCCACGCAGCCTATTTTGAATTTGACGAACGAGGTGATCCGTTTTGCCAAAGATAAGTTCGAGAAAAACCTGTATACCCGTAAAAAAGGCGATAAACTGCCTGTTTTTGTGGACGCGGAAAACGAACACGCGCAGTCGAAATTCGTCGCCGATAAGATCCTTGAATTAAGGGAAGAAGGGGTTGAACTGGGGCGGATAGCGGTACTGTTTCGTTCTGGCTGGCATTCTAATGATTTGGAGGTCGAGCTTGCCAACCGTAATGTCCCGTTTGTGAAGTACGGAGGGCAGAAATTCGTGGAGGCCGCGCATATCAAGGACATCATGGCATATTTGCGTATAGTTTATAATTTATCCGATCCGGTCAGCTGGCACCGGGTCTTAATGCTGATCCGCGGGGTCGGCACCAAGACCGCCGAGCGCCTGATCAAGGAGATCGTTGAGCAGAAGAAGGGCGTTACTGCCGCCGATAAAACTATCCAAAAGACCGAAGATATAAAAAAGCTGTTTGAGATAATCAGGGATATCGATCCGCTCAAGCAATCGCCAGGGGAGCTGATCGGCAAATTTTTGGCTTATTACCAGCCGCTTTTAAAAGACAAATACGATGATTTTAATAAGCGCCTCAACGACCTTGATTCTTTGGAGCGGATCGCCGGACGCTATACTTCGCTTGAACAGTTCCTTTCGGATATGGCCCTTGAACCTCCCGAGAAAAGCATCGTTGAGGCGGGGTTTAAGGACCGGGATGACTCGAGCTTGACGCTTTCCACCATACATTCGGCAAAAGGGCTTGAGTGGAATACTGTGTTTATGATCTATGTCGCTGAAGGGCATCTGCCTTCTTATTTGTCGTTGGAGAACCAGGATGCTATTGAAGAAGAACGCAGGCTTTTTTACGTGGCGGCAACCCGGGCGCAGGAAAATTTATTCCTCTGTAAGCCCCATGTTGACCGTTCTCCCCGCAGTTTTCTTGACGGGAGCCGTTCGGTTTTTACCCAGGTTTCACGCTTCCTTGAAGAGGGGAATATTTTAAGCAAGTTCGTCGAGGTCGATACTTCAGTCAGCCGCAGCTCACCTGAACTTGACCTTGATGAAGTGTTAGGTGATGAGCACGGCAGGAATAACGAGTTCTTGGATATGATGAAGGACTATTTTCGTGAATCAAACGAGTAGTATTATTAACAACGCGGGAGGGTGGTATGATTATTGAAAGAAGCGAGTATAAGGGGAAGCCTTTGATCGTCATTAAACGCGATGAAGAGGATAAGTATCCTTTTTCTTTTGGATTGAGTAAAGCTAAGATGATCCTTGAGAATATCGATGAAATAAAGAAGTTCGTCGAGGAGAATGATAAGAAGCCTGTGTAGTCCTTGGTTATCGGTGTTCGGTTCTCGGTTATCGGTCAGCAGGGCACCGAGCCCCGAGCCCCGAGCATCGAGAACCCTGTTTATGGAACGTATAATCATTATCGGAGGGCTGTTTGTCATGATAACCACTGGAGCAGCAGGTGCCGTTGAGAAAAGATCACCGGCGCCGCCCCCCTTGATCCCCCGCGAAATACTTTTCGGCAATCCGGTTAATACAAGCCCGGAAATTTCCCCTGATGGAAAGAAGTTGGCGTATTTAGCTCCTGTCAAAAATGTGCTCAATGTCTGGGTCAGGACAATCGGCGGTAAAGATGACGCTCCTGTCACGCGTGACACGGAAAGGGGGATACGCCGTTATTTTTGGGGAGCGGATAACGCGCATATCCTTTATTTGCAGGATGCCGGCGGTAATGAGAACTGGCGGTTGTTCCGGGTTGACTTGAAGACTTCTGATACCGCTGACTTGACGCCGTTTGAAAATGTCCAGGTCAGGGTCATTGAACATAATAAAGATTTCCCGAACGATTTGATCATTTCGATGAATAAAGACGATGAAAAGTTGCATGATGTCTATCATTGTGACCTGACGACCGGCGCGCTGACGCTGGTGGAGAAAAATCCCGGGAATGTCATTGAATGGATAATCGACGCGCGCCTTAAGGTCAGAGGCGCTCTCGCATCTTTATCTGATGGTGGTTTTGACCTTTTGGTCCGTAAGGATGATACGGGCCCTTGGAAGAAGGCCCTTACGTGGGATTTTGAGGATAGTTCGTCGAGTGGAGCCGTCGGGTTCACGAAAGACGGATCAGGCATGTTCCTTTTGGATTCCCGCGGCGTTAACGCCGGCCAATTGGTAAAGATGGACCTTTCGAGTTCTAAACGTGAAGTCCTGGCGTCGGATGCGCATTATGACGTTGCCGGGGTCATGCGTAACCCGGATACCTATGAGATAGAAGCGGTATCATTCATAAAGGAACGTATTGAGTGGCTGGTATTTGATAAACGCATACAGGACGATTTTAACCGTATAAAGCTGCTCCATAACGGTGACTTCCGCGTCACCAGCCGTAATGATGCGGATACGCTCTGGGTGTTAAGCTTTTCGGTCGATAATGGCGCGGTGGCATTTTACCTCTATGACCGGCCGCAGAAAAAAGGCCGGTTTCTTTTCTACCACAAACCGGAGTTGGCGAATTATAAGCTTGCGCCTATGGAGCCGGTTAAATTCAGCGCGCGCGACGGGCTGGTTATCCACGGGTATATAACCTATCCTCCGGGAGCGGTTAAAAAGGCGCTGCCTGTCGTTTTGAACGTGCATGGAGGGCCGTGGGTCCGCGATACCTGGGGGTATGATGCCGAGGCGCAGTGGTTTGCTAACCGGGGATATGCCTGTTTTCAGGTCAATTACCGCGGTTCTTCGGGGTATGGGAAGAAATTCCTTAATGCCGGAAACCATGAGTGGGGCGGTAAGATGCACGATGATTTGATCGACGGCGTCGGATGGCTTATAAAAAAAGGTATTGCCGATCCTGAACGTATCGCGATATTCGGCGGTTCTTACGGCGGTTATGCCGCTTTGGCGGGGGCTGCATTTACCCCGGAAGTGTTCCGTTGCGCGGTGGATATTGTCGGGCCGAGTAATCTGATCACCTTTATAGCTTCAATTCCTGCTTATTGGAAGGTGCTTATTGCCGATTTACACAAGCGCGTGGGAAATCCGGAAACTGAACATGATTTTCTGGTGTCGCGTTCCCCGCTTTTTAAAGCAGCCGACATAAAGATCCCCCTCTTGATCGCGCAGGGGGCAAATGATCCCCGGGTCAAGAAAGCGGAATCGGAGCAGATAGTCAAGGTGCTCTCAGAAAAAGGTATCCCTCATGAATATATGCTTTTTCCCGACGAAGGGCATGGTTTCGCGAAGCCTCAAAACCGACTTAAATTTTACGCGGCTGCGGAGCGTTTTCTCGCGAAATATCTTTCGGGGCGGTTTGAGGAAGATTAGCGAGGATATTCGAGGAACGTATGAGCGGCAGAGGTGATAGTCCGGCCCGTGTACCTGAAGATATATGCTCCCGCATGAAAGCTTTGGGTATGGATAAAGGCGATATTGTAGAAAAGTTTGTTCGTTCTCCGGGAAAGGGCGGGCAGAAAGTCAATAAGGCTTCCAGTTGCGTGTACCTGCGGTATGCCCCTTTGGGTATTACCGTTAAATACCACCGCCAGCGTTCTCAAGCCCAAAATAGGGCGTGCGCCTGGAAACTATTGTTGGATAAGATCTCCTCTGTCCGAGCTCAGGAAATAGGGCGGGAAAGAGCTCTTGTTGAAAAAGAGCGGCGCCGCGCGGTGAAGCGCTCCGCGCGCGCGAAAGAAATTTTACTGCGCGATAAACGTAAGGCCTCGGAAAAAAAGAAACTGCGCGCTTACCGTTACCGTAGTGAAGAATAATCCATAAGAATAATGTGCGGTATTCCAGCCTATCCTTGTTTTCGGGAGTTAACGATAACCGATAAAGCTGCCTTTGACGGCGCGTTGGCAGCGTATCCTCCGGAAATTTCTGAATTCACCTTTACCAATTTATATTGCTGGAAAGAACCGTATCGGTTCAAAGTGTCGAAACTCGGGGACGCATTGATCGTTCGTTCTGATCAGAAGGCTCCGCCGGTATATCTTCCTCCTGCAGGCGGCTTGGCCGATAAGGCCGGTATCCTAAGGATACTTCAGGATTCAGGGGGCAGGTTTATCCGCGTGCCGGAAGGCCTTAAGCGTGTTTTTGAGGGAGAAACTTCGGTAAATATTATAGAGGACCCCGATAATTTTGATTACGTCTATGATCTTGCCGAGTTGTCCGCTTTGAAGGGAAGAAGGTTTGATGGTAAGCGTAATTTGATCAGGAAGTTTAAGGCAAGTTACGCGTATGAGTATCAGTCACTTGACGGGATCAGCGTTTGCGAGTGCGCTGCGTTTGAAGAGACATGGTGTTCTATCAAGGATTGCGCTCATACGCCGGGTTTGGCCCATGAGCGCCTTGCTTTTGAAGAAATGATAAAGAATTTTTCCGCGTTTTCTCTGCGGGGCGGCGTCCTGAAAGTAGGGGGCCAGGTTGTCGCGGTGGCGATCGCCGAACGGTTAAACCCCCAAACATTAGTGATGCATATCCTGAAGGCCGACCCTCACCTTGCCGGCGGGTATCAAACCATGTTATGGGAGTTCTTGAACCATGCCTCAGGCGCGTTTACGTATGTGAATTTAGAACAGGATCTGGGGGTTGAGGGTTTAAAGAGGTCAAAACTTTCTTATTACCCGCGGTATATGGTCAAGAAGTACCAATTGATGCGGGCTTGATCAATATCCTCTTGATTTTATTTTCAACTGCGATATACTTAAACGAAATAATGAGTAACGGGTGAGAGAAGATTTATAAAAACTTTCTTGAACATGAACTTGAGGTGTATGTATGGAGAATGATTATTCCGGTAAAGAACGGCGCAAGTATAAACGGGTCAAGTTGAGTTTGACCGTGGTCTATCGGACGAAAGAGCCTTTAGAGGTCAGGCTTAAAACCGATGAGAGGGAGTTCCAGGCTTCGCTTTCCGATATCAGTGAAGGCGGCACCTGTATCGTCACGGATATCGATGTCGCTGTGGGTACTGTTTTGTGGATACGCTTTACCCTCGCCCATGTGGAACAGGTGAAAGTTAATTTCTTCGGGACGATAGAATTGCTCGGCGTGGTGAAGTACAATAACCCATTGGGAAAGAATTTGTTCCGCTTAGGTATATCGTTTACGAACGTCAAGGATAGTTTTAGGAACGAGATCGCTAATTTTGTGGATATGGTCGATGATCAGTTGAAATTGGGAGGGAGTAAATGAAAAAAATAGTTTTGTTGCGCCATGGGGAGAGTCTGTGGAATAAAGAGAACCGCTTTACCGGATGGACCGATGTCGACCTTTCCGACAGGGGAAGGCAAGAAGCCTCATCGGCGGGGCTCGTCTTAAAGCAGGAAGGCTTTGTTTTTGATATGGCGTTTACTTCGGTTCTCAAACGGGCGATTAAGACTTTATGGAGCGCCCTTGAAGAGTTAGACCTTATGTGGATACCGATCAGTAATTCATGGCGCCTTAATGAACGCCATTATGGCGCGTTGCAGGGATTGAATAAATCCGAGATGGCTGCTCAATACGGGGAAGACCAGGTTTTGATCTGGAGGAGAAGTTATGATATCCGCCCTCCCGCGTTGGAAAAAACAGACGCGCGTTATCCCGGCAGCGACCCGCGGTATGCCCTTATGGATAAGAAGGACATTCCTTGCAGCGAATGTTTAAAAGATACGGTTGAGCGTTTTCTGCCCTATTGGCATGAAACAATAGCGCCCGCGATCAAGTCGGGAAAAAGGGTCATTATTGCCGCTCACGGCAATAGTTTAAGGGCGTTAGTAAAATATCTTGATAATATCTCCGATGAAGAGATCGTTAAATTGAATATCCCGACTGGAATCCCCCTGGTCTATGAGCTTACCGACGACTTAAAACCGGTCAAACATTATTATTTGGGCGACCCTGAAGAGATCAAAAAAGCTATTGGTAATGTGGCAAGCCAGGGTAAAGCCAAACAATAATCGATGGAAGTAACGACTATCCGCAGCCGCAGGCGCAGGCGCACGGTCAGCGCCCGCCTTGTCAACGATACCTTGCTTGTTTACGCCCCGGCGCTTATGTCTGAGCCGGCCCTTACGAAAGTCATTGATAGTTTTAAGGCCCGTTTTCAGCGTAAGAAGCTTAAGGATGAGTTGAACAAGAAAGTTGACCTTTCAGAAGTCGCGCGCTTACTTAATGAGAAATATTTTGATAATAAGCTGAAGATCAATAAGATCGAGTATGTTACGAATCAAAGCGCTAAATTCGGCTGTTGCGACTACAAGAACGGCAATATCCGTATTTCACATAAGCTCAGCGCGATGCCTCCCTGGGTGAGGGATTATGTGGTTTTTCATGAAATGGCGCATTTGCTGGAGCCGCATCATAGAAAACCGTTTTGGGATATTGTGTCGCGCTATCCATTAGCTGAACGCTCTCGCGGTTATTTGATGGCTGTGGGGCTGGAAAGCCTGGATTGCCATGAAGATGGGGTGGTAGAGTAAACTTTTTTTGCGGTTTTTGCGTCTAAGCGGAAAGAAGAGACAAAAAAGCATCGTGAGAACCAGAAGGCGGAAAACAAGAATGAACGCCGGAAGGTCCTCGAGGAAGTTAAGGCCCAAAGCGCTTCTTCGGGTAATTGAAAGCAATTAGGGTATTTTAACAAGAACGGGCGGGAAAAATCCCGCCCGTTCTTGTGTGTTCGAAAAAAAACTGCTTTTTCTTGCAAATGTCCGGCTTTGTGATATTTTCATACTATGGAGACAACGTCATATTATCAGCAATTGCATGAAGAGATCGTGAATATATTGCGAAAGTATATTCACGATAAAGACAGCATTATCCTGGCGACAGCGCAGGGGATCATTTATAATGAAGCGCATTCCTGGTATCCGCAGATCTTGAAAGAATTGGTCAATTTTGATTTTACCCCGCCAGAGGCAAAAAATATATTTTACAAGGTCTTAACCCATCGCAATGGGCTGTGCGCTAATCTTCAGAGGCACGTGAGCCTGGCTATGGCCGCGCTTGATTATTTTACATTCGTGGATAACAGGCTTAACTGCCCGATCATCATAGAAGCAGAGCGTAAGAGCGAACTGTTAGGGTTAAGTACTCATGATGAGCTTACCGGTGTTCTTAACCGAAGGTCGTATTCGGAAATAATCTCCCGGGAAGCCGAGCGCTCTTTACGGTATAACCAGGTGTTTTCTCTGGTGGTCATCGATATCGACCATTTTAAAGAGTATAACGATACCTACGGCCATGCGCAGGGTGATGTGGCCCTTAAGAAGATAGCCGAAGCTCTAAGCTTTAATATCCGCAATTGTGATTATGTTTTTCGTTATGGAGGAGAAGAATTTGTTGTTGTTCTTACCAATACTTCTACAAAAAAGGCGTTAGCGGTCATCGAGAAGCTTCGAAAGATCATTAAAGGTATTCCTTTTAAGCGCCAAGTGACGGTAAGCGCGGGGGCATGCTGTTTTCTGGTAGATACCCGTGAGATCGATGAGTGTTTTTCCCTGGCTGACGGCTGTTTGTATCAAGCCAAGCAGGAGGGGCGGGATAAAACATGTGTTTATTTCTTAGAGAAAAGAAGTTCGGTTATTGCGTATAAACGGTATATAAAACCTTTATTGGCCATTCTTAAGCGCAATAAGCTTATTGCGTTCCTGGGTTTATTGGTTTTGCTGAGCCTGGCGGCAAATTCTTTATTCTGGTATTTCGATCGAGGATATTCTCAGGGTAAATGGTTATTAGTCTTTGAAGACGACTTTAACCGTAAGAGAGTTGGACCGAATTGGCAGGCCTTTCAGGTTTTGCCTGCGGGGATTTATAAGGAGGTTAAGCCCGGATCGCGTTCTATCCCTTGGAAGATCAAAAGGGGGGAATTATGCGCCCAAAGTTATAAAACCGCTTCTTTTCTGGCTTATGCTGAAGCGATACAGGGGGATGTGCGTCTTGAGTTTGACGCGCGCCTGGTGTTTTCCGGGGCGCATAGTATCGGCGCTTTTATTTGCGGGGAAAACAGGGATAACGGGTATACCTTTCATTTGGGAGAAGGAAAGAATGGCCGGACTGTTCTTACCCGGGCCAACGCGGTAGCGTCCGTATCTTCTTCGTTTAAGTTAAAACCAGAAAAGAAATATCATGTAGTTATTGAAAGGGTGAACGGCGATGTGCGGTTGTCAGTCAACCGTAAAATAACGGTTAATTTCAAGGATTATTTCCCTTTAGAGGGAGATGGGCATAATTCGTTCGGCCTGGATGTGTTTGATTCGCATGTTCATTTTGATAATATTAAAGTTTACCGATTAAGCTTGCCTCTTCGGGTTTCTCCTCTTTTAACGGCTAATAGTCTGTTTGAGAATAAATTATTCGATCCGGCCATCAATCAATATCAGGAAATCGTCAGGTCATTTCCCGGTAAGGAGATAGCAGCCCGCGCTCTGTACCAGATGGCGCGGTGTTATATGGCTTTGGAAAATTTCCCTGAAGCAAAGGCGTCCTTGTATCAACTCCTGGCGAACTATTCCGGCCATCCGCTATCCGCCTATGCTTTGATCACCATAGGTTTTATTTCCGAGAAAGAGGGCAATATCGATACCGCTGAAGAAGTGGTTCGTGAGTGTAAAAGGAAATACCCTTCAGGGGCGGTTATTAATACCGTTATTCTCAATTATTTGAAAGAAGTGTATCATCTTATGGAAAGCCCGGACGCAGAAAAGATCCGTTTAGCCGAGAGAAAGGTGTCGTTCTTGAGCGCGATGTTCCCGTTGCAATTCCCCCTTTACAAAGATGTTTTTGACGGGCTTATCGGACGGTATATGCTTATCGACGAATATGATGAGGCAAGGCGTGTGCTTAAGCAATATAACAGGATCTTGAGTTTACATGTTAAGGGGAAAGTCAATGCCGTAGCTAATGCCAAGGCGATAACCGAGGGAGAATTATTCGCGCTTCAGGGTAATTTTAAAATGGCTTACGATGTGTGGTCGAGTATCGATAAGGCGGACTCGGATTATCCCGACGGGGCGTATCGTGCGGCGATAGCATCCTGGAAAATGGGCAAATTTAAAGAAGCGTTTTCGGTATTACGCCGCCTGCCGCAGGCTGAACTGGAGTATCGTTTCATTCCTTTGTTTGCCGCATTGCTGCAGGATTATCTGGGGGATGTCCGCGAGAAAAATAAGCAGCTTGATTCGGTGGTTTTGTTCCTTTCGGATATGGAGCAGGAGGATGTCAATGATACTTTGATAAATCTTGTCGCTTTCTTCCGGGGAAATAAAGAGCTCTCAGACCTGATAGCTATGGAGCATTTATATAATTTTAAATGCGATATCTGGTTTCTGATCGGCGAGAAATGTTTTTATGATAAGAAATGGCCGGATGCGTATCTGGCGTATCAAAAGTTCATGCAGGACCCATTGACGAGAAAAGGGATCACTTCATATTGCGCGGCGCAGCGTTTAAAACAACTTCAGGGTATGGGTATAGGTGTTGTTGAAAATGCCGCTTTAAAAGGGACAGAGCTGAATATCAATAAGTAAGTTTGGGTAACATTAGGTAAGTTTAGTTATGTTTGGGTAAGTGTGGCGGCGGTAATCGCTTTTTAGTGAAAAATATTTTCATTTCAATGTTATATGATATAATAACTCTATGGCGGATAAATTTAAGAACATAATGGAAGATATAGCGCTCGATGTCCTGGATAAGACTTTGGGATCGCGTTATGACGTCTGCACCTGTCATGAGTGTGTCAATTCAATGATGGCTAGTATTTTGTCTGAACTTCCCGCAAAGTATGTTTCTACCGATAAAGAGGCGCTTAATTCCATAATCGATCAAACCAGGATAGAGAAAGAGGCTGAAGTCGCCCGGGCGGTATTACGGGCTATTGATGTGGTCATGAAACAGCCTCCCCATAAGCTCAAGGACGACAAGAATCAGGCGTTCCAATTATTGCTGGATAAGATCTATGAGGACCGGGGAGTTGATTTCCGGCATTATCATCAGTCTATCTTGAAGCGCCGCGTAGCGCTACGCATGCAGGCTAATAAAATTGATTCCTTTTCGGATTACCTGATGTTCTTGATCAAGCAGCCTCAAGAGTATGATAAGCTTTTCGCCGTCCTGTGTATCAATGTCTCTGAATTCTACCGGGACCCTGATGTCTGGAAGGCCGCGGAAGCATTGTTCCTTAAGGTCATTGAACAGAAAAACAGGGAGAACAAGAAATTGGTCGTTTGGTCGGCAGCGTGCGCCAACGGAGAGGAGCCGTATTCGATCGCGATCATGGTAAAAGAATTGCTTAAGGCAGCGCAAATTAACATACCGGTTGAGATCCACGCGACAGATATTGATCCTAAAGCGCTGCGTATCTGCAAGGCCGCTGAATACGCGAAGCATTCTTTAAAGAATGTCAAACATGAATATCTGGGGCTTTATTTTACTTCTCAAAACGGCCTTTGGAAGCTCAAGCCGGAAATACAAGAGATGGTTTCTTTTAAGCAGCTTGATTTAATTGCTTCGGAATATATCGGTGAAACTGATATTATTTTCTGCCGTAATGTTTTTATTTATTTCTCCCGCAGCCTTCAAGACCAGCTTTTGATGAAATTCTACCGCTCTTTAAAAACGGGCGGGTATTTGGTGCTGGGGAAGACGGAGACTATGTGGATAGAGGCGCAGGAGATTTTCGGCGAAGTTGATTCCAAAACCCGTATTTATACCAAAAAAGCTCCGGATACTATTTTTCAGCCATGAAAGAATTTCTTGTCGGTTTATTGTTCCTGGGGGCGGCCGCGCTTTTTATCGGGATGGTGGTTTTGCTTTATCCCCTGCTTTTAGTCATGGCCTTCACCCTGCGGATAGTTTTGTTCGTATCCTTACTGATCCTGTTGATCTGGGGGGTAGGGAAGTTGATCATTTTTGTCTGGGAAAAAGTGTTGAAGTAAGCCCTCGTTATTGTTCCTGCCTGTGAATTCAGTAATCAGAATAATACAATTTAATTTTAAAGTCTAAAGCATAAATAAACAAAGGAAGGTTGAAGTCTTAAAGTATAAATTTTAAAATTTAGCCTTTAACCTTTGATCTTCCTTTGTTATTTAAACTTTAACCTTTAAAATTAACCTCTTATTTTCTCAAGAATTGCTTCACGATAAGTTCCTGCGGTATTTCAATCGTGGTAGGCCTGCCGTGAGGGCAGATGAAAGGGTCGCCGCAGGAGAGCAGCTGCGCGCGCAGGTATTCTGCTTCTTCGTTTTTCATTTCATGCCCTGCCATGACGGACTGCCTGCAGGCCCTGCGGGCCAGGGTATCCAGGTCATAGCCCTGGTTCTTTTCTTCAGCCAATATCATACGAAATGCTGTTTCCGGGTAATTGATGAGTTGCGGATGGCTGTGGATGGCGATATTTTCTTTGTCCCAGCGGGTTACTGTAAAGCCAAGTTTTTCCACGGTGTCTTTTAATTCGTCCCAGGTGAGCATTTCGTGCGGAGTCAGTGTTATCAAAAGCGGTGAAAGCAGGTTTTGGACCTCCAGCTCCGCGCTGTCGATCTGGCGCATCAATTTCTCATAGGTAATACGTTCAAAAGCGGCATGCTGGTCGATCATGATCAGCGTATTTTGCGCTTCGAAGAGGCAATATGTCTTGAGGAACGTCCCGATAAAACGGGCGCCTGACAGCTTTTGCGCTAAAACAGTTTTTTGAGCGGCGATAATAGTTTTTTCCTCGAAAAAAAGAGCGCCTTTTTCTTCAGAAAGGATATATTGCTGCGGCAGTGAGTGTGCCCCGGAAGCTTCTTGCCGTGTCGGAGGAGGCTGCGCTGTGATCTCTCCGGCGCACGCTATGCGCCGCGGGGTGTTGAGTGAGTTTACCTCTTTCGGGTTGCCCGCGGTCATGAGCGTGCGTTCGCAGAATATCCGTAAGAGGGAAATAAGGGGCTGTTCATCTTTGATCTTTACTTCCCTTTTGGCCGGATGGACGTTGACATCGAGATCCTCCGGCGGGAGTTTCAGGGACACCATAAAGAACGGGTGGGCGTCTTTGGTAAAGACCATGCGGTAAACCTGGTTGAGGTGGAAATTCAAGCTCCGGTTTTGGACTGGCCGGCCGTTTATGAAAATGTATTGGGATTCTTTATTGACCCGGGGAATATTCATGTCCCCTAAAATCAGATGGAGAGAGGTGTTTTCCTGAGGGAAGTCTTTGCGCGCCTCAATAAGATGCTTCTCCGGCAGGTGCAAAGCGGCGCTGATCCTGGCGAGCGCTGCTTTTTCGGGTGAGAGGTCGATAAGTTTCTTTTCGTTATGAACCAATAAAAATCTTTTTTCCGGGTAAAGCAGGCAGTAGGGGAGGAATACATTCATGATCTGTTTCAGCTCTGTGGTATCTGATTTGAGAAATTTTCTGCGCGCCGGCGTGTTAAAGAAAAGTTCTTGGACCTCAATGTCGGTGCCTGGCGGGAGGCTTACCGGTTTGAGCGAGATCTTGTTGTTGCCTCTGACATGGATCTCCCATCCGTTTGATTGGTCCGGTACTTTGCTGCGCACGGTTACGTCCGAGATCGCGGCGATGCTGTAGAGGGCCTCCCCCCTGAATCCGAGGGTGCCGATGCGGTAAAGGTCATCGGTTGAATTTATCTTACTGGTTGAATGCCTCAGGAAAATATGCTCTATATCGTCCGCTTCGATCCCGCTGCCGTTATCCTTAAGCCTGATAAGCGTTCGTCCTGCGTCTTTGAGGGTTAATTCGATGCAGGACGCGCCGGCATCAAGTGAGTTTTCCAGGAGCTCTTTGACTACGGAAGCGGGGCGCTCGATAACTTCTCCGGCGGCGATCTTACTGATGATTTCTGCGGGTAAAAGGTGTATTTTAGCCATTATGCTCTATTGACCTCTTGAACTCATGGAGTTTGTTGAGCGCCTCGATCGGTGTCAGGGAATTTATATCGAGCCGTAGTATTTCCTGCTTTATTGATTCAAGGTTTTTATCCTTTGCCTCTTCGAAAAGAGGGATCTGAATATCGATTGCCGGCGGCGTGCTGATCCTGTTCTTGAGGTCGCTGTGGAGCTCCAATTCCCTTAAGATGTGTTTTGAGCGTTGGATCACTTCTTCCGGGATCCCCGCGAGTTTGGCGACATAGATCCCGTAGCTGTCGTCGCTTCCTCCGGGTATTATTTTATGCAGGAATATGACCGCGTCATTCCATTCTTTGACTTCGACATTATAGTTCTTTATCCCCTGAAAGTCTTCGGCGAGGGTGGTGAGCTCATGGAAATGCGTCGCGAAAAGGCAGCGTGTTTTATTTTTTTGCAGGTATTCCGCCACCGCCCAGGCAAGGCTTAAGCCGTCGGAGGTGCTTGTGCCTCTGCCGATCTCGTCTAAGATGACCAGGCTTCTTTCCGAGAGGTTGTTCAATATTTCCGCGGTTTCGCTCATTTCAACCATAAAGGTGCTTTGCCCTTTACTGATATCGTCGTGAGCGCCGATGCGCGTGAATATTTTATCGACGCAGCCGATCCGGGCTTCTACCGCGGGAATAAAGCTGCCGGATTGCGCTAAGATCACCAGGACCGCTGTTTGCCGGATATAAGTCGATTTTCCCGCCATGTTCGGTCCGGTGATGATGAGTAGATGGTTCTCCTCGCGGTCTAAGAGTGTATCGTTGGGAATAAAGGGTTCATGCGCGAATTGCTCGACTACCGGGTGCCTGCCGTCTTTGATGATGATCTCCGTGTCCAGGCTGACCTGGGGCCTGCAATAGCCGGCTCTTTTCGCCAGCTCGTTCAATGAGTAAAGGCTGTCGATGGTAGAGATACTGTTGGTTAAAATATGAAGGGCAGGGGATTCGTCGAGGATCTCCTTGTGAATGTCCTGTAAAATATCCGCTTCAATCTTAAGCACGTTTTCTTCGGCGTTGAGCATTTTTTCTTCAAACTCTTTTAACGCGGGGGTAATGAAACGTTCGGCGTTCACCAGGGTCTGTTTACGGATATAATCCCCGGGCGCCAGGTGAAGGTTGGCTTTACTGATCTCGATATAGTAGCCGAAAACCTGGTTATAGCCGATCTTGAGTGAATTGATCCTGGTGCGTTTTATTTCTTCCGCCTGCAGGTTCTTGAGCCACTGCCTGCCGTTTTCCTGGATGTCGCGCAGCGCGTCAAGCTCCGCGTGGAATCCCTGACGGATGATCTTTCCCTCCGGGTGTCCGAGCGGCACATCCGGATTGATGGCCCTCTCGAGCAGTTCACGTAAACGCCGAAGGTCCTCGATCCGGAAAAGCCGGCTTTCTGCTAAGAGCGCGCAAGCCGCTTTTTTGATCTCGGGGATACGATCGAGGGTGAATTGCAAGGCAAGGAGGTCTTTAAAATTGGAATAACCGCAACTGATACGCGAGATGCATTTTTCGATGTCGGGGATGTTGCGTAACAGGCGCCCGAGTTCCTGCGCGGCCGGGGGGGTATCTTTAAGCAGGGAAACCGAGCGCTGACGTTCCTGTATCGCCTGGGGGGATTTGAGGGGTTGATATATCCAGTTTTTAAGCATTCTTTTTCCCATCGACGTCAAGGTATGGTCGATAGAGGTGAACAAAGATTCAAGCTCCAGCCCGTAACAGGCGCTGGGGGAAATGAAAACATAATCGCTGTCTGTATATAAAGATATTTTATCGATATGCCGCATCGGCTGGCGGTTCATTTGTTTTATATATTCAAGGAGCGCCCCCGCGCTGGAAATAGCTTCCTTCATGCCGTTAATGCCGAACCCGCAGAGATTGTGAACGTGAAAATGTTCGGTAAGCGATTTTTCCGCTAATTCCGGGTTAAAGCACCAGTCTTCGTATGGAGTTAATGTAATGTTGCTTGCCCGCAGTAAGGGATGTTTAAAGATCGATCTTACGCTCTCCTGCCGGCTTACGGGAAAAACGCATTCATACGCTGCCAGCTTCGCGATGATCTCGAGAGCTTTGTTCTGGTCGGTGAATTCATTGGTTTGGATAGTACCGCTTGCCGTATCAATAAAGGCGAGCCCTGTTTTCTTGTTATTGATGATAACGCATAAGAGGCGGCGGGCGTTATAACCGGAATCGTCTATGAAAGTACCGGCGGTAATTACGCGGATGACCTCTCTTTTGACAATACCCTTTGCCAGCGCGGGATCTTCAACCTGTTCGCAAATACCTACTTTGAGCCCTGCTTTAATGAGCTTAGCGATATAGGTGTCCGCCGCGTGGTAGGGGATGCCGCACATAGGGACTTTTGCTGAATTAAGGGTTCCCCGGGATGTCAGCACAAGCCCGAGCAGGCTTGAGGCTTGACGGGCGTCTTCGTAAAACATCTCATAGAAATCACCCAAACGGTAAAAAAGGATGCAATCCTGGTGTTTTGATTTGATCTCCTGGTATTGCTTGAGCATGGGGGTTAATTGTTGTTCCATAGTCATTATATATAGCATAAAATAGTAATTTAGTAAATATACTCGGTGATCGGTGCTCGGTTATCGGTGCTGCGTAGTACCAATCTCAAATGAAGAAAACTATGTATTAAATCGACCTTTTTGCTATAATATTACTTTAAACGATCCAACGATATTAACGAACATAACGATCCCCGGAGGTCCTTAGAATGGCGAATTTCTCATTTGATATTGTCTCTGAAGTTGATCTACAGGAGGTTGATAACGCGGTCAATCAGGCTAAAAAGGAATTGGCGCAGCGTTATGATTTTAAGGGAAGCAAATCTTCGATTGAATTCAATCGCGAAGAAAAAAAGCTTATTATTGTCGGTGACGACGATTTTAAATTGCGTTCCCTGAAGGACATCCTGGCGACGAAGCTCTCAAAGCGCGGCGTGTCGTTAAAATCGCTTGATTTCGGCGAACCGGAAAAGGCATTTGAAGGCACGCTTCGCTTATCCGCGGAAATATCCGTCGGGATACCGAAGGAGAAAGCCAAGGAATTAGTCAAGATCATTAAAGATCTTAACCCGAAGCTGCAGACCCAGATCGAGGGGGAGAAGATCAAAATAAGTTCACCCAAAAAAGACGATCTTCAGGCGGCCATTGCTCATCTGCGGGCCTTGGATTTTTCACTGCCGCTTAATTTTACGAATTACCGGTAATGAGCGAAAAAACGAATTTCCTTGAGTTAAAAAAAGTATTCCGGAGGCTCCACGGAGCGCGGGGCTGTTTGTGGGACAAAAAACAGACCCATGAGACTATTCTTTCGCATTTGCGCGAGGAAGTCCGGGAATTCATCGCGGCGGTCAAGAACAAAGATGTCCCAAACATGAAAGAAGAGCTTGGGGATTTATTGCTGCATGTTATGTTCAACGCGCAGATCGCTTCTAAAGATAAGAAATTTGATATTGAGGATGTGATCAAGGGCTTGATCGCGAAATTAAAGCGTCGCCATCCGCATGTTTTCGGAAAGACAAAGGTTGAGTCCACCCGGCAGATCAGGATCAATTGGAACAAGATCAAGCGTGAGGAGAAGCGTTCCGTAAGGGAAAGAGTAAATAAAAAGGTAAGTTTAAAGATTAAAGGCTAAATAACAAAGGAAGGTTAAAGAATAAAGGTCAAATTTTAAAATTTAACATTTATACTTTGAGTTTGTTTTGTTCTTTATACTTTATCCTTTAAAATTGAAATATTGTTTCAGGTCACTGATATTGGATCCCCGGATCATTTTAAGAATATGGCTCAATATATCTGTCCCCATTGCAAAAATCCGATCCATGATGATGAAGCGCTTCTTTGCCTTTATTGCGGGGAGAGCCTTAACCGCAGCGTCGGGGTCATGGGAAGCATGAAAAATCCCGTGGTTAAAGTAATTGTTGTTTCTATAGCCGTAGTCCTGGTCCTTGCGTTTGTTTTGTTAATGATCAGATAAAAGGAGAAGATATGTATTTTTTTATCGCGGGCATTGTCATCGCGCTGGCCGTAGGATTGATCTTTAACAGGCTTATTAAATACCGGATGCTAATGCGGGAAGCATGGAGCGGGATTGACGTGCAATTAAAGCGCCGTCACGACCTCATCCCGAATATCCTGGAATCGGTGAAAGGGTATATGGGCTATGAACAAAAGCTTTTTGAGAGTGTCGCGGCGATCCGCAGTAAGCTCAAGAGCGCCCATGAGATCAAAGATAAGGGCCTGGCGGAGAATGAGCTTTCAGGCGCGCTTAAATCCGTATTCGCTCTTGCTGAAGCGTATCCTGACCTCAAAGCGAACAAAAGCTTCTTGGGCCTGCAGCAGAGCCTTATAGAAGTAGAGGACCAGATACAATTGGCGCGGCGTTATTATAACGGAACGGTCAGGAACAATAATATCCTGGTTGAATCTTTCCCCGGTAATTTGGTAGCGGGGATGTTTAATTTTAAGACCGCTGAATTCTTTGAAATAGAATTCGCGACGCAGCGTAACGCCCCTGAAGTTAAATTTAACCGGACTGCTTAGGAGATACCGATGAAGAAGGCCTTGTTTATGTTGCTCGCCGCCGGGTTTCTTGCCGGCTCATTTTTCACGTTACCCGCAGCCGCGCAAAGTGCGGCTTCCGAACGGATCCTTTCGTATCATAGCGATATAAAGATCAACTACGATGCTTCTCTGTCGGTAACTGAAACGATCGCCGTGGTTGCTTCGGGTGATCAGATCAAGCGCGGGATCTATCGCGATTTTCCCTCGAAATACAGGGACCATTTGGGTAACAGGTATAATGTTGAATTTAAGGTAAAAGAAGTGTTAAAAGACGGTTTGCCTGAAAAGTATCATTTTAAAGCGCTCAATAACGGTGTCAGAGTTTATATCGGCGACAAAGATACCCTTCTTGCTCCGAAGCAATACGTTTATACTATTATGTATGAAACTAACCGGCAGTTGGGGTTTTTTAAGGATTTTGACGAGCTCTATTGGAATGTGACGGGCAACGGCTGGGTATTCGATATTGAGAAGGCGTCCGCCAGCGTCGAACTGCCGCCGGGCGCTCGGGAAAATGATATTAAAGTTGACGGGTACACCGGTGCTTCCGGGGCAAAAGAAAGGAATTTTACGGCTGCTATCGACTATTACGGCCGCGCGGCATTTGAAACTACGCAAGCGCTTTCTCCCCGGGAAGGTTTAACTATCGTGGTTTCCTGGCCGAAAGGCCTGGTCAAGGCTCCTGATCTTCAACAGAAGCTTATCTATTTTATGAATGATAACCGCAGCGTCTTAGCCGGCCTTATTTGTTTACTGGCGCTCTTAGTTTATTATTTGACTGTCTGGATGTACTTTGGCCGTGATCCCGAGAAGGGGACGATTATCCCCTTATACGGGCCTCCCGATAAACTTTCTCCGGCATCTGCGCGTTACCTGATGAAGATGGGCTATGATAACAAAACGTTTACCGCGGCGGTACTCAGTATGGCGGTAAAGGGGTTTTTAGTGATCGAAGATGCGCACGGGTCGTACACCTTGCGTAAAACAGCTGCGACTGTCCCGTCTCTGACCGGCGAGGAAGAGGAGTTGGCGAGGAAGTTGTTCCTGCATGATACCTTTGAACTGCATAACCGGAATCATGCCGTGATCCGGGGCGCTATGGCTAATTTGCAGCGCTCACTTAAGAACCAATTCGAGAGGTCTTATTTTGTTACCAACATGGTGTATTTCGTCCCGGGCTTGCTCTTTTCGATAGTAATGGTGCTTATTTGCGCCCTTTTTGATGTGACGGAAAAAACGCCGATAGCGATATTCATGTGTTTTTGGCTGACGATCTGGAGCGCGGGCGTCGGCGCAATGCTGCAAAATATCTTTTTACTGTGGAAAGGGGTCGTGCGGGGGGGGAAGAATATAGGAGCTGCCGTCGCTTTGAGCATATTCGCCGTCCCTTTCTTGATCGGTGAAGCGGCAGGGATCGGTTTTTTAGCGTACGCGACTTCAATAACCGTTATCGGGGTCTTGTTGTCGGCGGTTTTCTTGAACTTGTTGTTTTATCATTTATTGAAGGCGCCTACCTTTATGGGGCGTAAAATGATGGATCGTATCGAGGGCTTTAAGATGTATCTTTCCGTGGCGGAAAAGGACCGTCTTAACCTTTTAAATCCTCCGGAAAACACTCCCGAGCTTTTCGAGAAATTCCTTCCTTACGCGCTGGCTTTAGACGTCGAGCAGCTTTGGGCCGAGCGCTTTAGCGGGGTATTGAACGCTGCTTCGGTCGATGGAAGGCAGTATCATCCCGCCTGGTATTCAGGGAGCGATTGGATGCGCCACGGCGCGGGAGGGTTTTCAAGCCATTTAGGCGATTCTTTTTCAAACGCGATAGCTTCATCATCGCATCCTCCCGGTTCAAGCTCGGGCGGAGGGGGCGGTGGTGGTGGCGGCTCTTCAGGCGGTGGTGGCGGCGGAGGAGGAGGCGGCGGATGGTAGCAATTTATAAAATTAATTGCGAAAAACTTGCCCGTATGATACTATAATTTCTTAGTAAGAGCAAAAGATACGAATAAGGTATTGTTTATGTGATTAATCTGCAGGGAGAAGCCTATTATAGCCTTTGAAGATTAATAAAGGGAGAAAAAAGTGAAGAAATTATTCGCAGTTACCGCATTCATATTGTTGTTTTTTATCCCGTTTAGCTTCGCGGGGTTACAGCCGGGCGCGCAGGTGGATAATAACGCGGGGACGTCTGTCATGCCGCCGTATTCAGGGCCGAAAGCCCGTATTGCCGTTGCCGATTTTGAGGTTAAAGCCGCAAAAGCCGGCGGGGAAATAGGTTCAGGCTTGCGTGAAATGCTGGTGACCGCGCTTATTAACAGTAATCGTTTTTCCGTCTTGGAACGCCAGGTTTTGAATGCCGTTATGCAGGAGCAGGCACTTTCCGCCTCAGGTGCCGCGGAAACCGGCAGCGGCGGGCCGCAGAGGGGTAAGATCAAGACGGCTGATTTGATCGTTACCGCCGCGGTCACCGAGTTTGAGCCTGAAGCTTCGGGCGGCGGCGCCGGATTCGGCCTTGGAGGTAAAGTCGGTAAGGGGGTTTTAGGCGGATTGCTGGGAGCTTCGCTCAATAAAGCGCATATGGCCCTTGATATCAGGATCGTCGATACATCGAGCTCTGAAGTTTTGGCGGCAACCCGCGTACAGGGGCAGGCAACGGATATTGCCGGTAATGTGGGGTTGGGTTTCCTGGGGAGTTGGGGATTAGGGGCCGGTTTATCCGGTTACGCCAATACACCTATGGAAAAGGCCATCAGAGTTTGCATTATTGAAGCGATCAAGTATATTTCCCAGTCGATTCCCGCTAATTATTTTAAGTATTAATTATTCATGTTCTTAAAAATCAGGGTGCTTGAAGGAGCATGTTTATGGGTGAAGACAGCAGTAGCGCTGATAAAAGAATAAATCCGCGTATTACCCGTAACTTTGTCATCCGGTACCGGCTATCGAGGACCGAGCAGGGGACAAGTTGGGCGACTTCAGTGATCAAGAACATCAGCCAAGGAGGCTGTTGCTTTGCCACGAGCGCTCCTTTTGTCATAGGCCAGGCCTTGGAATTGGAAGTCCAGCTGCCTTCGCTGACTGCCCCTATTAAGTTTTTTGGGGAAGTAAAACGCTGCCAGTATATGGAATCTGCCCAGGGTATAACCGGGTATATGGTCGCGCTGCGTTTTCAGGAGATCGATCCTGATCAAAAGAAAATTTTGATCGATACGGTTGATTTCTTCTTCCGTAAACAGCAAAGCAGGTAAAATATGGCGTTCATAAAAAAGTTATTGGTCCTGGCGGCCTTTGGGTTTGCGGCGTTCTTCGTCTGGAAGATGTTGTCGGGGACATTCGTCAGCGATAGTAAAGATACTGTCCGTAGTTATTATAGCAATCCGAGCGTCGACATCAAAAAATTAAAACAGGGTAATTGATCCGGGATTTTGTAATGAAGCCCTCGCGTAATTATGCGTGAGAGAGTGCGGAGGAAGCAATGAAGATAAACAGTAAAGTCGAGAAAGCGATTAATAACCAGATCAATAAAGAGCTTTATTCGTCGTATTTGTACCTGGCGATGTCGGCGTATTTTGAATCGGTCAATCTCAGGGGGTTTGCCCACTGGGTGCGCCTTCAGGCAAAGGAAGAAGACGGCCATGCCATGAAATTTTATGGTTATCTCTTTGACCGGGGGGGAAGGGTCATTTTAAGCGCGATCGAGGCACCTCCTTCGCAGTGGAAATCAGCCCTTGATGCGTTTTCTCAAATATACTCCCATGAAGTCAAGGTGACCGGGTATATCAACGATGTGCTTAAAACGGCGCGCCAGGAAAACGATTCCGCGACTGAAACGATGCTTGACTGGTTTATTACCGAGCAGGTCGAAGAAGAAGCCCACGCTCAACAGATACTCGAGAAATTAAAAATGGTCAAAGATTCAAGCAACGGCCTTATGATGCTTGATTTTGAGCTTTCTCAAAGGAAATAATTACCGGTAGGCGAAAGAGGCGTTTTGGGGTAGCTCAAATGCCTCTTTTGTTTTTCTGATGAAAAATCTACATTCCAAAGAAATTGCCGTGGCGGGAGTATCCAGCCACCCGGAGAAGATCGGCTCGAAGATCTTCCGTGACCTCTTGAAACACGGTTTAAACGTCCAGGGGACCAATCCTTCCGGCGGTGAGGTGTCAGGAAGGAAATTGTATAAGAGTTTGCGCGACCTTCCCCGCGTCCCCGATATCGTTATCACCGTTGTCCCTCCGGGAGTCACTGAACGGATCGTTGATGAATGCGTCCAAATGGGGGTGCGTGAGATCTGGATGCAGCCCGGTTCTGAGTCAGACGCCGCAATACAAAAAGCCCGTAAATACGGCTTGACGGTCAACCATAATGCCTGCTTTATGGTCCATCATAAATTCTGGCAATAAAAATACTTACCAAAATCATACTTTCTGATATAATATTTTAGTATTTATAAAATTTAAAAGCTTAGTTTTACTCTTACCTATGAGGAGCGGATATGATCTTATTGCTCGGGGGAATGTTGGTCGTGGGGATCGGCCTGGTCGTCTTCGCGCTGGTCTCTCCTGAAGATTCTCAAGGGGCTTCGCCTCGTCAACCCAAAGGAGGCAAGACTGCCCGGGAGCAGGAAACGCTTGACCGGGAACAAAAGATACAGCGCCTGGAAACACAAACCGCCATTCTAGAAAAAGAGAATGATTCGGTGAAAGCCGAACTTGAGGCCGCGCGCGTTGAGTTGGAGGCGATAAAGAAAAAAGAATCAGAATTTAAAACAGAATTGGCGCGCCGGCAGGATTGGGTCGCTAAGAGCGAAGAGATGCTCAATAAGGCCAAGGAAGAGGCCTTTGAGGTAAAGAATAAATTCAATGAGAAAGAAAAAGAGCTGCAGGAAGAATTCGCTAAGTCCGTCGATCTGAATAAGCAGGTCAGGGAGCTTACCGAGAAAACCTTGACTCAGGAAAAACAGCTTAAGGAGCATGCCGAACAGATAGAAAAATACAGGCATTTGGTCGAAGGCTATGAGCTGGAAGTAAAGGCGGCTTCGATAAAGGTCGCCGAGTATAAGAAGAAAGAGCAAGTTAACGAGTGGGTCCCTAAAACAGATTTTAATAAGCTCAACGAAGAATTCTCCGCGTTGGAAAAAGAATTAGAGGCTAAAGAAGAGAAGCTCCGCGCGCTCGTTGAAGAGCTGGTGCAGCTCAAGCGACAGTTAGCTGAACGAAAGCAGTTTGAAGTACCCGCGGAATTTGATGCCGGTCTTGCTCCTTCGGAAGAAAAGCTGTTGGGTGAGGCTCCCTCGGCTGACATCCCGCTTCAAGGCGAAGCCTCAACTGAGCAGGCAGCTCTTCCTTCAGAAAGTAAAGAAGAGCCGTTAGGTGCGCTACCTGAACCATTGCCGCAGCAAGAAGTTTCAGTTGAGCAACCGGTTGATACCCAACCTCCTCAAGAAGTGCCTGTCCCTGAACCAGAAGCTGTTTCCTTAGATGTACCGGCGCCGCTGGATATCCCGGAAGCTTCGCTTCCTGCTGATACCGCGGAAGAACCGGAAGTTGTTGAAGAGACGCGTGAAGAACAGGTGGTCAAGCCTAAGGCTGAAGCGGCGGCTGTGCCTAAGATAGACCTAAGGAATATCCGTAATATAGGCATCATGGCGCATATCGACGCCGGTAAAACTACTTTGACTGAACGCATTCTTTTTTATACCGGGCGCACGCATAAGATCGGGGAAGTCCATGAAGGTAAAGCCCAGATGGATTGGATGAAGCAGGAGCAGGAACGCGGCATTACCATTACTGCCGCGGCAACGACCTGTTTCTGGAAAGATAACCGGATCACTATTATCGATACTCCCGGCCACGTTGATTTTACCGTTGAAGTAGAGCGAAGCCTCAGGGTGCTTGACGGGGCGATCGCGGTTTTTTGCGCGGTTGGCGGGGTGGAGCCGCAGTCGGAGACGGTATGGCATCAGTCTGATAAGTATAACGTCCCGAAGATAGCTTTTATCAATAAAATGGACCGCGTGGGAGCTGATTTCTACGGCATCGTTAAGAGTATTGAGACGGAGCTGGGCGGGAATGTTATCCCCCTGGTCATTCCCATCGGAAATGAGGATACCTTCCGGGGAGTCGTTGACCTGATCGAAATGAAAGCGTATATATATGAAGAAGATTCTCAAGGCAAAGAGTATACCGTTGAAGGTATCCCTGAAGACTACCTGGAAAAAGCCGAGCAGTACCGCCACCGGCTTGTGGAAAAAGTAGCGGCGTTCGATGAACTGCTTACCAAGAAATATTTGGAGTCAGAGGCGTCAATTACCGAAGAGGAATTGCATACGGTGATCCGCCGCGGCACTATTACCAATAAAATGGTGCCTGTGCTTTGCGGCTCCGCCTATAAGAATAAAGGCGTGCAGAAGCTGCTTGATACGGTCAATCTGTATTTGCCTTCGCCTGATGATTTGCCGGCGATCAATGGGCACGACCCTCAAGATGAGAAAAAAGTGCTTACCCGCCTGGCTAATTATCGGCAGCCTTTTACCGCGCTTGCCTTTAAAGTGCAGGCAGACCCTCATATGGGCAAGCTGGTTTATTTGCGGATCTATTCGGGAGTCCTGGAGACCGGGACATATGTCCTTAATGCCACAAAGAATAAAAAAGAACGTATTGGAAGGATCGTGCGCATGCATGCCAATCAGCGGGAAAACGTCGATTACGCGTTTGCCGGCGATATTGTAGCGGCTATCGGCCTGACCTCGACCATCACCGGGGATACGTTATGTTATCCGGATGACCGGATACTTTTAGAAGCTATAGAGTTCCCGGTTCCGGTTGTGTCGTTGAGCATTACCCCGAAAAGCCGCGCTGACCAGGATAAACTCGGCAAGGGATTGGCAAAATTGACCGAAGAGGACCCGACTTTTATCGTGCAGTCTGATGAGGAAACCAAAGAAACTATCCTTACCGGGATGGGAGAATTGCATTTAGAGATCATTGTTGACCGCTTGAAGCACGAGTTTGATGTTGATGTTATCGTCGGACAGCCGAAAGTCGCCTACCGTGAAACTATCACGGGCACCTCCAGCGACGAGTATAAGCATATCAAGCAGTCAGGCGGCCGCGGGCAGTACGGCCATGTGGCGTTTACGATCTCCCCTAACGAACCGGGCGCGGGCTTTGAGTTCATCAATAGTATTAAGGGCGGGTCTATCCCGAAATCATTTATTCCCGCGGTTGAAAAGGGCGTGATCGAGACCATGAAAAAAGGCCCCTATGCCGGTTATCCGGTGGTTGATGTTAAAGTTGACCTGACTGACGGGTCGTATCATGATGTTGATTCTTCGGAGCTGGCATTTAAGCTTGCCGCGCGGGGCTGCTTTAAGAGCGTTTTTATGGGGGCAGAGCCTGTGCTGCTTGAGCCGTGCATGGCGGTTGAGGTTTCAACCCCTGAAGAATTCGTGAATAGTATCGTGGGCAATATCTGTTCCCGCCGGGGAAAGATACTGAATATGGAAACCAAGGGGAACCGTAAGATAATTACCGCGGAAGCGCCTTTGGCTGAGATGTTCGGCTATGCCACGGCTTTTCGTTCCTTAAGCAGCGGCCGGGCGAACGCCTCGATGCGTTTTGAGAAATACGACCAAGTCCCCGCTGAAATAGCGCAAAAGATCCTCGCGGAAAAGAGTAACTCGAAAAGCGAAGAAGAATAAACTTACCGTTTTCTATCGGGGAATTTTCCATATGATAATACGCTTTATTGTTTACACCGTAATTGTAATTATCATCCTATCGGTGTTCGTGAAATACCTGGAAGACCGAAGCGTTTATTTCCCTGAAAAAGAGATACTCGCCAGCCCTTCCGTGATCGGTTTGGCGTATGAAGACGTTAGCTTTAAGACCAGAGACGGCTTGATACTTAACGCCTGGTTTGTACCGGCAGATAACGCGAGAAATACGATCTTACTTTGTCATGGCAATGGCGGTAATATAGGCGACCGGTTGGATAAGATCAAGCTCTTGCATGGGTTGGGTGAGTCTGTTTTTATTTTTGATTACCGGGGGTATGGGTTAAGTGAGGGGAAGCCGTCGGAAAAAGGGCTTTATCTTGATGCTCAAGCCGCCTATGAATACTTGATGATCTCTCGGCAGGTAAAAGAAAGCAGGATCATTGTTTACGGGGAATCGTTGGGGTCGGTAGCGGCATTGGAGCTGGCATTGAAGCGCCGTCCCGCGGGAATTATTGTGGAAGGTGCCTTCAGCAACGCGGTTGATATGGCAAAGATCATCTATCCGAAACTGCCGTCATTTCTTTTTCGGAACAAGTTTGATTCGATGCGTAAGATCGTGAAAGTCTCATCGCCTGTGTTGTTCTTCCATAGCAGGGATGATGAGGTCGCGCCTTTTGCTTTAGGTGAGAAATTATATAATGCTTCCTCCGGCAGCAGGAGATTTGTTGAACTGTCCGGGGGCCACAATGACGCGTTCCTGGAATCTAAAAATATATATCTGAAGGAGTTAGCTGAATTTATAAGAGGTTTGCCTTAATCGTATATATTCAAAAAGAAAGGTAATGGCATGACGTTAAAAACAAGATCAATGGAAGACCTTGAACATAAGATGGAAGAGACAGAGAAAGACCCTTTGCGGCACCGGATATTGGAGAACGTGAAAAGCTTTAAGACCTCCTGGGTCGATTTGGGCCAGGCGTTGTATTGCGTTTGGAAAGATAAATTATATAAGCAGTGGGGGTATAGCACGTTTGATATTTATACTGCCAAGGAAATAGGCGTTAAGAAAGATACCGCGATGAAGCTCCTGCGTTCATACTATTTCCTTGAGAAGGAAGAGCCGGCGTATTTGAAGAAAGATTACGCTGAGACGACGGAGGCGGCCGCCATGCCCGGCTACGACACGATCAATGTCCTGCGGATGGCAAAAGAAAAAAAAGTGCTTGATGACGGCGATTACGCAGATTTGAAAAAAAATGTCTTTCAAAAAGGCAAAGACGCAGGCGAGGTCAAGAAAGACCTGACGGCGATGATACGCCAGCGTAACGAATTAGCGCCTGAAGAGGCCCGTGAACAGCGCAGGACGACAACGATCAAGCGCTTTTTAACCACCTTAAGGTCGCTTAAGGAAGAGCTGGAGAGCGCGAAAATGTTGTCGGCGCCGCTTTTGAAAGAAGCCAATGAATTGATCAAACAGCTTGAGCTGGAGGTTGTTTGAGGTTCTTTGTTAAAAGATCGTTTGGGGGGCTATAACGGTAATGTTAAAGTCTAAAGGCCCTGCCTACCGGCAGGCAGGTAAATAACAAAGGAAGTCTCAAGGATTAAGTTTAAATTTAAAATTTGACCTTTAAACTTTTAATTTTCTTTGTTCTTTAGAATTTAACCTTTATACTTCTTAATGTAATGTTTTAAAATGAATGAACAAGGAGGGGATGCTATGGCTGTTAAAAAGAACGGTGAAAAGTTCCATTGTAGTGTTTGCGGCAATGAAGTGATCGTTACCAGGGTCGGAGGCGGGACTTTAGTTTGTTGCGGGAAAGAAATGATAAAAATGGAAGATTAAGAAAAAAGGGGGGAGAATGGCTAAATCAATAAAAGGGACTAAAACTGAGAGAAATTTGCTCGCGGCATTCGCCGGTGAATCGCAGGCGCGTAACAGGTACACCTATTTCGCCTCGGCAGCAAGAAAAGAAGGCATGGAGCAGATAGCTAATATTTTCGTTGAAACCGCGGAAAATGAAAAAGAGCATGCCAAGGTATTCTTTAAATATCTTGAAGGAGGCGACGTTGAGATCACCGCGTCCTATCCGGCAGGGATGATCAAGGATACTAAAAGCAATCTTGAAGCCGCGGCAGCCGGTGAGAACATGGAATGGACCACGCTTTACGCTGATTTTGCCAAGACCGCGCATGATGAGGGTTTTGAGGATGTGGCGAAGTCATTTGAACAGATCTCAAAGGTCGAGAAATTCCATGAGGCTCGTTACCGCAAGTTCATTAATAATATCGCCAATAAGGAGGTTTTCCAGAAAAAAGCTCCTGTTAAATGGCACTGCATTAATTGCGGCTTTGTCTTTGAAGGTAAGGACGCTCCTAAGGAATGTCCCGCCTGCAAACATCCGCAATCGTTCTACGAGCAGTTAGCGGAGAATTACTAATTCAATAAGTCCTGGTCTTGAGTTGTGATCTTTGATTACAGAAAAGGCCATGTCTTAAAATTTAACAATAGTATTACCACAGTAGGGCGCGTTTCAACGCGTCCTATTTTTTTCTTAATTTTTCCTAAATAACAGGTGATCCAATTGAAAAATAACCAATATTTATATGAATTATTATAGTTCATTATCAGCATATCCATGTTGATTAAAAAGCACTGTTATCCTGAAAAATCAAGCCTTTTTTAAAATTTTTTCCCCCGATTTTCTCGACGATAGAATTTCTGCAGGAAAAAAAGTCCTTGAAAAATAACGAGTTATGTGGCACCTTCCAATTATCCACGGTTTAAGACAAAGAAGTCTATGACCAAACTGCATAAAATGATCTTCCAGAAGAAAACAGCCCTGATGGGCTTAGGCCTTGTTTGGGGGCTTTTTTTAGCCAGCGCGTTCGCTGCCACGCCTTTCAATGTTTCGATCTCTCCTTCAAGCGGTGCATCAGCGCCAAACATAGCAAAAACTTTTACCTGTGTTTATAGCGATGCTTCCGGATGGGCAACTATCAGAGAAGCCTACCTTTTGATCGGCACTACTTCAGCAACTCTTACAAATTCCGCGTGTATTTATTATAATCAAATCACCAACTTATTGTATTTGCGAGATGATGCTAATACAACATGGTTGGGCGGATATGCTCCCGGCTCGCCGAATACGATCTCAAATTCCAAGGTTACGCTTAATTGCGCCAATTCCAGAAAGGCTGGTTCAGGGAGCAATTTGACGGTTAAATATAGCGTGACCTTTAAAACCGTTTGTTTAGGAAATAAATATAATGCTTATCTTTATGTGAATGAACAGTCCGGCATTTCGGTAGGATGGACCTTGAAAGGGACATGCACTGTTACGTATATACCCGTCACGGGTTTGATCACTCCCGCTGCAGGCACCGGGACTGTTGAAACGGCGCAAACGTTTACCGCTTCTTTCTCCGACGCTGATGGTTGCGTGAATATTGATTTTGTATATTTTTTAATTAATACTACTAGTTCTGGTTTAAATTGTCCTTCTTTTTATTACAATCAAACAACTAATAAGCTTTATGTACGTAATGATGATAATACTGCCTGGATAGGCGGGTATGCTCCCGGCGCAAGTAACATCATCGAGAATTCATTCGCGAAGCTCAACTGCGCTTTGACGTCCGTGACGCGAAGCGGAGTGAATTTTTCAGTTACCTGGTCAATAGTAGTAAAAAAACCGTTTACCGGTGTAAAGAACACATATACTTGTGTTTATGACACTCTCGGGGCTTCTTCCGGTTATGTTAAAAAAGGTACTTGGACAATTGCGAATAGCAGCCCTCAAATCGGCACTATTTCTCCTGTTTCCGGAAGCTCTATCATCAATAACTCGGTTAATTTCTCAAGTTCATTCATAGACCCGGATGGTTGGCAGAATATCAATAGCGCTTATTTTTTGAGCAACACGTCAACTTCCCTGACCAATTGTTTTTACATCCACTATAATCAAAATACGAATAAACTCTATCTGCGAAACACGAGTAATTCAATCTGGTCAGGCGGATATGCCCCTGGTAGTTCGAAAGTCCTTGAAAATTCTTACGCTAAGCTTGATTGCTCGAAAACAACTGCTTCCGGTTCAGGAAATACCCTGAGTATCAATTGGAACGTAATTTTTAAAACAGCCTCCGGCGGCGCAAAGAATCTTTATCTTTCTGCCCAGGATGACGCGGGAGCAACGCTGAGCCTGGTTCATAAAGGGACATGGACCATTTATACCGATATCACCCCTCCTGCCGGGACGATCAAGATAAATAATGATGATCAGTATACAAGGTTTACTGCGGTTACTTTAAGTTTATCCGCGCAGGATAACAGCGGCGGCAGCGGTATCTCCCAGATGCAGTTTTCTAATGATAACTCGGCCTGGTCGGCTGCTGAACCCTACGCGGTAAGCAAATCATGGGCACTACCGGCAGGTGAGGGCACAAAGACCGTATATGTAAGATATAAGGACGCGGCAGGGAATTGGTCGTCGTGCTTTTCTGATACTATCCTTCTGGATACCACGCCGCCGGCGATCAGCATTAATTCCGTTTTAAGCCCGGCCAATTCGAGTGTTACTCTGTCTTATGCCTTGACTGATAATTTTACTCCACCCAGCCAAATTACCGTGGCCGGAGATGATTCTCCCTATGTAATTGAAAAGGCCCACGCAGCTACTCTTACCGCTGAGGATAAAGCGGGGAATAAATCGACGCAGACGATAAATTTTACCATCGATAAGACAGCGCCCGTTATCAAAATAACTTCTCCTCAAGAGGGGAGCGTGGCCGAAGAAGCTCAAATTTTATTAACCGGAACCGTGGATGGTGCCGCGTTTTCTGAGACACGCTCTCTTCTTCAGGAGGGAGGAAACGTTTTAACTAAGACTTCCCGGGATGCTGCCGGTAATTTAGCGTCGAGTTCAGTAACCGTTTATTTATACTTAGGCAAAGCGATCGGCCCGGCAGGCGGCGAGGTTAGCTCTGCTGACGGAAAGATCAAGATCATTATCCCTGAGGGAGCTTTGACAGAGACCAAGCAGATCAAAGTCTTGAATGTGAGTAAAGAAATATTAGAGCAAAGCGCGCCTGATAATAGTTCGCTTTTAAGCGCGGTGGAATGTAAGCCTTATGGATTGGTGTTTTATAAGCCTGTCCGGTTGATCTATACCTTATACCAGGCGGAGATCCCCGGCACGCGCGTGGAGTTAGGGTTGTATGACGCGGTACAGGGGAAAATACTTCCTCAAGGGCAGGTTTCGATAGTACCGACAGATGGATATACCCTGAATTTCAGTCTTTTTCATTTTTCTACCTACGCGGCATTGAAGAATCTTACTTCTCAAGGCACTCCTATCGGCGGGGGAGTGAATATCCCTTTACCGGATATGTTCACCGGAGCTTTTGGCCACGCGATCCCTATTACGGTGCCGCCGGGAAGAAAAGGGTTACAGCCGGGGTTAGCGCTTTCGTATCGCTCTTCAAATGCTAATTCCTGGGTTGGATTAGGCTATAGTTTGAACCCCGGATATATCGTGCGTTCAACTAAGCTCGGCCCTCCTACGTATATAGATAACCAGGATAGTTTTTATCTGGTCACTGACAGCGGTACGACTGAGTTAATCTGGTTGATCGATAACCTCTATCAGGCAAAGATAGAATCAGGATTTGCAAAATATTTTAAAGAGACGGATGATTCCTGGAGGGTAGTGGGAAAAGATGGGAGTGTCCTTCGATTCGGGCAGTCGCAGGACGCTAAAGAGGGGGCAAGTGCGGGCACATTCAGTTGGCATGTAACAAAGGCCAGCGATACAAACGGAAATTATATCGAGTTCAATTATTCAAAAGACCAGGGGAAAATATATTTAAGCCGTATAGATTATACCGGTAATGACGCGGGTGTTACTCCGACGAACAGCGTTGAATTCTTTTTGGAATCGCGTGAAGATATTCCCTCAAGTTATTTGAGCGGCGCGAAAGTCGCTACCGCAAAGCGCTTAAAAGAGATACAGGTCAAAGTTGATTCTGAGCTGGTTTGGCGCTATGAGTTGGAATATAGCTATAGCCAGGATACCAACCGTTCGTTATTGAGCTCTGTAACGCAGAGCGGTTCTGACGGCAAGACTATGCCGGCGCAGCGTTTCAGCTATCAGAAAGCAAAGTAGCGTGCAGCGTGGAATAGTGTTATATGAAGAATATTAAATATTACGAATATTGTTAAATTCCAAAACAAGGAGAAGGGTACTATGAAAAACTTAAAGTTAATATTACTTTCAATACTACTACTCTATGCTGTCGTCTGTCCGTCCGCCGCTATTTATGCGGCGGTGCCGGAACTGATCAATTATCAGGGCCGCCTGACTGATACCAGCGGACAGCCGTTGGAAGGGACATATAGCCTTACTTTTAGAATATATGACGCTGAAACTGCCGGGAATCTGCTTTGGGAAGAGATACAGCCTGCTGTAGTAGTGCAGAAGGGGATCTTTAATGTGCTTTTAGGGTCGGTAACGGATCTTGGGCTTGCTTTTGATATGGCGTATTTCCTGGAGATCAAAGTTGGCAGCGAAGTCATGGCTCCTCGTCAGCGGATGTCAAGCGCCGCGTACGCGATGCGTTCGAAGCATACCGACAGTCTCCCGCGGGGAGTTGTTGCAATGTGGTCGGGGACGATCGCGGCGATCCCGGAGGGCTGGGTGCTTTGTGACGGAACGAATGGCACGCCGGATCTCAGGGATAAATTCGTGGTGGGCGGCAGGCAGGATTCTGCCGGGCTTGTGAAATCGAATGTGAGCGGTGTCCTGTTGCAAACCGGCGGGGAAGCGGCTCATATATTGACCGTCGCGGAGCTGCCGGCGCATACTCACGGGGTTTATCTCTCCGGTTCCGATTATCCGGGTAGCGAATCAAAAATTGCCAGCGCCATGAATACTGTTGGAGGACAAACAGCGGCAACCGGCGGGGGCGTAGCTCACAATAACTTGCCTCCTTATTACGCGATAGCTTTTATCATGAAATTATGAAAAACTATTTTAAAACTAACAGTATAATTTATCGGCTTTGTTCAGGCATGCTCATTGTCTTGCATCTGGTGGCCTTTGGCCCGGTCCGCGATGCGTTTGCTTATACTGCCGTAAGCGCCAGCTATAGATTAAATACCGCTGCTTTTCCGGCTGGCGGAACGAGCCGCCTAAGCGTGAGCGCGAAGATCCGGCAGGATGCCGTCGGTCAATCTTGCGCCGGTAGAGCTGTTAGCCAGTCATATATCCTGAATTCAGGGTTTGTTCCGGCTGTGGTATCCAACCCGCCGCTGCAAACGCAGGTCATTGACAATCAAGGGTGGAAGTCTAACGAATCAAAAAATGATTTATTTGACCTGGATGATTATTTCTTTAGTCCCGACGGTTTAGCTCTCAGTTATTCGGTAAGCGGCAACAGCGCGATAAATATATCTATCGATCCTGCTACGCGGGCAGTAAGTTTTTCCCAGGATCCTGCCTGGTGCGGCGTCGAGAAAGCTGTTTTTTGCGCTCAAGATACCGATGGTAATCTTACTCAAAGCAATGAAGTTACCTTATTGGTTGAGGGAATAGGGAATCCTCCTGTCCTGGATTTTATTCCTGATGTTACGGCCAATGAGAACCAGCTGGTAAGTATCAGTCCCCATGCCACAGACGCCGACGGCCACAGTATAACCTATAGTTTTACCGCTCCGCTTAACGCCTCCGGCCAATGGCAGACAAATTTTATGAGCTCCGGGATCTATACGGTGACAGTTTCCGCGACTGATTCCACCGGACGCAAAGACAGCCAGGAGGTTAAAGTAACTATCCGTAATGTCAACCACCCGCCGGTGTTGAATGCCTTATCTGATATTACCGTTAGTGAAGGAGCGCTGGTAACGGTGGCCCCTGTCGCGACTGATGCGGATAATGAAGCGATCACGTATTATTACTCTGTTCCTTTAGACAATTCAGGCAAATGGTTGACCGGTTATTCTGATGCCGGGACCTATACTGCCGGAGTTACTGCTTCCGACGGAATTGATACTGTCCGGCAGAACGTACGCATTATTGTTAATAATACCAATCGGGCTCCCCAGGTGAGCCTCATACTGGATAAATATACGGTGAATCTTAATGAGGTGATCTCAGTAACCCTTAATGCTACTGATCCTGATAATGACGCTCTGACGTATTCGCTTAAAAAAGATGGAGTTTCTATCTCAACAGGCGCTGTTTTCGGCAGTATTAATACTACGGTGACTTTTTCCGCCGCTGGAAATCATACGATCTCATCTATAGTCACTGATCCCGGAAGTTTGACGGTAAACGCTTCTAAGGGAGTTGATGTCGTTGACCCCAACGCCAACCGTGATTCGATCAATCCGATCATGGGTGATTTTAACGGTGACAGTCTTACTGACCTGGGAGTGCATAATTCCGATACCGGTAAATGGGCGATCTGTATCTCAGAAGCGGGAGTGTTCAATAACGCGGTTGATTGGTTGTCCGGTTTCGGGACCTCCCGCGACTGGTGGCCGATAGGAGGGGAGTTTAACGGCGACGGATTAAGCGATGGCGGTATTTATAATAATACGACCGGTGAATTAAAGATCGCGCTTTCCTCGGGGACAAGTTTCTCTACACCATCTACTTGGCTTACCTTTTCTAATGCTTCGTATTCCTGGCAGCCCTTTACCGGAAATTTTAACGCGGACAAATACACTGATTTTGCCGTCTATAATAAAGATGCAGGGGAGGTGCGCGTTGCCCTGGGCAATGGTTCTGGTTTTGGCGCTTTTGGCAGTTGGGTGAGCGGTTTAGGCACAGGCTTTGTTGCCATGTCGGGGGATTTTAACGGAGATTCTTTATCTGACCTGTGTTTGTTCAATAAATCAAGCGGTGAATTTAAAGTAGCGTTTTCCAATACGAAAGGTTTTGTTGACGGCTCAAGCTGGATCAACGGCTTTGCCGTTAATCAGGACGCTTTTGTTTCAGATCTCAACAATGACGGTTTAACTGATATCGGTTATTGGGACAAGCCAAGTTGCACCTGGAATTACGCCATCTCCAACGGCACTCAATTCATTAATAAAGGCTTATGGCTTGGCTTTGGCTTTAGTGATATTGAATCTGCTTCCAGCGGGGACTTTAACGGGGATGGCGCAACTGATGCGGCGGTTTTTGACCGAGATGGGATCGGGATAAACCGCTGGAATGTGCAGCTTTCAAATAATAAGCCCGCTGATTTCCTGACCGAAATTGATAACGGTATAGGCGCAAAGACGCAAGTCAATTATACTTACGCCGCGCAGTCGGAAAATACATCGCTGCCGTTCCCGGTTTACGTTGCCTGCTCCATTAGTTCAATAGATACGTTACCCGCCAGCCAAACACAGGAAAGCTACACCCAGGCCTTTCTATATTCCGGCGGGTATTTTGACGCCGCAGAGCGTGAGTTCCGCGGATTCAATAAGGTCAGGGTAACGGACTCGGTAACAGGTAACTATACCGAGACCTATTTCCTTCAGGGGAAGGCCGGTCAGGACGGAGCCTTAAAAGGGCAGATCGAGAAGATCGTTGCCTATGACGGTAACGCGCGTCAGATCAGCCAGACAGTGAATACCTATGAGGTCCGTAAGGCCGGCCCCTCTGAACGTGTTTTGGGGTTCCCGGCGTTACAAGAGACCGTAACTACTGTTTGGGAGGAGAATGCCGCATCGCTTTCGACACGAAATACTTTTACCTATGATAGTATCGGTAATCTTCTCTCGGAAGTCACCGAGGGCAATAGCGCGGTAACCGGCGATGAGAGATCAACCTCTATAAGTTATACGCAAGCTTATGAAGACGGTTTTAACCGGCCCTTGGAGACTACGTTAAAGGACAAAGATGCGAATACTGTTAACAGGAAAACATTCGAATATGATGCTAAAGGGAATGTATCTGTGGAAACCGTTTTTATCTTTGATCCGCTTACCTCAAGTTACACTCAGGTAGACGCGCATTATTCGTATGATACTTTTGGGAATTTAACGAGTTCGACCAATGCTTTAGGAAGGTCGGTTGTTACAGAATATGAGACAGATTTTTACGCCTTTCCGCGTAAGGTCAGTAACGCGCTGGGCCATGAGATCACCTACGTTTATGAGCCGAAGTTCGGCGCGGTAAAGTCAGTCACTGACGCGAATGGTAATACTTCTTCAACTACATTTGATTCTTTGGGCAGGCTGCTTCAGTCTACTGATGCTTTTGGCGAGGTTACTACTACCTGCGCCTATCCCGATTTTAATACCAAAGTCACCACGCAAGCGGGTTTCTCCAAGACCGAGTATATTGACGGGTTGGGGCGCAAATACAAGAGTTTATCCGCCGGTGAAGACGGCACCTCAGCCCGGCAGGTCTCTTCAGAAGTCTATTTTAATAACCGCGGGTTAGTTGATCGAGAATCGCTGGCGCATTATGTTGATGAAGATGTCGCGCAAATCTCTTATGTCCGCTATGAATATGATATTCGAGGCAGGGTGAAGAAAACTATTTCAGATTTTCCCGGCACCGTTAAAGACTCGGAAGCTTCTGTTAGTTATATCAATCCTCTTTACGCGGAATCAATTGACGCGCAGGGACATAGAAAAGGCTCTCAAAAAGATGTTTACGGTAATGTTTTAGAGGTCACGGAATTTACTTCCGGCGGAGTATATAAGACTACGTATGAATACGATCTGCAGGGCAATCTTTTAAAGGTCACGGACAGTAAGGGTAATTCCAATCAGATCTGGTATGATTCCGCCGGCAGGAAGCTCAAGATGAATGACCCGGATATGGGCGTCTGGAGCTATGAATACGATGCGCTGGGGAATCTTATCAGGCAGGTTGATGCTTTGGGCCAGGAGCTTGATTTTGAGTATGATGAATTGAATCGATTGAGCGTTAAGCGTTCTTTAGGGGAGGTTGAGCCGCTGGCGCAATATATTTATGATGAGGCAGGTAAAGATAATTGCGTAGGCAGGTTGTCGAAAATAGTTGATCGATCAGGTTCCACTGAGTTTTTCTATGATAAGTTGGGCAGGGAGATAAAATCGATAAAAATCGTGGAGGGTGTTTCTTATGCGGTTGAGCGCAGCTATGATACATTAGACAGGTTGGCGAGTTTAAAGTATCCCGACGGAGAAACGGTTAATTACAGCTATGACCCTAATTCAGGATTGTTGGAAAAAGTCCAGGGCGCTGCCGTATATGTTCAGGATATTGCTTATAATGCTAAAGGACAAATTAAAACCATACAATACGGCAATAGTACGCAAACCACCTACACCTATGGGCAGGACCTGCGTTTAAGCCGTATCTTGACGCAAGGCGCGTCAACCCTGCAGGACCTGAATTACCTTTTTGACAAAAACGGGAATGTTACGACACTTACCGATAATTTAAGATCAAATATTCGCACCTATACGTATGACGATTTAGACCGTTTAATGAGTGCCGCGAACGTGCCGGCAACAGGCGGCGGGTATACGACGTATAATTATCAGTATGATTCTATAGGGAACATGACCTATAAGTCTGATTTGGGGGTGATGACCTATGGGGCAGGCGCCGGGCCGCACGCGTTAACCTCCGCGGGAGGATATACCTATCAGTATGACGCCAACGGTAACATGGTTGTTGGTAAGAATAAGACTTTGGGGTATGACGCAGAGAATCGCTTGATTCAGGCCAATGAACTCGGTATAATAACTACATTCGCCTATGATGGAGACGGGGGCAGGGTAAAGAAGGAGAGTGCTTCCGGGACAACTACCTATATAGGCTCGCTCTTTGAGACAGATTCTAATAATAAGGTCACCAAGCACATTTTCGCGGGAGCCAATCGGGTCTGTAGTGTGGATTACGATAACCGGACACCGGGTACCGTAAACCGTAATTACTATCATAGCGACCATTTGGGATCAAGTAATGTGATCACCAACCAGTCAGGCGCGCAGATTGAGTCTGTGGAATATACGCCCTATGGGACGATCGCCCAGATTACCGGCAGTGACGTTGTAAAGCATAAGTTCACGGGCAAGGAACTGGATAATACGGGGTTATATTACTACGGCGCGCGCTACTATGACCCGGAGATCGGGCGGTTTGTGACATCGGATCCTACCATACAGAGACCCTATGATCCTCAGGACTTGAATCGATACGCGTATTGCCGGAATAATCCTATAAATTTAGTTGATCCAAGTGGTTTAGGATTTAAAAGCTGGTTTAAGAAGATATTTGACAAAGTAGGAAGTTTTCTTACAAGTGGTGGGTTAAATTGGGCTGGTTTGCCTCTTGGTTTTCCGCTTTTGTTGGCAAGTAGTATTTATACAAGTAATTGGAATCCGATGGCTATTGCCGCTGCTTCTGCAGTCGGATCTGTTTTGGGCGGTTTTGTTGGAACTGCCTTAGCTGGTCAACTTGTGGGCGTTTTGGGTACAAATTCTTTTACCTTCGGAGGTGGTTTTCTTATAGGGGCAACTGAATTTGGGTGTATAGGCTTGGGGAGTGGATTTTTTGGAGCATTAGGTGGCGGCGCTAGTTTTAGTGACGCAATTAAGCATGGAATTATTGGTTTCGGCATCGGTGCAGTATCAGGTGGGTTAATTGAAGGTAGTTATTTAAGCGGTATGCAAAATATCGCGCATGGAATGTCTGCTGGGCAAATAGGCGACATACTGGGAGCGCCCCCTGGGTTTGGAAATGTGCTTAATCAATACCCCGGGGTTAGAAAGCAGATTGGAATAAATCACCCGCCCAATAGAAAATTATCTAATTTGGTAGCATATCGTCATTATGGATATCTAAAGGATACTTTAGGGCTTTTAAAAGGTATGCGACCTGGTTCTTTTGGTACATCAGACATATATACTTCTGGAGCAATGGCTCAACAGAGGTTAGCTTTACCTCCACATGGTGTGGGTGATCCTGTTCCTAATGCTTTTTTTAATATAATTGTGGATACAAGTAAAATTCCAGTTGATAGTTTAGGGACTGTGAGCGAACAGGTTTGGAACAGACCGGAATATGGTGTGTTTGGGGCACATCGAACAGGCGGTGGTTCCGAGGTTAGATTCCCTGAAGGTACACCTTGGTTTTCGGTAACATTAGGAGGTTTGCTATCAAACTAAATGTCTTAATTCATAAATTGGAAGTTAAATTTGTTAGATTTGCTAGTTTTATTATGCAATTATTAAAGTTAGAAGATTTTCTTAAAAAGAAATTTAATGATTTAGGAGGTGGTTTGTATTACAGTGATGATGAAATAAATAATTTTAAAGAAGTATTCTCTTTAGTGTCTCCGGTAATACAAGACTATATAAATAAGTATAATTTTTTGTTGGAACAATATCCCTATGGTTATCCAAAGTGTAGTCTTTTCTTTCGAAGAAGAATCGGAGGCGTAGCTCAAATATATATAGATTATTTGCAAGGAACAAGATATGAGTTTATTGTAGGTGTTATTTGGTCAGTTGATGAATTTGAGACTGAAACTAGACATAGTAAGTATGTGGAGATCGGGAGATTTAAATATGCGGGTGAGCTAAAATTTTTCTCTAGACTTTTAGAAAAAGCTTTAAAAACAATTAAAAACTGGAAATTGGAGGATTTAGATCAGCATCATGGGGGTATGACGATTTGGAAACAACATTGGCATACTAAGGAGGAATTCTTGCTATCAGAACAGAGAAGATATCCCTTGTTAGATATGTAACATCAATTCCGTACAATTCTGGGGACACATTGGAAATCCTAGACGCTGTAGAAAATGATGGTGTCAGAACTCGATAACTCATTATAGATGAAGAAGATACAAATAAAATACTAAGAATGATTTTGTTTTACGGTAAGATCGCTCAATGCCTCGTCCTTTAAGAATTATTCTGCCAGATTTAATCTATCACGTCTTAAACCGTGGGAATAATCGTCAGATTGTTTTTGCTGACGACCAAGACTACCTAAGTGCAGAGGCATAGAAGAATCCTAGACGCTGTGCATAATGGTGTCAGAACTCGATAACTCATTATAGATGAGTAAGAATCAATCCCAGTGTCTCCAGAATTGGAAAGATTCCCGGAATCAAAAAGGAAAATATTTTTGAAGAAATAAGCAGTGTGTTTGCGGATCGTCGCCTGGATTGCGGGTCGTGAAACCGTTTACATAAATCTGCCTGCGTAATTGAAATATGGTTGTTGTTGTGTTATACTTCTCATGTTAGCGGGTGGAGGGTATTTAATATCGTAAAGGGTCTGGCTCCCCAAGGGGTGGAGCGGATCTTTTTTTTGTTTTGGGGTCGGAGAGGAGAGGAATACTATGGGTAAGAGAGTGCTGTTGGTGGTGATCGCAGTGATTTTGTGCAGTTGTATTGCAGGCGTTGTATCGGCTGAGGCGGGTATAGCAAAGGTATATGGGAAAGTGGTCGGTCCGGACGGCGTTACACCGGAGGCTTCCGTTAAAGTGATGATCCAAGTGGCAGACCTTGGTGAACAGCCTGAATTTCCATGGGCGACAAAGACGGTAACTACCGATGCAAAGGGGAATTATACGGCCTACATCTATTTCCCTGCTATCGTGGAAGTCAAGTTTGTCGCAAGGGCAATAAAGACCAGCAGTCTGCCTTTTAAAGAAGGTTCCCAATCTATCGGTTTCTATGATAAACCTCCGGTAAATAACGCCTCTTATTGTTTGAATATTAAGATGAAAAATCATCCTAACGCGGTATTGCTAAAAGGACAGATCAAGGATGCGGAGACCGGACTTCCCATCAACGGCGATATAAATATCTGGGATAATACGCAGCAGGAATTGGATGCGGACACGTATTGGGCGAATTCCGACGGCACCTTCGAAATATTGCATGATGTGGCCACTTCTCCAAGCGCGATCTATGTGAAATCTCCCAAGTATTACAACGAGACCAGGTATAACCCTAAGACGTCGTTACTCACGGTGAAGAGAGGCTCCGCGTATGCGCTGCATTATGCGCTGGTCTCCAATAAGAAATCCGGCTATATCCATGGGACTGTCGTCGACATTTCAACCGGCAAGCCGATACCTTTTGCCAAGATGTATATAACTTCGCCTACGTGGTGCCCGTGGTGCTATGATACGGTAGTCACTAACTCCCTGGGAACGTACAAGCAAAGCATCTCTGAAACAGGGACCTACGGCGTAAGGACACATGGCGCGCATACTGAAGTCAATGCCAGGACCCCGTACCTTATGCAATCAAGAGGCGTCGATACAAGGGCGGATCAGATATCGCAGGTTGACTTTGAAATGGTACGTAAGTAACTCCTACTATCAAGATTAAGGGTATTGTCCTGAATAAAATAAGAAATCCCCTTAGATTAAGTTCTGAGGGGATTTCTTATTTCAATTTTAGGTTGAGAGAGATATGAGCTGCGTCAACTATAAGTTGAATATTCAGCTTGATAGATTTGATGCATTTGGTATAATATAAATATGAATTAAGGCTATTTTAGATGTTTGGAAGAAAAATTGCCCGTTAATTTGAGAAAATATTGCTAAACAAAGCAATATTAGGGATGATGTTTGATTTCAGATTGATTTAAGACACTTCTCTAAAACAGAGTTGCTTCGTTTTGTTACCGGAAGAGCTAAATGGTTAATTTAAGAAAAGTAATTTGTCTGTCCCTGGTTATCCCGGTTACTTTATTGTTTTCCGGGTGTGCTTCTTATTCCCCGGGAGTGAGCCCGCTTTCGGATATTAATGCTTCTGTTCATACCAAACAAGATTCAGGTGTTACGGTCGGGGTCAGAGAACTCGGCCCAAAGGAGATCAGGGCAACTTTTAAAAGAAATATCCATAAACATTTTGTCGCCCCCGTATATATCGTAATAAACAATAAGAGCCAGGATACTTACCAATTCAGAAAGAATTCTGTTAATAAGTCTTTGTTCTCTGCGAATGAAACCGCGGATAAAGGTAAATTCAGCGTATTCTGGAGGGTGTTGCCTTTTTCTCCCTTTATTGTCTCGGTTTTTTTATGGCCGTTTTTGATCCCTGCTTTAGTGGGGGGATTGGGCGCGGTAAACGCCAATAAACTTATGAGGGCGGATTATGTTAAAAAAGAAATAGACGAAAGGGATATTTTACCCGAAGAGACGTTATCGGGGTTCCTGTATTTCGACAGCAGGGTTAAAGGCGAAAGTTTTGTGATACGATTGAAAAATCTGAGTAGTGAGCAAATGGCCGTTTTTGAGTTTGCGAGATAGCTCAGCCCGCACTTATTTACTTCTAAGCACTGGAAGTAATTCATTGTAATATTTCTACACAACCTGAAATAATCTTTATCGATGTAAAACTGCCGCAAGTATAAGCATGTTCCCGGAAATAGGGGTGTCATGTTTTTCTTTATTTGTCTAACTTGTTCAATATGTTATAATTATAATAGTAATAATTACAGCGGGTTAAAGCGTTTTTTTATCATAAATAGGAGAATTTACGATGGCAAAGAAGATCCTGGTAATTGATGATGAGGAGTTGATAATTAAGTCTCTTTCAAAGTTACTTGAGAAGAACGGATATGAAGTCTTTGTTACTAAAAATAGCCAAGATGCGCTTATAATGACAGAAGAAGAGGATTTTGACCTTGTTTTAGCAGATATTCGTATGCCGGGAATGAATGGTGTAGAAACATTAACCCAGATTTATATAAATCAGTCAAAGGAGAAAAATAAAAGGATCCCTGTGATTTTTATAACGGGTTACGCAGACGAAGAAGTTGAAGCAAAAGCAAAAAAACTTGAGCCAGTTGCATATATTTATAAACCTTTTGATATAGATAAATTACTTGATACGATTAAGAAAGCTCTGGATTAACTTGGAGTTTGGTTATGGATATTGTTCTAGATTCCTATAAAATAGAACCATCTTTAAGAATTAAGCTTAAACTTTACAAAAAAAGAGCCGCTGAAATAGAAGCTTATTTGCTTCGTAACCCAAATGAGTGGGGGAAGTTTCAGGGTGAATTTAATGCTGAGGTTAATAATGTGTTTCGAGATATTATGGATTTTGAGAGGATAAATTTAGCTTCAGGTAATGAAGAAAAGGTTTATAAGCTCAAGCGCATTTTCATTTCTCGAATCAGAGAGCTTTTTCTTAAAGGAGCTTATAATGAATGGGCTTTCCGAAAGCCGTTTGGTTATGCGGGTGATTTTAAGATAATTGACGAAATTTACCAGAATAATCCTGTGTCCACTGGTTTTGTGCGTCTTTTTGATAATTATTGTATGATGTCAGCGATTGCTGTTGCGGTGAGAAATCGAAAAGAAGATTTTAAAAGAATAATTGCTAGTTTTGTGTCAGGTAAGGTTGATCGTAAATTGAGAATAATGTATTTAGCTTCAGGGCCTTGCCGAGATTTAAAGGAGATCATTTCCTCCGCCCCGGCTTTGTATAAAAACGTGATTTTTGACTGTTATGATCACGATGATAGAGCTATTGAATATGCTAAGCATTTAATGGGAGAATGTCCCAATATAAATTTTTATAACGAAAATGCGATAAGAATTGCCTTTAGAAAAAACATATATGGACTTATTGATAAACAATACGATTTGATTTATTCTACCGGGCTTTTTGATTATTTTAATGAAAGAATTGGTATTGCATTAGTTTCTAATTTTAGAAAACTATTAAATGTCGGTGGTAAACTTGCAATTTCGACAATGAGTAATAAATATTGTAACCCGTCTGTTCATTACATGGAATGGGCTGCAGATTGGAGTTTGGTTTATCGCAATGAAGATGAGTTTAAGCGGATTTTTCTAGAAGCTGGTTTTATTGATAGTGAGTTAGAAACTTTGTATGAACAGCAAGGTATAATGCAATACATAATTGCCTCCTTGAGGGGAAGCTAATCCTGTTATAGTAAATATGAATATTTTTGCTTTAAGTGGTTTGATTAACTCGGTTTGTATTCTTGTCTTGGGAATGTTGGTCTATTTTAAGAATAAGACAAGAGAAATAAACATAAGGTATGCTTCTTTTTGTTTCTTTGTCGCATTTTGGAGCTTTTTTTATTTTCTTTGGCAGATTGCGGAAGATCGAAATGTTGCATTGTTTTGGACGCGCTGTTTGATGGCGGGCGCAATATTTATTCCGATTACTTTTTTGCATTTTGTTTTGTTATTGTTGGAGCTATATGATAAGAGCAAAAAAGTTGTAAAAGTGGGATATTTAATCTTCGTCTTGTTTTTCTTATCCGATTTTACGCCTTGGTTTGTTCACGATGTTCAGCAAAAAATGTTTTTTAAATTTTGGCCAGTGCCTGGGCTTTTGTTTAGTGTTTTCTTACTAATATGGCTTTGGTATTGTATATATCCATGTTATTTGCTCATTAAAAATTATAGGAACTTTGCAGGTTTAAAAAGACAGCAGGTTAAATATGTACTGTTTAGTATTCTTATTGGATATGGGGGCGGTTCAACAAACTATTTTTTGTGGTATGATATTCACATCCCTCCTTATGGAAACATTCTGGTTCCTCTTTTTGTCGGCATGATGGCTTATGCGGTAGTCCGTTTACGTATGATGGATATTAGTATTATCCTTACTCGTACCGGAATATTTTTATTTGTTTACGCTTTGGTTTTAGGGGTTCCGTTTTGGATAGGCAGCATTACCAAATCCTGGCTTATATCTACGAGTATAGCAGTTATCCTCGCTTCGCTGGGCCCGCTTATATTCCAGGTTTTAAGAAAAAGAGCGGAAGCGGTGATATTACAGGAGCAACGGCATTACCAAAATATCCTGACGGAATTGTCTTCTACGTTGACGTTGATCAAGGATCTCGACCGTTTGCTTAAACTTATCGTTTACCGCGTCGCGCGCGCAGTTAAGGTAAAATTCGCCTGTATTTATCTCGAAGCAGTTGATCATAGGTTTGTCAAAAAGTTCCCGTATTTGAGATCAGACTTTGCCGCGCAACTACCGATTGATCTATTGGGAAATTCCGCGATTCTTTCGTATATCAGGCAAAAACGTAAATCGATCTTTTTGGAAGAGCTGAAACCAGAGGTAAAGAGTGTATTAAATTTGCATACCGGATTGCTCGTTCCGGCGTTTGTCCGTGCCCGGCTTTTAGGTTTTCTTATCCTTGGCCCAAAACAATCCGGTGCTGTGTATACGGAAGATGACGCCGCGGTATTCGGGATTTTGGCTAATCAAATGGCTTTAGCAATAGAAAATACGGAGTTTATAATCGAATCGCAGAAGACCCAGGCCCAGTTGTTCGCCGCGGAGCGTATGGCATCCATGGGCACCATGGCAGGAGGGATGTCCCATCAGCTGAATAACCGTTTTCACGCCCTTGCCTTAGCGGCAGCAGATGCGATCGACACCTTTAATTTTACTGATATCAGCAGTTGTTCTCAGGAAGTAAAAGATAATATGGGGTCGATAAAACACGCGTTGACACGTATATTGGAGAATGTCAAGCATGGGGGTAAGATCGTCAACGACTTTCTTGATTTCTCTCAGCCGGGAAAAGTGAAGAGAGAGGCTAAGGAGTTTGACCTGCGAGAACCGCTTGATCGGGCTATTGAAATGGTCAGGATTAAGACTTCTTTCCCCGGAGATCTCATTGAAAAACAAATCCCCGGAGATTTACCGCGAATACAGGGTGACTTTGTCCTGTTGCAGGATGTGTTTTACAATCTTATCGATAACGCGCATGACGCTGTCGCTCATAAAGAAAAACTTATCCAGGATGGGAAACTCGTAAATCCGGTTGATTATAAAGGGAGAATTATTATTTGTGTAGAGCAGGTTAACGCGCGGATGCGTATACAAATCCGTGATAATGGGACCGGTATGGATGAAGAGACTCAGAAGCAAATCTTTGTCCCCTACTTTACCAGTAAAGCCACAGCGTATAAAGGGGCTGGCCTTGGCCTCTTTGTCATCCAAAAAATAATTGCCGCTCATCATGGCGAGCTTGATCTTGTATCAAAGTATGGCGAGGGCTCTACCTTTACGATTACGCTTCCATTCGTCCAGCCGGACAAAATCGATCATCCTTAAAAAAGGTTCACTCCTGATTATTTAGGAGAGAAGGTTGAAGATGGGAGGGTGTTCATCCTCCTACGCACTTTAAATTCATTACTAAAACACTGACGGCGTGCTTCGGAGGATTTGCGGCAGAAAGCCGCATACCGGCGCAATTCCTACGCAGAAAGCGCGCACTTGGCAATCATTTATGCCAAGGTGCGAAAGCGCCGGGTGACACTAAATAAAGCTTTAAGGTGCTCAAAAGTCAATTAAAGGTGCCTTGGAATCATTTACATATTTAGAAAATCTTGTACTATGATGATAAAGGATCTTAAGCAGCTTTTAAGAGTAGAGCAAGATCTTTAACGGTAAACAATGGAGGTAAGTATGAGGACGGTAATAGTTGTGTTGTTTTTGGCTATTTCGTTGGTAATGTTTTCTCTGCCTGTTTTCGCACAGGATACCGCAAAGATGGACCCGAAGATGCATGAGCAGATGATGCAAGCGCCTGAGGGCAAGGCCGCCGCGATGGGTGATGACGAGATGATGATGCGCCATGGGAAGATGAAAAAAGGCATGTGTCCTATGCATGAAATGATGATGAAATCCTTCGCGGGCAAGGTAATGACTGCCACCAACGACGGCGGTGTGGTTGTTTTGATCGGCAATAGGCTTATGAAGTTTGATAAAACTTTAGGCTTGATAAAAGAAGTGGAGATCAAACAGGATATGGAGGGTATGCAGAAAATGATGATGCAGATGTGCGAAAACTGCCCGATGTGCCGGAAGATGAAGGATGGTTGTATGAAACAGGGATTAAAGGAAAAACCGGCAGAAGCTGAAATGAAAGCTAATTAAGTGTTTTAAACGTTACTACCAATGAAGGGCTGATTTCTTACTTAAGAAATTAGCCCTTCATTGGGCCACTTTTCTATCGGTAAGAATGATTTCATGATATAATAAAACCATGGTAAAAATCTTAGCGGTATTAATAAAGATCCTGGTAATTACGGTCAAGGTCGTACTCGGTATCTTTCTTTTTTATTTATTTTTCTCTTTCGCCGTCATCCCTCTCGGGGCTCCCTGGGCAGTTAGAAGCCAGGGGGCTAAACTGCTTAAACATCCTGTTCAAATACGCTCTGTTTTCTTTAACCCGTTTTTGCTGCGTTTGAGCGTTAAAGATTTTGCCGTTCTCAACGGCGATAAACAGGTAATGGCCGGGTTTGAAAAGTTTTGGGTTGATGTAAGTTTTATCAAGTTCTTCAGTAAAGAACTTCGCGTTGAATCATTGGGCTTTGACGGTTTGCTGGTTAACACGGTCCTTTTGGCCGACGGCCGTATTAATCTGCTTGATCTGGTGCCGATGCCGCCGCCCGGGCCGCCGAAGCAGCCTGCCGCGGAGAAGAAAGCTCCTGATGAAAAAACAGCCGGAGTTCCGGCGGTTGCCGCTAAACCGCTGCCGCTCGTGATCGTTGATTCTATTGAATTAAAGCGGAGTAGTGTCGGGTTTGTTGACCGAAGCGTAGAACCTAATTTTAGGACTTCATTAAGTGACATTAACATCCGGGTGAGCGGCGTTTCCACGCTGCCTTCCGCGGAAGTAAAAGTCGTTTTTCAAGCCGCGCTTGATAAAAAAGGCACTATCGCTACTGAAATACTGGTCCGGCCTTTTGTCCAGCCGCCCGCGGTTGAAATGGCGTTTTCCCTTAATAATTATATGTTGCAGGTATTGACTCCCTATGTGGGAAAATATACCGGTCGCGCGGTCAAGGAAGGCAAATTGGATTTGAAAATGGACTATTCTATCGCGGACAATCAGCTGAAAGCCGCCCATAAGCTTTTGGTCCAGCGTTTTAATTTCGGAGCGAAAGTCCCCAGTAAAGACGCGTTAAACCTGCCCTTTGGGCTGGCAGTGGGGCTTTTAGAGGACCCTCAGGGGCGTATTAATATTTCATTGCCGGTTGCAGGAGACATGAGCGACCCGAAATTCGAGTATTTCCATCTTCTCGGCCAGGTGGTGAGGAACTTTTTCTTAAAGATCGTAACGAAGCCATTGATGTTTTTAGTGTCAATCGCGGGTTCAGAGTCCGGTACCGAAGAGATGGGTACGGTGCGATTTAGCCCGGGGAAAGCTGATCTGCCGGCGGATGATAAGCAGCGGTTACAGGTGTTGGCAGCGGGGTTAAAAGAGCGGCCGCGGTTGCGGTTGGAAATTAACGGCACGTATGATGTTAAAGCGGATTGGAAGGCTATACGCCAGGAAACGTTTCAGAATAAGTTTGAAGCGATGCGTAAGGAGTGGACCCGCTCCGACAGCCGTTTAATGCAGCAGCTCTATGTTGAGTTTTTCGGGGTCCGTTCTTATTGGGATCTGGAGAGGAAGTTTAAAGCCGCGCCGGGTAAGCTTGATGAAGCGGAAATTTCCGCGGAATTGAAACGCCGGTTGATCGAAGATGCTCCCAAAGACCAGGCAGCCCTGGACGCGCTTGCTCAAGCGCGCGCGCAGCTGGTCTATGATTTTTTCATTACCGAAGGGGTTGACAAAAAACGGGTGAGTATCGGTGTTAACCGCCAGGCACAAAGCAGCATGGGGCACGTGCCTCTTGAGTTTACGCTTACAGTGTTTGAGGGTCTTGAAGATGTTTCTCAGGGCAGCACCGGTTAGGCACCTTTAAAGATCTCTTCGTTGCGGTGATCCCGCCGCTGAATTACGCGTATTTCTTCGATATTGTTCATGCAAAAGAATATTCCTGTAAAAATAAAAACAACTCTTAAAACAAAGATTACCCTGATTATAACGGGGATTTTTTTATTTCTTGCGCTTCTTGAGGCGGGGTTACGCGCGGGAGGGGCAATTTTAACATTTGCGCAGGAATACGGGAACTGGCGCAGTATCAAAGAAAAAGGCGTTTATCGTATTTTATGCCTGGGTGAGTCTACGACTGCAAAACAATACCCCCAGCATCTTGAAAAAATCTTGAATCAGCGCCACGAAGGAGTGCGGTTTAGCGTAATAGATAAAGGCAAACCGGCTACGGTCACTACGGTTATAGTAAGCCAGGTGGAATCTTACCTTGATGAATATCATCCTGACCTGGTGATTGCGATGATGGGGGTCAATGACCCGGGACAGTATATCTCCATAGACGCAGCCTCTCCTGCAAAAACAGGACATTTCGTTAAATCACTTAAGATCTATAAGCTAACAAGGCTGCTTTGGTTGCATTTTCAGGCTAAAACTAAGGAGGTAAGGCTTTATAATCGTAACGAATATATCGGGCGTTTCGCAAGAGCTCAGGATTATATCCTGGAAGCTCAACCGCAAAATGTTTCTGCCGAGGTTGTTTTATCCGAAAACGCCTTTAAGAAAGCTTTAGAGTTAAACCCTCAAGATGATAACGCCTACGCGGAATTAGGGGCTGTTTATCAAATCCATAAAAAGTATCCTGAATCTGAAATGTCATTCAGGAAAGCCCTGGAAATAAACCCTCGAAACGATGAAGCACACACAGGACTTGGATTTATTTATCAGCTCCACGGAAAATTGCTTGAGTCTGAAATGTCATTCAAGAAAGCTTTAGAAATAAACCCTGAGAACAGTAAAGCATACCTCGGGTTAGGATTGATTTATGAATTCTTCGCTCAGTATCCTGAGTCTGAACGATCGTTCAGAAAGGCCCTCGAAATAAATCCTCAAAACGATAAAGCATACACAGGATTAGGAATTATTTATCAAATCCAAGGTAAGTTCCTTGAGTCTGAGCGGTCATTTAAGAAAGCCCTGGAAATAAATCCTCAAAACGATAAAGTATACACAGGGTTAGGAATCATTTATCAAATCCAAGGCAAGTTCCTTGAGTCTAAGGGATCATTTGAGAAAGCCCTGGAAATAAACCCTCGAAACGATAGCGCGTACGCTGGATTAGGAGCTATTTATTATGTCCAAGGTAAGCTTCCGGAGTCTGAAGAAGCATTAAACAAAGCCCTTGAAGTAAACCCTAACAATGGTAATGTATATGCCCGTTTGGGATGGTGTTATTGTAAGCAAGGCAAATTTTTACAGGCAATAGACCTGTTCAAGAAAGCCGCAGAATTAGATCCTAAGAGCGACCGGGCAATAGGCGCGGTTTCAGTATTATATGATGTGGTAGGCAATCAAGAATTAGCTGGAGAATACGATGAAAAATTAAACAGATTGAGATTGAAATATTATAGGCCTATTACCGTGAACAACTATCATAAGCTTAAGAAAATTCTAGATAATAGGGGGGTAAGACTCGTTTGTTCTCAGTATCCTATGCGTAATATTGCTCCTTTAAAAAAGATATTTGAAGAAGATGAGGGGGTTGTTTTTGTGGATAACGAGGCTGTTTTTAAAGAAGCAGTGCGAATATCAGGGTTTAACGCGCTTTTTGTGGATATGTTCGCCGGCGACTTCGGCCATTGCACGAGAAAAGGTAACCAGCTTTTAGCGGAAAATATAGCAAACGCGATCTTGAAAGAAGTTATTAAAGATTTGTAGTTCGGTTAAGAAACCTTGAAAGCGGGCAGCTAAAAGATTCTCCACAGTGAGACGGGAAGCATACACCCCGCGCTAATAGGAAGTTGCGCGGGGTGCGCCGCATGCTGCGGCGGATCCCCGCTTAAAGCGTGCGGGGATGACAATTGTGGCGCATGCGGGGATGACAATTGTGGCGCGTGCGGGGATAACGTATTTCTGATAAATATCCAGCGGCAAAATAATTAGTTGACAAATCTGAAATATAGTGTATACTAAAAAAGACGTAGTAAATAAGGCAATAGGAATCTTGAACCGCAAGGTAGGAGGATATAGCCTTGCGGTTTTTTGTTGCCGCTGGTATTTACTATGAATATTGATCTGAAAGGAGGAACGTGCAATGGCAAGAGGTAAAGTGAAGTGGTTCAGCAACCAAAAGGGATATGGGTTTATTACTCCTGAGTCTGGTAAGGATGTCTTCGTACATCATAGCGCAATTCAGGGTGAAGGCTATAAAACTTTAGAAGAAGGTCAAGAAGTAGAATTCGAGATCGAGAATGGTGCTAAGGGAGAGCAAGCTACGAAAGTAGTTAAGTTATAATCTCCGATAAGACAAAGAGAGGCCCGGCAGTTCACTGTCGGGCCTTTCTTCTTAAGAGTTAACTAAGGCAATAAGGACGCGCATGAAAATAATCTTAATTGAACCCCGTTCCAGTGAAGCAAACGTATATAGCATGTTATCCATGCCTTTATTAGGGCCTATTTATTTAGGGACCATATTAAGAAACAGGGGGCATGAAGTCGAAGTTTATAACGAAGATATTTATTTGCCCGCGATCGATAAGCTGAGGGCCGATGTCATCGGTATATCTATTTTGACTTCGACCGCTAAACGCGGATATGAGATCGCTTCAGCTTTTCCGAAGCATAAGGTGATCATTGGCGGCGTTCACGCCAGCCTTCTGCCTGATGAGGCTATCCAATACGCCCGCCAGGTTGTTATCGGAGAAGCGGAGGAAGTGATCGTGGATGTGGTTGAGGGGCGTATCAAAGATAAATTTGTGCGGGGAAAGCCTGTTACCGACCTGGACGCGCTGCCATTTCCGGATTTTTCTTTAATGAAAGGGTTTAAAGCCGCCAACGCTATTACCCCCATATCGACTTCACGCGGGTGCCCCTATGATTGCAGCTTTTGTTCCGTGACTAAGATGTTCGGCCGTAAATACCGCTTCCGCAGCGCTGAGAACGTGGTCGCGGAGCTTAAGTCTCAGCATAAAAAGCAGGTTTTCTTTTGCGACGATAATTTTACCGCTCATCCGAAACGCACCCATGAGTTGCTCCATCTTATGCTTAAACAAAAGCCGAAAGACTGGGTCTGCCAGGTGCGCTGTGAGATCGGTAAGGACAATGACCTTCTTAAGCTCATGAAGCGGGCAGGCTGTAAAGTGGTCTGTATCGGCTTTGAATCCATTAATCCTAAAACATTACAGCAGTACGACAAAAAACAGACCGTAACGCAGATCATCGAGTCCATACGTTCATTCCATAAGCGGCGTATCAAAGTGCACGGCATGTTTGTTTTAGGCAGTGAGGATGATACCGCAAAGACGGTAAAAGATACCTTAAGATTCGCCATTAAACAGAAGATCGATACTATTCAGATGTCGATCTTAACGCCCTTTCCGGGTACTAAGATCCAGCAGGTGCTGGATAAAGAAAAACGGATCTTCTCCAGAGATTGGAGCCTTTACGACGGCCAGCATATTGTTTTCAAGCCGAAGCTGCTTAGCGCCAAAGAACTGCAGTTATTGGTGCTTAAAGCTTACATGAAGTTCTATTCTTTGCCGCGGGCGCTGCTTTTGCTCTCTAAAATGCGCTTTAGGAACGGCGCCTTCCGCCTGATGGGACATTTTATCGTTAAGAAATGGAAGAAGTATAACCAAAAAATGCCCTGGATATTGCATCATAACGCGGCGTAATAGATAATCGTGAATACCTTGTAACCCCGAATATATTGTGTTAAGATAAACTCATGAAAAATGAACTTATAGTTGTCGGAGACAGGGTTTTAATAGCTCCCGATATGGGGGAAGACAGGACAGATACGGGATTGTACCTGCCTCAGGGTATAAAAGAGAAAGAAAAAGTCCAGAGCGGGCTCATTGTTAAGACCGGCCCCGGTTATCCTGTTCCTGACCCCGCCGCTTTGGAGATCGAACCCTGGGAATCGCCGAAGTTTGATAATAAATATTTCCCCTTGCAGGCAAAAGAGGGTGATTACTGTATTTTCTTGCGTAACGCCGGTATTGAGATTGAATATGAGGCTAAAAAGTATGTTGTGGTTCCTCATTCGGCTATTTTAGTGATCTTAAGGAATAAATTCTAAAGCCTTTCCTATATAATTCACCGGAATAAAGCATATGCAGAACAATAAAGCCGCGCAGTCCTTTCTTTTTTTCGGAAAACTGGGATGTTTCCTTCCTACGCTTATATTCTTTAATTTAGCTTTCGGGTTGATCTTTTTTGATTTCAGGACCTGGTTTTTGGTTGAAGCGGGGTTGGTCGCTTTGTTTTTTCTGGTCCTCATGGTGACTATGAAGAAGGCGTCTTCTTTTATCGCGGAGGAATCCGCACGCCCTGTTAGAAAAGACAAGCGGGTCATTGATGTGGAGGCAAAAGTCGTGAACGACCCGAAAGATGATATTGATGGACCTAAAAAGCTGCATTGAAGCAATAGGCTTTAAATCTTCAAGAGCCGGCGGTTTTGGCCGGTTGCCTGCCTAAAAAGCTTGACAATTTAGAACAATATACTACAATAAATGCCTTAACTTTTAGAAAGGAGTTAGACATGCAATTCGATCTGTTGTTGTTGGCTCCGGTAGGTTCGATCTTGGCGCTTACCTTTGCCGCGTATTTAGGGTTTTTTATTTCAAAACAGGATCAGGGGACCGATCGTATGAAGGAGATCGCTTTGGCGGTAAAGGTGGGTGCCAAGGCGTATCTGAAAAGGCAGTACATTGGCGTTTCCTGGTTCTTTGGGGTGGTTTTTATCCTGCTTTGTGTGTTAGTGTATAATAAATATTTGGTGGTTTTTGTTCCTTTCGCGTTCTTGACCGGAGGTTTATTTTCCGGCCTTTCGGGTTTTATCGGCATGAATACCGCGACTTCCGCTTCAAACCGGACTGCCGCGGCTGCCATGAAAAGTTTGAATTCCGGATTGCGCGTTGCTTTTTCCAGCGGCGCGGTCATGGGATTGACCGTTGTCGGTTTAGGGCTGCTTGATCTGAGTATCTGGTATTATTTCCTGGATTGGTATTACAATAGCCACCCTATTCCGTTTGGATCGGATAAGATTACAGCTATTACCTCAACCATGCTTTGTTTCGGTATGGGTGCCAGTTCTCAGGCGCTCTTTGCCAGGGTCGGCGGCGGGATATTCACTAAGGCCGCTGATGTTGGAGCTGATCTGGTAGGGAAGGTCGAAGCGGGTATCCCTGAAGATGACCCGAGAAACCCCGCGGTCATCGCCGATAACGTCGGTGATAACGTCGGTGATGTCGCCGGTATGGGCGCTGACCTGTATGAATCGTATGTGGGTTCGATCGTCGCTACTTCCGCCTTAGGCGTTGCGGCAGGATTAGGCGTGCAGGGAGTGACTGTTCCCATGGTTATGGCGGCAGTCGGGGTCATTGCTTCGATCATCGGGACGTTTTTTGTCAAAAGTAAAGAAGAGGCAAATCAGAAAGTTTTACTTGCCGCGTTACGAAAAGGTGTCTTTGTCAGTTCCTTTATTGTAGCGGTAATTTCTTATTTCCTGGTGAAGCATACCCTGGGCGTTGAGCATATGGGCGTGTATTGGTCGGTTATTTCCGGGTTAGTTGCCGGTGTTTTGATCGGACTGGTTACCGAATATTATACTTCGAGCGGCTTTAAGCCGACCCGTTTTATCGCTGAACAGTCCTTAACCGGCCCGGCGACCGTTATTATCGGCGGCCTGGCGGTCGGTATGATGTCTACCGCGTTACCGGTCATTATTGTCGGTATCGCTATATTATTAAGCTTCTTTTTGTCCGGAGGCGCAGTTAATTTTAATGCCGGACTTTATGGAGTAGCGATCTCCGCGGTCGGTATGTTATCGACGTTAGGGATCACTTTAGCGACTGACGCTTACGGCCCTGTCGCGGATAATGCCGGCGGTAACGCCGAAATGTCCCATCTGCCTCCTGAAGTGCGCAAAAGGACAGATGCGCTTGATTCTTTAGGTAATACCACCGCTGCTACCGGCAAGGGGTTTGCCATAGGTTCAGCTGCGCTTACCGCGCTGGCTTTGATCGCCGCTTATCATGATCAGGTTATAATATTCGGTAAGGAAATGAACTTGAGTTTAATGAATCCGACAGTCTTAGTCGGGCTCTTTATCGGCGGCATGCTGCCGTTCTTTTTCTGTTCTTTGACCATGCGCGCGGTCGGCCGGGCAGCAGGAAAGATCGTGGTTGAAGTCCGCAGGCAGTTTAAAGAGATCGCCGGGCTCATGGAAGGCAAGGCTAAGCCTGATTACGCCAATTGCGTGACTATTGCTACCGCGGCCGCGCAAAAAGAAATGGTGATGCCTTCGCTCGTGGCGATCATTTCTCCCATAGCTATCGGGCTCTTGATAGGAGTCGACGCGGTTGTCGGGCTTTTGACAGGGGCGACCGTCACCGGATTTGTCCTGGCGATAATGATGGCGAATTCAGGAGGGGCATGGGATAATGCCAAGAAGTTCATCGAAGAGGGCAATCACGGCGGCAAGGGCTCGCCTGCTCATAAAGCGACGGTTGTCGGCGATACCGTAGGGGACCCTTTTAAAGATACCTCGGGCCCGAGTTTGAATATTTTGATCAAACTTATGTCCATGGTCTCGATCGTTTTCGCTTCATTTATTATCAAGAATACGTTGATCAAGTAAATACAGGTTTTCGCGGTTTAAAAAAGGCAGGTCATCCGTTGTTTTCCGACGGAAGATTTGCCTTTTTTATTTTTTCACCGCGCGCTGTTTTCCACCCTTCTTAAGGCTTGAAATTTTTTTAATTAACGATATAATAAATAAGATTATGCCGAAGATAAACCTGTTGTATGTTATTACGAAATTAGAGCTGGGGGGAGCGCAAAAACAACTCTTAAGCCTTATTGCCGGCCTTGATAAATCCAGGTATGCCGTTGTATTGTTTAGCGCTCATCAAGGCCTGCTTTTCAAAGAGGCTGCCTCTATCCCGGGGGTGAGCATCCACGCGTCGCGGTTTCTCGAACGGCCGGTGAATCCTTTAAAAGACCTGATAGCTTTCTTTGAGATCTATTGGTTTATCCGTAAAAATAAGTTTCATGTTGTCCACACGCATAGTTCTAAAGCCGGTATTCTTGGCCGGCTCGCCGCCCGGCTTGCCAAAGCGCCCAGTATCATTCATACGGTGCATGGGTGGTCGTTCAATGAATATCAGCCTGCTTTTGTAAGGTTTGTTTACATTTGGCTTGAAAGGGTTTGCGCGCGGTTTTCCGACGCGGTGATCGTTGTTTCGCTTTTTGATAAGCAAAAGGGGTGCATGCTTAAGATCGGCGGGGGCTCTTTGTACCGGTTGATACGCTATGGGATCGATTACCATGAGTTCCGGCCTCAACAGGAAGATGTCCGGTCTAAAGCCAGGGAGCGTTTGGGAATTCGAGACAATGAGCTGCTTGTGGGGATGGCAGCCTGTTTTAAGCCTCAAAAAAACCCCCTTGATTTTATCAGGATAGCTTCGTTAATAAGTGAATATTGCGTTTCTGAAAAGCTCCCCTGCCGGGTAAGATTCCTGCTTGTGGGAGACGGCGTTTTACGCGGCCGTATAGAGAAAAAGATCGGTGAATCCGGCCTTGGGAGCCAGGTCATCCTGGCTGGCTGGCGTTTTGATATGCCTGAGCTTTATGCCGCGATGGATGTACTGGTTTTGACCTCTTTGTGGGAAGGTTTACCGGTCGTGGTATTGGAAGCGATGCGTTTAGAAGTGCCGGTAGTCGTGACCAACACCGGCGGGGTAGCCGAGGTAGTTAAAAATGGAGTGACCGGATTTCTTGTCGCCGCGCGTGAACCCGCGTTGATGGCGCGGCAGGTGAGCGCCTTATTGAAGAATGATGCTTTGAGGAAACGCCTGGGGCAGGCCTCAAGAGAAGCTTTGGGGGATAGTTTTAGCGCCGGGAAAATGGTTCTGGAGACTGCAGGGATGTATGAGAGTATCTTGAAAACAAAAGGTATCCGGGAATGATCGTTAAATTCGCTCTCTTGTTATTTGTTGCTTTTAGCGTGAGTTCTTTGTTTTTGCTTATATTTCTGAAGCGCTTCGCGAAATCGAAGCTTTTGTCCGTCCGCGGCATCCCTCTGGCAGGAGGTATCGCGATGGGGCTAAGCTTCCTGATCGTGTCTGCCATTTGGCTTATCGGCGGAGGATTTTGGATAAAAGAGCTCTGGGGATTATTACTGGCTTCCCTGGTCATGCTGGCCTTTGGCGTTATCGATGATCTCAAGGAATTATCCGTAGCTTCTAAATTCGCGGTCCAGGCGATCGCGGCTTTGCTGCTTGTTTTTTTTAATGTAAGGACCCAGATAGCCGGGATCGGGGCAGTTCCAAACGCGATCCTCACGCTGGTGTGGGTGGTCGGCATTACTAACGCGTTCAATCATTTGGATGTTATGGACGGTTTAGCCGGCCTTGTCGCGCTGATAGCGGTCTTTTCTTTCTTCGTGCTGGGGTTGTTCCAATACGATTTAGGAAGCGCGGTCATATCGATAATATTAGCGGCTGTCCTTTTAAGTTTCCTGGTTTTTAATTTTCCTCCCGCCCGAATATATATGGGGAATTCCGGCAGCCACTTTGTCGGTTTCGTCCTTGCCGCGATTTCTTTGGTCCTGCAATATGCCGATATGGAAAACCGGGTAGCGTTGTTGAGCCCGTTAGTGATCCTCGGGTTCCCTATTTTTGATACGGTGTTCGTCATGTTAATGCGTATGCGCCGGAAAAAATCTGTTTTTAAGAAAAGCGCCGACCATTTCGCGTTGCGATTGCTCAAAGCCGGCTTTTCAAAGCGCCAGGCGCTGGTGTATATAGGATGTATCGCTTTAGTGTATTCATTGTGCGGGGCTATTTTGCATGGGTTCAAGAATTCCGCGGGGAGTATCATTATTCTTGCCTTAATAGCATGCAGTTTTCTCTTAACCAGGTCTTTCGGTAAAGCATCATTAGATGGTTAAAACAAAGGTCGTTATTTTAGGAGCTGGGGTCGCGGGTTTGAGCGCTGCATGGCATCTGCAGAAAAACGGTATTGACTGCCATGTGTATGAAAAGGAAGATGAGGCCGGCGGGTTATGCCGTTCCCGGAAAATAAATGATTTTACTTTTGATTATTGCGGGCACTTGCTGCATTTTAAGCAGGCGTACGCGTTCGACCTGATCAAAAGGATGTTGGCGGGAAATTTAGCCGAACATCAAAAAAGCGCCTGGGTCCATTCATTCGGCTTGGATACCCGTTATCCTTTTCAGGCTAATCTCTTCGGGCTGCCGCATTCTGTCGTTGAAGAATGCCTCCTGGGCTTTATTGAGGCGCAAAACAGCCCCGAAAAAGAGTCCGGTAAAAAGCGTGATTTTTTGTCCTGGATACATGCTACGTTCGGCCGCGGCATCGCGCGGCATTTCATGGTCCCCTACAATACTAAGTTCTGGACAATTGCGCCTCAGCAGATGACCTGCGAATGGTTCGATGGCTTTATACCCGTTCCTACCTTAAAGGAGATCGTCGAAGGGACTATCGAGGAAAGTAAGCGCCAATACGGCTATAATGCCCGGTTCTGGTATCCCCGAGCGGGCGGGATCAGCGAAGTCCCGCAGGCTTTCGCAAGGAGCCTGCGTCAAATACATACCGGTTGCCTGGTTACGGGGATCGATCTGGAGAAGCAGGAAGTATCTTTTTCCCATGGAGAGAAGGTAGCTTTCGAGCGTTTAGTTTCAACGCTGCCGTTACCTGAAGCGGCAAAGCTTTTGAGTCGGGTGCCGCCCGCGGTCGAGAGGGCGTTCTCAAAATTAAGATGGAATTCGATCTTTAACCTCAATCTCGGATTCGACGGGCAGGAATCCAGCCGAAGGCATTGGATATATTACCCCCAGAAAGATGTGTGTTTTTTCCGTGCCGGGTTTCCTCATAATTTTTCTTCTCATCTTGTCCCGGCGCGTAAAAGTTCTTTGTATATTGAAGCATCTTATTCACCAGGAAAAGGCATTGATAAAAAGAGTATGATCGCCCGTATAAAAAAAGACCTAAAGAAGGTAGGGCTCCTGCCGGCGGAAAACCGTGTTTGCCTGAGCAGTGTTAATGATATTCAATACGGGTATCCTCTGTATGATAGAAATTACAACCCGGCGCGCGGCGTCATTGCGCGCTACCTGCTGGGAAAAAACATGTTTTTATGCGGCCGCTACGGCTCATGGCGGTACATGTCCATGGAAGACGCGATACTTGACGGCAAGAATACAGCGGAATCATTATTATTATGATACACGGCAGGCTCAAAGCGCTTTTTCTTTACCGGCACACGCTCTGGGACATGGCGATATCCCAGTTAAAGGCGCGTTATGCTTCTTCCTTTACCGGGATATATGCTTCTTTGATCAGCCCTTTTTTGATCATGTCGGTCATAACATTTGTTTTTACCTGTGTTTTTAAGGTGGAGATGCGTAATTTTCCTCTCTTTATTTTTTCGGGCATTATACCCTGGATGTTTTTCTCAAACGCTTTGACGGAATCAGCGGGTTCTATCTTGAATCAACTTAATATATTACGGCAGTTTAACCTGCCCAGGGAGATCCTGCCGTTAAGCTCGGTCCTGGCGCATTTCCTTAACTTCCTGATCGGTTGGCTGGTTTTATTCCCGGTTTTCTTGTTTTTTAACCCGAAAATAATCCTTCTGGCGCCGGTTTTATCCGTTATATTTCTTTTTCATCTGGTTTTGCTGCTGGGGCTGGGGCTGCTTTTGTCAGTCCTTACCGTTTTATTCCGGGATATCGTTTATTTACTGTCGGTGGCGCTCATGTTCCTGTTTTGGCTTACTCCTGTTTTTTATTCGGTCGATGTCATGCCCGAGCGGTTCCAGTGGATATTTAATTTTAACCCAATGGTCCCGTTCATTCTTTCTTATCAGAAAATCCTTTATTACGGCGTTATCCCCGACGCCTTGTTGATCCGGGGCGTTTTTTGCTGGTCTGTCATAAGCGTTATCCTGGGCTTTATCGTTTTCTCCCGCCTGGAGAACAGGATATTAAAGAATATATAAATGAAAATTATTTCTTTTAACGATGTCTGGGAAATGTACCGCCTTAAGATGGTGGAAGACCAAAAGGCCAGGTGGGAGAATTTCTGGGCGCTGAAGAATATATCGTTCGAAGTCGAGCAGGGAGAGGCACTCTCACTCATCGGCGGTAACGGTTCGGGTAAAACAACCATATTAAAATTGATCATGGGCATGTTGCAGCCTGACAGGGGACAGGTCCGGGTGAACGGCAGGGTCTCCGGCTTGCTGGAGTTAGGCGCGGGGTTTCAGCCGGAATTGACGGGATTAGAGAACGTTCATTTGAATGTCGGTTTGTTCGGCGTCCCCCATAATGAAATTGAGGAGAGAACGAAAGATATTGTATGTTTCGCCGAGATCGGCAGGTTTATTAACGCGCCGGTAAAGTGTTATTCTCAAGGGATGTTTGTCAGGCTTGCTTTTGCCATCGCTATTCACGTTAATTTTGAGGTCCTTTTGATCGACGATATCCTGTCGGTCGGGGACGAATATTACCAGCGAAGATGTATCAAGAAGGTCCTGGAATTGAAGGAACAGGGCAAGACTATCATTTTTGTCAGCCATGACCTATCACTCCTGGGGCGCCTTTGTAAAAGGGCGTTGTTCATGAAAGACGGCCGGCTGGTCAAAGATGACCTTATCGACAGCTCCATATCTCTGTATTCGCAGACCATCGGGGTTAAAGAAGGCGTGGCGGTCTTGGAGAAAGAAAACCTCGACGTCGTATTTAATAACGGCAGTATTTTTTTTAATTGGAATGATAAACTCCTGACCCCTAATACCGGTGTGACGAGTTCTTTCTTTATATCAAACCGGTGGTATAGTTCCACCCAGGCTGAATGGTCGGTCGTTCAGGTGAATGATTCTGAATTATCTGCCCGGGGCGTTTTTTATCACGTGCCGTTAACGATACTCTGGAAGATAACGATACGTCAAGACAATGAGTTAAGTTTCAGCTTTAGTTACGAGGCTTCCCGGCCAATAGAGGTCAAGACGGGGCATATCGATCTTATGTTCGTTAATGATTATGGCCGGTGGGTTACTATCGTGGAATCAGGCGAATTTCCCGCTATTGACCTGCAGGATGTGCACGCGAAGCCTTTGCTTGAGCATAATGTCGCGCGCAAGGCTATCGGCCTCGCGGTGAGTCCGCAGGGCGCAGGACTAATCCCGCCTTTGGGTATCTCTTATGATAGCTGCGCGCAGGTAAAGAAGACCCAAGTCTATAATAGCGATTATATATTGAATTGCCGGCTTATACGATTCAGCATAGGCGTCCTCTCCGCGGATGAGCTCACTCTTCCTCAAGCTGCCGTTTATTTCCAGGGATCGGTCGTGTTTAATGTCCCTGATACCGGCGACTTTTTGATCAAGAAACAGGATGACGTGATCCTCAGCCAAGGCGAGCTTCGGTTGATGTTCGACCATGGCTCTTGCCTGCTTGCCTGGGCAGGCATATATTTGACCAAGGCGTTTCATTTGGTGACCTTGATCTTTTCGAAGGGAAAACAATGGCCTTCTAATAACGCGCAATGGGAAGTTGAGAAGACAGGCGCTTATACCTTGACCGCGCGGGGGAAACGTCCCGGCCTCGGCTTTATTGAGGTATGGCAGCTCGCCGTCACGGGAAAATCTTCTTTCCGCTGGAAAGTTACCCTGGAAGTTGAAAAGGAAGTTTCTCTCGAAGAACAATATATGTGTTTTATGTGTTCTGAGCAGTATCGCTCCTGGTTCTCTGAATATGGCAGGGGGAATTTTCCCGATAATTTTCTGGAAGCCGGCGTTGACGTCGTTCAGCGCTGTATCGGCGATGGGGCTGTCGGCGTTACCAGTGAGAATAAACAGTTTCCCTCTTTGACGATCAGGTTCTCCAAGGGGTTGAATAATTTTGCCAAGATAATGAATGCGGATTTTAATGAGAGGTCCCGGATCGTGCGCGTCCAAAGAGTTGAACCGGAAAAAGAACTGCTGCATTCTCCCGGGATATACCCTTGCTTGGAGGCGGAAGTGGTATTGGGTGAGAATACGCCTTTGGCCGATGACACGGCCGGCAGTACGGTGCAGTCGGATAAGCTAAGGTTTGTGTTTGAGAAAGGCCGCGGGGAGTTGTTTTGGGATGGTGTTGAGCTTACTAAACGGATGGGATTCTATACCGCTTTGCGTTCAGGCGGGCGCTGGTATGATTCTTCGTCTTCCGCTCTTTGGAAAGTCCGTCAGGAAGATTCTTTTGTCGTTGCCGAAGGCAAGTGGCGGCATTTGCCGGTAAGCCAGTTATGGGAAATCAGGATACGTAACGGCGTTTCGGTAGACGTGGCCGTAAAAATGACCGTGGAAGAAGAAATAGAGGTCGACCGGTTGCAGGCAAACCTGATGCTGTTAGAGCGTTATACCCGGTGGACGGCAGGCGGGAATAACGGTGAATTTCCCGATTTTAAAGATTCTCTTGATGATGATTGGGATAGTATCCATCGGGAAGCTGACGGTTCGGCTTGCGTCGGCGTAGAAGCGGTTAACGGGCTTTCTGAGCGTATGCCTGCCGTAAGCGTCTCTCCCGGAAGGTCAAGCTTCGCGTGGGTGCCGGCGATCATTAACTCCGATATGTACCACCGGGGGAGGGTCCTGCAGGTCCTGAATTCTAAAGAACAGAAGATCCCCGCCGGTGAGTATACGTATTTCACCGGTGAAATAAAGGTATCTCTTTAATGGATATTTCTATAGTTGTCCCGACATTTAACCGTAAAAACAAGCTTAAAGCCTGCCTGGAATCTATTTTTGCCCAGGATTATCCCGCTGAGCGCTTTGAAATAATTGTTGTTGATGACGGCTCGACCGACGGGACTAAAGAGATGGTTGAAGCGTTAAAGCCTGTTTTTCCCCGACTGAGGTATTACTATCAGGACAATCATGGCCCGGCAGCTGCCAGGAATTTCGGGGTCAAACAGTCCAAAGCCGGCATAGTCGGGTTTACTGATGACGATTGCAGCTTAACGGCTTCATGGGCGCGCGCGATGCTTAACGCGCACGCAATCGACCCGCGGGCGGACGTTGTCGGGGGGGCAACCTGCGTTGATAAGCGTAACGTAAAAGCCCTGGTGAGCCAGTCTTTAAGCGACGGAGCGATCTTCGCCGATATCAAAGGTGAGAAAAGAATAATTTTTTTCCCCACCTGCAATGTTTCTTTTAAAAAAAGCTCCGTGTCCGGGCAATTCGCCGAGAGTTTTTGTTTTCCTGCAGGAGAGGACCTGGAATTTTTCTGGAGGTTGCATAAGTCCGGAGGCAGGTTTGTTTATAGCAAGGACGTCGCGGTCATCCATAATTGCTCAATGAACCTGAGGTCGTTTGTCCGCCAGGCATATTTGTACGGCAGAGGTAATTGCCGGGTCAAGCATTTCCATCAAGACCATCCTCTGTTAAAAGAGATAAGAACGGATAATATCTTTTTTTTCTCAGGGGCAACGATAGTTAATTTTCTTAAAATACCGCGTTTTGCTTATACCTTAGGGGCCTCGTTAATAAAAAAACACAAAGTACGCGGGTTTTACAGGAGCGTTCAGGTTTTCGCGTATTTCATGCTGCATAAAGCCGTGTATTTGTCCGGTAATCTGAGGGAATATTTTACGCTCAGAAAAATTGCCCCGGCAACGCCGAACGCGCAATGTCCGCCCGCGAACTTCACCCTTGAAAGGCCGGAAACTATCATACTGGATATTACGCACCGTTGTAACCTGTCCTGCGCGATTTGCGATATAAGGAAAGACAAGCCTATCCTTGAATATACCACGCAGGAAGTGAAAGGTCTTATCGCGCAGGCGATCGATTGGGGAGTAAAGGACTTTGTGCTCTCCGGAGGGGAAGCGCTTATCCGTCCCGATATCTTTCCGATCCTTGATTTTGTTAAGCAAAGCAAGTATCGCGTCGGCATACTGACAAACGGTATTTTACTCACCCAAGATTTCCTGGGGAAGCTCCTGCCGTATTTAACAAGCGGTTCGTTATCGCTGTGCATTTCTCTGGATAGCTTGCGCCCTCAGGTGCATGATGAGATCCGCGGTTTGAGGGGGAGCTTTGAAAAAACATTCGCGGGCATAAAAATGCTTTCTGAGAGGAAAAAAACCTCCCCGGGTATAAATTTTAATGTCATCACGATCATACTTAACGGGAACCTGGAAGAGTTGAGGGCGATCGCGGATACAATTTTATCGTTGCGTGCCGATTCTTTGCAGTTTCAGCCGTTACTTTCCAATAACCGGATCTTGAAAGACAGGGGATCTCAGGTTAAATATTGGGTCCCGGCGGAAAGGCTGCCGGTCCTTGATAAAGCGATCGATGATATCGTTGCTTTTAAAAAGAAAAACAGCGCGTTTTTGAGGAATTCGGAGAATAACCTGGAGTTGGTAAAAAAATATTTTCGCGGCACGCTCCACAATCGCGATATACAGTGCCGTAACGCGGAAAGAACGATGCTTGTCGCCTATACCGGGGATACAACGACCTGTTTTGATTGTTACGGGAATATCCGTAAAGAGCCGCTCTCGCGGATCTTTCATGCTCCCGCGGCGGGACAGGCGCGCCGCAAGGCCGCGGGTTGTCCGTCGCCATGCCTGCTGCCTTGTTTTACCGACTAAAGAGGTAATCTTATGAGTGTTGAGCGTAAACGGTTATTTTATTTGATGCGGCGGGGGTTTTTGTTCTGGCTGTCCCGAAAGATCGATTATCCGCTTGTTTCCCCCGATTGCCTGCAGATCAATTTCACCTTCCGGTGTAATTTGCGCTGTAAAATGTGCAGTATGCACGAACGTATGGAGTCGTTTCGCCTGCAAAATAAACAGACCGAACTGGACAAGGAGACCATAAAGAAGCTCATTAAAGAAGCTGTTCTTATGGGCGTTCAGTATTTGATCTTGATCGGAGGGGAGCCGTTCTTAGACGCCGGCATCTATGAGCTCATTTCCTACGCTAAACTTTGCGGGATGCGCGGCGTGACTGTCGTTACTAACGGGACGTTGTTCACTGAGCCTGTTATCGGGAAAATATTCGAATCTAAGCTGGATAACTTAAGCATTTCTATCGACGCTGCCTCAGAGGAGGTTGTCGCTCAAATACGGGGTGAAAACGTCTTACAAAAGATCATAGATAACGTAACGATGCTTAACCGGATGAAAGAACGCAATAAGCTGGTTTTGCCGAATATCGTCTGTGTTTGCACTATTATGGGTCAAAATGTGCATGAGCTCATGGATGTTGTCGGCTTATGCCGGAGGCTTTTGATCCCGCGGATCATTTTCCAGCCCGTAGTGCGCGACAATACCGACCAAAACCGTATTGATTTCAGCTCGGAAGTGTTCGTCCCTGAACAGGAGTTCGCGCTCCTGGACAACGCGATCGATTCCCTTATTGAGTATAAGCGCTCAAGCCGCGATAATTATGATTTTATCGCCAATTCGATACCTCACTTAAAGCTTATAAAGAAATATTTTCGCCGCGCTTTAAAGGCCGGTGAGCTTCCTTGTTATTCCGGGTTTAACCGTATTCAGGTTGTCCAGGAAGGAAAAATATATTTTTGCGTAAATCAATCCGAGCATGAAGCAGTGATCGGGAATATGGATACGGACCGTTTAAAAGAAGTATGGTTCTCAAAAAAAGCGCGGCGTTTGAGAAAATTGATACGCACCTGCGCGTATCCCTGTTTGCAGTGGTGCGCTTACCGCGATGAATTCATTGAGATGTCGGATATCCGGGAACGAAGCAGGCTTTTTGAAAACAGGCCATAGGAACAGTTGAGAGAAGATATGAGAAACGTGGATCAACAGGCGGAGTTGGTTTTGGTTATGTGCCCCTTATGGGGTGTTTCGCAGCCTCCGATCGGCATCAGTTACCTCAGCGGGTTTTTGCGCAAGCATGGTGTCAGTGTCAGGTGTTTTGATTTCAGCGCTGCGTTGTATAAGGTTTTTCCGGAAAAGAAATGCTGGGACTTGAATTTTCCGGAATATTTTATGACCCCTGAACTTTTTAACCTGCATATCGTTCCTGTTTTAAAGCCGGTCCTCGGAGATTGGGCTCAACAGATATTGTCGGTCCGTCCTTCTGTCGTCGGGTTCTCTCTTTTTATGTCGAATATGCCGGCGAGCCTGCTTTTAGCCCAGGAGCTCAAAAAACTTGCGCCTCGCGTGCCGATCGTCGCCGGAGGCTGTGAAGTCACCAGGATCAAGCGGATTTACGTTGACGGCGTCATTCGCAGGGCGCATCTGGATACCGGCGTTATCGAGAGTGGTGCTTTCGATTTGTTCGTTGACGGGGAAGGGGAGCAGGCGCTTCTGGAAATAGTATCTTTCATCAGGAAAAATGAAGATTATCGCACGATCAAGGGCGGAGTCTACCGGGAAAACGGCTCTTTAGTTGCCAATCAGCCTCGAGAACTCATACGGGACCTGGATATCGTGCCGCCTCCTGATTTCCATGATTTTAACCTTGATGATTATACGAAGCGCAGCCTACCGGTCATTTCCAGCCGCGGTTGCGTGAACCGCTGTACTTTTTGCGCCGACAGCCCTTTGTGGAAAGTTTACCGGTATCAGTCGGCGGAAAGGGTTTTCGAAGAATTTTCTTTTCTATCAGGCGAATACGGCATCACTGATTTTGAAATAGTCGATTCAACCTTTAACGGCAATATCGAGCGCCTGGATAAGCTCTGCGCGCTCATCATTGAGTCGCGTTTAAAGATCCGCTGGTCGGCAAAAGCGACGCTGCGTAAAGAAATGGATTACGCGTTGTTGTCCCGCATGCAAAAGAGCGGCTGTACCGATCTTTCCTACGGCGTGGAAAGCGGCTCCTACCGGGTGCTGCAGGACATGCGTAAGAATACCAGCCTTATGGAGACCAAAAGGATCCTTCGGGATACCTGGAAAGCAAAGATCAGGGTGAATAGTTTTTTCCTGATCGGCTACCCTACGGAAACGGAAGATGATTTTCAGTTGACCCTGGATTTTGTCAAAGAGAACGCGCGTTACATCCATCGCTTTGACCAGATCACCGGTTGCCATTTAGAAGAAGATTCTTATTTGAGCCTGAATTCCGATAAGTATAGCATCGAGATAAAAGATGACGGGTGGTGGAGCCCGCAGAGCACGCCTGCGATACGCAAAGAGCGGCTCAACAGGTTCCGGGAACTGGCGCGTAAACTGCACGCGCACTATCGATGCGAAGTTCAGTTGTGACGCGGGGAAAGAAATATTCCTCCGGCAAGAAAGTGGGCATATGAAGCTGCTTAAAGAATTAGAAAAGAATTTGGGGTATTATTTTTCAGGGCAGGTTGGCGTCCCGTTAAGTAAACCGCATTGGATATTTGTCAGCCTGACGCATCGCTGTAATTATTCCTGTCAAATGTGCGGAGTAAGCAAGATCTTACGGGAGCATGAACTGGAGCTTGGGCTCCTGCAAAAAGTTTTTAAAGAGGTAGCGCAATGGGACTCTGATCCGGTAATGGTTTTTACCGGCGGGGAGCCTTTTTTGCGCGAGGATATATTTGAGATCATCGCGTGCGCGGTTTCTCTGGGGATCAGGCTTGAGCTGGTCAGCAACGGCAGCCAGATCAAAGACAGGGGTATCGCGCGCAAGATCATCCGTTCGGGATTAAGCAATATCGCTGTTTCTCTTGACGGGGCGTCCGCCGGGGTGCATGACGCGATCAGGGGAGTCCCCGGCGCTTTTGAGGCGGCATTGGAGGCGTTAAGCCTCTTGAGCGAGGAAAAGAGATCGTATCCCGCGGGCCCGCAGATCTCCGTTTGGACGACCATAATGAAAGAAAATGTCGGTGAATTGTCCGGTATCATTCCCGTAACAAGGGCGCGGGGAGTCGAATGCCTCGTCTATCATCCGGTCATTGTGACGCAGGATGATATGCAGAATACGATCAAATCAGGGCATTTTTGGGTCACCGACGAATATCTGCCGCGATTAAAACAAGAAATTGAAAAAATAGCCGAGTATCGCAAGAATGAAGGGTATGTCGCGTTCTTGCATGACCCTTTTTTATGGCTGCGTTATTTCCAGTGGGACCTTACGAAAAAAGACTGGAAATGCAACCCCTATGTTTTTATCGATATCGGCCCTGACGCCTTTGTGAGAAGCTGCGGGCCGGCTTTCGGAAATGTCAAAGAAATGACCTTGAGTGAATGTTTAGAGACTAAAGAGGCAAAGCGCGCGCGGGAAAGAATGCTGCGCTGTAACCGTCCGTGCCTGCAGACGTGTTGGGGGAGGCCGGAGGCTGACGATCTAGAAGGTATCGTGCGGAATTTCCGCAAGGAAGCGGGTTCCTTACGCCTTGAAAAAGGGCGGGAAAAAGATTTGTTGAATGAAGGGATAGCGTTATTATCGCGGTATGAGGCCATGATCCGTAAAGAAAGTAAAAAATGGAAAAGAGATTAACGGAAGTAATTATTTCGATCACGAACCGCTGCAATTTACGCTGCGCGATGTGCCAGATACCCATGACGAGCGCTCCGGAAATGACGACGTCTGAGCTTAAAGGCTTGATAGAGGATATTATCGAGCTGCATCCCCGCACGATCGTTTTTAGCGGAGGGGAGCCCCTCGTGCGCCCTGATATCGGTGAATTGATCGCGTTCGCCAACCATCGTAAGGTCAATACCTGCCTTACGTCCAACGGTACGATGATAACCGATGAAACGGCTGCCATGCTTGCCTCAACGGGTATAGGGGTGGTCAATATTTCTATCGAGGGCACGCGGGAGGCCCATGACGCGCTGCGCGGGCGCGGTAATTATGATAAAGCGCTTTTGGCTTTGGAAAACTTGCGCAGCCATAAGATCGAAACTACGATCGCTACCATGGTCTGCAAGCTGAATTTCAGCGTCCTTGCTGAAGTTATGGAATTGGCCGCCCGTTTTGGGGTAACGACGGTAAAATTCCAGCCCTTTAGCGATATATTCTTAAACGATAAATCCTGTTCCAGCCGGTTCTTATGCGAAGAAAAAGCGCGGGGTGATATCTTAAGAAGCATTGAAAAAGTCATAGAGCTTTCCAGGAAATACAGGATTTCCACGAACCCGGCTGCTTACCTGCGCAATATCCCCGCCTACCTTACGGGAACCAGGCGGCGCGATACCGGTGCCCAATGCTCCGCTTTATGGGCGTCGTGCCCGATCTCATCAGGGGGGGACATACATCTTTGCTGGGTGCTTTCGGAGATCGTTATCGGCAACTGTAAGGACAAAAAGATCACGCAGATCTGGGGATCGGCTGCCCATGAGCTGTTGCGGGGATCCGTGCTGAAAGATAAATGTTCAGGCTGCCTTATGAGTTGCTATGACACGCAGTACGGTGTGGATAGTATCCCTGAAATGATAGCTCTCAAAGCTCAAAAAATAAAACAGCCTAAATTCTACAAGCGCCAGTATTTCAGGGCGTATCAATACGCGCAGTACCTTTTTAAGAAAACATTCAATACCCTTGTCCGTTTAAATAATCCTTTAAAAAAGAATAAAAAACCGGCATCTCGGGTTTTAGAAGAGATCCGTGCCGCGAAAGAATTCTTAAGGAAGCAAATACATTGAGAGCGACAGCATGAAAGAAGTTTCCCTTTATATACCCTGCTATAATGCCGAAAAGACGATAGGCCAGAGTATTGAAGCGGCGTTGAAGCAGTCGTATCCGTTAAAAGATATCCTGGTCATCGATGACTGTTCCAGAGATAAAAGCGCGGAGGTCGCCTCAACATATCCGGTAAGGCTCCTCCGGCTCGATAATAACGCCGGCCTGGCGTCGGTACGTAACACCGCGATACATAATTTAAGCTCCGAATATATCGCGTCCATCGACGCGGACTGTGTGCCTGAAAAAGATTGGCTCAAACATATTATGCGCAGCTTCGAGCAGAAAGAGGTCGCCGGGGCGGGGGGCAAGCTCATTGAGCGAAACCAGTCCGGCTTTGCCGATATCTGGCGCGGCGTGCACATGAAGCAGCACTGGGACGGGTTCGGTGATAAACCGGCATTTTTATTCGGTTCAAACACTGTTTTTAAAAAAGAAGCTTTGGTGAATGTAGGAGGTTACAACGAAATATTAAAAAATAATTACGAAGATGTCGATATTTGCGGCCGATTGTTTATGTCAGGGTATAGCTTTACCTACGAGCCGCAGGCGCTCGCCTATCATTGTAAGCAGGATGATGCCTGTTCGGTGCTTAATAATTTCTGGAGATGGTATTTCCCGTATCATCAGAGCCGGGGTTTTTATTCCAGCGAAGAAAAATTACTGCTTAAGGTAAAGGATAACCTGGGGTTGGCAAACCGTTTTATAAGGGAAGACGCGGCCGCCGGGCGCCCTGAGCTGCTTTATTTGGATTTTTTGCTGGCGTTCCATCATTCGTTAAAGGACCTGGAATATATGTCGTTTTGCCGGTCTTCGCCGTATCCTGATTCTTTGCCGTCAACCTGCTGGTTGTCGTTGGTTGACCTGACGTTCGGATATCATTTTCACCGGCCGGGAGATAATTTGCCGACTTTTTTGCCTGAATCGAGCGCCTTTACCCAGAATTGCCTCGCGCTTACCCTGCTTTCAGGAGACGCGTTGAAAAAAGAATTTAAGAGCGATAATTTTATCAGGCGTTTATATAAACATTTGCTGCTTTCTTTGGACGCGTTTGAGGATGACGCTTTCCTGGACGCCCTGGAGAAGCTGGTCAGGAACCATACGGATTGGAGTTTGTTGTTCAAGGCGAAGCATCCGTATCTTAATTCTTTGTTTTTGGAGACTTTTTTTGATTCCCTGGACAGTTGGATATGGAACCTTAAGCCCTGCGTTAAAGTGATTGAGCTGTCCGCCCGGGAATTTTGATCAGCGCATGTATCGTTTAGAAAAAAGGAGTATTTATGAAAAGAAAGAAGATGCCGACAACACGCGTTTTGGACCTTGCCGCGATAGCCGTCTTTGCGGCGGGGCTGGTATTATGCGGGCATACGCTTTTTTATGAGTTTACGGGTATCAAGTCTGTGGGGACAGCTATCCTGATACTTGTCATAAGCGTTGCTCTCGCGGCGGTGATCCGTATGATCGGGATAATGGGGGAGTTCCTTTACACTATTACCGGATCTTTGTTTGCGCTTAACCATGCGGTGGTATCCTTGTCTGATGATGTCCTGCGTAAAGAGTTATCGGAGTTAAAGCATAACATCGAGAAGATAAGTTCCGACACGAAAGACGTTACTGTCAGTATTGACGATATTAATGTTTTCTTTCAGAAAATAGAACGCCATTTGGACCTGAAAAGATAATGCGTATCGTATTACTGAACCTTCCGTGGAGAAAACACGGCCGTTTAGGGGTCAGGGCGGGTTCCCGCTGGCCCTTTACGGTTAAGCCGCGCGAAGAGGGCAAGCTTGAGTATGTGCCGTTCCCTTTTTTTCTCGCCTACGCGACTGCCCTCTTGAACCGTCATGATCATACCGCCGGGCTTATTGACGCGGTCGCTGAAGGCCTGGATGAAAATTGCCTTATTGAAAAAGTGCGGGCTTTTATGCCGGAGCTTATCGTTATAGAAACCTCAACTCCGAGTTTCGATAACGATATCAATATCGCTCAAAGCCTCTCGCGCGCGCTTGCCGGCTGTCAGATAGCCCTGTGCGGGCCTCATGCCGGCGTGTATCCGGGATTGATCCTTGAACGCTATGATTTTGTTTCATTTGTTTTGATCGGTGAATATGAAACGGCGTTGGTTGATCTAGCCGCAGCGATAAGCGGGGGGCTGCCTTTAAGGCCGGTGCCGGGTTTAGCTTTTCGAGAGGCCGGACGTATCTATGAGAGCGCCCGAAGAAAGGCTCTCGTCGACCTGGACAGCCTCCCCTGGCCGGAAAGAGCATCGTTGCCCCTGTATAATTATAACGACGGGTTCGCCGGGTTGCCTCAACCTAACGTGCAGATGCTCTCTAGCCGCGGGTGTCCGTTCAGGTGCACCTTTTGCCTATGGCCTCAAACGCTGTATTTTGAGCGTAAATACAGGAAGCGGGACCCGGAGAAGGTCGTAGATGAAATGGGGTTTTTGATCAGGAATTACGGCTTTAAGGCGGTATACTTTGACGATGACCTGTTTAATTACGATAAGAAACATGTCTGCGGGATATGCCGGCAGATAAAGAAGCGCGGGATCTCCGTCCCCTGGGCGGTAATGGCGCGCGCGGATTTGATGGACGCTGATACGCTTCTCTCTATGGCTCAGGCAGGCCTTTACGCGGTTAAATACGGTATTGAGTCGGTTAATCAAAGGGTCCTGAACGCCTGTAAAAAGAAAATGAACATCAGGAGATCCATGCAGGCAATAAAGCTTACCCGCAAGCTCGGTGTGAAAGTCCATCTGACATTCTGTTTGGGCCTGCCCGGTGAGACAAAAGCATCGATAAGAGAAACCCGGGAATTCATACAAGCCGCAAACCCGGATTCTTTACAGTTTTCTCTCGCCACGCCCTTTCCCGGCACGGAGTATTTTACCGCTCTGCGCGGGAAGGAAGCGATCAAGTCATACGACTGGGCTGATTATGACGGTAACCGGAAGTGTATTATTCAAACAGAGTCGTTAACTAACGAAGAATTACAGGATGAGTGGGATGCTCTCAATCGTAATTATAACCTGCAATAGCATTGAGTTCCTCAAAGCCGCTTTAAGTTCGCTTGAGGCCCAGGGATGCCATGATCATGAGCTCATTGTCGTCGATAACGGCTCTCAGGACGGCACCGCGGGTTTTATAAGAAGCGCGTATCCGCGCGTTAAACTTATCGAAAATGCCTCTAACCTTGGGGCAGCCGGAGCGAGGAACCAGGGGATAGAAGCGTGCGGGGGAGATTGGGTTTTAACCTTGGATTGCGATTGTGTCCTGGGTGAGGATTTCCTCGCCCAGGTAAAGAAGGCGATCGCCTCTTTGCCGCCGGATACGGGGATCATACAGCCTAAGATCTTGCGCGTTGATAAGAAGACGATATATTCCGCCGGAATAGAGCTTACTTATTTTCGCAGGTTCCGCGATATCGGCAGCGGCCGCCGCGATGGAGCGGCCTTCAGCAGGCGTAAACCCGTCTTTGGGGCCTGCGCCGCCGCGGCAGTGTATAAGAAGGCGATGCTTTTGAAGGTCAAGGAAGAGACCGGATTTTTTGATGAAAGATTTTTCTTCCTCGTTGAAGATGTTGACCTGGCATGGAGAGCGCGCAGGAGCGGGTACAGCGCGTGGTATTATCCTCAGGCGGAATGTTTTCATCAGGGGAATAGTTCACGGGCTGATAAGAAGTTGCGGCAATACCTTTGTTTTAAGAACAGGCGCTTATTGATCTCTAAGAACGATAAACGGTTTTTTTGGGACGATGTTTTTACGGCGTGCGCGTATGACCTGCCGAGAACAGCGTATTTATTTATAACCAACAAATACATGCGCCGCTCCTGCGTCTCGGGGCCGGGGCCTTTGCGGGGCATGCTTTGTAAATAAGCGATCCGTGTGCTGATGAAAAAGAACTTATATTTAACTGAACTGGAAAGCCGGAGTATTTACATCATCAGGGAAGCGTATTGGCAATACCGCGGCGCGTTAGCGCTTTTGTGGAGCATGGGAAAGGATTCCACGGTATTGGTGCATTTGGCGCGTAAGGCCTTCCTCGGCACGGTTCCTATTCCCGTCATACATATCGATACGACATTTAAATTTAAACAGATCTATGATTTTCGCAGGCGTTACGCCCGGAAATGGGGTTTGGACCTGCTCATCGCGCGTAATGATGAAGCGCTCAATAAGCGTATCTCTCCCTCGCAGGGCAGGTTTGAGTGCTGTCATGCTTTAAAAACAGAAGCGCTTAAGCAGATAGTGGAAGCGCGGGGATTAAAGGCTTTACTGGTTGCTATACGAAGGGATGAGCACGCGATCAGGGCGAAAGAAAGGTGTTTTTCACTGCGCGATAAAGAGTTTAAATGGGATTATGGCAATCAGTCCATGGAGTTGTGGTCAGAGCATTATAAGACCCGGGGAAATAAAGAAAGCCACTTCAGGGTCCACCCGCTCCTGGGGTGGAGAGAGATCGATATATGGAAGTATATCAAACAGGAAAAACTTCCCGTCGTCAGCCTCTATTTTGCGCGTAAAGGGCAACGCTACCGGAGTATCGGTTGTGAATGCTGCTGCCAACCGGTAGCATCATCTGCCGACAGCCTGGAAAAGATCGTGAGCGAGCTCAACGTTACTGCCGTCGCTGAGAGGTCCGGGCGCGTCCAGGATAAAGAAAAAGCGTATATGATGCAGAAATTACGGTCGTTAGGATATATGTAAAGCCATGAATAAATATTTACGGATAGTCGTAACGGGGGATGTTGATTCGGGGAAATCGACTTTGATCGGAAGGCTTTTATCGGAATTGAACCCGCTTTCCCGTCATATGGTGGATGAAGTTTCCCTTGCCTGCCAACGTTTGGGGCGGGATTTTGAGTTCGCTTATTTGCTGGACAGCCTTGAAGAAGAGCGTCATGAAGAGCGCACGATCGATACAACGCAGGTTTTTTGTAAAGCCAGGAACGGCCTGGAGATGGTTTTTATTGACGTCCCCGGCCACCAGGAGCTGCTCCATAATATGCTCAGCGGCTCGTCTCAGGCGGACGCGGCGGTGCTGGTAGTCGATGCCGGCAAGCCGATAGCGGAGCAGACCAGGAGGCAGGCCTTTATTTTGGAATTTCTCGGTATAAAGAGCGTTGTGGTGGCCCTTAATAAGATGGACGCGGTTGGTTTCCAGGAGCAGGCGTTTGAAAGGGGCAAAGCCGGTATTGAAATGTTCCTCAAATCAATTCATTTAGCCCCGGGATCCTTTGTGCCGATATCGGCAAAACAGGGGGAAAATCTTATCATACCGTCAAAGCTCATGGAATGGTATAATGGCCTTTCACTCATTGAAGTTCTAAGCTCTGAAGCTTTCAGCGGGAAGCTTTTTGCGGCTCACTCCGTGTTTGATAACGCGGGGTTTGTTTTTTTAGTCCAGGATATTTATCATCTGAACAAGAAAAAAGTCGCCGTGGGCCCTCTGGCGCACGGGAGCGTTGTTTTAAGGTCACCATGCCGCGTTCTGCCCGGCAATACTAAAAACAGGGTAGAGAAAATAGTAGCATTGGACAGGCCGGTGAGAAATGCCAGTGCCCCTTTCGGGGCGGGACTCATATTGCGTGATATGGCCTGCCTTAAGCGCGGTGATGTTATTTGCGGCTGCGATAGCCTGGTTGTGCGCCGCGAGTTTCCGGCAAAGATCTTTTGCCTGAAACAGCTGCGCCAGGATGCCCGGTATGATCTTAAGTGCGGCACTCAAGAAACGCCGGCGCGCCTGAGTGAGATAACGCGCGCGTGGGAAACATCCGATATGCGGGAGATAACGGTAACTCGCAGGCACTTGGAAGAGAATACCTTGGCGCAAATCATCGTTTCAACTGAAAACCCGTTAGTGACCGCGGACAGCGTTTCCGCCGGCAGTTTAGGAAGGTTTGTGTTGCGCGGGCAAGAGGGAGATATTGAAGCGGTAGGAATGATCTCATAGGAGTGGATGCATAAGTTTTTATTTAATTATATCGATCCGGGTTCGGGCTTTGTATTCGGGCAGAATTCATCGCTTTTTTTAGGGGCATTGGCCGGTGTGTTCGGCAGCCTGGTGTTTTTTTTCAAACACAGGTTTAACTCCCGGAAAAGGCTTATTGGGGCGTGTATTTTACTTATAATCCTTATCAGCAGCGGAGTTTTGATCATGAAAGCTATATCGGGGGGTAATAAGAGAAAAGTAGTTGTTTTAGGGATCGACGCGATGTCCGCGGACATTACCGAAGAACTCATGAGGGAAGGCAGGCTCGCGAACCTGGCGTCCTTGAAGTCGAAGGGTTCGTATGCCCGCCTTGCTACAACTAATCCGAGCGAATCAATAGTTGCCTGGTCCAGCTTTTCGACCGGGCAGAATCCGGGCAGCCACGGGATCTTTGATTTTATCATGCGCAACCCCGCCGAATACAGCCCGTATCTGGCACTTAATGAGATCAACAACAATAGTGAGGGCGGGGGTGTGGTCATTACCAATAGAAAAAACGGCGAAAATTTCTGGAACATCCTTTCCCGCAATAATGTCCCTTCGTACATTTATTTTTGCCCGAACACCTTTCCTCCTGAGCGTGTAATGGGAAAGATGTTTTCCGGTATGGGTGTCCCTGATATTTCGGGGACGATGGGAAAATTCACTTTTTACACTACAAAGCCTTTGTTGCCTGAAGATAGAGAGAGCAGGGGTAGGATCATTCAGGTCAAAGACGATGGGGGCGGTTTTGAGGATCATTTGTACGGCCCGATGGTCGCTTCAAACGGCAGCCCTGTCGAAACGCGGATCCCGCTTAAGGCCGTTTTACGCCCCGCGGAAAATAAGGTTATCGTTATCGTGCAGGGGAAAAGCGTCGAATTAAAAAAAGGCGCCTGGAGCGCCTGGGTCAAGGTGTCTTTTGATATCGGAATGTTCCGTAAGGCGCATGGGGTGCTTCGGATGTACCTGAGATCAATTACTCCTGATCTTGAGCTTTATGTCAGCCCGGTCAACTTTGATCCTGAGCGCCCGCTTTTTAGGATATCTTTCCCGGGAGGCCTGTCCCGTGAATTAGCGAAAGAAAACGGCTTGTTCTACACGCAAGGGATGCCGTATGACACGTGGGCTTTGACTGAAGGGCGTATTGATGAACACGCGTTCCTGGAGCTGGTTGATGAGATAACAGGTGAGCATGAGAAAATATGCTTCAATGAATTACGAAAGCATAAATCAGGGTTGTTTTTTTATTATTTCGAGGCCCTTGACGTCATTTCTCACATGTTTTGGCGGTATCGCGATCAGGAGCATCCCCTTTATGAAAATGATGCCCGCTATAAAGAGACTATCGCGCTCTATTATGAAAAAGTTGACCGGATGGTGGGCAAGATCATTAAGGGGCTTGATAAAGATACCGTGCTCATTATCCTTTCTGACCACGGGTTCAGCGCTTTTCGCCGGTCGGTCAACCTTAACCGGTGGCTTTTGGAGCAGGGGTTTCTCTCACTTAAGCCGGGTACAGAGGAAAGCTCGGGCTTCCTGGAGAATATTGATTGGTCAAAGACAAAGGCATATGCTTTGGGTTTCGGAGGGATCTACCTTAATAGAATAGCCAGGGAATATTACGGGATCGTCGCTGAATCTGAAGTTAAAGCCCTGAAAAATGAATTAAAAGGAAAACTCCTGTCATTTATAGACCAGAAAACAGGCAAAAATGCCGTATACGCGGTGTATCTGCAGGAAGAGATATTCCAGGGGCAGGCCTCCGGCGACGCCCCGGACCTGTTCGTCGGGTTTAACCAGGGGTACCGCGCGTCATGGCAGACCGCGTTAGGAGCGGTTCCCCGGACGCTCATCGACGATAATAAGCGCAAATGGAGCGGCGACCATTTGGTCGACCCGCATTTCGTGCCGGGAGTGATATTCAGCAACAAAAAGCTTGGCCTTACAGAGCCCGCGATAATAGATCTATCTCCGACTATCTTGAAGTTATACGGCATCCAGTTTCCCCCTGATACCCCGGGAAAGCCTTTATTGAACATTGATGAAGAAAAATAAAAAATATTTTTTTCGTATTTCAGCCGTAACAGCCGTTATTTTTCTTTTGTTCCTGGGAATACGCTTTTACCGGGAAAGCAGAGGGCCCCAGCGCGTGGTTTTGATCACCCTGGACGCTTTACGGCCTGACCATCTTGGTTGTTACGGTTATCCGGTGAATACTTCGCCGAATATCGACGCGTTCGCGAAAGAAGGCGCAGTCTTTACAAATGCTTTCGCGCATGCGTCTTTTACCGCTCCCGCTTTAGCTTCGCTTATGACTTCGCGGTACCCATCAAGTGACGGGGTTTTCGATTTCGGCGATAAAATCCCCGAAGGGATTGAGACATTGACCTCTTTGCTCAAAAAGAATAATTTTGCTACCGGATTTTTCAGCAGTCATCCGGGTTTGGCAACGATAAAAGGCTTTGATCAGGACTTCGATGATTTTTACACGATCTGGACTTTTTCCGATAATAAGAAGGTGACTGCTAAAGCTGTTGATATCAATCCGAGGATCATAAAATGGCTGGACGGGCATAAGCGGAAAAAGTTCTTTGTGTGGATACATTACCTTGAGCCGCACTATCCCCTGGTTCCCGCGGCAAAATACAGGGAGCTCATCGCTTCGCCGCTGCCGGGCCGCAAGCCGGTTGAGGTGCCTATTTCTGCTGATCATCTATATGGATTCGGCGGTATCCCCGGGCGCTTGGCGGCCGCGCATGATAATCGCACTGATCTGAATTTCTATCTTGAACTCTATGATGCTTCGATACGCTATGCCGACAGCCAGGTAGGCGAGGTTTTAGGGTATTTAAGGAAATTGGGCTTGTACGATAACTCGCTGATCATATTGAGCGCTGACCACGCGGAAAGCCTGGGAGAACATGGGCAGTACTTTAGCCATGGATTCCTGCTTTATGACGAATTGCTCAGGGTCCCTTTGGTCATTAAGGCCGCGCGCGAGGGGTCATGGGGTGAAAAAGTTCAGGCGTTGGCCCGGCATATTGATATTGCCGCGACGATCGTTGATTTTCTGGGTATCCCTCAACCAAAGAGCATGATAGGGGAAAGCCTCCTGCCCGGGCTCAAGAATGGTTTTGACCATAATAATTCACGCTCTTTTAGCGCGTTAAGTCCTGATGCGGCGGCTATCCGGGCTGATGGCTGGAAATTGATCTATGACCATCGAAAGGGTTATGAGTTATATGATTTGCAAGTTGATCCCGGTGAGTTGAATAATCTGGTTTTGGTCGACCGTGAGAAATTCGAGCTTCTTAAGAACGAGCTTGACCTTTTGAGGAAGGGGGCGCCGCGCGCGGAAAAGGAACCGCTGACTATTCAAGAAAAAGAACAGTTGCGGTCGTTAGGGTATGCTCAATAAAAGGGCGGGAACTATTTTGCTCACCGGCTTAAACTGCGGTTCTAAGCCTTATCCGGTTTTTTCTTCGCGAGGGATCCTTTTAAAAGCGTTCATGAGCCTGATGAGCGGCATTTTGAAGAATGCTTCCGCGATAATGCTTGCCGATTTTTTTGTGGCTCCCGACTTTCTTTGGTAGAAGTTGATGGGAATTTCCCTGATCTTGAATCCTGCTTTATACGCCTTATAAATGAATTCCGCCTGGAAGACAAAGCCGGTAGAGATGAATGTGTCCAGGTTAATCCCTTCCAGCAGCCTTCTTTTGAAACATTTGAACCCTCCCAAAGTATCGCTGATAGGCAGGTTTAAAATAAACCGGGTGTAATAGTTGGCGCAGTAACTTAAGCGGGTACTATGCGAGAGGCTTTTTGCGGCCTCACCGTAGCGTGTGCCGATGACCAGGTCCGCCTCCGGTATAGCCGCGAGAAATTCCGTCAGGTATCCGGGGTCGTGTGAAAAGTCAGCGTCCATTTGCACTATATAATCCGGGTGTGACCGCAAAGCTTCCCGGAAACCGGCGACGTAAGCTTTCCCAAGGCCGGATTTTCTTTCCCTGTGCAGGACCCTGATGCGGGGGTCATTCAGGGCGAGTTTATCCGCGGTTTCCCCTGTTCCGTCAGGAGAATTATCATCGACAAAAAGTATCCTCACCCGGGGAAGAACGGCCAATATCCGTTCTGAGAGAGGCGCGATATTTTCCTTCTCGTTATAGGTCGGTATGACTATGATCGTTTCCATCGTTGATCGACATCCCTAAGAGCATCCACCAGAGTAATGCCACCTCCGGCAGGAAAAACGTGAAATCAATAATGTTGTGTATGAGAAAAACAGATACAGAAGATAAAAGCGCTATCGTTGCGGGTGAATCTTCCCGGTTTAAGCGTATGTTGTTCATAGCTTGTTTCCCTGAGAGTGAGATCAACCAAACCAAAGAGATAAGTCCGGGTAAGCCCATTTCAGCCCAGATCTGTAAATATGAATTGTGCGCGAAGCGTGTTTGGGCGAGGTTAAAGTTGCCTATGCCGACTCCGGTCAGGGGTGCCAAAGAAATGATCGGGAGAGTGGCTTTCCAATAATCGAGCCTCGCTAAAGTCGAGAAAATGGGTTGGATATGTTCTTTTGCCGTAGTCGTGCGCATTATGATAACGATCCCCAGGATCAGGAGTAACCCGCTCAGAATAGCCGCGATCATTTTACGCACCTTTGCCTGTAATAATGTGTAGATGCATATTCCTAAGAAAGTGCTGGTAATGGCGCCAAAAGAGCGTGTCAGTAAAAGGGTTAAGAGTAAGGGGATAATTGCCCATCTTCTTTTGCCGTTGATAAGCGTTAGCGGGATAAGCATGCCGACATACCCTCCGAGCATATTAGGAGAGACAAAAGGGAAATATGCCCTGTTCTGGTTGAGGGTTTCAATGATGTAGGGGGCATTTATCCCGTGTGATTTCACGTATTGCAAGAGGTTAAGGTAGCCGAAAAAGTACTGGTAAATCGCGAGTATGCTGAGTATAACGCCGTATATGACCATCGTGTTGATAAAGACAAGCCGTTCGCGTTGAGTGAATCCTGCCGCGATGAAAAAGAGCAGCAGCGCGCTTATATATTTGTAGAGCTCCGCGGTACTGTTTTGACGATGAAGCGAGAACAGGACGGAAACGGCAAGTGACAGGCAGAATAAAAGTATCGCGGGGATAAATCGTCGCATATGACGCAAGGGCCTGATCCTGAGGATAGCGTAGAGCAGCGCGAAGAGAACCAGGTATGTTGAATAAAAATAATTGAGCCGCGGGTATGCTAAAGAAGAGATGAACGGGCGGAAAAAGATTATCGATAGAAAGAGAATAAACATTATGTTATAATTTTAGACAATATTATCCTTAAAGTCAAAGGGTATTTGACGAGTAATGAAAAAAGGATTTGGGGAGAAGGGTGAGTAATTAAACTTATGCCTGGAGTGTCCGTAAGCATTGTCATTGTTACCGCCGGCAAGGGGGATTTTATAAAAAATTGCCTTTGTTCGCTCGGAAAACAATCCTTCCGCGATACGCAGGTCATTGTTATCGATAATTCCCTCCTTGAGCATTTAAGCTTATCTATCGTCAGGGAATTTCCCTCCGTGCGTATCCTTAAAAATGAGTTGAATATGTTTTATTGCCGGTCTTTGGACCAGGGGATAGCCGTTTGCGAAGGGAAATTTATCCTTTGCCTGAATGATGATGTTGTCCTGGAGGGGAATTTTATCGAGGAAGCGCTCAAGGGTTTTAGCGTGAGCCCTGATATAGGCATGGTCAGCGGAAAGATCTTACGCGCGGATAAAAAAACTCTCGATAGCACGGGGTTGTTTTTGAGCCCCTGGAGGACGGCAGTTGAGCGGGGGTATGGAACTCCCGATGAAGGCCGATTCGCCAGGGATGGGTATGTTTTCGGGGTTAACGGCGCTGTGGCGTTTTACAGAAAGGCCCTCCTTGACGGCCTGAAAGTAGAGGTTTCTCCCGGTGTTACCGAGTATTTTGATAATGATCTCGCCTTTTTCTATGAAGACCTGGATATTTGCTGGAGGGCGCAGAATGCCGGTTGGAAGGCGTATTATGTTCCGTCAGCTATCGCCTATCATGTCCGCGGCGCTACCGCAAGGCGCGCGCAAGGAATTAATAAAAGATTTGCCCGGTTTTATTTAAATGATGAGTTAAATTTTTATTTAGTTAAAAACAGGTGCCTTACAATAATTAAAAACGAGAAGCTGATCTGCTTCTTGATGTTCTTTCCGTTGATATTTATTTATGACGCAGTTACCTTTATTTATCTCATATTCTGCCGGCCGGCTGTTCTACGCTTCTTCTTTGATCCCGCAATACCTTTTCAATCAGCCTTTCGTAAAAGGCAATTCATCAAAAAGCTAAAGAGAAGATAATTAAATTAAGCCAGTAGTGTTATCGGTTCTCGGTGCTCGGTTATCGGTTATCGTATGTTAGAATGGTCATAATTACCGATAACCGAGCACCGAATATTTGTCATGGCAAAGCCAGAGGGGGAGGGCATTTTTTAGAAAATACAGATTATTCTAATTAGATTTTCATATCAGGGTTGTAAGTTAGTTAATGTCAATAAGTTATGTATTGATTGCCAAGTCAATAAAAGTGTGAAAATTTCTTAAAAAAATATGTTTTTTCGGGTAAAAAATGTTATACTTTATTCATCATGGAAGATTTGAATTTTGTGCAAAAGTGTATTGAAGGGGATAGGCAGGCATGGGATAAGTTCCTCGAGCGGTATTCCCGCCTTATTTATAATTATATTTTTTCAGTTTTGCGTTATAAGGGCGCCGGTTATATCGGTGCTGATACAATTGATGAATTATTCCAGGAAATATTCCTTTCTCTTGTAGATGATAATTTCAAAAAACTCAAAAGCTTTCAATCGCGCAACGGCTGCAGCTTTGCGACCTGGCTGCGGCAGATCGTTGTAAATAAAACAATTGATTTTATCCGCAGCCGTAAGGATCTCGTATCAATTGATGATCCTCAATCTTTTGATGAAGAATCAATTGTCGATGAATCCCTTACGGTCCCGGAAGGTGTCTTTAGCAAGGAAAAATTCGCTTTGCTGCGGGATTGCATTGAACGCTTAGGCACGGAAGAGCGTTTTTTTCTGGAGATGTATATCAATCAAGGCTTAAGCTTGGATGAATTAAAAGGATTGCTTAAAGTTTCCCGGGGGACGATCGATATGCGCAAAACCAGGATAATTGATGATTTGAGAGAATGTTTTAAGCATAAGGGGTTTATGGTTTAGCTTTTAGCTTTGAAAGGCCGGTAAGATCTATGCGGGAAAAGACACAGGTGTTCATTAAGTCGGTTTATCGAATGTGGAAGCGTTCTAAATTTGACCCGGCCCAAGCTCATCCTGACGCCGCGGTATTCGCTTGTTTTTTTGACGGCGGGCTTTCTCAAGAAGAGAGCCGCGAGTTTAAGCGGCATATCGTTTTATGCGAAACTTGCGCTGAAAAAGCTGCCGCTGCGGTCCCGCTGGATGAGGCAGCGAACATCGCTGTTGCTCCCGGCCGCCTGCGAGCGCTCAAGAAACTCTTGAGCGAGCGCATCATTCGGGATATTTTAGAAATTAGCCTCTTACTTAAGGAGGGGTCATTTGAGCTTCTCAATACAACGGGAGAAGTCTTATCCGGAGGAGAATTTATCCCTGAAGCTGTTTTGAGAAGCGCCAGATCAGGAAAAACCCGGCATGAACTGATAGTTCGTAATGATTTTAAAGGCCTGCGATTAGAGGTCAGGATTGAAAATAAGCGCAAGCGTACTACCAGGGTGAGCGTGTTGTTGAAAGATAGTGCCGGCCGCAAGGCTTTACGGAAAGATGTTAGGGTTACGCTTTCGCGCGCAGGGGTGGAATTAGAATCTTATTGTGTTGATTCAGGCAGGGCATGCTTTGAAGACGTAGCTGCGGGAAGCTATACCGCCGCCATAGCCGTTGATAATAAAATTATTGCTACGGTCGTCTTGAATATGCGGCTTGCCTAAACTTATTTTAAGCCTATGGGGGATAAGCAAAATATTCTAATTTTGGAGATCCTGTGCCATCAGCCGCACCTTAAAATGTGTGTAACTACTACAGGTGAGATTGCCTGTGCTATCCGGCACTATAGCCTCCAAGCGGTCCCTTTTCCTATAATAACCGCTGTATCCGAAGATATCTGCGCCCTGCTCAATAACGCCAATAGCAAAAGTATTTTTGACCCTGATCTCACCCTTCAGCTTAAAAAGGCCGGGCAGATCTTATGGGACGCTTTATTAACCCGCGAGGTTAAAGCCTGCCTGCGGGCATCGCCGCCATCGCGGCTCATATTAAGCCTGGATGAAGAATTGGTCGCTATTCCCTGGGAGCTTTTGTTCGACGGAGATGATTTTTTAAGCTTAAAGTTCGGCGTCGGAAGGATGATGAGGACTCAGGAAAGGGGCCCGCTGGCAAGTCCGAGAAATGTCGCGGATAAAATGAAAATGCTCGTGCTGGCTGACCCTACCGGAGACCTGAAATATGCCTATACTGAAGGGCTGTATATTTTGAAGGAGCTCAAGAAGAGAAAAACAAATATGGCGCTTGATTTTAAATCGGCGCTGGTTGATACGTTGTACGTCCATAAGAGCTTCAGGGATTATGACATCGTTCATTTTGCCGGACACGGAGCTTCCGATGGGACAGGCCCTGATAAGACGGGTTGGCTGCTCAATGACGGGATATTCTCGGTCAGCGATATCATGAATATGGCGGGAGCAATGCCGTTACCGTCGCTGGTCTTCTCAAACGCCTGTCATCGCGCCCGCGGCTATACGGGTGATTATCAAAGAAAGGAGTACGACCTGGCGTCGGCATTTTTATTGTCGGGGGTCAGGCATTATGTCGGAAGCTTGCGTAAGATCGAAGATCAGGTGAGCCTGGTCTTTTCCCGTGAATTCTATTCGCACCTGCTGAAGGAAAAACCTCTCGGGGAATGCGTCCGTTTAGGGCGTTTGAAGTTGATGGAAGTATACGGCGCTCATTCAGTTTTCTGGTCAAGTTACCTGCTCTATGGCGATCCGGATTATAGCTTCGATGCGGGGCAACAACAGGATCATGCGGCGGCCTTTAAGGGTGTGCCTAAGAAATGTTTGTGTTTAACTTCCGTGGGGGCGCTTGTTTTTGCCTGTGGCATAGTTTTACAGAATTACTCACCATCCGTAAGCCCGCAGGCGCATCTGTTGATGCTTCGGTCCGCGAGGTTGATGGGGCAAGGCAGCAACAATAGCGCGGCGCTGCTTTACGAAGAGGTCAAGAATAATGATCCTTTGTTCTTGCCTGTATATCTGCCGATGGCGAAAGCGTATCAAAAGCAGGGGCTCCGCGACCGGGCTTTAGCAAGTTGTTTTGAATATGCCTATTACAGCCAGAAAAAGCGGGATTATAAACATCTCTCTGAAGCGTATATCGCGATCGGCTGGCTTTATTATCAAAAAGGGGAATATCCGAAAGCATTCGATTTTTATGAAAAAGCTTTATCGCTGTGCCGCGGGCAAAAAGACCGTTTAGGAGAAGCTTGTGCTTTGAGAAAACTGGCTTTATGGTATATTGATAAGGGGCAAGGCGATAAGGCGCTTGAATTACTGACAAAAAGCTCTGAGATAAACCGTGAACGCCAGCATCTGCGGGGGTACCGCTATAACCTGGCCTGCGATTATTTTGACCTGGGGCTTTTATTCAGCGATAAAGGCGACCATGAGCTCGCCCGGAGTTTTTATGATAAAAGCAAGGCAATGTTTAGAAAATTGGACCTGCGGGATGAGCTTAGCGATTATTATTTTAACCTTGGCGAGATCTATCTGTTTGAAAAACAATACGAGCGCGCGCTTGATTGTTACCGGGAAGGTTTAAAGATCGACGAGCGCGAAGGCAATGTGCCTAATATTGCCGGCGATTATACGATGATCGGCGAATGGTACCTGGACATGGATAACCTGCCGAAAGCCGAAGAATTCTTCACCCGGGCGGCTTTTATTTGCAGGAGCGCTCAATTAGAGCCGGAATTAGCGGCGGTAAATTTTAATTTAGGGATCGTGTATAAAAAACGAAAGCAGAAGAATAAAGCGCGCGAGTATTTTCAGCAGGCGCAGGAATTTTACCGGTCGGTTGATACTCCTGACCGTAAAAAGGCCGAAAAGGAGCTTTTAGAGCTTAACGGTTGAGTACCGGTATTGTTTTTCAGGGAGGTATCCTGTGTTTTCTCAAGTCAACAAATGGCTGTTCATATCTTTAGGGCTTATACTCTGCCTGACTTTCTTTACCAGGAATAATTATAAATGGGTGAACCGTATCTCACCGTTGATCTTAAATGAGCCTGTTCAGGAAAAAATAGAGCGGCAAGAGAGCATTGACCTTGAAATAAGGGGATATTCGTACCGTTTGACCCCTGTGTACGAATTTGAAATAAATGCTTTGGTGGTCAGTAAATATAATTATAAGTTCGGTATTTACCGTTCAGACAGCGTTTTCCCGATAGATCTGTGCATGATCTGGGGAGATAATATCGCGCGAAAGACCTATAAAAATATGTCATTACGCTTTTTTCATGATTGCCGCTGGTGTGAGGTCGAGTGGTGGGGAAACCTTGATTTCAATATGCGGCAGCTTGCAAATTGCCATCTGGTGGCAAATAAGAAAAGCATTTTGGATAAAATCAATAGGATAGTTATCGGGGACCAGCTTAAGATCAAAGGAAAGCTGGTAAATATCGAAGGCAGGCTGGTGAGTAAGCCTGATAAATACACTCCCCGGCAATTATCATGGAGAACGAGCGTATCCAGGACTGATACCGGCGCCGGTGCCTGCGAAATTGTTTATGTTGAAGATATTATTTTCTTGAAGAAAGCGAATCAATTGTCCTCCTATTTATTTTTTGTCAGCTTCTACGGACTCTTAATCCTCGCCGCAGTGAATATCGTCCGATTTTTCGTGTAGTTTCCCGTTTATTTACAATAGTCATTCTCACGCTTACCCAACATGTCATGTCTGCCTGATGTCAGTGAGGCTTTAATCGGGCAATACCCTTCATTGTCAATCCCTCACGCTTTTAGCGGGCAGTGTCTCCAAAGTCATTCCCGGTCTCTTATATAGCTATAAGCGGGAATCCGCCGCAGCAAGCGGCGCACCCGCGCAGTACAGATTAGCGCGGGGGGACGCTTTTTAGATGCCCGCTTTCGCGGGCATGACAAGGGGAAGTACCCTCGTACAAGGAAAAGGGTATAACAAGAGGATATTGTTATCGCAGGACAACCGCTCACCGGAAATCAGTCACCTTTTTTATTTATTTTTGTTAGATTTTGAGTTCTCAAACGTCTATTGTTAGTGAGGGCATGAGTTATGTTCGCTTTATGAACATAACTCATCTCTTATAGCTTTGCTGTAGGCCCGAACTATCCCTACGAATGCGTGTAAAATTTCAAAGCGCGAAGCGCTGAAATTTTCACGCAGGACATGAGTAGGGATGAGGGCATGAGTTATGTTCGCTTTATGAACATAACTCATCTCTTATAGCTTTGCTGTAGGCCCGAACTATCCCTACGAATGCGTGTAAAATTTCAAAGCGCGAAGCGCTGAAATTTTCACGCAGGACATGAGTAGGGATGAGGGCATGAGTTATGTTCGCTTTATGAACATAACTCATCTCTTATAGCTTTGCTGTCGGCCCGAACTATCCCTACGAATGCGTGTAAAATTTCAAAGCGCGAAGCGCTGAAATTTTCACGCAGGACATGAGTAGGGATGAGGGCATGAGTTATGTTCGCTTTATGAACATAACTCATCTCTTATAGCTTTGCTGT
>Ga0265297_10000697_pt1 | contig 93455 bp, 77 predicted proteins | sample Munlanlwell13791_FD_192502 | JGI IMG/M metagenome (GOLD analysis project Ga0265297, IMG submission 192502) | Leachate microbial communities from a municipal landfill in Southern Ontario, Canada - Leachate well 137-91 | ecosystem: Engineered > Solid waste > Landfill > Unclassified | place... | reverse complement strand
GCATGGAAACCCGGTAGTCCTTGGTTACCGATACCAGGAAAGGGACGAGTTTCGTCGCCTCGCCGATGCAAACCGGCAGCACCCCCGTAGCTAAAGGGTCCAGCGTCCCCGTGTGACCTGCCTTTTCTATCCCCGCAACCTTCCGGACATCCAGGACAACATCGTGGGAGGTCATGCCCGGTGGCTTGTCGATGACGACGACCCCATTCATTTCCAGGCCGATATGCAAATAGCCTCCAGGAGCCGTCGCTTTACCGTGTCTATATCCCCTTCAATCCGGCAGCCTGCCGCATTGACATGCCCGCCGCCACCGAACGCCTTCGCGACCCGCTCGACGTTGGTCACACCCTTGGAGCGCAAGCTGACCTTGAAATTCCTGTCCGGAAGTTCCGTGTAGAGGATTGATATATCAACACCCTCGATGGACCTGGGCAAATCGACAAAGCCCTCGGAATGCTCCCAGAGGGCCCCCGTTTCTTCGAAATCTTTAAGAAAAATAACCAGCGAGCCGACCCGGTCCCGGCAATCGAAGCTCAGGGTCTGCATTACCTTCGCCAATAAAATGATCTTGGACATGGGGAAGCTCTCATATACGTTTTCTGATATCCACTGGGGATTGGCGCCGCTTTCGACCAAATGGCCGGCCGCGATAAAGGTGTCTTTCCCCGTGTTGCCATAATGAAAACCACCGGTATCGGTAATGATCGCCGTATAAAGATTCGTGGCCATCTCGGCGGTGATTGTCGTTTTCATTGACCTCAGCAGCCGGAAAACAAGTTCTCCTGTGGAACTTGCCGCCGGATCGATCAATCTGACCTCGCAGAATCCGCCGTTGGATACATGATGATCAATATTCACCAGTGTCTTGACAGCCCCTATCCTGGAGGCTTCATCTCCTATCCGGTCCAGTTCGCTGCAATCGAGAATGAAGGCAACCTCAAAGGACTCCGGCGGGGGAAGGGTATTGCGGATAACATCCGACCCGGGAAGGAAACGGAAATTATCGGGCGTCTTGTCCTGATTATAAATGTCTACGTCCTTGCCGAGACCTTTGAGGAGAGAATAAACGGCCAGCTCCGAACCGAGGGCGTCGCCGTCTAACTTGACGTGGGCCGTGACGAGGAACTTTTGATGACGATTAATTATGTCAACTATCTTTTGGATCATCCCCAACCTCTTGTTCATGTATCCGGGCAAAAATCGTGTCGATGCGGCTTCCGTAGGCAAAGGACGGGTCAGCGTAAAAAATTATCTCCGGGACGTAACGCAGCTCCAGGCGTTTGCCAAGTTCTCTCCTCAAAAAACCGGTCGCCTTCTGGAGCGCTTTCTGAGTCTCCGGACGGCAGGTATCCTGCCCCATCTCGACAAAGTAGATCTTGGCCACGCGCAGATCATCACTGAGTTTCACCCCCGTAATGGTCATTTGTTTAATTCTCGGATCGGAGACCTCCCGGATCAGGATATCGGAGACCTCGCTCATAATCCGCTCCGCCACCCGCTCCGCCCTTTTAAAAGTCGCCATATTTATCCGCCCCTTCAGACTGCATGTCCAGCCACTCTGAATAACTCGTTATTTCCAGATTGGAACCGACGACCTGGGCAATGCCCATCTCTTCGATATAGTTGAATATATGATCAATTTTCGCGTTAATATAGCGCCGGTCGTTCCCGACCACGCAAAACCCGATCTTCGCCTTCTTCCATGAATCATTGTCTCCAACCTCGGCGATGGAGACATTGAAGGTGTTCTGGGTCCGCTTCAGGATTTTGGCTAAAACGGACCTTTTTTCTTTGAGGGACCTGCACTCCGGTATCCGCAGGTCCACAATCCCGGCGCCTACTACCATTATTTATTTTATAGTTTACGGTCCACCTGCTCGTTTACATACGCCTCCAGGATATCTCCTTCACGGAGGTCATTATAGTTCTCAATCCCGATACCGCATTCGTAACCCGTCGCAACTTCCCTGGCGTCATCTTTCGCCCGCTTCAGGGAAGCAATTTTACCGTCATATATAACAACGCCGTCCCGCACCAGCTTGAGATTGGAGCTCCGGGCGATCTTACCGTCCGTAACGTAACATCCCGCGATCGTCCCGATTTTGGGTATTTTGAACAATTGCCTGACTTCGGCCCGCCCCTGAACAACCTCTTTGTATATCGGATCCAGAAGCCCTTCCATAGCGGCACGGACGTCCTCAATGACGTTGTAAATGATGTCATAGAGTTTTATCTCGACGCCCTCCTGTTCGGCCACTTCGACCACCCGGCTGTCCGGCCGCACATTGAAACCGATGACAATGGCATTGGCCGAAGACGCGAGCATGACGTCCGTTTCCGTAATCGCTCCCGTCGAGGCGTGAATGACCTTAAGTTTCACATCCATAGTGCTCAACTTGTTCAGGGCCTCGGTAATGGCCTCCATGGACCCCTGGACATCAGCCTTGATGATCACGTTGAAATCCTTCACACCCTCCTTGATCTTCTGATAGAGCTGTTCGAGGGTGATCTTTGAGGTTGCGGAAAGCTCCCGCTCCCTTTCCTTTCTCGTCCAGTAATCGGCGATGCTGCGCGCCTTCTTTTCGTCCTCGACACAGAGGAATTCAGCGCTGACCTGGGGGACGTTTGAAAATCCAATCACCTCCACCGGCATCGAGGGACCTGCCTCCTTAACCCGCTGCCCCCGGTCGTTGATCATGGCCCGTACCCTTCCATACTCCGTTTTCGAGGCAAAGGCATCGCCTTCCCTGAGGGTTCCCTCCTGAATGAGGACGGTCGCCACGGGTCCCCTTCCCTTATCCAGTTTCGATTCGATGATAATTCCCTTTGCCGGTCTCTCCGGATCAGCCTGAAGTTCCAGGATATCGGCCTGCAGCAGGATCATCTCCAGAAGCGCTTCAATGCCCAGTTTCTGTTTGGCCGAAACCTCACAGAAAATGGTTTCGCCGCCCCATTCCTCAGAGACAAGATTGTATTCCGTAAGGCCCTGCTTGATCCGCTGCGGATCCGCATTGGGCTTGTCCATTTTATTGATGGCCACAATAATCGGAACCCCCGCCGCGCGGGAGTGGTTAATGGCCTCTATGGTCTGCCCCATGACCCCGTCGTCCGCCGCTACTACCAGCACTACGACATCCGTCACCTGAGCTCCTCGGGCGCGCATGGCGGTAAAAGCCTCATGGCCGGGGGTATCAAGAAAGACGATGTCTCTGTCTTTGATATGGACATGATAGGCGCCGATGGCCTGAGTTATCCCGCCGGCTTCGCCCTCAATCACTTTTGTTTCCCGGATCGCATCGAGCAGAGACGTTTTACCGTGATCGACGTGGCCCATGATCGTAACAACCGGCGCTCGTGGCTGCAGGTTAAGGGAACCCGGATCATCCTGTTGAAAGGTATCCTCGAATTCGCTGCCCGCAGATTCCACCTGATAGCCGAATTCTGCGGAAATAAGCGTCGCCGTGTCAAAATCAAGGGACTGGTTGATGGTCACCATCAACCCCAACCCGATGAGTTTGTTGATGACCTCACTGGCCTTTACACCCATCTTCTTGGATAGATCGCCAACGGTTATCGCCTCGGAAATTTTCAGCCTCCGTTTACTGGCCTTAGGTACGGTAATGACCGTTTTTTGAAGCTTCGCAACCCCGGCCTTTTTCTCATCCCGCCAGCGGGAGCTTCTCTCATCCCGATCAAGTTCCTTAATCTTTCCTTTACGATCGACAGCCTTCTTGATTAAGGCCTTTTTACGGGGAAAGGCATCGGAGACGACTACTTCTACAGGCTTTTTCCCCCTCTTCTTGTCCTTTTCCGGCTCCCACTTCACCGGTTTTTTAACGCCCGCCGGGGGCGCCGCGTCCCTGCCTGGAACTGCATCCGTCCTTCTGGGCACGGGCCTTCTCTGGGCACCGGCTCCTGCCGGCTCCTGGGGCTTACGAGGCGCCGTAATCCGATTGACTTCTCTGGGTGGAGGTTTAGGGACAGGCGGCGGGGCAACTGGAGGGACAGGTTGCACGACCGGCTTGCCGACGACGGGTCCAGTCTTTTCTGCCACGGGTACGCCACTCGCAACGGGAACGGCCGGTGGCGGTTCTTTGCGCGGCGGGGGCGGCGGCTCCTGAGGGATCGGGGTCGATACGACCTTTGCCGGGGCGATCTTTTCTTCAGCAGGTTCCACTTCCGCAGGTTTCGACTCAACAGGTTTCCGGCCAACTTCGACAGGAACGGCAACCACCTTTACCGATTCAACCGTGGGCTCGGATATGGGTTTGCCTTCGACTTCCTCAGTTTTCCCTGTCACGGGGAGGGGCTCTTCTACCGGTGCGGGCGTTTCCTCTTCAACGGCGGTGCGTATCGCTCTTCTTCTGATCACCGTCGACTTGACCCGTTTCTCTACCATCTCGTGGGGCTCAGCGGCAGAATAATCCTTTTTTACTCTCTCCACCTCACTGTCTTCGAGGGTACTTGAGTGGGACTTCACGGAAATACCCATCTTCTCCAGACGGGCAATTAGATCTTTGTTATCGACCCCCAATTCCCTGGCCAATTCGTAAACTCTCATTTTTGACATGACTGATCCCCTCGCTGGAACGTGCTCAACCATTGAACTTTTTGACAAGAACCATTAAATTTTTTAAACATGTTCATTTTTACAGATTATCACTTCCCTGCGACCGCGGCTTCTTCAATCATGCGCGTCGCCGTCTGCATCCAGCCCTCGGCCTGCTCTCTGCTCATCCCGGGAACCGTCATGAGCGTTTCCACGTCCACCGCGGCGATCAAGGCCAGGCTCTTTATTCCTTCCTTGATGAGGCCCTCGGCAATCTCTTCACTCATGCCCGGCAGGACCATCAGGTCGGAACGGCTGTCTTCTTCCTGCTGAGCCGAAGAAGACTCGCTCTTGACATCTATTTTCCAGCCTGTCAGCTTGACCGCCAAACGAACATTCTGTCCGTTTCTGCCGATTGCCAATGAAAGCTGGTCATCGGGAACAATGACCTCCATGCACCGATTTTCCTCATCAATGAGGACCCGGTCAACCTTGGCGGGCGATAAGGCTGCATAGACATACTTGGCGGGATCATCAGAAAAGGGTACAATATCAATCTTTTCTCCCCGCAATTCCTGGACCACGCTCTGGACCCGGGAACCCCTCATGCCTACACAGGCGCCGACCGGATCGATATCTTTATCCTTGCTCTTGACGGCAATCTTTGCCCGCTTTCCCGGTTCCCTGGCAATACTGACAATCTCAATGAGCCCCTCAGATATTTCCGGAACCTCCACTTCGAAAAGGGCTCTCAAAAACGCCGGATGGGTCCTGGAAAGGATGATCTGCGGCCCCTTGGATATCCTTTTGACATCACAGATAAAGGAACGAATCCTCTCGCCCCGCTTGTAGACTTCCCGGAAGATTTGCTCCGACACGGGGATAACGCCTTCCGAGCGGCCAAGATTGACAATGATGCTGCCGCCTTCAAATCTCTGGACGAAGCCATTGACGAGCTGCATCTTACGGTCCTTGTATTCCTCATACACATTGTCCCGTTCGGCATCCTTGACGCGCTGGATGATAATCTGCTTGGCTGTCTGGACGGCAATGCGGCCAAAGGTAGACGTGTCAACCTTCATCCCCAAGCTGTCTCCAGGTTCCACTTCCTCATCCATATCCTTTGCTTCGGCAATGGATATTTGCATATCCGGATCCGTAACTTTTTCTTCCACCGTTTTGAATTGAAACACCTCAATTTCGCCGGCCTCTTCGTTATAGTGGGACTCGATTTCGACATTGGGTCCCATTTTTTTTCTTGCAGCATTCAGCATGGCCGCCTCAAGGGCTTCGATAATAATCTCCTTCTCGATCCCCCTGTCCTTGCTCATCTGTTCGACCAGCCGTTTCAGCTCCGAAAACATGCCCTCTTCCTCCATTCATCACTATCTGGATGATTTTTATAAAACTATCTATTATCCAACAGGCCTTCAAGGTTGGCCTTGACTACCGCTTCCCTGGGAACAGTGAAAATCTTTCCCGACAAATCCAGAATAATCGTCTTTCCCCCGTCTTCACCTATCCGGTAATCTTTCAGGAGACCTTTGAAATTCCTTATGCCATCTATCTTAAATTCCGTCTGGATGAACACCCGGCGTCCGAGGAACCGCATAAAATCCTTATCTTTAACCAGGGGCCGGTCCAGACCGGGAGAAGATATTTCCAGGGTATAGGCTTCCGGGGGAACATCATTCACATCGAGGAGGTCGCCTACCTGGTCGCTGATCAGGGCGCAATCATCAATGGTCACTCCCCCGTCCCTGTCGATGTAAAGCCGCACAATCCAGCGTGATTTCATCTGGAGGCATTCTACGCAAACAAGCTCCATCCCCTCCGATTGAATCGCGGGTTCCGCTATTTCCCAAATACGGTTTTCGTAAATTTTTTTTAAAAAGCCCATTCTTTACAGAAAAAAAAAGTGGGCAATAGCCCACTCGTCAGAAATTCAACGATAATGTTGATCCCCAGCTAACACACCTGCGAGGTAAATGCAAGCAAAAATCAAGGGCATCCGGGGAGATAAAAATGGAGCGGGCGAAGGGAATTGAACCCTCGACTTTCAGCTTGGGAAGCTGACATTCTACCGCTGAATTACGCCCGCACTCCCAGAGATGCAGGGGCCATATTAATCAAAGCGGCCAATTTGTCAAGCCATATTTGACGGCGGCACAAAAGGCCCCCTATGCTTCGTTCCGCTTCCCCCTTCGTCACTGCGACGTACGGGAAAGTACGTCTCATTCCTCAGGCGGAGCGCGCCTCGCCTCTGTGGCCTTTTGTGCCGCCGTCTATTACAATATCGTTTAGCAAGCTCCCAGCAGCTGGGTCTTTAATTACTGATCGAGGCGTATTGAAATAGATCTGCCGTGGGCAGCGAGTCCCTCCAGGGCGGCGAATCTTTCCGTCTGGCGGCCGTAACGATGAAAGGCCTCCCGGGTAAAGGAAAGGACGCTGGTCCTTTTGACAAAATCATAGACCCCCAGGGGAGAAGAGAATCTGGCTGTTCCTCCGGTGGGGAGGATATGATTTGGTCCGGCCATGTAGTCCCCCAGGGCCTCCGGGGTGTATTGTCCAAGGAATACCGCTCCGGCGTGCGTTATTTCAGAAAGGAGTCCCTCGGGACTCTCCACCATCAACTCCAGATGCTCCGGAGCAAAACGGTTGGCCAACCGCGCCGCTTCCCCAAGGTCTTTTGTTATGAAAACAGCGCCATAACGATCGATCGCCTTACGGACAATTTCCTTCCTCGGTAAATTATCAAGCTGCCGATAGAGTTCATCGGCAATCCGCCGGGCCGTGCCCTCATCGGGGGTCAAGACGACGGCGCTGGCCATGTCGTCATGTTCCGCCTGGGCGAGGAGATCGGCGGCCACGAAGGAGACGGTTGCCGTATGGTCACAGATGACGAGAACTTCACTGGGACCGGCAATCATATCGATATCCACGTGCCCATAGGCCAGTTGTTTTGCCATGGCAACATAGGCATTCCCGGGTCCGACAATCTTATCTACCCGGGGAATGGATGCGGTTCCATAGGTAAGGGCCGCAATGGCCTGGGCGCCCCCGACTTTGAAGATTTTGTTTACCCCCCCCAGCTCCATGGCCAGGGCAACCAGGGGATTAATCTTCCCCTGCCGAAGCGGGGTTACGGCAACAATCTCCCTGACGCCCGCAATCCGGGCCGGGATAGCCGCCATGAGCACCGTCGACGGATAGGAGGCAAGTCCGCCGGGCACATAAATACCCGCCCTTTCCAGGGGCGTAATCCGCTGTCCGATCCGGATGCCTTCCTCCGATTCATCCCACCAGTCCTTAATGATCTGGGCCCGATGAAACTTCTCTATCCTCGCCGCGGCAAGTTGAAGGATGGCGCGGTCATCAGGGTCAACAAGGGCCGCCGCTTCGTCGATCTCCTCCGGAGATGCCTGAACCGTATGGGGACTCAAGAAATAACCGTCGAACTTCGCTGTATATTCAAACAGGGCGGCATCGCCTCTTGCGGCTACATCCCGCAAAATGTTTTCTACCGTCGTGCGCAGGGCCGGATCACCGCTACCGCCGCGATTCACGATTCCCAGGAATACCTCTTCAAACCTGGCTTCATCTGTTCTTATTATTCTCATTATGCTTTCACCCGCTCAATGACCGCTCCCAGGCGGGAAAACTTTTCCTCGATCCGTTCATAGCCGCGATCGAGGTGATAAACCCGGGAGAGTTCCGTCCTGCCTTCCGCCGCCAGACCCGCGAGAATCAATGAAGCCGAGGCCCGCAGGTCCGTTGCCATAACCGGCGCCCCGTGCAGCTTCGCAACCCCCTTGACAATGGCGCTGTGTCCCTGAACAGTAATCTCCGCACCCATGCGCATCAATTCACTGACATGCATGAAACGGTTTTCGAAAATCGTTTCCGTCATTACACTGAGACCGCTTGCTACGGTCATCAGGGACATGACCTGGGCCTGGAGATCCGTCGGGAAACCCGGATAGGCGAGGGTCTTTACATCCACGCTCCGCGGCCGCTCATTAGCGATGGCCCGGATAAAACGATCCCCTACGACCATCTCCATTCCCGTATCACGAAGTTTGGCAATCAGGGCATCGTGATGGCCGGGGTGACAGTTTTTGATGCAGATGTCTCCGGCCGTGATTCCGGCGGCGATCATGAAGGTCCCCGCCTCGATGCGATCGGAAATGATAGTTCCTTCGACGGGATGCAGAGATGGCACCCCGTCGATGCGAATAACGTCCGTCCCGGCGCCGATGATCCTTGCCCCCATGCCATTGAGGATTTCCGCGAGATTTACCACCTCCGGCTCCCGGGCGGCGTTTTTCAGCAGGGTCGTCCCATCTGCCAGGGCCGCGGCCATCATGATATTTTCCGTGCCCGTTACGGTAATTATATCGAAGTAGATAGTAGCGCCTTTCAAACGCTTCGCCTTGGCGATCACATAGCCGTCTTTCAATTCCACTTCCGCCCCCATGTCCTGAAGGGCTCTGATATGGAGATTGACCGGCCTGGCTCCGATCGCGCAGCCCCCGGGCAGAGAAACATGGGCTTCTCCCAATCTGGCAACCAAGGGTCCCAAAACAAGGACCGATGCCCGCATCGTGCGGACCAGATCATAAGCGGCCGTACATGATTGAATATCCTCGGCATTGATCCGGAGAGAACCTTTCTCTTGCGTAAAAACAACCCCGAAACTGCCCAGCAGTTTTTTGATGGTTTTGATGTCCACGAGATCGGGAATATTGTGAAAGGTATTCCAGCCCTTTGTCAGCAGGGAGGCCGCAATGATTGGCAACGCAGCATTCTTGGCGCCGCTGTTTTCAATTTCCCCTTGCAGTCGCTGCCCTCCCGTGATGAGTATCTTGTCCACGTCTATATTCTCCTTGCCATGATCACCCGGTCGAAACCGGCATAATCCTGCCGGCATGATATGTTTGCGTATGAACCTGCTTCTCCCAACAGCTCCGCAAGCCGTTGCCCCTGCGTAGCCCCTATTTCCATAACGAGATAACCGCCGGCTGCGAGATGCTTCAAGCCGCGGTTGATGATTTCCCGATGCAGAGAAATCCCTTCCGCCCCCCCCAGCAGCGCCAGGGAAGGCTCATATTTCCTGATGTCATCGGGGAGGCTGAGGAATTCTTCAGCGGAAATATAAGGAGGATTGGAGACGATCACATCATACACCCCGGAAAGGTCAGCAAAAAGGGATCCGACGCGAAACTCGATTCTCTCGGCGACGCCCGCTTTAGCGGCGTTTCGTCGGGCCACCGCGATCGCTTCCGCTGATATGTCCGTTGCCACCATCTGCACGTCCTCCTGCGACACCGCCAAGGCAACACTTATGGCGCCGCTGCCGACACCGATTTCAAGAACTCTGGCTGGGCAGCGATCAATCCCGGGGAGAATCCTCAAGACCTCTTCCACCAGGATTTCCGTCTCCGGGCGGGGAATGAGGACATGGCGATTTACATAAAAAGAAAGAGACCAGAATTCTTTCTCCCCGACAATGTAAGCCACAGGTTCCTTGAGCTCCCGACGGGCCACCCACTGACGGAAACATTGCGACTGCTGATCCGTCAGGAGGAAATGACTCCGCATCAGGAGCTGCGCGCGGTCCACATGCAGCATATGACACAGCAGCACCTCGGCGTCAAGTCTTGGGGAGACTATTCCGGCCTTGCGGAGAACATTTACCGCCTCCTCGAGGCACTTCTGGATGGTCATACAAACTCATCTTTCATTTCCTGCGTCGGACTGATTAAGGGCCGCTGCCTGGAAATTCGCGCTCAGGGTGTCAATAAATACCTGGATCTCGCCGTCAAGAAAATTCTCCAGATTATAGATGGTAAGGCCGATGCGATGATCCGTCACCCGGCCCTGGGGATAATTATAGGTTCTGATCCGTTCGCTGCGGTCCCCGCTTCCCACCTGATTCTTTCTTGTCTGCGAGATCTCGGCATTCTGTCTCTGGATCTTACCATCCAAAAGTCTCGCTCTGAGGACCTTCATAGCCTTGTGCTTGTTTTTCAACTGGGATTTTTCATCCTGGCAGGACACGACCATTCCCGTAGGCAAATGAGTAATACGAACGGCGGAATCGGTCGTATTGACCGACTGGCCGCCGTGACCGCTGGAGTGAAAGACATCGATCCTCAGTTCATTGGGATCGATTGTAATATCAACATCTTCCGCCTCCGGCAGGATGGCCACCGTTACCGCCGAGGTGTGAATGCGCCCCTGGGCCTCCGTGACGGGCACCCGTTGCACCCGGTGGACGCCGCTTTCATATTTCAATCGGCTATAGGCCCCTTTCCCTTCGATCAGGGCGATAATCTCCTTAAATCCCCCCATGCCTCCCGCCGGTGAATGGCTGATTACATCAACTTTCCACTCGCATCTTTCTGCATACCGGCCGTACATGCGAAAAAGGTCGCCTACAAACAACGCGGCTTCATCCCCCCCGGTCCCCGCCCGGATCTCTAAAAGAACATTCTTCTCGTCATTTGGATCCCGGGGAAGAAGAAGTATTTTCAAGCGGTCGCCCAGTTCTTCGAGCTGCCGTTTCAAGAGCGGCAGCTCTTCTTTGACGATTTCCTTGAGTTCCTCGTCATTTTCTTTCAGGATCTTCTGACCTTCTTCAATCCTCAAACCGGTATCTTCATGGGCGCGGTACGCCTCGACCAGATCGTGGAGGTCGGAATGCTCTTTGGCGTATTTCTGATAAAGGGCGGGCTTGGCAACGACTTCGCCATCGCTTAACAACCCCTCCAGCTCCTCGTATCTGTTCTCAATGTCCTTCAGTTTTTTATACATCGTTACCTTAACGGGATCAAAGGGGAAGCCCTCCTGACATCCTTCAGGACATTCCCTTCCCGGCGAATATGGCGGCTATTTGTTGATATGGTTTAGATAATGGAAATAAAAGGGGATAGCGTCCACAGAACCGCAGACGCGCACAGCCCGGCCTCCGCAGCCAGATACTAAGATCCAAAGCGGGATCATGGCAGAAAATTCCTTACCGGCGCTGGACATGATCATGGGCGAACGGTTGATCCTTCGTTCATGGCGATGGGAAATTAAATCAGCTATCCTTCTTATTCCCTAAGCCCGCATACTTCTTGTTGAAGCGCTCAACTCTCCCGGCGGTGTCCATTAGCTTCTGTTTTCCCGTTATGAAGGGATGACATTGGGAACAGATTTCCACTTTAATGTCTTTTTTCGTCGACCGCGTATGGATGACGTTCCCGCACACACAGCTAATGGTGGTTTCTTCGTATTTTGGATGGATACCTTCTTTCATGCTTTCAACCTTCCTCCCTTAGAAAATGGGATCGCATTATAATCTTAGAATTGAGAAATTCAAGAATTATTTTTATCTTTAGTCGTTATGAATTCATGGAATCAAGAAATCCCTGGTTGTTCTCCGTCTTGCGAATCTTGTCGATGATGAAATCCATGGCATCGACGGGATTCATTTCCTGAAGGAGACGTCTTAATATCCATATCCGGTTGAGATTGATTTTCGGGATCAGGAGTTCCTCTTTTCTTGTACCGGAGCGGACAAGATCAAAGGCCGGGAATATCCTGCGGTCGGCAATGCGGCGGTCGAGATGGAGTTCCATGTTTCCCGTGCCCTTGAATTCTTCAAAGATGACTTCATCCATACGGCTGCCCGTATCGATCAAGGCCGTAGAGATAATCGTCAGGCTGCCGCCGTTTTCGATATTCCGCGCGGCCCCGAAAAAGCGTTTGGGTTTATGCAGGGCATTGGAATCGACGCCTCCGGAGAGAACCTTGCCGCTCGGCGGGACGACGGTATTATAGGCCCGGGCCAGCCGGGTGATACTGTCGAGAAGGATGACAACATCTTTCTTGTGCTCCACCAGTCTTTTCGCCTTTTCGATGACCATCTCCGCCACCTGGACGTGCCGGGTGGCCGGTTCATCGAAGGTAGACGAAACTACCTCCCCCTGGACGCTGCGCTGCATATCCGTGACTTCCTCGGGCCGCTCATCGATGAGGAGGACCATCAGAATCACTTCTTCGTGATTGGCGGCGATGCTGCGGGCAATATCCTGGAGAAGCATCGTCTTGCCCGCCCGGGGCGGCGAGACGATGAGGCCGCGCTGTCCTTTGCCGATGGGGGTAAACAGGTCCATGATCCGGGTCGAAAAATTCTCCGGATCCGATTCGAGGTTTAATTTCTCCTCCGGATAGAGGGGCGTGAGGTTGTCAAAGAGAATCTTGTCACGGGAGGCGTCGGGAGACTCGTAATTGATCATGTCGACCTTGAGGAGGGCGAAATATTTCTCTCCTTCTTTGGGAGGCCGGACCTCTCCGGAAATTGTGTCTCCCGTACGCAGACTGAAGCGCCGGATCTGGGACGGCGAGACGTAGATGTCGTCGGGACTGGGCAGGTAATTGTAATCCACCGCCCGTAGAAACCCGAAGCCATCGGGGAGGATTTCCAAAACTCCGGAGCCGGAAATAAGGCCGTTTTTCTCCGTCTGGGCCTGAAGGATGGAAAAAATGAGGTCCTGCCTTCTCATGCCGCCGTAACCGGCGACATTTAGGTCTTTGGCCAGATTGGCCAATTCACTGATGGGGAGTCTTTTAATGTCTTCGATGTTCATGTGTGAATATCCTAAATAAAATCATTATATTGGCAGTCCCGTAAGAAATCGCAACCGGGACCTGATCAATAATCCTTGTCAGATTATGCTTTTCCCTCTGGACGTAACGAATAAGAATGTATCATGCAACGATAGATTATAAGGAAAAGTGGATTGCAAAAGGTCTGCTCATCTGAAGGCCTGAAATTCTCCAAAACGGTAGGACCTGGCCTGCTCCTTTTGAAAGTGCCGGTATTTTTAGCCTATTGGAAAGGTAATGTCAAGAAAATTTCTTCATGAAAGAACATTGTCATTTAACATAATAAAATTAAGCATTCTCCCCGTTACCCCTTCCCCCTTGCGGTGGGAATAGAACCATTCGCTTGCGCAGGATGTACAGAGATCCCCATCCTGAATATTCTCCCCGGGAACCCCCAGCTCTTGAAGCTGATGACGGTTAGCGAGGGTCAGGTTCAGTTTCCACTTTTCCGTCTCCGTTTCCATGCCTATTCCTGCCTCCAACTCCGGCGTAAAAATTATATCTCTTCCGGGATGGGATTCCATCGCCTGATACACCTTGGCATCCACTTCATAACAACAAGCCCCGATGGCGGGACCTATGGCCGCATGGACGTCCCGAGGTCTTGTCCCGTACCGTTCGGAAAGTTCGTTAAGCACTTTCCCGGAAATGTTCAGGGCCGTGCCCCGCCACCCGGCATGCACGGCGGCAACGATCCTTCTTTCGGCGTCAACCATCAAGACGGGAACGCAATCGGCTGTCTTCACACAAAGGGCCAGACCCGGCCGGTTCGTAATAATGGCGTCATAGTTCAGGGCCTTTGGGTCAAAGGTTTGGGATTCAGCATCGTCAATGGCAAGAATGCGGTCTCCGTGGACCTGATGGACCTGGAAAAATTTCCCTCTTGGAATACCGAAGGTCGCCGCAACTATTTCCCAGTTATTACTGATGTTTTCACTTTTATCGCCCTTTTGCGGGCTCATGTTGAGGCTGGCGAACGCACCCTCGCTGACCCCGCCCCGGCGGCTGCAGAAGGCATGGATTAAAAAGGGATAGGCCCGCCAGGCAGGCGCCGCGAAATACTCAATATTGCCCTGTTTAACAAGTTCAAGCATTATGTATCCTGATAATCGGTTAGAAATTTACATAGATCGTCCATATCCCGGGGCGGGGGGGCCTCGAAAACCAGCTTCTTACCCGTAGCCGGATGGGTAAAGGCTATCCGGTGGGCATGGAGGGCCTGCCGGGTCATTTCCCTGAAACGGCGGCGTAAGGACTGGTCGGAAATGTCCATGATTTTCCTCGGATTCCCGTAAATCTTATCCCCCACCACGGGATACCCCAGGGCGGCCAGATGGACCCGAATCTGATGGGTCCGGCCCGTTTCGATCGCCACGTCAAGCAGGGTAGCCATGCCATATCTTTCCCGGACCCGCCAGCGGGTTAAGGCGTTTTTCCCTTGGCGGCTCTTTGTAGACATCTTCTTACGCTCGACAGGATGCCTTCCCACCGGCAGGTCGATAACCCCTTCGTCATCCATAATATCGCCATAAACAAGAGCCAGATAATGCTTTTCCACCCGACGGGCTTCGAAATCTTCTGCCAGGGCCCGATGAATCTCATCGGATTTGGCCACAATCATGAGTCCGGACGTGTCTTTATCGAGGCGATGGACTATGCCGGGCCGGAGGACGCCGCCGATTCCCGAAAGATCATGGCAGTGGTAAAGAAGGGCATTGACGAGGGTGCCCTGACTGTTTCCCGCCCCGGGATGGACCACGAGGCCGGGGGGCTTATCGATGACCAGGAGCGACGAATCCTCATAAACCACCTTTAGGGGGATATTCTCCGGAATAACGCCGCTCTCTTCGGGTCCGGGAAGTTGCAGCAGGACCTCGTCCCCCGGTTTCAGCCGGGAAGCAACCTTAGGCGGCTTATTGTTGAGGAGGACATTCCCGGCCGCCACGAGCCTCGGCGCCTGTGAACGAGACAATGAAACATGCCGGCGGGACAGAAAGACATCTAGGCGCAACCCCTCCTCATCCTCCCCGACCACAAAACATTTTGTATCTGCAGAGTTTTTCACTCGGAAGTCACCGTCTTCAAACCTTCCAAAACAAACCTGAATTCCCCCTCTTCCACGGTGCGCATATCCATAAGGACATCCGCAGCCGCGATCCGGGCAATGATGGGGACCTCCAGGCGTCTCAGCTTCTCCTCCAGGCGCACGGCAGACATGAGCAGCGGCGTCATGACCACCAGCATCGTGGGAATCTCCTGCCCCGGCAGGGAGCCGCCCCCCGCCGCCGACATTCCTTCTTTCAGAGAAAAGCGTATCCCTTCAAGATTGGCCCCCTTCAGTTTCCGGAGCAGCTTTTTCGCCCGGGCGGCAACCCCGTCCAGGGGCTCCGTCAGGGCCTTGAGGACCCGCAACTCCTCTTTTGCCCGCTCCGGATGCAAATAATGGATCATTGTCGCCTCCAAAGCCGCCAGGGTGAGCTTGTCGATACGCAGGGCGCGGTTGAGGGGGTTTTTCCTGATCTTCTCCAGAATCTTCCCGCCGCCGATAATGATGCCGGCCTGGGGACCGCCGAGGAGCTTATCCCCGCTGAAGGTCGCCACATCCACACCAGCGGCGACAACATCTTCCACCGTCGGTTCCCGTTGCAGGCCGTGCAAGCCCAAATCGATCATGCACCCGCTTCCCAGATCGTTCATCACCGGGATGCCGTGCTCACGGCCCAGGGCCACCAGGGATTTGAGATCCACCTCTTCCGTAAAACCGATGATCCGGAAATTGCTCGTATGGACCTTCATCAGCAGCCGAGTATCGGCGTTGATCGCCTGTTGGTAGTCCTTCAGGCGCGTCCGGTTTGTCGCCCCCACCTCGCGCAGGCGGGCGCCGCTTTTTTCCATGACCTCGGGAATACGGAATTCCCCGCCGATTTCGATCAATTCTCCCCGGGAGACAATGGCCTCGCCTCCCTGGGCCAGGGTATTCAGGACCAGCATAACGGCGGCGGCATTGTTGTTTACCACCAAGGCGTCTTCCGCCCCGGTCAGACGGCAGATGAGATCCCGCACATGGTCGTAGCGAAGTCCCCGCTCGCCCTTTTCCAGGTCGAATTCAAGGTTGGAATAACCGCGGCTGACTTCGATGATCCGGTTCAGGGCGGTGGCCGCAAGGGGCGCCCGACCCAGATTGGTATGGAGGATAACTCCGGTGGCGTTGATCACCCGCCGGAGCCGGCAGGCATGTAAGCTCTCTATACTAAGGATAATTTCTTCGGCTAGTCCCGCAGTTGAAGGGGGAGAGAATCCCCGCTCTCCCTCTTTCCAGGCCATGATTTTCTGACGCCAGGCCTCGACCGTTGACCGGCAGGCCTCCTTCACCAGGGGCCGGGGGGCCCTATCCAGCAAGCCCTTCTTCTCCAGATCAAGGAGGAGTTCGTCTATCTTGGGCAATTGCTTCAACCATTCCCTTTTCCTGTCATCCATAACTGTCTCCTGTTTCAGCTCGGGAGCTTTTCCCTGCAAAAATCGCGGAAATTATTTACGGAAGTAAAAAATTCCCGCATCATGATCACCCAGCTATAGCACCCATTATCGGTCAGGGTCAACCGGCCCTTATCGTAGCGAAGACGTCCCGCAAGGATAAAGGACAAAATCTCAAACCAGAGATAAGACCAGGGGTTTACACCATATTTGTCACGGAAGGTGTTCAAGTCGAGACGGGTTCCAAAAAGCTTCATCAAAAAATCATAGCGCATCCGGTCTTTCCGGCTGAAAATCCGGTCCGCCATGAGGGGCGCCTCCCCGCGATCTATTCTCTGAATGTATTCCTGGATATTGAAGGTATTTGCATAGCAGACGCCATTCAGGAAACCGATGGAACCGCTTCCCAGGCCGGCATATTCGTCATAATCCACAATATACTCATCGATCATTGTGGCCTTCCGGGAAAAACACCAGGCCGAGGAAAACCGGTAGGTCGGCAGGAGCCGCCGGAGGATCTGGGCATAGAACCGCTCTTCCCTCCCATAATCAACCTTCCCCAGGGTTTTCGCAACCTGCCGGCGTGTCGAGTCCGATACCATCAAGGGATAGTAGGTTACCTGATCAACACCGATCTTGATAAGGGTCTCCAGATCATGATTAAGGATGTCGGGCGTCTGGGAGGGGAAATTGAACATCATGTCGGCGTTAAGGGTGTCAAAACGCCCGCCGATGGCGGCAAGGCGTCCGGCGATGTCCTCCCCGGCGCCGTATTTCTCCAGGCGGTCCATGTCCTTAAGCAGACCGTCATCGAAGCTCTGGACCCCTACGGAGAGACGATTGACGCCGGCCTCCTTCAGTATCCGGAGCCGGTCTTCCGTCAGGTGGTTGGGATTCGTTTCCACCGATATTTCCCGGATGGAAAAACAGTCTTTCGCAACCCGGAGGGTGTCGGCCAATTCCTCGGTCATAACCGTCGGGGTGCCGCCGCCGACATAAATGCCGCCAAAATCATACCCCCGTTCCCGGTAGAGTCGAATTTCCTTCTTCAGGGCCTGGAAATAATTTCTGCACACCGATTCATCGAAGAGAAACCGGTTGAAGGAGCAATAAGGGCAGAGCTTCTCACAGAAGGGAACATGAAGGTAAAGCAGGCGAGGAGTTTGCTTGGTGGCCGGGGGCAGAAGAGGCGGTTTGCCTTCCTCGAAACGCATAGCCCGGGAGAACTCCCGGCGGACGACGGCGGTGATGGTCTGATTGATTATTCTCTGAATCATGTCGTCTCCCCTATCAAATCGTCGGAATATATTCAAGATTATTCGGCGTCAGAGGATCTTGCAATAATCCCCTCCCGGTGTTATAGGGGGCAGCCATATATTCATATTAAACGAGGTAGAAATACGGCAATGAAAAAAGTTCTGGCCCTGTGGTCCAATGATCAGATCAACGAAGAAGAAACCCGCATTTTAAGGCAGCCATGCGCCGATCTCCCCATTCCCCTGGACGGGGAAGCAAAGAAGTCCGTCCGGGAACTGGTCGACGCCTTTCTCGAACGGGATGACGCCTCGGGACTCGCGGCCCCTCAAATCGGCATTTCCAAGAAAATCATCATCTTCCGCAATCGGGGATTTTCCAAGGACGGGGCTTCCGACGGCACCTGGACCAAAAAAGACGTCGAGGTCCTCATCAACCCGAGAATAACCCAGAACCGTGGCAATCAGATCGTCCTCGCCGAAGGTTGCCTTTCCTGCCCCGACATCAAGGTGGAGATTCCTCGCTATACGGAGATCAAGGTGCGGGGCTTCGATGTCCACGGCCAGAAAATCGGCAAGCGCTATCTCGATTTTGTGGCCCGCATCGTTCAACACGAAATGGACCACCTGGAAGGCAAGCTGATTGTCGATTACGATGAGGGGTCCTACTTCGTGCCCAAAAAGAAACGCAATTTCTTCGAGACATTGTTCCAGAAACAAACAGGCTGAATACACAGCCCGACTTTCCAGGACCAGCCTTTCCTGGGGAAGAAGAGCAAGGAGCATGAGCCATGACGCAACCGAACAACCCATCCCCCACAGATTTCATCCGAGACTTCATCGAAGACGATCTCAGAACGAATAAAAATGACGGCATCGTCGCCGTCCGCTTCCCGCCGGAACCGAACGGCTATATCCATATCGGACACGCCAAGTCGGTATGTCTGAATTTCGGCATTGCCGCCCAGTATGGAGGAACCTGCAATCTCAGGATGGACGACACGGACCCGGCCGGCGAGTCCCTCGAATATGTCGAGTCCATCATCCATGACATCCACTGGCTGGGGTTCGACTGGCAGGAGCGCCTGTTTTTCGCCTCTGACTATTTCGAGCAATTGTACCAGTTTGCCGTCGCCCTCATCAAGGCCGGCAAGGCTTATGTATGCAGCCTGAGCGCCGAGGAGACGAGGGAGCACCGGGGCAGCTTCACCGAGGCGGGCACCGAGAGTCCTTATCGCAACCGCTCTGTCGAGGAAAACCTCGACCTCTTTGCCCGGATGCGGGCCGGCGAATTCCCCGACGGAGAACATGTTCTCCGGGCCAAAATCGACATGGCCGCCACCAACATCGTGATGCGGGACCCGATCATGTACCGGATCAAACGGGAACCCCACTTCCGGACCGGAACGGACTGGGTCATCTATCCCATGTACGATTTCGCCCACTGCCTGTCCGACGCCCTGGAGGGGATCACCTATTCCATCTGCACCCTCGAATTCGAGAATAACCGTCCCTTGTACGACTGGTTTGTAGAGCAACTGATCGAAGGACGCCGACCCCGACAGATCGAATTTGCCCGCCTCAATGTCAGCTACACCGTTTTAAGCAAGCGCCGCCTCATCGAATTGGTGGAAAAGAAATATGTCTCCGGCTGGGACGATCCCCGCATGCCCACGGTGGCCGGCATGAGACGCCGTGGCTACACGCCGGAGGCAATCAGAAAGTTTGCCGCCGCCATCGGAGTGGCCAAGAATGACAACCTCGTGGACATCGCCCTCCTTGAACATTGCGTCCGCGAAGACCTGAACGAACGGGCGCCCCGAGCTATGGCCGTTTTGCGCCCCCTGCGGGTGGTCATCGACAACTACCCGGAAAATCAAATCGAAGAGTTTGAATGCCCCAACCATCCGCAAAATCCGGAAATGGGCACCAGGAAGGTTCCCTTCTCCCGGGTCCTCTATATCGAACAAGATGATTTTCTTGAGGATCCGCCCAAGAAATATCACCGCCTCGGCCCCGGGCGAGAGGTCCGCCTCCGGAATGCCTATGTCATCCGCTATGAGAACATGGTGAAAAACAAACAGACAGGCCAAATCGAAGAACTCCACTGCACCTACGACCCGGAGACCCGCAACGCCCCCCCGGCGGACGGACGGAAGATTCCCGGGGTCATCCACTGGTTGGCGGCGGATCATGCCGTTCCCGCCGAAGTGCGGCTATACGACCGCCTCTTCCGCGTTCCCGAACCGAAGGATGAAAACTATACCGCCGATTTGAACCCCGACTCCCTGTCAATCCTTGCCGGCTGTTATGTGGAGGCCGGCCTGAAAGACACAGCCCCGGGAACGGGCTATCAGTTTGAGCGACTCGGTTATTTCTGTTCCGATTTGAAGGATTCCCGGCCCGGCAAGCCCGTATTTAACCGGATCGTCCCTCTCCGGGATTCATGGGCCAAGATCGCCGGCGGGGGAAAATAAGGACAGGGGTGACAGATTTTAATCTGTCACCCGGAGAATCAAATCCGGCTCATCCAGATGATGCGTACTTTAATCTACTAACAAACATTTTGGAAAAGTCCTTACATTGAATATTACGAAAAGAAAGAGCGCAAATCTGTTTGTTGGTGGATACCATGAATATCCACTCTCCGGTAAGTTTTTGGGGACCTCTGTTTGGTTGCTGGCAACCCGGTTAGCCATGGTTGTCGGAGTTTGATGCATCCTATATATATTTTTTAAATAACTGTAAATCAATATAAGAGAACACAGGCCTGCATGTGCAAAAGACCTGTTCCCGGTGGGGGACCTGACCCTTCAATGCCTTCTTCGAAGGGTCGATCCGCCTGTCTTCAATTACCAACTGTAGCCTAAGCCTGCACTGTACGTTTGGTTGTCTCCGGTAATCCCTTCGCGAGCGCATTCCCCGTGGCTTGCGAGGGTAAGCGAGCATAGAGAGAGGTGAGGGTTTGCTCATCTAAAGGATCGAAGATTCTCCGCAGCTTGCTGCGGAGAGCTTCAATATCAGGGGTTAGAAGAAGGAATACTGGACGCCGGCGTGCCACACGGGTTGTGTGCTGCCGCTGTAGCCGGGGACAAAGGCCCCGCCCGCTTTGATCACGATATTGTCCCGGATGCGGGCGCTCACGCCACCAGCCAGGGAAACCTGTGACATATAACCACCGGTGCCCAAGCCGATGGCAAATTTCTTGCCCGGATCCACCTGGGGCAGTGCGGCCAAACCCGCTACCATGGCCAAACCGGACCCCAGTTGGCGCACGTTGACGGCATCATTGGGCGCCGTACCATCATCAATTCCGTGCACCCGCACCGGATCGCCGTTGGTTGCGTTCGCGAATGTGGCGCCATCGTCGTGCAAGGTCAGTGAGGTGGAGTTTCGTCCGCCGGACATGGTCGTTTGGGTTTCCGTCACCACGATACCGTGGGTGTTGCCGTCGCCGTTGGTGAGAGTCAGTGCCGCAGTGGACTCGGAGGCGCCTGTGGTAACGGTGTTGGTCAGCTTGCCGTTGCCATCGACTACCGTCTGGGTTCCGGCCGAGCCCTTCATAACAATGGCCGTGCCGGCGGTGGTCCCGTTCGTACTGCTCAGCTTGCTGGTGCCCGTGGACCCGACTACGGTGGTGTTGGCCGAGTTGCTGGAGACGTAGTCCAACGTACCGTTAATGTACACATTGCCGTCTACGAACAGGTTGCCGTTCACCTTGTTCTGATAGGTTTTACCGTTCAAAATGCCATTCGGCGACAAGGTCGTCTGGATGGTGGTATTGGCGCCGATGGTTTGCGCGGCGTTGTATACCGTCAATCCACCGGAATTGCTACCCGATGTCGTGCCGGAAGTGCCATTGGTGGCAAGCGTCGCGCCGGCGGTCAGGCTGGCTTGGGTATTGGCGATGGACAGGACACTGTTGCCGCCCGTCGCGGTAACGGTGGTGCCGACGTTGGTGTTACCCAGTGCATTGGTGCTGGCAAACGCTGCGTTGGTGCCGATGTTGTTGGTCGTGGCAGCGGCGCTGCTCACGCCGATGTTGTTGGTCGTGGCAAAGGCATTATTCGCGCCGATACTGTTGGTGGCGCTGTTCAGATAAGTGGTGTTAGCCGCATTGCCGATGGTGACGGCGCTTGTGCTGCTGCCGCTGTTGATGTTGGTGGCAAAGTTGTTGGCGCCGTTATTGATGCTCGTTGTGCCGACGACCGTTGCGCCACCGTTGAGGGTTGTCAAACCGGTAACGGTGGCCGCGCCGGTTATGCTCGTCGCGCCGTTAATCGTTGTCCCACCAGTCGCATTGCCGACGGTGGTCAGCGAAACCGCGCCGCCAGTGGCGTTCAGGCTGTCGGCAACCCCAGCACCGCCAGGCCCGCTTGCATCCCCCGCCATTGCCAGCCGCGGAAAGGTGCAAACCAGCATAACCATAACAACAACCATTGCCGCTGCGATATGCAGCATTTTCTGTTTTTTCATTCTATTTTTTTCCCTTCCCGTTCATATTCTATGATTTAAGTGTGAAAATTCTGTTCTGTGCACGGCATACCACTTTTTTATTACTGTCATTGCAGTCTCCATGGTTATCGATATGCAGCTTACTGCATCACCTCCTTCTTAATGGATATGCAGCCGCTCCCGGCCGGCATCAAAAACACTTTCAGTTCCGATCCGCCATCCAGAATCTTGATATCCTTACTCATCTTTCCGGTCTCGGGCAGGGCTTTGAACTGTTTTTCTTTAACTTTATCGCACCCTAGCGGCCAGTACACGACCGAGTCGTAGGTAGCGCCACAGCCATTGGCCTGGTTGGGGGCGAAGCTGGCCGAGGCGTAGGCAACCCCGCCCTCGAAGGGGATTTCCATGGCCACCGGAATCAGCCGCGCGTCGGGCTGAGCCGGCGGAATCATCAGCACCGCTCCGGCCTTTGCGGTGAAGCCGAGGAAATTGACGACCTGGTTGATGCGTCCGGCGCAGTTCAGCACCCCTTTCTGTACCGCCGCCTGGGTGACAATGCTGGGTGTGGTTGACTGGACCGGCGCACTGCCGGCCTGTACGGGGATCGGGGACGGTGGTATGGGGGGAGGATCTGCTGCCGATGCCGTTGAAAGCCATCCAATGGCGACAGCGCAAAGACAGAATCGACAAAGGTTCACAATGGAAATCATTTATGGATTACCCTTCTTGCCTGTAATGATAACTACACGGCCGGCCCGGCGCAGGCCGGGATCAAGTTGGACGGCGATCCTTTCAAAGGCATGCACGTCGATCCGCGCTACCAGGCTCAATTCACCCTCCGTCAGGTCGTAACCCTCCAGGCGGCAAAGCTCTGCCAATGAGGCGGCAGCCTCGGTCCGAAAACGGTCGTCCGTAATAAAGCGACCCATTAATTTCTCGACGGAATCTTGGGACACGAATTTTCCTCATCATCATGACAGCCGTTGTCCTTCTCGGGACACTTCTGCCGGATTTAACCCTGCTGTTCAGGATAGGAGAGCATAGGGCGTGCCAAAGGAGAAAGGACAATAGTAACAGGTATTTATGAGCAAGGATGCCGGGGAGGGAGTGTCCCATATTGGACATGTTGTCCGAAATGGGACATGCGGAAGGAACTCGGATTGCTTACGCCCATTACGGGCGTGGGGGTCAGTAGAATATCTTGCGGGTGGTCTTCAGCAAGCGGGCGGCGGCGGACTTGTTTTGGTTGCTCCGGTCCATCGCCCAGGCAGTCAGACGCCCGTGGACGGCATCGAGGGAGAATTCATCGGCGGCAAAATCAAAGTGGACGACGATGCGGTCGCCGGCAGCCTTTTTGTCATGGGAGACCAGCCCCAGATTCAGATGCTCCGGCTGAATCAGTTCGCCGTTGGTGACGATGGCTGCGTATTCGAGGCGATTGCGCAGTTCGCGGATATTGCCGGGCCAGTCATAGGCACAGAGGTCATTCAACGCCGCACTGGAAAGTCCCGGCAGACGCTTCCCCTGTTGGCTGCGCAAGATCCCCAGGAAGTGCTCGGACAGTTGGGGGATATCCTCCCTCCGTTCCCGAAGGGGGGGGAGGGCCAGGGGGAAGGTGTTGAGGCGGTGAAAAAGATCCAGGCGAAAGGCGCCGGCACGGCAGCGCTCCTCGAGATTGCGATGAGTGGCAATGATGACGCGGAAATCTGCCGCCTGCGGCTTATCGGCGCCGACTTTTTCATAGACCCGCTCTTCCAGCAGACGCAAGAGTTTGGTCTGGAGCGCCAGGGGCATATCGCCGATCTCATCGAGAAACAGGGTGCCGGTGCGGGCGCGGGCGCATTTTCCTTCCCGCTCCCGGTCGGCGCCGGTGAAGGCCCCCTTGACATGGCCGAACAACTCGCTTTCCAACAAGGTTTCCGGAATCGCCGCGCAGTTGACCGGAACGAAGGTGGTCAGGTCATGGCCGGAGGCCAGGTGAATCGCCCGGGCGAGCACTTCCTTTCCAACCCCGCTTTCACCGTAAACGGCGACGGTGGTGCGGGGCGAGGCCGCCACCTGCTGCGCCGACTTCAGGACGATCCCCATCGCCGGCGAACCGCTGCGGATGTTCTGAAAGCTGAACCGTTCCTTCTGGGCCTCCAGCATCCGCGCGTGACCGGCCCGTATCCTGGTGTTTTCCAGCAATCGGGCCACCACTACCAGCAACTCGTCGCGATTGAGCGGTTTGAGCAGGTAGTCGTCGGCCCCTTCTTTCATAGCCGCCACGGCGCTCTCCACACTGCCGTGAGCAGTGATCAATATGAAGGGCAGCTCCGGCCACTGGCGATGAACCCGCCGCAACAGCTCGATGCCGTCTGCGTCCGGCATGACCAGATCGGAAACAACCAGGTCATAGGGCATCCGGGCCAATTCCCGCAGGGCCTCATCGGCGCTTCCTGCGCCGGCGGCCTGGTAACCGGCGTCGGCAAGGAATCCCGTTACCAGGAACCGAAAGCTTGGTTTATCATCGACGACCAGTATCCGTAGCTCGCTGTTCATATCATCCCCTGTACCCGCAAACGATCCTTATGTCTTATTCAGCTGCATCTCCAGGCCCCTGTCTGTAGATGCAGCGGCTGCCCGAAGGGCTCAAGCTTGCTTGTCGCTAAAGAAGCCCCCGGCTCCCGCCGGGGGCTTCTTATCCTGTAAGGTCAGATCTGTCAATAGCAGGAAGACGCTAAAATCGTTATGAGCGGGCGCCTTCACCGGGAGGGGGGACTGCATTCATGAGGGTCCGTAGCTGTTCTATCACCGACTGCAGCTGTTCCGGACGGGCCGCTTGGCCATTTAGCTGTAGCCAAGCCGCCAGATCGGCCGGCTCCCGGTTTGCCAGATGTCCGCACAGCCCTTTCAGGGTGTGGGCGGCCCGGACAAGTTCAATGCGATTGTCGCACCCCAGGGCGGTTTTCAGACAGAGCAGTTCCTCGTCAATGTCCTGCCGTAGCATCGCGCGATATTGGCGGACCCTTTCAGGGTTGTCGCCCAGGTCGCTGCAGGTCTGCCCGTTCAGCAGCGGTCCCTTTCCCAATAACGCCGTCAGGGCCGGTCCGCCGTGTGTGGCAATGGCCCGGGTCAACTGCTCGGGGATAACCGGCTTGGTCAGTACCGCGTTGATGCCGGCATTCAGGCAGGTCTCCCGGGTAGCAGCGTCGGCATCGGCAGTGATGGCAATAATCGGTACGGGCGTTTCAGATAATTTCTGCTCCCGTCGCCGGATCTGCCGGGCCACTTCGATGCCGTCGATTCCGGGCATACGGATGTCCAGCAGGATCATGGCGAATCGCTGCTCTTGTGCCATCTGAAGGGCCTGGCGGCCATCCTCGGCCAGGGTCACCTGATGGCCGCAGGCCGTCAGGGTCTCTTCCAGCAGCCGGCGATTAAAGGCGTTGTCTTCAACCACCAAGATCGAACCGGCCGCCGTTGCCATGACCTGGGCCGGAGCGCCGTCATCGGGCACCGCCTCGGTTTCCTGAAGGGGCAGCTCAACGGTAAAGCAACTGCCGACCCCTTCCCGGCTGTCAACGGCGATGTTGCCCTTCATCAATTCCGTCAGACTCCGGACGATGGCCAGCCCGAGGCCGGTACCGCCGAAGGTGCGGCTGATCGTCGGATCAAGCTGGCGGAAGGGTTGGAACAACCGGGCGCGGTTGCTTTCCGGGATGCCGATGCCGGTATCCTTGACCTCAAAGCGGACCCGCGGATCTCCTGCGACGGCATGGCCGGACAAGCGGACGGTGCAGGAGACCGAACCGTTTTGGGTAAACTTGACGGCATTGGACAGCAGATTGACTAGGATCTGGCGCAGGCGGACCGGATCCCCGAGCACCCAGACAGGGACATCTGCTGCGATCACGATTTGGAATGCCAGCTTTTTCTGGTCCGCCAGCGACCGGTACGGCTCTTCCAGAGCCATGACAAGCTGCCGCAGGTTGAAAGGCACGGCCTCCACCTCCATCCGTCCTGCCTCGATCTTACTCATGTCCAGGATATTGTTGACCAGCTCCAAGAGCGAGCGCGACGATTGTTCAAGGATGGCGTGATACTGACCCAGCTTCCGGGGGTCTGTGGCCTGGCGAGCCAGGGTGCTGAATCCGACCAGGGCGTTAAGGGGGGTCCGGATCTCATGGCTGACCAGGGCGAGAAATTCGGATCTGGCCTGCAACTCGATGGCGGACTGCTGCGCCTCCAGCACCAGCCTGCGTGAACGGGCGTTCAGGATCATGGCAAAAAAGCCGCCGATGATCAGTCCATTGACGATCAAAATCTGCCGGCCGATGGTGCTGGTGGCGCTTACCTGACTACTGCTGAAAATCCAGAACAGGTTTAAAACGAGCGTCGTCGCGGCAAAGAAGATTTGCAGCACACGCCGGCTCGGCAACTGTTCCCTGCGGAGCGTAAAGGCCATGATGACAAAATAGGGCCAGATGATCCTGAACAACAGGGCGTTGGTGATCAGGGCAATGAAGGTGTACCCCAGGGCCATTGCCGCCAGTTGCAGGGGAAAGGCCAGCAGAAACAGGTTGAGCCCGCGCATCAGAAGCGGTGACGGCTCATAGGGTTTGAACAGCGCCCGGCAGAAAAGCACGGTGGTGAAGCTGACGCCGCAGTAGCTGACGGCAGTGATCCAAACCGCCAGTAGAGGGGCGCCTGCCGGGACAAAGGGGGCCAAGTAGCCGGAAATGGATATGCCGTACAGGGTGTACGCGGCTTGATAAATGGCAAAGAGGCCCAGGATCGGCAGCCGGTCCAGATAATAGCAGTGGAGCGCCCAGAGCAGCAACAACAGCATGGGGGTCACTAAAAGCACCCCCAGCAAGTCAACCCGGTGGTCCAGCCGTTCCGCCTCTTCCGGTTCCAGGGCCGCCACACTCAACTGTGACGGGGGGTAGGTATGGAGGCGAAGATAGTAGGTTGCCTCAGGGCCCGCGATATGGACCACAAATCCCAGGGAAATGCTGGCGCGATCCCGCTCCTTATACGGATAGTTGGTTCCCGTGACGCGCGTCTTCCACCCCTGCGGAGTGCCGGCATCAGCCTCATACAAACGAATTTCCGTGAGCCAGGGCTGCCGAATGAACAGCACGACCTCGCTCCCTTTGGCGGGCGCCTTCACCCGCAAGCGCAACCAATGCACGGACTCCTTGATGCCCTTGGACAGTGTGGGCCCGATTGGCGTAAACTCGCGCCCTGTCACATCGGCGATCGTCAGGTTGCCGGTCACATCTTCCAGCGCGGCACGGGAAATGGTCAGATCATCCGCAGCAGCCAACGGCGCAAAGACGAGCCCAATGAACAAAGGCAGGATTACAATAAAGCATCTTCTGAAAGCATTTTTTAAAATGATCATCCTCTCTGAAATCACCTTACAAAGGTGAGACGCGAACAATAGCGGCGGGCACGTTACTACTCGCCGTTCTCCCTAAGCTGGTCCGGCAAAATTCTTTCTTTCCAGTAATCGGAACGTCTGTGTAGATTGGCAATAGCGATAAGGACTCAGCCGCACGTTTTGACGCGTCGAGTGGAGTTAAACTTTGGCCCGATCCTTCTCGGTGCAAGACGAACAACTTCATGCCCTGAAGTTTCCTGAATGCGGCGGAGATCTAAACAGATCTCCGATAGCTCACACCCGTAACGGACGACCTTTATATATATTTACCAAGAAGATGTCCATTATCTTAATCACAATATCAGAATTATTGACGAGGCCCTCGCTGATAACCGGTTTATTTGCCTATAACCAGAGGGAAATCCATCCCCCGCGAATCCACCACGGGATATTGAGCCTCCTGTTTAAACTTTTTCGTGATCTCCGGCAACTTCTCTTCCACATAGCCCATCAGCTTTCTTACGGTCACTGCTTCGCCACGCCCTGATGCCTTGCCACCGAGACCTTCCAACAGCGTATAAGTAAAAACGCCGTGCCCCAACTCTTTTACCTCTGCGGCAAACTGGTCTTTGGTGGATGCGGCCACAATATGCACGCCCGTTGACCGGGAAAGTTGCGAAAGCGCCTTGCGGTCTTCAAAACCCCGGAAGGCGATAAGCACAGCGCCTGATTTGCAGGCGTCAATGAGCATCAAAATCTTTTGCGCCTTGATGTTCTTCATATATCCGGATAGTTCATCAGAGGAAATCCCCCTGATCTTTACATCCTCCTCTCTTTCCGGATAGGTCAGTTCATGAGGAATAAAATACCATTTATCATTTATATTCTCGCCATGGCCCGCCAGATAGATCAATACCGCGTCCTGAGGTTTGATGTTCTGCAACTGACTTAATTTGAAGAGAATATTCTTCTTGGTTGCCTGTTCGCTGTAAATTTCCATGATGTTCACATTTTTAAACAATCCCTTGCCTTGCCCTTTGAAAAAAGCGGCAATGCCCCGCGCGTCCGGTTCGGCATAGTTCAGATTCAACGCGGGATTCTTGTACTTGTTTATCCCGACGGCAAAGACATACAGGGAGACATCCTTGGAAGGGGCTGCAAGTTTTACGACCAGCTCATCGGGATTTGATTCCGTTCTGTCCTTGCTGAAGCCGACCGCCCGGAAGGTGTTGACGCCATCAACAAGGGTGACGTTATAGTCTTTGACTATCTCACCGCCGGTGCTGACCAGTTTTAACCCCCGCTGGTCTTCACCGATTGCCTTGCCATTGTGATACAGCCGGATTCCGTCAATGCCTCCGCCCGTGTCTTTGGCCACAACCGTGATCGCGAGAGCGTCCGTGCTGAATTCCTTGCCGGAAGAGGGAGAGGTGATCCGTATATCCGGTGGCGAAAGAATGCCCTTTCTGATATCAGCGACGGTCTCCACCTTTTTACCCTGAAGCACAGAGGCGACATGCACGGGATTGTAGAACTTCTCATAAAAATTATCGATGGAATAGACGTTGTTGCCCACACGAACGCTCAAATGCCTTGCCCCATTGGCCGAAGCGTTGAAGTAACCTTCCGGAGTGATAACTATCCACTCGCCGTCGGTGAAACTGATCATGCGTGCGATTTCCCGACCGCTTGCCGTTTCCCACAAACGGGCAGTGCCGTCATCGCTCGCCGACAGGGTGAACTTTTCATCCGATGAAAAGGCCACTGTATTGACATCCGACGAATGCGCCGCTGACGAGAAATGCGTCTTACGGGTAATCGTGTCATAAAATACTAGCCGATTCCCGGAATCCTTCGATAAAACATAGTGCCGATGCGGCGAGACGGCCAGCGGATAGCCTGTAACCGTAAATGTTTTTTCTTCTTTCGGAGTGAACACATCCAAGATGCTGAATGGTCGCGGCGGATCCGTTCCGAAGGGTTCTTTTGACTGCTTTACAAGGGCATGCCTTCCATCCCCGGAGATAAGGCCCCACCCGATTTCCCGCACCAGGGTCAAGTCGCCGGCGTTCCACAGTCTGATCCAGTGGGAACCGCCGCCGAGATCATCGTCTGTAAATCCCCGGGAGAGGACATATTTGCCGTCCGGTGAGAAGGCCACATCCCGAAGCCTGCGGTTGTGGTCCCGGACGGCCCGAATCTCCCGATCCGATTGAAGATCAAAAAGCCTGAGGTAGCCTTCCCCATCTCCCGAAACGGCGTATTTCCCGTCCGGTGAAAAGGCCGCCGCTTCCACCCAATGAGGGAAACCGCTGAATGTTTTTAATGGGTTCAGGGTTGGAAATTCCCACAGTTTAAGGGTCTGATCGCTGCTTCCGGAGAGCAGCCGGGCGCCGTCGGAGGAAACCGACACGACATAGACGCCGGAAGAATGGGCCTGCATCGCCTTGATTATATTGCCCGTCGGAAGATCGCAAATATCGATAGATCCGTCATTTTTCCCGAGGACGGCCTTGCTGCCGTCCGGAGACAGGACGACCGACAAGACGCCCTGCGCCTGCCCGGTGTAAATCCTTTCCATTTTCCCCGTCTCGACATCCCAGAGTTTTGCCTCATTGCCGCTTCCCGACAGTATGTGCTTGCCGTCTGCGGAAAAAGCGGCGGAACTGAACCATTCCCGGCTACTGGCAGCATCCTTTTTGGCTGATTCACCAAATGTTCTCATCTCCCTGCCGGTGGCAGTTTCCCACTGCCGGATCGTGCCATCCATGCTCGCAGATACCAGGGATCTGGAATCCGATGAAAATGCTACCGCCTCGATCCTGTCGGAATGTCCCTTTAAGGTTTTCTTGTTACCGGCAGCCATATCCCAAAGCTCCAGATCGTGATTGACCGGCGGCTCACCGGGAAAGGGAGAGTATCCGCTCCAAGTCACGACGTGCTTGTAATCCGGGGAGAATACGGCTCTGAACACACCAATTACTTTTTGGGTTAATTTGGCTGCTTCCGATAGCCCCTGAAAAGTTTTTAACTTTTGCTGCGTCCGCATATCCCAGAGGGCCAGGTGGCCGTCCTTCGTCAAGACCAGGACATATCTGCCGTCGTCCGAAAAGGCATATTCATGTTTATCCTCAGGAGGATTAAACTGGGACGTGACGGTCTGCTTTCCCAGGGACAGATCCCACACGGAAAAAGTTCCTTCGGACCAGTCGGTCTTTACCTCCGGCATGAGCAGGAGCTGACCGCCGTCGGAAGAAAAAGCGCCCTTCGCATTCTCGAACTGCCGGATCTGCCTGCCCGTGGCAACCTCCCAGAGGATAGAACGGAGATTGCCTCCATGCCCGTTGGAGAGGAAAAGCTTGCCGTCCGGTGAGAAATGCAAACCGAAAATCCGCTGATTCTGACCGGTATAGGTTCTGATTTCAAACCCGCCGGCTGCATCCCAGAGTTTGATATTTCCGTCCACATCTGCCGTCAGGACATACTTCCCGTCCGGAGACAGGGCCACGGCCGTCACTGATCCGGAATGCCCCATCTGTACGAATATTTCCGGCCTGTCCACAGCAAAAGCAAAAGCTGAACTTATGGAGAGGATGAAGACAATTCCCAGGCAGACCGACAAATGATAGCATAAATCATAAAATCTAAACATATTTCCTAGCTCATTCCCCCTTTAAAATAAGGGTCATACCGACTGCCGCCGGCTCAGCCTGGAGGCAGCGGCATGTTTGTTGCGGATTGGAAGCGCTTGGAGACCTGGGGAGGAGTCGGCGTAAGCGCCCCCATCCCTTTGGCGGAGGCCGACACACTCTGCCCCGCCCCCACGTTCCGCGTCCTGCCGTCCACGGTGGAAGTGACGGTCACCATTCCGTCGAAGCCGTGGACCGTCGTCATGATGCTTAGCGGCGGGTTCGCCTTTGCCAAAAGGAGGTGCCCCCCCCAATCGCTGGAGGAGTCGGCAAGATTGAGGGGAAGGATCTCGATGGTCCTTTCGCCTTCTTTGGCGATTTCCATGCCGAATTTCGCCCCCAGGACGCTGGCGACGGAAGTCGGGCTTTCGACGGTCATGGTCGTGCCCTTGTCGCTGAGGAGATGAAGGGCGTAGAACATGGCCTTGCCCCGGGTTATCGACAGGTTGGTTTTTTTCTCCGGCGCGTTTCGACTTCCCGACACCTCCTTGACGGTTATGCAGGTAGATTCCCCGAGGGTGATGACATCGTTGTTAAGGAGCTTGATGCGGCATTTGGAGGACTTCAACGAAAAGAGGATATCCTGTTCGTAGAGTTTGTCGCCGTTTGCCGCAAAATAGGCCTGGTTGAGATCACCGCGGGCCACGACCACATGGCCCAAGACTATTTGGATCACCCCAACCTCTTTGTTTTTTCCCGGCAGGGCGTAGTCCTTGACGCTGACGTTCTTCAATTCCTTGGGTAGGGCATCCGCCGGCACGCCGTGGCCCCGGTTATCGGCGGCGATGCTGACGCCAGCCATCCCTCCGCAGGCGACGACCGTGATGAGGATGATCAGGGTAAAAATTCGCATACCGCAGTTCATCGTAACCTCCCCGGACTTACCCCCAGAGGATCAGACCCGTCTCCAGTTTTGCCGCCAGGTCCTGGTGGCGGGGAATAACCCGGACGCCGTAACTGTAAAGTCCATTCTGCTTCACGATATAGTCCGCGGAAAAGGTCAGAATTCCATCCTCGGACCTGCCAGTCAAAACCAGGGGAACGCTCTCCGGCTGTGCGATAAAATCATGGCCGTTACGGTGGCCGATCATCATCTCTACCAGGATCTCTTCGGGAAACAATTTTCCCGGGTCGATCCGGGCGCTGACCGTCAGGGGCCGGTCGACAATAACCGTATCCCCATGGACCCCCTCGACGCTGACGTCGATGAGTTTAAGGGAAGAAAAACGCATGGGGAGCTTGGCTTTCCAGTCGGCCATCTGTCTGGCCAGGGCGAAATCATCAGCGGCAAGCTCGCATTCCCGCTGCGCCGACGGAGCATACATCTCCCGGAGATATTCCTGAAGCATCCGGTCAGTGTTGAATACGGGCGTTAAGGACTGCATGGATTGCTTGATCATGGCCAGCCATTTTTCCGGAATCCCGGCGGCATCACGCTCGTAAAAATGCGGGATCACGGCGTTTTCCAGAAGACTAAAGAGTGACTGGCCGTCTTCGGCATCGACATTGCCCTGCTGTTCCTGGTAACCTTTCAGGACCGGCCCGATAGTCCAGCCATTCATGCCGTTATATCCTTCGACCCACCAGCCGTCGGAGACGCTCATATTGAGAACACCGTTGATAACAACCTTTATGCCGCTGGTTCCGCTGGCTTCAAGAGGCCGGCGGGGATTGTTCAGCCAGAGATCCACCCCCTGCACAAGATGGCGGGCGATGCGAATATCGTAATTCTCCAGGAAAAAGATCTTCCCCCGGAAGCGCTCCTCCCGGCAAACGCTCAGAACCTTTTCAATCAGGTTTTTACCCATGCCGTCGTTGGGGTGCGCCTTCCCCGCAAATACGAGGTGCACCGGCCGGCTCGGATGATTCACCATCCGGTCGAGGCGATCCAGGTCCGACAGGATCAGATCCGCCCGTTTGTAGGGGGCAAAGCGCCGGGCGATCCCGATCATGAGCGCCCCGGGGTTCATTTTCGCGAACAGTTCCTCCCGCCACATCCGCACCGAGCCGTATTTCACGCCCCGCTTGGACACATCCTCCCGGATCAGGTCGATGGTCTTCTGTTTTAGTTCATAACGCACCCGCCACAGCAGGGCGTCGGGTATATCCTGGACCCGGGTCCACCGCTCGGCATCGGTGAGGTTCTTTTCCCAGTCCATTCCCAGGTAGGCATCGAGGAGGGACCTCATCCGCGGGGCGAGATAGGAAAGGACATGTACACCGTTGGTAACATGACCGATGGGGATATCGGAATCGTCAAACCCCTTCCAGACGTCCCGCCACATGTGCCGGGAGAGCTGGCCATGGACCAGACTGACGGCGTTGCTGCGGATGGTCATTTTATAGGCGAGGATATTCATGAAGAAGGTCCTGTCCTCTCCCCCTTCCCGGCGTCCCAGTTCCCAGAATTGGGCCCAGGAGAGTCCCGATCGTTTCACAAAGCCGGCGAAGTAGTGCTCCATGAGATCCCTGGTAAATCTTTCATTCCCTGCCTCGACCGGGGTGTGGGTCGTAAAGACGCTGCTGGCGCGGACAACTTCCGCCGCTTCCTCGAACGTCAACCCCTCCTCCTGCATGAGGGTTTCGATACGCTCAAACAGCAGAAAGACCGAGTGACCCTCGTTGATATGATAAACCCGGGGCTTGATCCCCAACTTTTTCAGGAGCCTGACTCCGCCCACCCCCAGGAGGATCTCCTGTTCGATGCGGGTTTTCTGGTCGGCGCTGTAAAGCCGGGCGGTAATCGTCCGGTCCTGAAAGGTATTCCGGGGCACATCCGCATCGAGGAGATACAGAGATACCTTGCCCACTTTAACCTCCCAGATATTGGCGAAAAGGGTGCGACCGGGCAGGTCGATGGCAATCTGCACTTCCGCGCCCAGATCATCCTGGACAATCTGGACGGGCATGCTGGAGAAGTCGTTTTCGGGATAGTTTTCCGACTGCCTGCCGTTTTCGTCGATTACCTGCTGGAAATAGCCGTTCTTGTAAAGGAGGCCCACGGCCACCAGGGGCAGATTCAAGTCGCTCGCCGTTTTCAGGTGGTCCCCGGAGAGAGTGCCCAGGCCCCCGGAATAGATGGGAAGACATTCGTGGAGGCCGTATTCCGCCGAAAAGTAAGCTACCGGAGACGACCAGCGCAGTCCTGGCGGCGCCGGGATCCGTTTGCGGGGTCCCTTTTCGCCCATATAATCATCAAACTGCTGCATGGTCTGGGCGTAGAGACTCAAATAGCTGAAGTTTTCCGAAGCTTCCTGGAGAATATCGGGGGCAACCGTCTCCAACATGCGGACGGGATTGTTGCCCATTTCTGCCCACAGCTTCAGATCGAGGGTGGCAAAAAGGTCGAGGGCCCGGGGATTCCAGGTCCACCAGAGGTTGTAGGCCAGTTCCCGCAGGCGGACGATCTGATCGGGCAGATTTGCCACGGCGGTAAAGGAGCGGAAGTGGGGCTGCACGGAAACGGCGCCGGCAAAGACATGGCGCGCCTCCGCCCGCTCATCCGCGTCCGCCAGCTTGTCTGCCCGTTCCCCGGCCATGCGGCCGGCCTGGTCGTAGGCCTGAAGATAGAGCTTGTAGAATTCCTGCCAATTCGCTTTCAGGGCGATCCGGCGGGCTTGCTTCCGGCGGCTCGCCAACTCCCCGGGCGTCCAGTCGAGAAAGCTTCTCAGGATCTCAAAGAGATGATCCTCGATGGAGCGGATCGGCTGCCCCCGTCTGCTCAGAATGGAGACCCCCTGGTTTTCGCCGCAAGTCCCCCCGACCCAGACACCGAAACCCGCCTGGTCCGTGGTAACCGTAGGCACACCATAGGCGACGCTTTCCAGCGGCGTATATCCCCACGGCTCATAATAGGACGGGAAGACCCCCAGGTCGCAACCGGCCAGGGCTTCATAGTAAGGCATATTGATGAACCCGTCATGACCGTTAAGATAGGCGGGATTAAAAATAACCTGGACCCGGCCGCCGGGTTGATTCATCAAACCCAGGCTTTTACAGGCCTGGAGGATCGGATCGGAACCCTCATTATGGAGGCGATGGGTCGCAATGGGCACCGGCCCCGATTCAATCCGGGCCTGATCGTCCCGAAGCGAGGGAATCAGGTCCGTATAGCCCCCGAGGACAAACAAGAGTGCCAGAACGGGTACGTCGCCGGGAACTTCCTTATTCAGGCGCCCCAGGGCATTTAAGAAGACATCCACCCCCTTGTTATGAAACTCGTAACGTCCTGAAATAATGAGTATCTTTGTTTCTTTCGGCAGGTCGCGGCGGAGAAACCGCGACGCTGCCGCCAGGAGTCGTTCCCGGGACCGCTCCGCCGGTTGCCGATCCTCGGTATAGTCGGGGATGTTCTCCATATCCAGGCCGTTGGGGGTGATCACATCGGGGCTGCGACCCAGGAAATTCTTTGCCTCCGCAGCGGTGATCTCGCTCACCGTCGTGAAACAGTCCGCCTCCCGGGCGGAGATCAACTCCATGGAATACTTCGCTGAAATATTGTGGGCGCTCGCCTCCCGCTGGGGGGCGATATGCTCCATCATGGCATAAATGTCCATCCCCGAACCGGCCAGGGAACGGCCAAGGATAGTAGCGTGAGTGGTAAAAACGGTGCCGATCTCGGGGACCCGCTTTTTCAGATAAAGCAGGCCCGCCCCGCACATCCATTCATGAAACTGGGCGACGGCGGAAAGATTATGGGGACGGGCGGAAAGATTATAGACGGTTTCAATCACTTCCCCACTGGCAAAGCTGAACATCACCGGTTCGATATAATCCCACCCGCCGGCGATGGAGTCGACACCGTATGCCTCCCAAAGGCGAAAGAGGAGCTGTTCCTTGTCATATTTCTTGCCCGCACTGACCAGGATCACCTTCGGCTCTCCCGGTATTTTCCAGCGACCGAAACGACAGGGGATATCCTTGATTGCCGCCCCTTCCCGGATCTTCGTCCAGCAGGCCTCGTCCGTTTCTTCGAAATCCACGTTGGTCTTCAGATCCGGCCCGAGGAGGATATAGTTGTCTCCATAGACCCGCAGGGCCTCCTGCAGTTTGCTCGTAATGACCGTATAAATGCCGCCGACCTTATTGCAGACCTCCCAACTGACCTCAAAAAGATAACCTTGCCGGTTCTCTGTCATAACCTTTTCTCCTTTTTCACCTGTCTAGAAAAATCGTCCAGGATATTCATATAGTTGATGTAAGCGTCATAGGGCGACGGGTAGGGATTGAAATACTTGTGCACATCCCCGTCGGCAAACCATTTGGTGCACATGTAATAGAAGTGGTCCGAGGTCTGCAATTTCCGCCAGCTATCAGATAATTCCTTGCTTTTAGATGCTTTTACGACCCCCTCCAGGCCGTAAAGGGCGCCGGCGGCATCCTGCTGCAGGGAGTTTCCCAACCAGGCCGTCAGATCACGTTCCGTATCGGCCCAGGAGGAAAGCTCCGGCACGTCGATAATATCCACAGGGTCAACTGTCGCCGCAATCTCTGCGGGGGTCGCAAATACGAAGTCCCGGCGCTTGAGAATCTCTCCGGGAAATTTTTCCAGAAAGGGAAAGATACCCGTCTCCGCCCACTGATGCTCCCCGAAAGTCTCATAGTCCATGAACAGATTGATTACCGTCCCCGCGCCGTTTTCCCTATGGATCCAGTGGGCGTATTTTTCCGCCGTCAGGGGATATTCCCGCCAGTCCCGGCTGGAAAAACGGAAGGAGACATCATCGGATAACCGATAATTTCGCAGGAGCACCTTGATCCGTCCGTCCCCGTTTCCGCCCCCCTTCCCGCTTCTATCCCGTGACGCCCGGTAAACCCGGTTGGGAGAACGATCGCCAAGCAAGGCTTCCGCCCCTTCCGCCAGAATGACCTCGTAACCGAGTTTCTCCGCCTCCCCGGCCAGATCGTTATTATAAATCAGTTCGGTAAAACGAAATGTCTTTCCATCCTGACCGAAGATCTCTTTAATCTTCCGGCGGTGCCTCCTTACCTGAGCGCGAAATTCATCCCTGCTGAAAAGAAAGGACAGGGAATGGTAGTAAGTCTCGTTCAGAAACTCGACACATCCCGTATTCGCAAGGCCCTGAAAGCTTTCCAAGACATCAGGCCGGTATATCGCCAGTTGATCTAGGAGGACCCCGGAGATGGAAAAGGCCACGCGGAATCGTCCTTCGTACTTACGAAGCAGGTTCGACAGCAGGGCGTTGGCAGGGAGATAACAGCGTTCGGCAACTTTTTCCAATAGCCGCCGGTTCTCGTCCCGGTCCTCATAGTCGTGATCGCGACCAATGTCAAAAGCGGTATATCTTTTCAGACGGCAGGGCTGATGTACCTGAAAGTAAAGACATATGGCCGGCATGGCGTCAAACCTTGTATACTTCCAGGATTTCTTGGGCCGCCTTTTCCCAGCGCAGGTTTTTCAGCTCCTCCCTTGCCCTTTCCACAAGCTCCCCCGCCAGGGGTGGATATTTGAGCACGGCAATCATCTTGTTGGCCAGTTCATCAACATCCCAGAAATCGACCTTCAACGCGTGCTTCAGGACCTCGGAGACGCCGGACTGCCGGGAGATGATTACGGGAACATCGTACATCATCGCCTCCAGGGGCGCCAGTCCAAAGGGTTCCGAAACGCTGGGCATGACATACAGATCCGCAAGGGCCATGGCCTCCTCAACCTGAGCGCCCTGGAGAAAGCCGGTGAAGTGGAAACGCTTCCCGATCTTCAGTTCCGCCACCCGTTCGATCATGCGGGGCATCATATCACCGGACCCGGCCATGATAAAGGTCACCTCCGGCATTTCCATGAGTACGCGGGCAGCAGCGTCAATGAAGTAATCCGGCCCCTTCTGAAAGGTAATCCGGCCCATAAACAGGACAACCTTATTGTCCCCATCCCTCCGGGTACGATATATCTCTGCCGCCTCCCGTTGGCTAAGGGCGTTATACACGACAATAATCTTTTCCGGGGCAATCCCGTAACGGCTGACGATCAGTTTTTTTGTGTAAAGACTGACGGCAATGATCTTGTCCGCCTCCTCCATTCCCAAGCGTTCCAGCTCAAATATCCGTTCGTTGATCTCCTCGCCACTACGGTCGTATTCCAGGGAATGGATATGGAGGATAAAGGGCTTACCTGACACCTGACGGGCGGCAAGGCAAGCCGGGACGGTCATCCAGTCATGGCCGTGGATGACGCCGAAGGTCTCCCGGGCGGCGATGAGACCCCCGGCTTCCCCATAACGGCGAACCTCGGCAAAGAGATCGACGCCGTAGCCTTCCCCGGCAGCGAGATAACTTTCCGCCGGCCAGTCTGAGGGACCCGGGTGATCTCCTTCTCCATGTCCGGCCCGCTGGTAAGGGCGGAGGATAAGGGGAAGATTAAAGGAAGGCGGCAAAAGGGAATCTTGAAAAACCGTTTCTTTTTTCTCCCCCGGGGCGTTCAGGATGTCTGAGGCCGAAATCAGCGTCAGCAGCGGGAAGGGGCGGGACAACTCGATCCGGGGCATGACGAAGAGTACGGAGTTGCCGAGACCGGTGAGGGCTTTCGTTATCCCGTAACAGGCTGTTCCCAGGCCGCCGCTGACTACAGGCGGAAATTCCCAGCCAAACATGAGCACCCGCATAAGCGCAAGCCCCTCCTTTCATGCCAGCTATCTATGGCAGATTCGCGGGGAAAAGTAAATAGCCTCGCTAAAACCCATCCCCACTCCGGCCCTCCTATCCCTCCGCAACGCTGATCCGGTCCCGGCCGGTCTGTTTGGCATTCTTCAAGGCGGTTTTCGCCGCTTCCATGAGATCGCACATGGTTTCTCCCTGATCGGGACAGGCGGCGATACCCATGGAAATGGTGATCCTTCGCATGTGGGCGTGACCGTCCTGAAGGGATAGATCCCGAATCATCGCGTGGAGATGCTCCGCCCGGCGGCGGCAGGCGGCAAGGGAAGTATCGGGAAGGAGGAGGGCGAATTCATCGGCCCCGTAACGGCAGGGGACATCGATTTCCCGGATATTATCCCTCAGGAAGCTTCCCAGATCCCGCAGCACCAGTCCACTGGCGCCGTGACCGAAGACCTCGGTAAATTGACCGAAATGATCTATATCCATAAGGATAACGGCAATCTGACGGTTCATGCGCTGGGCGCTCTTCAATTCCCGAGCCAGGGTCTCTTCCAGGTAACGCCGGTTGAAGCAGCCCGTCAGGGCGTCCCGAACCGACAGATCGTCTATCTGTTTCCGCAACCGGAGATTTACCAGGAGCAGGGTCAGGACATCCGCCGCCAGGGCGGCGAGCCGCCGCTTTCCCGCCAGGGTGTCACCGGAATCGGTTCCGGTCCGTTCCCGGCCCGTTCCCCAATCATCTGCCCGCTCACCTTCCCCCCCCTGCCTGCTTTCCACTGTCCCCACGGGAATGAGCAGATGGAAAACGCCCAGGGTATCCTCCCGGGCGGTCATGGGAATACAGAGGGAAATCCACCGCCCCGGATCATGATCGTTGTGGGGACAGGCAGGCTGGTCTTTATCTTCCCGGACGATGTGGATGCGACGTCGCCGCAGGGACCAGCAGTCCTGGCCGGAAAAGGGCCGCCACTGACTTTTTTCTCCCCAGCATACAATGGGATCATAAAGATCCTGGGCAGCAGGGCGGACGAAAAGCGCCCCTGTTTCCCCGGGGAAGAGTTGCGGCAGGAAACGGGCGGCAACCGCCCTGGCCTCCTCCTGGGTCAGACAGGACAGAACGAGGTTCGCCATCCGCCCCAATAGTCTCACCTCTGATTCGCTCTGTTTCATGATCTCCTCTTGCTCCTTGACGGCATCGTAAAAAGATCCGGATGCTGCGTTGCGCTGCATCCTTCGTCACTGCGGCGTACGCCTAGTACGCCTCATTCCTCATGACTTGCGCGCCTTGCCTGCGGACCTTTTTACGATGCCGTCGATTAAGGTTTTTTTTCGAAATATTACACATCCTCGCCCGTCTCATAGTTTCGTCCCCTGAGGAGCGCCCCAAAGCGACCCCGGTCGACCACTTCCTGCATCCATTTACCCTCCCGGCGGTTATGGACGACAACATCATGTATCCGGCCTTCCACCAGCTTCCGGTGCCTGATCCGCCCTACAGCGTTTCCATCAATTTCCACCTCGTAAAAGAACCCCCCTTCGCTGATCCGTCCGTTGCTCTCCACGATTTCTCCAAAATGGGAGGGGTTGAGAAAGATCGTACCATCCGCCTCCTCCAGTCCCCATTGGTCATGGAGATGTCCCGTCAGGCAGAGCATGACCGGATTGAGTTCACAGTAGCGACGCAGGGCATGGGAACCCGTTTCGCCCATGGGAGGGGCAAAGTCATGAATCCCGTAGGCGGGCTGATGGGTGACGATGAGGTCGGGCTGCACGGATTTGAAAAAACGGTACATTTCGTTATTCTCCTCGCTGACGCCCGTACCGGCGCGATACACCACGCTATAGCGCTCAGGAATTCCGGGGGTCGTTCCCCCGGCGCCTCCATAACCGGCGATTTTCAAAGGTCCGGCGGTATGGCATTTGAGATGGAGATCCCGGTCCCGGAGGGTTGTATGCCCCAGATCCATATCATGATTGCCGGGAAGACTGAAGGCGCGTCCCCGGGGGAGGAGGGAAAGCATGTTTTCCAGGAGCCCGTAGTTCTTCCGGAGAATCTGCCGGGCCCGGAGCGTCTCATAACGATAACGGTCCCCCTTTTCCACCACCTCCCCGGCAAGGTCGGGATTTTCCAGGAGCTCGTCCACGTAATCTTCCAGGGTCATGTCTCCCTTCCCTTTTCCCCTTCTCAGATTGTGAAAATAAGTCTGGAGGTCAAGGTAGCGCCTTGCCGTTCTCACCGTATGGAAGGGGATATCGACGAGGTCGCCGGCGACAATGTAAACATCGGCGGCAGTCAGGTTGAGGAGCTCCCGAACCCGCTCGAAAGAGCCATGTACGTCGGTCGCGTATATCAACTTCATGATGCAAACAAAATGATCGTCACGATGAATTGCTCGAATGCGTCAGTTCGAGGTTATCAAATTCTTTAATGATGACGCCTCATGCCAGTACGGGAGTTCCCTTGTCCAGACAAGCGTATCGGGGAGGAGTTTCCGGGAACTCAGCAGCCGGCGCAGTTCTTCTTCCGTAATCGGACCGTGCTTGCTGATGCCGTCTATTGAATAATACCACATTTCCCCTTGAATCTTATTCTCCACAGAGGCGTCAATATTGCTTCTTTTTTTAATCTTGGGACGTCTGGTTGGTAAATGTGATTTCTCAAGCGTAACCATTCCCGAATCACGCATTTGCTCAGCCCTTTTTTTCTCCCTTCCTCTGTTCCAGAACAATAGCAGGATGCTGGCAATGAGAAAAACTACAACTATAACTAAATAAAGCATGTCAAGATTTCTTCCCAATGCATAGCCTCCTTTTCAGCAATCTCTTGAAGAGGCATAGTCCTATGATCTGCCTCCGCTTTTCCCCTTCCTGCTTTCAATTTTGAATTGAAGTGAGGCTTACTATTGAAAGAGGGTAACGAGCCTGAAGAAAAACTCCGAGCTATGGGGAAAATGAATGATGAGACCCGGCAAGAGCTTCTTGATGCGTACTTAGCGGAGAAAACAAATAAGTTCCACTTCAAAAATCAAAGTTTCATTAGGTGGAATTGTTCCCATACCCTTATCGCCATAAGCCAGACCAGGTGGTATGATGAGAATACGTTTTTCTCCCTTTTTCATTGCAAGAAAAGCCTCATCCCAACCTTTGATTACTTCACCTCTCCCGACCAGAAACAGGAGTGGTTTTCCTCGCTCCACCGAGCTGTCAAACTTAGTTCCATCAAGTAACCTGCCGGTATAATGAGCCTCTACGAGCGCTCCACTAGTTGGTGTTGCACCATTTCCTTCCTTCAAGATAATATACATCAGGCCTGATGAAGTACGAATCGCATTTGGGTATTTTTCTTTGATTAAAGCCTCTTCCTTGGCAACCTTCTCTTGCTCTCCTTTGACCACATTTTCTGTAACCGTCGCCTTTTCAGAGGACAGGCTCTCTCCTGCAATAAAAAAGCTAAATAACGTAATCAATGATACGCACGCAAAAAATCTCACCTGGTTCAAGTAGTTTCTCCTGGAAACGCAAACTTTGGTAGCAGATCCAAAATACATGAGTACATAGGATTTATCAAGTGATGAATGTGAAGAAAAGGTTATCCTCCCATTGATCCACTTGAGTTCCACCCATATTCACAGGGCTTCGAGCCACACAATCATTTTAACTCAATGGCTGACGTATTCGCAAAAGCCCCAAAATCCCCCCTCTCGGGATGAGGGTGAGGATCGCCAAGTTATTGTGTGAGGGTATACAGGCGGATCAGCTCCGCCACACTCCAGGCCTGGGAGATGCAGCCGCCCGGACGGTGGGGTGAATCGCCGTCGCAGATCTCGGAGACGCAACCGACACCCGCCTCCAGAAAATGCCGGCGCAGAAATGTCCGCAGATAAAGGCGCAGGGAGTCCCTTGCTTTCCCCCTGTCCGCGGCAACCTTGAGCCAGGCCTCCCCAAAATGACCGAGGAGCCATGGCCATACCGTTCCCTGGTGGTAGGCCCCATCCCGTTCGGCAGGGGGTCCCTCATAGCGCCCTTGGTATTGCGGATCCCGGGGAGAGAGGGTGCGGAGACCCACCGGGGTGAGCAGTTCATTTCTAACCGTCTCAACGATCCGGCGCCCCTGATCGGCATCGAGGGGCGAGTGGGCCAGGGAGACGGCAAAAATCTGATTCGGTCGGATGGAGCGGTCCAAGCGACCTTGGTAATAAACATCTCCGAGATATGCCCCCTCTTCAATCCAGAATGTCTTCTGAAAGGACTGGCGGATCCTGGGAATCAACTCCTGAAAGTAGAATTCCCGATCCCCGAACCGGGCGGCCAATTCGGCGGCAAAACAGACGGCATTGTACCAGAGGGCGTTGATTTCGACGGGATATCCGTAGCGCGGGGTTACGGGCCGGTTGTCGATGCAGGCATCCATCCAGGTCAGCGCCCGTCCCTCGGCGCCGGCATGGAGGAGACCGTTGTCGTCCATGTAGATATTGAAGATGGTCCCATGGAGAAACTGGCGAAGGATGTTTTTCAGGGTCGGCCAGATGTTTTTTTCTACGACGGCCTCATTATTACCCGTATATTTCAGCAACTGCTGAACGGCCCAGAAATACCAGAGGGGGGCGTCCACGGTGTTGTAGGCGTGATTTTTGTCTCCCTCGGAAAAGACATTGGGAAGGAGTCCCTGCTGCTCATATTTGCCCAAATGAGTAAGTATATCTATTCCTTCCCGAATGCGGCCTGAACAGAAGGCAAGTCCCGGCAGGGAGATCAGGATATCCCGACCCCATTCCCCAAACCAGGGATAACCGGCGATAATCGCCGGACGGCCCTCGGGGGTCCTGACAAGAAACTGCCTTCCCGCCCGGAGGAGCAACCGGAACAGTCTCTGATCCTCTCCCTCGTCCGGGGAAATCGCCGCCCCTTCTCCCGGCTGATCATGGGCAGGCAACTCCGGCGCCGCCATTCCCAAGCCCCCGGCCATAACTCCATCCTCCTTCGCGAGCTTTCGTCTCCGCCGCTCCTCGTCGTCCCACTTCTTGCTCAGACGGCCATAAAAAGGCGCCAGGGACGCGGAAACGATCACCGTTTTCCCTTTCCGCAGGGGTATTTCAAGAATGCCGGGGCTGAAGAGGTCCTCATGATGCTCATAGCCCCGCGCCGCTTCTTCGGCATATTCAAAGTCATGATACCACAAGGGCTGCTCTTGCCAGTCCGGTTTGATATTCGTCTGAATGACGAGGGGGGGCATCCCGGCGTAAGGACGGATGGAAAAACCATTTTTAACAGTTGATATTTTCGCCTGCAAGAAATGATTCTCCCGGGCCAGGCGATGATAATCCCGGAAGGCCAGGAAAGGTCGCAGGCGCAGGACCCCCGGAGCGGGACAATCATCGAGATCGTAGCGAACCAGGAGGCAATCCTCTTCCGCCGCCATCATCAGAGATTTCCGGAGCCGAATGCCGTCCTGCTCATAAATGAATACGGGTCCCACATCCTGCTGAAATGTTTTTAGAAAGCTGTAGTCTTCGGGAAAGAAGTGATGGGGATACTGATGACAGGTCAAAGAGTGCTGACGAGCCCCACAGGAGAAAGTATCTTCAAATTTGGACAGGAGGACGTAGCGCCCGGGAGGCGCAGCAAGCCGGGCAACGAGGAGACCGTGATACTTACGGGTGTGGCAGTTCAGCAGGGTACTTGAGGCATATCCTCCCCGCCCGTTGACATCGAGCCATTCACTATGGAGGGCAGGGGGTAAATTCAACTCCCTCCCCTGTGAGTTCACAGGCCCTGCATCCCGGTGAGCTATTACCAGAGTTTCTCCCATAATTGCTCCTTTGAGGTCAGACTTACTTATTGGCATTTGCACTAAATGTCAATAAGTAAGTCTGACCCCATGGTCTTATGGCATGGGATAGATTTCCACCTTCGGGGGCGGTTTAAACTGGAACAGTTTATCAGGCAAATTACTGTTAATTACTATATTACGGAAGAAGACGGCCGTCCGGTTTCCGTACACATCGGAAAACTGACACTGGATAATGGTAAAATCGTCCTTGTGAACCGTCACCATAATCCTGTCAACGCCCAGATCGCCTTTTTTGGGTGTCAGAGACAGGAGATAATGCCCGCCCTCATTCGTTGGTTCCTTGGTATTGACAAAGGCCAGATTAAAATCCTCCGTCACTTTCCCGAGACCGTCCAATAAACGAACAAGTATCTGTGACTTGAAGAGCTTGGGCGTATCCTGGACATAAACCGCATGGTCCTGGGGCACATAAAGATAGGCCTTGGTCGGATTGATAATCAGCTTTTTGACCTTAGGCTTCGTATAATCCCAGAGCATCTTCTGCGGGGGCTTATAATAAACTGTCCCCTCCTCCCGTTCCTTCCGGTTAACCGACGCCAGCGTTACTTCCTGAACGAAACGGGCCTTGAAGTCGGTGGTCTTCTCATAGGTTCCCTGGAGTCCCTTCGCGATCTGCTCCAGCGAGAGGCTTTCGGCATGGACCTTCCCCCCGGCAAGGCAGGTCAGACCCATTATTAATCCGATTATAATGATAAATAGATACGATTTCCGATACATCTCTGCTCTCCCTGACTGCCCCTGGTCCTTAAAATCAAAAGTCGTGCCATATTTCTATCCATGTGCCTATCTTACACGAGCGGGGCCTAACTCGCAGAAAAACCTCAGCACATGCACAAGTATTTGATTCCATTATATTTTTACGCTGCACAAAATGGCGGCAAACCGATATAAAATCGTGACATTTACAGACTTAGGCAAGTTATGCACACAGTTATCAACAGCGTTCTCCACAAGGCTGTGAATTGCCGGGGCAAGTCTATGGAATATCATCTTTAATCCTTAACGAAGCCGGAAAAGGGCCGTAAACGCATTGCCCTTCATCCTATTTTCATGCGCCAGCCGAAAGGATCATCCTTTTCGCCATACTGGATCTCAAGTATTTCCCGGTAAAGTTTCTCCGTTAGGATCCCTGTCTTTCCTTCATTAATGGGATATTCCCTGTCTTTGTAACAAATCTGGCCGATGGGGGAAACGATGGCGGCCGTTCCCGAGGCAAAGGCCTCTTTCATAATACCCTTGCTACAGGCGGCAAGGATCTCATCCATGGACAGGGGCCGTTCGGAAACCTTCAGCCCCCATGAACGGGCGATCTGGAGAACGGAATCGCGGGTGACGCCGGGAAGAATCGTTCCCGCCAGAGGCGGCGTGATCAGTTCGTCACCAATGACAAAAAAGATGTTGCTTGTTCCCACTTCCTCCACATATTTTCTCGTGACGGCGTCCAGCCAGAGGACCTGGGTGTAACCCTTTTCGACGGCCATGGCGCTCGCCATCAGGCTCGCCGCATAATTCCCCGCCGCCTTGCAATAGCCGATGCCGCCGGGAGCGGAACGGACGTATTCTTCCACGACGAATATCTTGGTCGGGCTGAAACCTTCGGGATAGTATGCCCCCACCGGTCCCACAATAATATAGAAGAGGTAGGCATTGGCGGGATGGACTCCCAAGGCCGCCTCGGTCGCAATCATCGTCGGCCGGATGTAGAGCGAGGCGCCGCTGCTCCGGGGAATCCAGTCCTGCTCCAGGAGGACGAGCTTTTTCAGGGCCTCCAGATATATGTCCGGATCCAGAGTCGGCATGCAGAGCCTTTTGGCCGACTCATTCATGCGCTTGATGTTTTCCATGGGCCGGAAGAGATTGATTGCCCCCCCTTTTCCCCGATAGGCCTTCATCCCTTCAAAGATCAACTGCCCGTAATGGAGGCACATGGCCGCCGGATCGAGGGGAAGGCTTTCATAGGGTCTGACCGCGGGATCATACCATCCCTTGTCGGCATGATACGACATGGTAAACATGTGATCGGTTAAAATCTTCCCAAACCCGAGCTTTGACTCATCCGTCGGCTTGGGTTTCCTCTTTCCCGGATCGACCGGAACAATCCTGATTTCCATATAATTATTTCCCCCCTCTAATTATTTAAGCGATAAATCTGTCCCTATCACTAAACAAGTTTTCTATCAAGACTTCTATACTGGATGGCCTCGGCGACATGGAAAGCCTGAATGGACGCCTGGCCGTCGAGGTCGGCGATCGTCCTTGCCACATTCAGGATCCGCTTGTAGGCCCGGGCGCTAAGGCCCAGCTTCTCCATAGCCATTTCCAGCAATTTCTGGGACTCCCTGTCGATCTCGCAATAGCGTTTGATTTCCCCATCGGACATCCGGGCGTTGAAGGGCGCCGCCCTTGCCCCGAAACGCTCCTGCTGAATGGTTCGCGCCCCTCCGATCCTTCCCCTGATCGTTTCTGAGGCCTCCCCCTGATAACGGCCCGCCAATTCGCGGTAACGCAGGGCGGGAACCTCGATGTGGAGATCGATCCGGTCCAGAAGGGGGCCGGAAATCCTTCCCTGATACTGGCGGATCTGCTGGGAACTGCAACGGCAGGTCCGATTCGCGGCGCCATAATACCCGCAGGGACAGGGATTCATTGCCGCCACGAAAAGAAACCGCGCCGGATAGGTCACGGTCATGGCCGAGCGGGCAATCGTCACCGTTCCCTCTTCCAGGGGTTGCCGCAGGGCTTCCAGGACATTCTTCCGGAACTCCGGCAATTCGTCCAAAAAAAGAACGCCCTGATGGGCCAGACTGATCTCTCCCGGTTTGGGGGTCTGGCCACCGCCAATTAGCCCGGCGTCGGAGATGGTATGATGGGGAGACCGGAAAGGTCGCTCCCTGATCATGACCTCCCCTTTGTTCAACAACCCGGCGACGGAATATATCTTGGCCGCTTCCACAGCCTCGGCGAAGGACAGGGCCGGCAGGATGGAAGGCAGGCGCCGGGCCAGCATCGTCTTCCCGCTCCCTGGCGGGCCGAGCATTAAAATATTGTGCCCCCCGGCAGCGGCAATCTCCAATGCCCGTTTGGCCTGATCCTGCCCCTGGACATCCCGGAAGTCGTGGTCTTCATGCAAGGAATCCCGAAACATCGCCTCCACGTCCAGTTGCATCGGTTTGATTTCCCTGGCGCCACGGAGAAACTCCACTACCTCCGTGAGGCTCTCCACGGGGATGACTTCAATGCCGGCAACCATGGCCGCTTCCGGGGCATTGTCCGGGGACAGGATGATACCCCGCAGCCCCGCCTGCTGCGCCTGAAAGGCAGCCGGCAGAGCCCCTTGCACCCCTTTGATCCGTCCGTTCAGAGAAAGTTCTCCCAGCAGGATATAGTCGTGAAGCATATCCGGCCCGACCACGCCTTCCGCCGCCAGAATACCTGCCGCGATGGGAAGGTCAAAACCCGTTCCCTCTTTCCTGATATCCGCCGGGGCAAGATTGACGGTGACATGATGACGGGGAAAGGGGTAGCCGGAATTCTTTACGGCCGCCTTGATCCGGTCCCGGCTTTCCCGCACGGCAATATCGGGAAGCCCTACCGTAGAGAACTGGGGCAACCCCGGCGAGGTGTCGACTTCGACGTCAATCAGATAGGCTTCGATACCGATAACCGCACTGCCGAATATTTTAACAATCATCCAAGACCTTCCTCATCCTAATGGACCTCTTTGCACAGGTCTGTTTCCGCAGAAAACCTACGGACAGGGACATAACTACCTGAGCCTGACCTGAAGATTTGCTAATATATAGAAAGCCGAAGGATTTTTCAACTATCTTGACGAGACTAAAAGGCTGTGATAAGTCGACGCCAATCAGGAATACATTTATGCCAAAGTTAACTCATCTGGATGAATACGGTCAGGCCAGAATGGTGGATGTCACCGGGAAGACGCCGACAACAAGGGAGGCGGTGGCCCGGGGCAGGGTCATCATGAAGCCGGAAACCCTGGCGCTCGTGGAGGGCGGCAAGATCCCCAAGGGGGACGTCTATGGCGTTGCCAGAATCGCCGGGATCATGGCCGCGAAAGAAACGGGACGAATTATCCCCATGTGTCATCCCTTGGAATTGACAGGGATCGATGTCTCCTTCCAAAGCAATCATGACCGGGGTGAAATCGTCATTGAAGCGAGGGTGAAAACCGTAGGCCGGACGGGCGTGGAAATGGAAGCCCTCACTGCCGTAAGCGTCGCCGCCCTGACCATCTATGATATGTGCAAAGCCGCCGACCGTGATATGATCCTTACGGACATCATGCTGATCTCCAAACGGGGCGGCAAAAGCGGGACATTTAGCAGGGAAGGATGAACATGCCTGAAACCGTTTACCGCATTCGCCGTTCCTTTATAATTCCCCTGGCCATCGACGTCCTGCTTCTTTTCGTCCTTTTGGCGCTGTCAATGGCTATCAAAGGATCGGTAACGGAAAGAATAGTCCTAGCCGGCTTTTTTACCGTTACCCTGCTGATCATGATCGAGGCGGTCAGCCGGAAAATCGTGATCACCGAAGGCGGCATAGTTCTTAAAAAGTTACTGAAAACAAAAGACCTTCTCTGGAGCGACATTACCCATGTAGGTTGTCTGAGCTTGCGAAGCAAGGTCTACATCCTCTTGACAACGAAGAAAGGATTTCATATCCTGTCCAACGCGTACGAACCTTTCGCTCCCCTCGTGGGAAACATCGTAAACCATCTGGATACGGAGAAGATCGAAGTCGAAGGGGAGGCCAGAGCGCAAATTGACAAACCCACAAAAAATCTCTCTGATCTCGTTGCAGCTTGGATCGCCGCTGTCGTCCTGTCCGGGATCATTTATTTGAAATTTATATCATAGCACGGGATAACAAGGAAGACCGCCACGTATGAACGACATAATAAAAGATAAACCCGGCGCGAAAAATGCCGAGGGACTATCCTCGCTCCATGCCGTCGCCGAGGATATTCTGGGTCAGAAATTAGAGGACATCGCCACCATTCTATGCGGTTCGGGAAACGGCAAAAGCAGACTTCATGAAGATGTCGTGGCCATCGTCGAGCGCTGCCTGTTCAGAATCGCCCTGCAGAGATCCCAAAACATCAAGAGCCGGGCCGCCGATTATCTGGGGATCAATCGTAACACCTTTCAAAAAAAGATGGTGAAGCTTAACCTGGAAGATTGAGCAACTATTAATATCCATGAACCAGCGAGCTAAAATCATTCAGCTTCTCGAAAAAGGGGTGTACATTCCCAGCCCTGAGATGGTGGATATTGGCGAGGAAGTCGTCATAGACAGGATCGCCGGCGAAGGCGTGTCCCTTTTCGCGGGAACAAGGATTTACGGTGAAAAAACGTCTATTGCCAAAGGGGTCAAATTGGGCCTCGAAGCCCCCGTAACCGTGGTCGATTGTCAGTTGGGGCCCCAGGTGGAACTTAAAGGCGGGTTTTATACTGCCTCGACATTTTTAGCAAACGCCAGTATGGGCAGCGGGGCCCAGCTCCGTGAAGGTTGCCTTATGGAAGAAGAGGCCAGCGGGGCCCATTCCGTCGGCATGAAACAGACCATCCTCTTTCCCTTCGTCACTCTCGGCAGCCTGATTAATTGCTGCGACTGCCTTATGGCCGGAGGAACGAGCCGCAGGAACCACAGCGAGGTTGGCAGTTCTTACATCCACTTCAACTATACCCCCAATCAGGATAAAGCTACCGCTTCCCTGATCGGTGACGTTCCCCGCGGGGTCATGCTGAACCAGGCCCCTATTTTTCTGGGTGGCCAGGGAGGCATCGTCGGGCCGGTCCGGATCGGTTACGGAACCGTCATTGCCGCCGGCACCGTCTACCGGGGCGATTGTCCCGAAGGAGGCAAGCTGATCGGTCAACAGGGCCAAATGGCTTACGAAATCAGCTTTCATATGGGCTTTTACGCCGACATCAAACGGCGTATCTGCAATAATATTCTTTATATCGCCAACATTCTCTCCCTCCGGCAGTGGTATGGTTATATTCGGCGCCCTTTCTTCATGCAGACAAATGACGGCGCCCTTTACGAAGGAGCCGTGGAGAAGCTGGATCTGATCCTGCGGGAAAGAATCGGCCGTTTCCGCATCCTCTCGGAAAAGATGGAGACCTCGATCCGGATCAGTGAAAAAATCCTTTCCGGAGCGCGGCGGGACGATCTGATCCGGCAATCCCGGGAATTCATGGAAAACTGGCCGGCCATTGAGGCCTCCTTGACTAGCGGCAGGGAAGCGGATATTGATCCCGCAAATAGACAAGCCCTACAAAACATCATTGAGGAAAATAATACGGTAAAAACAATGGACTACATCTCTTGCATCGGAAACCTCGACTCAGCGGCCACAAACATCGGCAGCGGCTGGCTGCAATCAATTGTTGATGACGTGGCCGAACGAATCTTTTCCTTAATACCTGCATGCAAATAATAATAACCGTCATCATCGACGCCCTTATCCCGGTAACGGCTATAGCCGTGACAATCATGACCATCGGTTGGGTGAGGCGCGTATTTCTTTCCTGGCATATCTGTTGCGGATGCCGCCCCTCCCAGGCGCCGTCCCCGGCCATCATCTTTTTTCCTCTGAATCCGGCGACCCTTTGTTGTGGTCTCGCGGGCATTCTCAAAGTAAAAAGAAAAGAAAAGGCACTGGTGGACAATGAACCGGACAAGAAACTAAGACAGATATTCGCAACCATCCGTGGGAAAGGCATTCGAACCTTAACCGCGGGAACCTTCCCCGTTCGAGAGTATCTTGAGAGTCAGCAGACTCTGGAAGGAATGGATGAATCAATCAGGCAGTTGAAGGGAGATGACGCCTTTGGGGACATCTTTTTTGACGCCGCCCGGACAGACGAACTTTATGTCCTGCTCGGGGAGATGAAGGCCTTTCTCGAAGGGGAAGAAGCCGCTTTCGAGGCTCAGGCCGACCGTTTTTCCACCGTCGATTCGGAAACGATCAATGGCAGACTGACGCGTATAAAGGACATCATCTGGGCCCTCGATAAAGACATCCTGGATAACCTTGGCAAGATCATCGACCTTGCCGGCGTGACGTCGGCAACCGACATCCCTCCGGCGGCCCTCGGAAAATACCGGAGCATCAATTTTCTCTTCAATTGTCTCGACCGCCTGGAGGTCCGGGGCCGGGATTCAGCGGGCATCGAAATGATCTTCCCCCTGGCCGATGAGGATGGCGGACATAAAATCGAGGCCCTGCTCCAGCAAGATAACCTCTACGATGATTTTCAGAGACGATCATCACCGGGAGATCTAATGAACGGATCCATTCAGGTCAATTCCGGGGCGAAAGCCTCTCTGGCCTTTGTATACAAGACCTGTTCGGTGATCGGCGAATTGGGGAGAAACGTCAACGCCCTGAGAAGTACCCTTAGGGAGGACAAGGTATTCCAGGCCTGCGCCCGCTGCCAAACACCCTGGGAGGCGGCCATCGGCCATACCCGCTGGGCCTCCGTGGGGTCGATCACGGAAGAAAATTGCCATCCCCTGGGCAGTTACACCCTGCCAAGGGACAATTGCCCGCCAAGGTTGCCTTTTTACGGAACCGACGCCTGGACTATCGATGTGGTCCTCAACGGCGATATCGACAACTACCAGGCCCTCCGCGCTTCCCTGGAATCGGATGACGATCTGATCGCCCCGGCAATCACGACGGATACCAAAGTCATCCCCCTCGTAATTGCCAGCTATCTCTTGCGGGGAGACGATCTTGCCGAAGCATTTCGCAAGGCCTTGAATGACTTCGAAGGTTCCCATGCCATCGCCATGAGCAGCAGCATCGAACCGGGCAAGGTCTTTTTGGCCTTGAAAGGCAGCGGGCAGGCCATCTATGTGGGGATCAATCCGGATGGTTACATCTTCGCCTCCGAATTGTACGGAATGGTGGAAGGGACCCCGTTTTTTGTCAAAATGGACGGTGAGAAGCCCTCGACAAACGGCCGATCCAACACGAACGGCCAGTTATATATCCTCGATCAGGACAGCTCCGGAGGAGTGGACGGGATTCGCGCCTCCTACTATGACGGGACGCCATTGTTGCTGACACGGTCAGACATTCAAAGGGCGGAGATCACGACCCGCGATATCGACCGGCGGGATTATCCCCATTTCTTTCTCAAGGAAATCACCGAATCGACCCTGTCCGTGAAGAAAACGCTCCGGGGGAAATACCGCATCTCCCCGGAGGGCGAGGTCGTTTTCAATCTCGGGGAAGACATCCTGCCGGAGAGGATCCGCCAGGCCTTGCGGGAGGGACGGATACGTCACATTACCATTATCGGCCATGGCACGGCGGCCGTGGCGGGAGCGGCGGTTGCCGGATCTCTGGAGAGATACCTCCGGGACACTGCCATCAAGATCGAGGGGAAGGTAGCCTCGGAGCTGAGCGGTTTTCTGCCGAAGGAAGATCTCAGCGACACCCTGATCATCCCCATCACCCAATCGGGAACCACGACGGACACCAACCGGGCCGTAGCCATGGCGGTGGAACGGGGGGCCTCCGTCATCGCCATTGTCAACCGGAGGCAGTCCGACATCACCACCAAATCCGACGGAGTTTTCTACACGAGCGACGGCCGGGACATCGAGATGTCCGTTGCCTCGACCAAGGCCTTCTATTCGCAGATCATTGCCGGTCATATCCTGGCCCTGGCTTTTGCCCGGATATTGAAGACCCTGCCCGACGACGCTATCGCCGGGGAACTGAGAAACCTCGAACGGGCGCCGCAACTGATGATGCGGGTTATTGAGAAAAAGGACGAGATCCGGCGTTCCGTAGAGTTACTAGCCAAGCAGAAGAAATACTGGGCCGTCGTCGGCAGCGGACCCAACAAGGCCGCCGCCGACGAAATCCGCATCAAACTCAGCGAACTCTGCTACAAGACCATCTCTTCCGATGTCATCGAAAACAAGAAACATATCGACCTCTCGGCGGAGCCGCTGATTATCGTCTGCGCCGCCGGAAACCCGGAAGCCGTCGTCGGCGACATCGTCAAGGACGTGGCTATCTTCAAGGCCCACAAGGCCGGCGTCATCGTTTTTACCGATGAGGATGAAGACCGCTTCAACCCCATTGCCGACGCCGTCATCGGGCTGCCCAAGGCCTCCCACCCCTTGCCGGTCATTCTCAATACCGTCGCCGGGCACCTCTGGGGATACTACGCCGCCCTGAACATTGACAAGGACGCCCGCTTTGTAAGGGAATTCAGGAATCAGTTGAGCCTGTCCCTGACGGATCACGGAAAACGCCAGATATCCTTCTATGAGAAGATCGCCGACCGGCAATTCCGGAAAATGGTTCGGGACTTTAGCGATCAATTAAACCTGAAACGGACCACCGGGGCGTTATCGGTCACCAACGCCAACACCCTCTCCGACCTTGTCCTGCTTTTGAAATATGCCGTAGGCAAGATCCCCCTGGAAGATTTCTGGCACGACTTCAGTGAAGACGACGCCGTCTCTCCCCTGGACCGCCTTGATATTTGTCTGGGCCAAGCCATTGATGAAATGTCGCGGCCCATCGACGCCATTCGTCATCAGGCCAAAACGGTCACCGTCGGCACCAGCAGAAAGGAAAAGCTCCTGGAGGGGATGATTTTCCAGATCCTCAAGGAACTGAGCTACTCCGCAAAGTCCCTGACCAGCAAGAGCGTACTTTCCCTAACCAAGATGCAGCCGGCCATTGCCGCCGTCAACGGTTATACCCTCTATGAGGTGAACAATCTCGATATGGACGGTCATCCCACCGACGCCTCCACCATTTCCATCGTTAAGCGGGAAGGCGTCTCGCTGCAGATGACCTCCCGGGCGGAACGCTCCCGGACACTCATGGGCACGAAAAAAACGATGGTCAGCATGGGACATGTCTATATCGGGAAAGGGAAGTTGGATGGGGCGCCCATCGTCATCATCCCCCTCCTCGGAGACCAGCTTACGGTCAGGAACCTGCTCCTCCTCCATATCGCCTTCAACGAAAATCTTACCCTCCGGGAAAAGATCGCCATCCTCGGCTATAAGTTCAATGATATCAGGAACATCATCAACGAATACAATCTGCCTTGGGCAGATCAATATTTGGAAGAAAGATCGGTAGGATGCCTGCTCAGTGAGCCTGCCGAGGTCATTGCCGGTCTGATCAAGACCACGATTGAAGAATCCCTCATAGAAAAGACACGAAAGGAACCCATATGAAAAACACTAAATTCATCTTTGTCACCGGGGGCGTCCTTTCCTCGCTCGGAAAGGGCCTGGCCGCCGCGTCCATCGCCGCCATCCTGGAGAGCCGGGGCTTGCGGGTCACCAATCAAAAGCTTGATCCGTACATCAATGTGGACCCGGGAACAATGAGTCCCTTTCAGCACGGCGAGGTCTTTGTAACCGATGACGGTGCGGAAACGGATCTGGATCTGGGCCATTACGAGCGTTTCACCCGCACCCGCATGAAGAAGTCCAATAACCTGACCACGGGACAGGTCTATTTTTCCGTCATTTCCAAGGAACGGCGGGGCGACTATCTTGGTAAAACGGTACAGGTAATCCCCCATATCACCAATGAAATAAAGGGGTTCATTCGTGACAGCGCCGAGGACTTCGACGTGGCCATTGTCGAGATCGGCGGTACGGTCGGCGATATCGAGAGTCTCCCCTTTCTTGAGGCGGTGCGGCAGTTCCGTCTCGAAGTGGGAAAGCAAAACGCCGCCTTCATTCACCTGACCTGGGTCCCCTTCATCAAGACGGCGGGAGAGGTAAAGACCAAACCGACTCAGCACAGCGTCAAGGCCCTGCGGGAAATCGGCATCCAGCCCGATATTCTCCTGTGCCGAACGGAAAACTTCCTCTCCGATGAAATCAAGGCCAAGATCGCCCTGTTCTGCAATGTTGAGGTCGCCTCCGTCTTTACCGCCAAGGACGTCAGTTGCATCTATGAAGTGCCCCTTATCTATCACCGCGAGGGACTGGATGAGAAGATCGTCGATCTCCTCAACATCTGGACGGGTCAACCCCATCTGGAGGCCTGGGAAAATGTGGTCGAGAAAATGGTCCATCCGGCCGAAGAGGTATCCATTGCTATCGTCGGGAAATACGTGAATCTCACGGACTCCTATAAAAGCCTCAATGAGGCCCTTGTCCACGGCGGGATCGCCAACGATTGCCGGGTGAATCTTAAATTCGTCGACTCGGAAAAGATAGAAAAAGACGGCATCAATCATCAGTTGGATGGCGCGGACGGCATTCTTGTTCCCGGGGGCTTCGGAGACCGGGGCATCGAAGGAATGATCCAGGCCGCCCATTATGCACGGATCAACAAGGTCCCTTATTTCGGCATCTGCCTGGGGATGCAGATGGCCGTCGTAGAATACGCCCGTTACGTCTGTGGCATGGAAAGGGCAAACAGTTCGGAATTTGACGAGAAAACGCCTTATCCGGTCATTGATCTCCTGCCGGAACAGAAGGTTGTGAAGGAAAAAGGGGCGACCATGCGCCTGGGCTCCTATCCCTGCAAACTTGGCGAGTCCTCCTTCGCCTTCGCTGCCTACGGCGCCACGGAAATTGATGAACGGCACCGACACCGCTACGAGTTCAACAATGACTTCAAGGGAACGCTGACAGAAAACAATCTAAAAATCACCGGCGTTTCTCCCGATGGCCGTCTGGCGGAAATCATCGAACTCCCTGACCATCCGTGGTTTTTGGGCTGCCAGTTCCATCCGGAGTTCAAGTCCCGGCCCACGGACCCCCATCCCCTTTTCCGGAAATTCATCGAGGCCTCCCTTCTCTATCACAGACAGAAAGCATAAGGAATTAAAGATACAAATTGATTGACTTAATAGATCGCCGGGGATACACACCGGCGATCTTTGTTACTTACGAAGGAGATTGTTTATGGGAAAACTCTTTGGGACGGACGGAATCAGAGGGGTGGCCAATGAATACCCCATGACGCCCGAAATGGCCCTGAATGTCGGCAAGGCGACGGCCCATTATTTCAAACGCCGGGACCACCACCCAAAAATCATCATCGGCAAGGACACCCGGATTTCCGGCTACATGATTGAAAACGCCCTCGTCGCCGGAATCTGCTCCATGGGTGTCGATGCGATTCTGGTCGGGGTCATGCCGACGCCGGGGATTGCCTTTCTCACCCAAAGCATGAGGGCCGATGCGGGCATCGTCATCTCGGCGTCCCACAACCCCTATCAGGATAACGGCATCAAGATCTTTTCCAGGGACGGTTACAAACTCCCCGACGAAAAGGAACTTGAGATCGAAGAACTTATCTTCCGGAACAACATGCACACTCTCCACCCCTCGTCCCACAAACTGGGCAAGGCCTACCGGATCGAAGGGGCCAGGGATCGTTACATCGTCTTCCTGAAAAGCACCTTTCCCAAGGAATTCACCCTCGAGGGCATGAAACTGGAGTTGGATTGCGCCAACGGCGCCACTTATCGCGTTGCCCCCCAGACATTCCTGGAGCTGGGGGCCGACGTCACCACCCGCTTCGATCAGCCGAACGGATCGAACATCAACGATAAATGCGGTTCCCAGCACACGGAGATGCTGGTGGAGAAGCTTCTGAAAAGAAATGCCGACGTGGGGTTTGCCTTCGACGGCGACGGCGACCGCCTCATCGCCGTTGACGAAAAAGGCAATGTTCTGACCGGGGATCACCTCATGGCCATCTGCGCCAAGGTAATGAAGAAAAAAGGGCTTCTCACCAACAATCTGGTCGTTGCCACGGTAATGAGCAACCTCGGCCTCCTTCAGGCCTTTAAATCAATGGATATCGACATGGTCGCCGCCAAGGTGGGAGACCGGTACGTAATTGAAGAGATGAAGGCCCGGGGGGCGTCCATCGGGGGTGAGCAGTCGGGGCACCTGATCTTTCTCCATGATCATACGACCGGGGATGGCATCATGACCGCCCTGCAGGTCCTTATCGCCATGCAGGAAGAAGAGAAACCTCTCTCCGAGTTGGCGAAGGTAATGGCCGTTTTCCCCCAGAAATTGATCAACATCGATGTAAAATCAAAACCGGATATTGAGACCATTCCCGAGATTGTCCAGGCGATCAGGGTTGTTGAAAACATCCTGGGAGAAAAAGGGAGGGTCCTGGTGCGCTATTCGGGAACCCAGAACATGTGCCGGGTCATGGTGGAAGGACCGACGGATGAAGAAACGGAGCGATATTGCCGGCAGGTGGCGGAAGTAGTAAAGGCGGCAATAGGATAATCATGGACGACTTCGTAAAAAGTCCGGATGCTGCGTTGCGCTGCATCCTTCGTCACTGCGGTGTACGACAAGTACGCCTCATTCCTCAGGACTGGCGCGCCTTGCCTGCGGATCTTTTTACGAAGCCGTCGACTCTGGCCAAATTTACGGCTTTTTACGGGGTCACAAGAATTGGGTAACAGACAATCTATGCAAGCATTGCAAGACAATCGGGCTCCCGTTATCGCCGTCGGCAGCGGGGCTTTTGAGAATATCCTGCTTTGCGACGGCGTGCTCCAGTTGGGCAGAAAACATCTTGTGGAACAGGAAGAAAGCCTGGGAGGAAGCGGCTTGAACTACACCCTCAGGCTCCTTGCCGCCGGGGTGGAGGTCCTCCCCATCCTGCCCGTTGGCAATGATCCCCTGGGGCAATTGATTCGGGACAACATCCTCGCCGCCGCAGAAAAAATTCCCGGGCCTAAACGCCTGAATAAGTTCCTGTCCCCCCGTCAATTCTTCGTACCCAACGTCAGGACTCCCCGTTCCACAATCCTTGTCAACCAGCTTCAGACTACCGTCTTTTCGGAAAAGTTCATCGAGAGCAAAAGCTTCCAGCACCATCTGGAAAAACGCTTCCAAGATATTGAAAAGCGCCACGGGATCATGCCGGGGGCGATCATGATCGGCCACATCTACAGCGACAAAAACAACGGCCATCCTCATGTGCCCGGCGAATGCACCCGCTATATCATCGATCGCTGGCATGGAAAAGCGCCTATCTTCCTGAATCTCGGCCATAGCCAGATCGAACTGGGCATCGAGTTCTGGGAGGAGGCTTTCCGACGGGCGACGGTTATCCAGATGAATATCTGGGAATACAAGAATCTGATGAAAGAGGAAGAACGTCTCCCCTCCCTGCGAAAGATCATCGACTGGTTTACGGACCGAAGAATAAACGGCGTAATCAGCATGGGCCGTTTCGGCGCGCTGGGCACTTACGGCGACGGGAAGGACGGTCTCGTCTACGGGCAGTCCCTCCTTCCTCCCGAAATGGTTATGGATACCACCGGCGCCGGCGATGCCTTTGCCGCCGGCCTTGCCGCGGCGCTGATCGGGAAAAGGGACTTCACCTTCCCCGATTTCCATAATGCCATGGCCCAAGCCGGCGTCTGGGCATCCTTCGCCTGCACCACCTACGGCGGCTCCGGCTCATGTCCCGACAGACCGGCGCTGGAAACCTTCTTGCGGAAAATCGGCGGAGACTACCTGAAGCCGGTCAGGATTATCAAAAAAGAATCGGCCGGGCCGATGCTCGACATGATGGACCTACTTTACCGCTGACACCACACGATTGCTATTTTATTCCGATTTAGAATCGGAATTATTTTATCCTGCCGACATACCCGCCCGCCTGAGCAGTGCTTCGAGGTAACGGGATTTTACCTGTTCGCTGGCCATGAGTTGCTTTACCGGGGGGAGCTTGAGGATGGCCCCCAGGATGGCCGCCATGAACCGGTGGCTCATGAGGGCATGGTTGTCGAAGATGAGATTCTGAAGTTTCCCCCGCTCGATAGCCATGACGACGGCTTGATGGACAGCGTTCAGAGGCGGAATTACCCGCTGGGGACGCTCTTTCAGGGCAATGGCGCCGTCGGGACATTCCCGGACGCAAAGACCGCACCCGAGACAAAGCTCTTCACTTACACGGGCTAACTTCCTTTTTTGCTTCCGGGGATCGTTGGCCGAGACGAGGCCCATCGCCGCGACGGGACAGACCTGGACGCACCGGCCACAGCCCTTGCACTTTTCACTCTGCAAAGCGGGTAGATAGTTGGTCGTATGAATGGGGTGCATGAGGCCGAACCGCCGGGCCGCTGCCATTGCCTCGCAACAGCAGCCGCAGCAGTTGCAGATGAAGCCGATCCCTTCCCGGACGTTGGAGCCGAACTGGACGAGTTTGTGATCCCAGGCGACCTGAAGCAGGTCCAGGCATTCCTCTTTGCTCACGGAACGGGCATGGCGGTGTTTGATCAGGGCCTGGGCGGGTTCATTGAAGGTCATGCAGATCTCTTGCGGGGCGGCGCAGGCCCGGTCCAGATGTGCCATCTTGTGACGGCAGTAACAGAGGCTGATCCCCCGGTGGGAGGCCGTTTTGATAACCTCCGTCGCCCGCTCGTAATCGAGGATGCACAGACTAAAGGCATCCGGTTCGGGGAGGGCTGGCTCGTGGATAAAGATGCGTCCCACCTGGGTCTCCCCCGTCATGAAGAGGGCCTTGAGGAAATCGTCTGACCCGTGAACATACTGGTGAAAAAGCTCGCTTAAGGCCTTTTGGTCAATATCTCCCCGGAGGCGCATCAGGGAGAATTCGAAAAACCCGATCATGGGCGGCGGCAGGATATAGGTTTGAAGACCGTCTTTTTCCACATCCAGCAGGATGGCCCGCTCGGCCAGATTTTCAAGAATATTCCTGGTTTCCACCTCGGAAAGCTTCCAGATCCGGGACGCCCTCTTCACTGAGAAAGGCCGGACAGGCAACTGGGAGACCCGAGCTGCATCCTGCTCGCTGAAAAGAATTTTCAGGATCTTGAAGAGGGCTTCCGAAGGCGTCGCCCCCTGGGGAAAACGGTTGAGCCGCTCAACAAGGCCCGTATAACCTGTCTTTACAAGATGATGACTCAAGCGGACCTCCCTTATCCTACAGGCCTTTTATTATGATCTTCGCTGATGTAAGCGACAGAATCTATCCTTCCAATGCCAAAAGGACAATGCCCTATGGAATGATTGCGAAACCTTCTTCCCTAAAATGACGGTCAAAGGCAAAGGCTTTCTTAATATCAATTTGATGCATAACCAGGATACTGACGCAATCAACCAGACTTAAACGCCTTTGCCCCTTGGACAGCCGCATAGCCACAGCAACGCGGTGCAGTTCATCGTTTATCCATGAGACCTCCAGCACCGGGACTATGTCTTCCTGAAACAACCGGACGGCTTTCAGTCCCAGGCGATTTTGAACCAAGGCAAAGGTCTCCACAAGGACATAATTAGTGGAAACAAGATCTTCCTTGGATGAAAGGATTTCCTGCCATGCCATCTTCGCTTTTGCATGATACTGATCGTCTGCATCCAGAACGGCGAGGATGGCCGAAGTATCCACGAAGACGCTCATGATTTGAAGGCCTCGGACAGGTATTGATCATGGTTTACTGACAAATCGTGCAAACCGGAATGAAATTTTCCGGCAGCATTTAGCGCTTTTGCCAAGTTAGCCTGCCTTTCTTTGTCCGGACCGGGATGAAACATCTGATCGATGGCTTGGCGGATCAAAGCGGCCATCGATATCCGCTGCCGGATCGCCAGCCTTTTCAGGTTCTCCGCCTGTGCTTCCGTCAATTGTATTTGCGTTCTAACCATATAGGCACCTCCTGATTACAGTTGCGGATAAATGATAACACATGTTTGTTTGGACGGCAATAGCGTTGATCGCGAATAAACCTTCATAGCTAATCACAGCAAGAAGACCTTGGAGAGATAAAAAGATCACTGTTTTCCTTGACTACGGGGAAGATTCTCCTTATATTACCCTTGAAATGCAGATCATGATTAATATGAACGAGCTTCCGAACCCCCTATTCACCCGGAAATAACGAGCCATGTCTTCTTTGCCTGTCGAGGCCATTGTCCTGCTCCTTCTCGTGCTCCTTAATGGGGCGCTGTCCATGGCGGAGATGGCCCTGGTTTCCTCACGAAGGGCCAAATTGAGGGTCGAGGCGGAAAGTGGAGATGCGGGGGCGGAGAAGGCGCTGAACATTTCGGAGGAACCGGGAAGTTTTCTCTCTACCATCCAGATCGGCATCACCCTCATCGGCATCCTCTCCGGGGCCTATGGCGGCGTAACCATAGCAAAATCTCTCAGCGCCTATCTTCAGCAGTTTTCATTTTTTCGTCCCTACAGCGAGCCCTTGGGACTTGCCATGGTGGTCCTGGTGATAACCTATCTGTCTCTCGTCCTGGGAGAACTTGTCCCCAAGCGCCTGGCCCTGTTCAGAGCGGAGAAGATCGCTTCCCTCGCGGCCTTTCCGGTATATTATCTTTCCATCATTGCCTATCCCCTTGTTTGGCTCCTAAATGTCAGCTCTGAGCTTTTTTTGAAGGTGCTCCGCATCGAGAAATCGGAAAGCTCCGTGTCCGAGGAGGAGGTGAAGGTGCTTCTCGAAGAAGGAACGGAGGCCGGCATTTTTCATGCAATGGAGCACGAGATCTGCCACCGGGCCTTCCATATCGACGATCTGGGGGTCAGGGATCTGATGACACCCCGTCCGGACATCCTCTGGCTGAATGCGGAAAAGTCCTTTCCCTACAACCTGGAGATCATCAGGTCGGGTCAGCACACCTGCTTCCCCGTGGGCGGGGGAAGTCTGGATCAGGTAGTCGGGTTCCTCCATGTCAAGGATCTTTTGAAAGAAGTCGCAGCAGCGGGCACAGAGGAGCTGGACATGATCCCCCTGCTGAAAAAACCCCTCTATTTCCCCGAAACAATTTCCGCCTGGCAGGTCCTTGAACAATTCAAGACCTCCCCCATTCACATCGCCATGGTGGTTGATGAATATGGAATCATCCAGGGAATGGTGACTATCAGCGATGTGATTCAGGCTATTGTAGGCGATATTCCCTCCATCAGCGAGCAGGAGGGAAATCCCATTGTCCAGCGAGATGATGGTACCTGGCTTGTGGACGGCGCCTTGTCCATAGAAGATTTTAAAGCACATTTCCACATCGAAAGGCTTCCGGCCGAAGAAAAGGGCGACTTTCATACCCTGGGCGGCTTCATCATGTCCTACCTGGAACGTATACCATCTACAGGCGACCATTTTCTCTGGGAAGAATGGCGTTTCGAAATCGTAGACATGGACGGCAACCGGATCGACAAGGTCTTGCTGAGCTCCACGCAGGAATCTTCCTGACCCTGGGTTTTGTTTTGACAGGGATTTCCCCGTCATGTTAGAATCAAAAGGAGCGGTGGTTTGGAATAACGGTTAATCTCAGCATCATTGGCAATATACCTGATCAAAACGAACGAGGACAGCAAAATGAGAAGGGCCGTCATTGTTTCCACAGGATCTTACCTGCCGGAAACAGTTGTACCGAATGAAGAACTCACGCAGTTTTCCCGGGAAGCCCAATCCTTGATCGGCAAGAAAACCGGGGTCTTGGCGCGACGTCACGCCGGGGAGAACCAGTGCACCTCCGACCTGGCCCTGGAGGCGGCCCGGACCTGCCTGGGTAATATCCGTTTCCTCCCCGAAAATATTGAGGGGATCATTCTCTCGACCTCTTCTCCCGACCGTATCCAGCCGGCCACGGCCACTAGGCTCCAGCACCTCCTCGGGGCCAAAAGGTCTTTTGCATTTGACATCAATTCCGTCTGCTCGGGAAGCGTCTATGGCATCCACCTGGCCGACGCCCTAGTGAAATCGGGGCAGTACGATAACATCCTTTTTGTCGCTGCGGAGGTCTATTCGCGATTTCTTAACAAAAAGGATTTTTCCACCTTTCCCTATTTCGGGGATGGGGCGGGGGCAGTCTTATTGCAAAGCAGCGAAGATTCTTCCCGGGGAGTTCTTTACTCCTCCCTGGCCACCGACGGCAGCCGCAGCGAGACGATCACTATTCCCGGCGGCGGCGCCATGCTGCCCTATGAAAAAATAACGAACCCCCGGCTGGCCTATTTCCGTATGAAAGGTGAAGATGTTTTTGCTTTCACCCTGGACAAGGGTCCCGGGATAATCCGGCAGGTAGTATCGGCAGCCGGCATGAATCTGGAAGATGTGAAATGTTTCATCTGCCATCAGGCGAACATCAATATCCTCCATGGGATCGCCGCTGCCCTCGGCGTCCCCTCCGAACGGTTCTATGTAAACCTGAACCGTTACGGTAACACGGCCAGCGCCTCCGTCCTCATTGCCCTTGCTGAGGCCAGGGAGGAGGGGGTCATTGGCGAAGGAGATCTTGTCGTTACGGCCGCCTTCGGGGGGGGGTTATCCTGGGGGGCCAACATAATCAGGCTCTGAACCGATTAATGTCTGAAAGGAGAAAGAAAATGGCAGTTGCTCTTAAAAAACTCAAGGAGGGCATTATCGACCTTTTTCCGGAGGTGGAAAGAATTGACGTCACCGGAGAGACCCGTCTGGGGGACATCCCGGATTTCGACTCGATGGCGGCCGTTAATCTCCAGACTTTCATCGCAGATATTTTTAATGTAGCCATTCCGTTGGATCTCCTTGGGGAAGATACAACTCTCAAGGAGATCGTGGATTTCATCGAAAATCCCGGCAAGCTTGCCGCCGCGGAAAAACAAAGGTGATAATGATGGACCCCCTGGATATTCTGACATCATTCTTGAAGGTTCATCGTTCCTGGATGGAACGCTCGGAGGAAATGAATCAACGGGCTATCGATCTCTTTCGGCACCTGGAAGAGGCCACCCGGGAGGAGTTCCCCCACCTCCTTGCTTCTGAGTTGCCTCGGGAGGAAAAATCAGACGCCAGCGAGATATTCCTCGAATATGTCAGAAAAAATGCAAAATTAAGCAGAAGATTTCATTCTATTTTCAGTGACTGGCAGAAAGGCATGGTAGAAAGAAGCAAAGATCTTAACGATAAAGACCGGCAGCGGGCCCTCTTCTGGACCCAGCAGGTGATCAATGCCCTTGCCCCGGCCAACTTTTTCTGGACCAACCCCCTGGCCATAAAGAAGTTTATCGAAACCGGAGGCGGCAGCCTCACTCAAGGCTTTAGCCAGGCATGGGAAGACTATTCCCGGGGCGATTATCTCTCCCGGATCACGGATGAAAAGGCCTTCAAAGTCGGTGAAAATATCGCCGTAACACCGGGCTTTGTGGTCTTCCGCAATGACCTGATGGAGATCATCCAGTATGAGGCCGCAACGGAATCAACACACGCCATTCCGATCGTACTGGTTCCCCCCTGGATCAACAAATACTATATTTTTGACCTCACTCCGCAGACGAGTTTTGTCCGTTTTTTAAGAGATCAGGGCTTCACCGTTTTCGTTATCAGTTGGAAGAATCCAACGGCAATCATGAGTGATGTCTCTTTTGCCGACTACATGTTTACCGGCGTGCTGAAGGCCGTGGAAGCGGCACGTCACATCTGCAAGGTTTCCCATGTTCATGCGGCGGGATACTGCATCGGCGGCACGGCCCTGGCCGCACTTATGGCCTGGTTGAACCGGAAACCCGGCACAAAAGGCCATTTGCCCGTGGCTGACTGGACACTGTTTTCAACCCTCGTTGATTTTTCCGAACCCGGCGATCTGGGGGTTTTTATCAGCGAAAGGTCTGTTGAGGCCACGGAAGCCCTTATGAAAATGGATGGCTACCTTGACGCCCGCTACCTGGGCTGGATCTTCAGAATACTTGGCTCGGACAGCCTGATCTGGAGAAACTTCGTCCAGAATTATCTTTATGGCGCCACGCCTCCGAAATCCGACATGCTCTTCTGGAACAGCGATAGCACCCGCCTGCCGGAAGCGATGTGTTCATTTTATCTTCGGGAATTTTATCTGCATAATAATCTGGCAAAAAAGGACGTCCTTTCATTGGGAAACAGGCTAATTGATATGGGAAAGGTCGCACAGCCTTTATATGCCGTAGGAACGCAACTGGACCACATCTGTCCCTGGCGGGGAACCTTCCGCACCTGCTCCCTGCTCAAGTCCCCCCGCCGGTATGTCCTTTCCAGTGAGGGACATATCACGGGGATCATCAACCCCCCATCGGACGGATCCCGGCGGAAATACTGGGCCGGGGAAGTCGTGCAACCTGAGGACCCGGAAAGCTGGCTGAGCCGCCAGGAGGAACAGCGCGGTTCCTGGTGGAAGGATTGGACGGCCTGGTTGGTTCAGCGCGGCTCGACAATACAAAACCCGCCGACCATGGGATCAGGGAAATATCCTCCCCTGGAGAGGTCCCCGGGGATATACGTTACAGAGAATTAGGAACGAGGGAAAAGAATATGGAGAAATGGGCACTGGTCTTTCCCGGTCAGGGTTCGCAATATGTGGGTATGGGCGCCGATTTATTCATGAAATACGAAGCCTTCAGAGACGTATTTTCCCGAACGCAGGCTGTCTCCGGCATGGACATCGCCAAAATCTGCCTGGAAGGCCCTCAAGACGTTCTGGATCAGACCGTCCACACCCAGTTGGCCGTACTGACCTTTGAGCTGGCCGCCTATGAGATCTTCAAAGAACTTATCGGTGCCGCCACTCCCACTGTGGCCGCCGGGCACAGCCTCGGCGAATACAGTGCTCTTTATGCGGCAGGCTCGCTGGGGCTTGAAGAAACCATAACCATTGTCCAGGCAAGGGGCAAAAGGCACCAGGAGGCATTGCCTCCCGGCGTCGGGTCGATGGCAGCCATCCTGGGCCTGGATTACAAGGCCGTGGCGAAGATATGCACGACATGTTCCCTCCCGGGGGAATCCCTTGATCTGGCCAACCTCAATGCCCCGAACCAGATCGTCATCTCGGGCAACGCCCGGGCGATGGCCAGGGTGGGGGAAATGGCCAGAGAAGCAGGAATCAAGAAATTTGTACCCCTGCCGATCAGCGTCCCCTGCCACTCCCGTCTGCTTAGTGACGCCGCCGAGCTTTTCAGCGGGGATTTGGCAAAAATAGATTTTCAGCCTTGCCTGATACCTGTCGTCCCCAATTATGATCCTTCCCGGTTTCATTCCCCCGACAATTCCCGGGAACTCCTGCGGCGGCAGATGGTGTCTCCCGTGCGCTGGCAGGAAACAGTGGAAAGAATGACCGCCCTGGGCGTGACCACGGTTGTGGAAATCGGCCCGCGCAGAGTCCTCTCCGGATTGATCAAGAGCATCGATCGGCAGCTACGCCTCCTTTATGTCGGTGACGGAGAATCTCTACTTAAAACAGCCGCATCCCTGTAGCACCGATAACCTCCAGAAATAAAAAAGATTTGAAATTTTCCCATAAAAAGTGCTACGATAATCAAGTTTTGAATATGCAGCGATGATGAGATAGTCGCAGGGTATTATGGGGAGGTGTAAATGAAAAGGCAAACAAAAACGAGATGGATGGTGTTTCTGGGCTTGGCGGCCCTGCTGGTTTTTACGGGACTCTATCACTACAGTGTGGTATCGGCCGCCCTGGACAGATCCATCTATAAAAATCTCAAGGCTTTCAATGAGATCCTCGATATTGTTGAAAAGAATTATGTAGAGCCGGTGGATTCCAAGACCCTGCTGCAAGGGGCCATCAACGGCATGATAAAAAACCTCGACCCCCACAGCAGCTATATGACGCCGGAAATGTACAAGGAACTGGAGCTGGAGACCCGGGGCAGCTTCGGCGGCATCGGGATCGAGATCACTATCCACAAGGACATCCTCACCGTCGTATCCCCTATTGAAGACACGCCCGCCTTTCAAGCCGGCGTAAAGGCCGGAGACAAGATCATCATGATCGAGGGGAAATCCACCAAGGACATCACCATTATGGAAGCGGTCAAACGTCTCCGGGGACCAAAAGATACCAAAGTAACCATTTCCATCCTGAGAGGGAATGAGAACAAGCTCCGGGATTTTGTCATCACCAGGGCGATCATTAAAATCGTCAGCGTCAAACACAAGCTCCTCGATGACCAGATCGGTTATGTCCGGATCGCCTCTTTTCAGGACAAGACCGCCAACGATTTGAAAAAGGCCATTCAGGAGATGACGACCAAAAACAAATCCCTCAAAGGCATTGTCCTGGATCTGCGCAACAACCCCGGAGGGCTTCTGAATCAATCCATCGAAGTCTCCGATGTCTTTCTCAAATCCGGGATCATCGTCTCGACCAAAGGACGGACCAAGGGGATGGAAAGCAAGGTCAACGCCCGGGATACGGGCGATGAGTTCACCGCCCCCATAGTTGTAATGGTGAATGAAGGAACGGCGAGTGCCGCGGAAATTGTCTCAGGCGCCCTCCAGGATAACGGACGCGCCCTGGTTTTGGGAACCCAGACCTTCGGCAAGGGCTCCGTCCAAACCGTAATTCCTCTGGAAGATGGAGCCGCGCTGAAACTGACGACCGCCCGCTACTACACACCGAAGGGACGCTCCATTCAAGCGGAAGGAATTGCTCCCGACATCGTCGTAAAATATATCCGTCCGGGTGACGATCCTGACGACGTTGATTACGAGCCCATCAGGGAAAAGGATCTGAAAGGACATATCAAGTCCGTCAAGGAAATGGAGAAGAAGGGCGAGGAACCGCCAAAGGACAATGATCAGAAGCTACCGCAACGAATAATGAAGGATAACGGAAACCGTAAGGACCTGCCGGTTAAAAGGACCTTTGGCGATGTGAATACGGACAACCAGCTGAAAGCCGCCATCGACATGTTGAAAAGCTGGGACATTTTTAAAAAGAACATAAAGAATTAAACCGGGACAACCATGAACCTTTTTTTAAAGCCCACCATCTGTATCGCCTTTTTAATGACGCTTTTATGCGGATGCCCGGAGCTTTATGGAAAGAGCGCCCCTACCCATCTTGCCGCCTATCATTATTCTCTGGGTGTATTGCAGATGCTTGATGAGAACCCGGGTGAAGCTGTCAAGGAATTTGAAAAAGCGCTGCACTATGACCCGGCGGACCCGGATATCGCTGCGGAACTGGCAGCCGCTTATGTGGAGAAGGGTGAAAACAACAAGGCCATCGCCGTCTGTGAAAAGGCGCTGAAAGTTAATCCGGAGCATGTGGGGTTGAATCTAATGCTCGGCGGGCTTTACATGAACACCAAGAATTACCCCCGGGCCATTAACAACTATCAGACTGTCATCCGCCTGGATCCCAAGAATGTTTCCGCATGTTTTTACCTGGGGATCATCTACGGAGAATCCCGACAATACCAGGAAGCCATCGGAATGTTTGATAAAGTTCTCCTTATAGACCCCCAGCACCTCATGGCCGCCTATTATCAGGCCAAGATCTATATGGATTTGAAGAATTATGAAGGCGCCGAGAGAATGCTCAAAAGGACCCTGAGCATCAGACCGAGCTTTGAAGCGGCCCTCATCGATCTCGCCCTGGTTTACGAAAAACAACAAAAGACGGCAATGGCCATCGATACCTTCAATGATTATCTTTCTCTTCATCCGGAGAAGCTCAGCGTCCGCAGCAAACTTGGGGAACTGTATCTCCGGGAAAAGAGATATGACGAGGCGGAAAAGGAATTTCACAAAATTCTGAGGTTCGACCCTGGAAATCGGGAAGTTCTTTTGGCTCTGGGCCTGCTCTATATTGATAGCGGCCGCTACGACCGAGCCATCGAGGCTTTTGAAACACTAATAAAAAAATATCCCGTTGATTACCGATATTCTTACCTTCAAGGGACGGCTTATGAGGAAAAGAAAGCCTATGCCCAGGCAGTCGGAATCCTGAAGAAGATTCCCGCCAATTCCGATCTTTATGGAAGCGCACAGATTCGCCTGGCCATGATCCTGAAAAAAGATGGAAAAACGAGAGAAGCCATCGCCAATCTGGAGAAGGCAGTTAAGGTAAAACGTGAATTCCCGGGATTCTACGTCATCCTGTCCTCCCTTTATGAAGAAGAAAAGGACCTGACCGGAGCGGAACGGATCCTCAAGGAAGGGATGCTGCTCCTGCCGCAAAATGTTGATTTGTATTACAGCCTGGGGGTCCTTTACGAAAAGACCGACCGTTTTGAAGAAAGCATCCGGCAGATGAGGTCCCTTTTAAAGATTGATCCCAATCACGCCGATGCCCTTAATTTTATCGGCTACAGTTACGCAGACCGGGGAATTAATCTTGAGGAAGCCGAACAAATGATTCAAAAGGCCCTCCAGCTTAAACCGGGAAACGGATATATGATCGACTCTTTAGGTTGGACATACTTCAAGCAGAACCGCATCGATCTGGCCATTAAGTATCTCAAGGAAGCGTCGATTCTGCTACCCAATGACGGCACCGTCGCCGAACATATGGGGGATGCCTACCTCAAGGCAGGTCGCAGGCAAGAGGCCCTCGAATCCTATCAACGGGCGCTTAAATTCAACCCCGCCAGCCGCAGTCTGCCAAAAAAGATAGCCGATCTTCCCAAGAAATGATCGCCTTACGTTGTTTTTTTCTTTTGCTCATTTTCCTGATCTCATTTCTGGGCGGGTGCGCTCTTCACCCTCTGCAACCGGAGCCGGTAATAGACTATCGACTTTCCCCGGAGGAGACATTAAGAACCATCGACTTCAGAGATAGCAGGAAGAATTTCATGAAGGCCGTGGCTCAGGTCGTCGTGAATACGGAGGAAGGGCGATACCCCATAAAGCTCGCCATCATCGCCACTAAACCGGCGTCTCTCCGTTTGGAAGCCATTCCGATCATCGGCTTACCCAATTTCTTTTTGTCAATCCACAAGGGGTCAATGAAGGTTTATCTCCCCCAGAACGGCGAATACTATGTCGGTCCGGCGACTATCAACAATCTCAAGTCCTTCTTTCCCATCCAGTTGGCCGTACCCGACCTGGTTGCCCTTTTAATGGGCTGCCGTCCGACCATGTCTTCGGAAAATACCAATCTTAAGGGTTTTTCAGAGGGAAAATTTTATCGCTTGGACATCCTGTCCAGGGAAAACCAGACTTTACAGTCACTCTGGATCGATCCTGCAAATCTCTACCTTACCCGTTTGGTCGGGTTTGGAAAAAACGGAGAGAAGCTGCTGACTGTTTATTTTGATGAGTATTTCCAGGATAATGACGTCTTCATGCCCAGCCGTGTTCGTTTTGAAATGCCCGGCAGGGACGAGCGCAACATTTCTTTAAGGTATGACGGCGCGACGTTTGGGCCGTTAACCAGTGAAACAGAGAGGATATTTGATCTTCCCGTCCCTGAAGGAGTGAGAACAATTATCCTCAAATGAAACCTTTTATTTAATCTCCAGTAGCTTGGCCCTCGCAACCCTCGCCTGACTCGTATTGGGATAGTCCTTAATAATATTTTGCAGGATCAGCTTGGCGCTGGCTTTATCTTTCAATTGCAGGAAGGAAAGACCCTGTTTCAGAAGGGCCTGGGGAACTTTGTTGCCTTCCGGATAGGTCTTGATTACCTTTTCATACTCCAAAATGGCCTTCTCGTAGCTTTTTTCGTAATAGTAGCATTCTCCAATCCAGAATTGGGCATTGCCCGAATATTCCGTTTTAGGATAGGCCTTGATAAAGTTTTGAAATTCTATCCTTGCCTTTTCGTACTTTCCTTCCTTGTAGAGTTCGTAAGCGGATGCATAGATGGATTCTTTGTCCGACTTTCCTTTCGATCCATTTTTTGCATGGCTTTTATTATTCTTATCTCCGTTCTCCCCTCGTTCTTCCTTTTTGCCGATTCCCAGAAAGTTTTCAATAAAATTTATCTTGAAGGATGCCTGGTCGAGCCTTTCCCTGAAGTCCTTGCCCATGTGGCCCTGAACATCATCGACGTCCTTCTGAAGCTTTTCAACAGATCCCCGCAGCTGCTGGACTTGTTCACGGATATCGGTGACATCCGCCCCCATATCCGCCTGCTTCTTCCGGATTTCAGCAACAGCTTCCGTATTCTGAGCCGATTCCTTTAGCAGGGCTGCCACATCTGCCTGCATGGAGGCAACCTTGCTATCGTGGTCATTGATCTTCGTGCCGAGATCTCCCTGAACCCGCTTGAGATCCCCTGCCGTGGCACATCCGGTAAGCAAAGCAATCAAGAGAATGATGAGCAGCCTAAATGACCGTTTCAATAATGTCACCTCCATGATAATCTATATCCCCTTAATGCGCACGAGGCTGCTGATACGCGGGCACTGTTTAACCAAAAAGAACGCCAAAGGTCAACCTTAAATTAACGTATGCTGCTATCAAATGGTAATTATTAGAAATACTGCGACCATGCCGGGTTCGATCCTTCGCACAAAATACGGATGTTTGTTCCATTAGCGTTCATAACGGCAATCCTGTCAATTCCCCCACTCTTGACGGTGATGGCCAGGTATCTGCCGTCGGGAGACCAGGAAGGGTGCTTGTGTTCCCTTCCCTGACTGGTCATCTGTTGGGGATTCGTTCCGTCGGCGCCGATGGTAAATATTTGAAAGACCCCACCCACGGTTCTTTCAAAGGCAATCCGGTTTCCTTTGGGCGACCAGGAAGGGGACGTATTATAATTACCTTCAAAGGTCAACCTTTTCACATTCTTTCCGTCACTGTCCATGACGTAGATTTGCGGAGATCCGGCCCGGCTGGATACAAAGGCGATACTTTTCCCATCCGGCGACCAGACCGGAGAAACATCGATGGCATGTTCGTAAGTCAACCTTCGAATATAACCGCTCGTGCTGTCAATGGAATAAATCTCCTGATTGCCGTCCTTGCTGAGGGTGAGCAGGATCTTGCGGCCGTCGGGAGACCAGGCGCCGGACAGATTCAGACCCGGATAACTGGATACTTTCTTCCCTGCCCCTCCCTTCAGACCGGCAATATAGAAGTCCGGGTTTCCGTCCCGGTAAGAGGTGAAGGATATCCATTTCCCGTCCGGCGACCAGCGCGGCGCCAGGGTCAGGGAACGGTAGTGGGTAATCTGCTTCTGATCTGATCCGTCAAAGGCGATGGTCCGAATCTCCGAGTTCCTTCCCAGCTTCTGTACATAGGCGATACGGGTATTGAAAACCCCCCGTTCCCCCGTAAGGACCAGCAGAATCTCATTGACAAACTGGATCACCATATCTTTTCTGTCACTGGTCATTCCTTTGTATTTTTTCTCCCGCATCAATACACCCCGGACCGTATCATAGAGGCGCATCTCTACGGACAGATCCCGGCCGTGGCTGCTGAAATGGCCTTTAACCAGATAATCGGCCCCAATTGTCGTCCAGTCGCCAAAGTTGACATTCCCCTGATTACGGGCCGGGTCCTCAAGAAAGGCCTTGCGGGGAACAATATTGAAATAACCTGTCATATCGAGATATTTGGACAGGTTATCGGGAAACCAGGTGGCAAGGCCTTCCTTATCGCTATCCGTTCCCGCTTTTGTAAAACCCGTAACGGCAATGGGGAATTTTTGGAAATTCGGGGCGTCGATATCAATATAGTCCTTCGCCACCCCTTGGCAGGGGACAAGAAAAGTGATCAGTAAAATGGTTGCAGTGAAAGACAGCATCATTTTTTTCATAATTGTCCTTGAAAACATCGTTACGGGGTTACATTATCTCCGCAGATCCGAGGAAAGAAAACGAATACCTATATCCAGTCCATTTTCCCGATACCATGGCGGCAGCGGCGGCAGGGGGTCGGCCTTTTTCAGGGCCCTGAGAACGGAGTTATCGAAGTAGGTCAATCCCGATTTTTTTTCAAAACTTATGCCCGTAATGGCCCCGTTTTTCATGATCCGCACTTGCACAATGGCCTCGATATTGTCCTTGGGATTGATCCCTCCGGGAAGGTTCCATTGGCTTTTAATCCTGGACCAGATAACCGTATAATAATCAGCCAACCGATCATTGGCTTCGGCGTTGGCGGCAGAATTGGCGGCAGGCGATGATTCTGACTTGGCGTTATCTGCCGAGGTTCTTTCCCCAAGTCTTTTTCTCAGGTTTTCCACGGCGGGATTGCTCAGACTTTTCTTCGTCTCCATTTTTCTGATCGGCACCGTCGTCTGAGTGGTCACCCGCTTTTTCACAACGAGAGACTGATCGCGCAGGGAAGGTCCGGCGAGATCGCGCAAGGGGTCGCTCATCGATTTTTGACTCATCAGGGCATCGGAGAGGTTTACCAAGTTAACGGAATAGACGGGACCGAGGGTAAAACGGGGCGACGATGCACGCATGGGCCAGAAAACCGCTAAAAACAGGAGCGCCAGATGTACGGCAAGGGACAGGACAATCATTCGGGACAGACGAACCCCCTGATCATGTCGCTCTCCCGAAAAATGAGCGGGCGTCACCGTGATTCCTCAGGGGTTTCGGTTACCATTCCCAACTTGTCGACGCCGGCCTTTCTGATCTCCGACATGACCTCCACCACAAAACCGTAAGCAACGGATTTGTCAGCCCGCAGAAAAATCTCCTTATCGATCCTGGCCGTAAAGATATTCTCCAGCTTAACCTTGAGATCATCCTTGGGAATCTTCGTGCGGTTGATGAAGATTTCCCCGTCTTTGTTTATGGAAAGGACAAGCTTTTCTTCGTTGACGTCGATCGTTTTGGATTTGACCCGGGGCAGATTGACGTCGATCCCCATGGACAACATGGGCGCGGTGACCATAAAAATGATTAAAAGGACCAGGACCACATCCACCAGCGGGGTGACATTGATCTCGGCCACGAGTTTGCTTTCGAAGTACTGGCGTTTGCGTGCAAATCTCATTGTCCTCTCCCGCTATTTAAGGTAATTCCTTTCAATGATATTGGTTAGTTCCGAGGCAAAGGCATCCATATCCATCGTCATACTTTTGATCTTGTTTGTATAGTAATTGTAGAAGATAACGGCGGGAATGGCAGCGGCAAGGCCGGCAGCCGTCGCCACCAGGGCTTCCGAGATGCCGGGGGCAACTACGGCCAGCGTCGCCGAACCCCGGGCGCCGATACCCTTGAAGGTGTCCATGATACCCCAGACAGTTCCGAAAAGACCAATGAACGGAGAAGCGCTCCCCGTCGTCGCCAAGAATCCCAAGGCCCGATCAAGTTTGCCGGATTCGCTGCTAGTGGCCCTGTTGAGGGCTCTTTCAATATTATCGATACCCTTCATTTCAAAACCGGAATCCGCATATTCTCCCGTTTCTCTACCGGAGGCCCTTTCCCGTGTTGCTTTGGTGATCTTGACCAGTTCGCTGTATCCGGCCCGGAAGATCTCGGCCATGGTCGATTCGGGGAATTTTTTCGCTTCCGAGAAGATATCCGAGAGTTTTGTCGATCTTACATAAGCATCAAGAAAGAGATCATTCTCCTTTTTGACCTTTTTGATACTTCGATGCTTCAGCCAGATAATCGCCCAGGAAATAACGGAAAATCCCAGGAGGAGCAGGAGGACAAATTGAACCATCAGTCCCGCATCCAGGATCATCCCGAACACACTCCCCTGAAATTGCCCACCCAGGCCGGCAACCGCAACATATGGAATTTCTTTCACTTTTATCCTCTCCCAACGATGATATATTATAGCGGCATTACCTGTAAAGGAAAACATGGGCCTTGTCAACAAGACTTTTCGATAAAAATCTATAATGATGACCCCGTAATAAGTCCAAAATGTTGGCTATTAATCGACGGCTTCGTAAAAAGATCCGCAGGCAAGGCGCGCCAATCCTGAGGACTGAGGCGTACTTGTCGTACGCCTCAGGGACGAAGGATGCAGCGCAACGCCGCATCCGGACTTTTTACGAAGCCGTCTATAATGTTTCAGGCGTGAAAGCCACAACATCATCTATTTGTAGGGCATCTGCAAAAATCATCACCAGACGGTCAAAGCCCAAGGCGATCCCTGCCGACTCTTCAAGGCCCTCCAGGGATGCGAGAAACGGCTCCGGAGCAGGATAAGGTGGTTTGCCCGCCTGGCGGCGATCATCCTCCTCCTTCATAAAGCGGCGACGCTGCTCCTCCGGATCGGTCAATTCCGTAAAGGCGTTAGCCAGCTCCATACCGGCCATGTAAAGTTCAAACCGCTCCACAACCGCGGCATCTTCCTTTTTAGCACGGGCTAACGACCCCAGGGCCAGGGGATAATCACAGAGAAATGTCGGCTCCTCCCTTCCCAGATTGGGTTCTACGCGGGCGGTCAAGACCTCGTCGAAACAGTCACCGGACAGGGCTTCTTCAATGGACAGGGAAGCGAATTTTTCAAAGGCCCCTTTGACGGTGATCCTTTCCCAGGGCTTTTGCAGGTGGATAACCTTTCCCTGATAGGAGATGGCACCGCCACAACCGAGGGCGGCGGCGAGATGGAGGATAAGATTTTCGCATTCTTCCATCAGATCCAGGTAATCCGCATCCCGGCGGTACCATTCCAGCATCGTGAATTCGGGAAGATGGCGGGCGCCCCGCTCGTGGTTACGGAAACACCTGCAGACCTGAAATATCTTGCCGTAACCCGCCGCCAGGAGGCGTTTCATACACAGCTCCGGCGAGGGATGGAGGAACCAGCCGTGGCAAATCATGGTATCGATATGGAATTCCGGGGCGGGGGCGGGAATCAGGCAGGGGGTATCGATTTCCAGATAACCACCGGCAATGAAAAAGCTACGAATTTCTTGAAGGATCTTAGCGCGCAGCCGCAGCGTATTTTGTTTCTTGGCCAGTAACAAGGAGCCATCCATAACAAACCTATAAAAAGTGAGTGCAAATACCATTGAAGGGCGGCGGCGCAAAAAGCGCCAGAGGCGCGACGCGCTCAGCCTGAGGAAGGAAGCGTACTTTTTGGTACGTTGCACTGACGAAGGCGGCAGCGCAACAAAGCATATGGCACTTTTTGCGCCGCCGTCAGTCCTTGACCCGGGTAAGATACTCTCCGGTCCGTGTATCGACGCGGATCTTTTCTCCCTCTTCGATAAACGGGGGAACCTGCAGCACATATCCCGTCTCTACGGTTACGGGTTTGGTGTTTCCCGAGACACTGTCCCCCTTGGCCCAGGGATCCGCCTTGGTAACGACAACATCGACGAAATTGGGCAGGCTCACTCCTAAGGGGCGGTCTTCGAAGAGGAGAACTTCCGCCTCGATATTTGCGATCAGGTAATTTTTCGCATCGCCGACCTGCTCGTCAGACAGCAACACCTGCTCGTAGCTCTCGTTGTCCATGAAACAGTACTTGCCGTCCTGCTCATAGAGAAATTGCATCTTCTTTTCCTGAAGGTCTGCCGGTTCAAATACATCCACCGAGCGGAAGGTTCGCTCGAACTGAGCGCCGCTGATCATGTTTTTCAGTTTGCATCGGTAAAGGGCCTGCCCTTTACCCGGTTTGACAAAGTTAAATTCCGTAAGGATATACGGCTCATTGTCCATTTTGATCCGCAGATTCTTTCTTAAATCACTGGCTGCGTACATACCGACCCCTTAAATGATGGAAACAAATTTGGAATTTGTCTCCTGTTTGCTTTCCGGTTATTAAAACAGAGGGTGACTCTTAATGTATTTTCCCTTTTCTGTCAAAGAAATTTCATCTTCCCGGAAAATGGCTGCAGGAGCACCTTTCCCCGCTCTCCCGGCGCATCAAGGACAAACCGCGGCAGGCTGAGCCCCGACGCCTGCTGCCATAGTTGTTCCATCATCTCCGTACCCTTCCTGATATCAACCTGGAAGTGGTCCACACCCTTTACGGGGTCACAGGAAAAGAGATAATAAGGACGGATCGAGTTCCGCTGGAGTCCGTAAAACAGTTCCCGCAGGGTTTCGGTGTCATCGTTGACTCCCCTGAGGAGCACTGCCTGATTGGAAACAGGTATCCCCGCTGTCAGGAGGAGATCACATGCCCGGACGGCTTCCGGGGTGATTTCCCGGGGATGATTGAACTGAGTGTTAAACCAGAGGGGGCGGTATTTTTTCAGGATGCCGACCAGTTCCTCGTTTATTCGCATCGGCATCACTGCAGGAATCCGGCTGCCGACCCGCAGGACCTCCACATGGGGAATGGCCTTCATAGACCCTAAAAACCAGTCCAGGGTCGCCGCCGGAAGCAGCAGGGGGTCGCCGCCGGACACGATCACTTCCCGGAGGGCGGTATCTTGCTCCACGTGGTCGATCATCCCCTGAAAATAGGCCCGTGAGAATCTTCGGCTTCCCTGCTTCCAGAAACGCTTGCGATTACAATGGCGGCAGTAAACGGCGCAGCGATTCGTCGCCAGGGTAAGGCAACGATCCGGATAGCGGCGGATAAGCCCGGGGACGGGCGTGTGCCGGTCCTCTTCCAGCGGGTCGTCCTGACCGGTATGGATATCTGCAAGTTCCCGAATATCGGGAAGGCACTGCCTACGGATCGGATCCCTTTGGTCCGTCGGATCCATGAGCGATGCATAATAAGGGGTAATCGCAAAGGGATAAAATTGGGCAACCCGGCGCCATTCATCAACAAGCTTGCCATTTCCGCCCGACAGTCCGGCAAGATGCTCCGGGCGGTGCAAACGGTTCCCATATTGCCAACGCCAGTCCATCCATTCGGACGACGAATTATTTAACAAATCCATGGATAAATCTTTCCCTTTTCCCCTTCCCCGAAGAAAATTATTGACCTTGCCCAAGAAACTTCATACTGTATGTAAGCTATGAAGAGACAACATCTATACATCGTTTATATCGGCATGTGGATATACCTGTTTATGGTGCTTTTATCCCCGCCGGTAAAACAGCTCGTCCATCAGTGGGCAGGCAAGGGGGCGCTTGTTTACGCCCTGCTTTTTATTTACGGCCTGCCTGTTTTCCTGCTCTATCTGCTCTCTGCTTTTTTTTTCGACGTCCGGGCGGAGGTGATTCGCAAAGAAGACCTCATCTCCTTCCTGGTGCGCCGCAGAATGCTGATCACAATGAATCTGTTCGTAATTATTGCCGTGATCCTGCTGATCCTGGCGTCGTTTGCCCCCTGAAGAAGACGAACATATTCCAAGGATAACAGTTATTTTCCCTTGTAGATATACCGCTCAAGCAGGCGGTGGTAGGGCGTCCAGTCCGAGTCGCTGCCGACGGCGCCTTCAATGGTCAGCTGCATGGCGTTGACCTTGGCATCAAGATCGTCTGCAAAGTGGACGACGAGCGCTTCCAGGGTCTTGGGTCGCTTCGGGGAGCCGAATTCAAGCGTCCCGTGATGGCTCAGGAGGATATGCCGCAGCTCCATGGCCAGCTGGGGAGGAAAATCAGGAAGGGCCGAAATCCGACGATCCAGCATTTCCACGCTCATGACGATATGGCCGACGAGACGACCCTCGTCGGTGTAGTCAACGATGCCGTCATAGGAGTATTCGTAAATCTTGCCGATGTCATGGAGGATGCCGCCGGTCATGAGGAGATCGCGGTTCAGGCCCTCATAATGGCCGGCGAGCCAGTCGAGGATCCTCACCACCGACAGCGTATGCTCCAGAAGGCCGCCGATGTACACGTGATGAAACCCCTTGGCAGCCGGGGCGCGCTTGAAGAGAGCGGCTATCTCCTTATCCTGAAAGAAGGCCTGCAGGAGGGCCTGCAAAGAAGGCGTCTCGACGCCGGCAACAAAGGCCATCAGGTCGGAGAACATCTTGTTTGGGTCTTCCTTGGCCACGGGAAAGTATTCTTCCGTCCGGATCTCCTGCTCATCCGCCTTGCGGGCACTCATAACGGACAATTGAATTACATTTTTGTATTGCACGGCCCGGGACTGGATATAGACAAAATCGCCCTTGCGGAAGACCTTTTCCATCTCTTGGGCATTGTCCCACACCTTTCCATCTAGTTCTCCCGTTTTATCCTTGAGACGCAGGTTCAGGTAAGGAGAACCTTTCTGGGAAAAAGCGAGGTTCTTTTCCGTTACAAAAAAGAAGTCACAAATCTTCTCTCCGGCCTTTATGTCTCTGATATAAATAGTTTTTTCCATGATCACCGAATCCGTTTCGTATGCGTGTAAACCGTCAGGGACGGCGCCCGGATGGCCCCCACCAGGGTGATCCCCGCCTGCCCGGCAAGGCTGATCGCCAATGCCGTCGGCACGGAGAGGGATAACACCACGGGGATACCCATCCGCCAAACCTTGTGAACAATTTCCGAGGAAACCCGCCCGGTCCTCAATATGACTTTATCCGCGCCGTCGATGTCATGCAGAAGGGTATAGCCGCTCAGCATGTCCAGACAGTTGTGTCTACCGATATCTTCGCGGGTCACGAAGATATCGGAACTATCGGCAAGGGCGGCGCCGTGGGTCCCCCGGGAAAGATTGTGGATGCAGGCGGCGGCTACCAGGTCCTCCATGAGCATAAAGATCCGGGCCGGCGGGATGGTTTCCGTCCCGATGGCCAGGGATTTCATGGCTTCCAAGTTTCGTCCTTCCCCTGTTCCCATTTCCGACGCCATGGGTTTGGTCCCGGAGAGCCTTTCCTCCCGGCCCGATCTTTTTATTCCCGGGACAGCGCTCCGGGCGCCGCTGGAAGAAATGATTGTCCCACCGTCATCAAAGAAGCCGGTCAACGCCGGTCTGGTATGGACATGGATCGACATTCCCTCCCGACCGACTTCCACAGCTTCTATCTCCCGGGCGGTCCGGATGATTCCTTCGCCTCGCAGCCAGCCCACGGCCAGTTCCTCCGTATGAATGCCCGTACAGGCAATGGCAATCATTTTCCGACCGTTAAGATGAACTTCCAGATGGACCTCCCGAACCACATCCGCCACCGCCGCCTGCCAGGACGTCCCCGTAAACACCCGGACGGGACATTTTTCGATTCCCTTCGGGTTATTACGATCGTTTTGTTTCATCTTTTTTCTCTCAAGATACGGTGATCTCCCGAGCGCACCGTCATTTTGATCTGGTCGAAATATTCCATCAGGGGAATAATGAACTTCCGGGTCAGATTCGTCAGGTCCTTGAAGGTAACGGGCGTTGCCTTGCCGTCCCTGACGAGCAGTTCCCGATAGTCTTTCTGGAGCCTATCCAGGACCTCCCGATGATAGAGGAGATCTTCGTTGATTTTGACCAGGATCGCCTCCCGGAGCAGGATGGACCGCACGCTATCGACCTGCTTGCCTTGGTCCGGGAACTGTCCATAAATTTCCTTGACCGTCGGGGGCGACAGACCGGCCTGCAGATAAAGGGCCAGGATCTTCTCCTTCATCGTCTCCAAATCCCCTTGCAGATGGACCCGATGGTCCGGCAGCCGGACCGTCTCCCGCTCCAGCGCCAGTTTATCCTGTTTTTCCAGATCTTTGAGGGCCTTGTTGAAGAGCTTCGCATTGATGAAATCGCCGATGGTCATGCGCAATTCTTCTTTTTGCATGCCGTCCCGGAGGGGATTCTTTTCATGATAGGCCCTTACTTCTTGCAGGGCCTGCTGTTGAAGCGAGGCATAAACGGAGGCGGAAACAATCTGTAAAGTATCGGAATCAAGGAGAATAGCCTTTCGGACGGAGAGCATGGCCTCGATAATCTTCCGCAGGCGGTTCTCCGCAAGTCCCGTCCGCATGACAAGGCGAACGAGATTGATCCCTTCATATCCGGACCGCTCCGTAATGGCCGCTACCCGCTCCTCCTCCATCCCTTCCTCAAGAAGGCGAAATTCCCCGTTCACCGCCGTCTGCATCCGTTTGTGCTTCCGGGGCAGCGTATCGAGGATCACCCCGCCCCCGGTCGTAGTGATGGGTGAATAACTCCGAATGACAAAGTGATCCCCTGTCATCACCACCGTCGGCTCCTCGAAGATGATCTGGCCATAGACCCGCTCTCCGGGCCGCGCCTCCTCCCGATCCAGGAGGATGATCCGGCCGATACTCTCTTTCGTCCCCACGTGAAAACGGACGAGGCTTCTGTTTTTCAGAACCTTCCCGTTGCTTGCCAGGTAGTCCATAGCGACATCGAGACGCCGGGACGGTTCAACGGTCCCCGGCCTCGCCATCACCTCGCCGCGCTCAACGGCGGCCTTTTCCACCCCCTGAAGGTTGATCGCCGTCCGCTGGCCGGCTTCGGCCGTGTCCACGGTCTGATTATGGACCTGAATGCTCCGGATTTTGGCCTTCAACCGGGAGGGAAGAATTTCTACGTCGTCACCGACGCTGATACTTCCGGAAACCAGGGTTCCCGTCACCACCGTCCCGAAGCCCCTCATCGTGAAGACCCGGTCCACAGGCAGGCGGAAGACGCCGTGATCCTTCTTTTCTCCCACCTCTGATGCCAGGACGTCCAAGGCCTGAACAAGATCCGTCAACCCGGCCCCGGTTACCGCCGAAACGGGAACAATGGGCGCTTCGGCAAGAAAGGTCTCCTGGAGATACTCATGAACGTCGTCCGTGACCAGGGACAGCCAGTCCTCATCCACCATGTCGATCTTGGTCAGAGCCACCAGACCTTTCCGGATTCCAAGGAGGGTGCAGATATGCAGGTGCTCCCGCGTCTGGGGCATAACCCCTTCATCGGCGGCAATGACCAGGACGAGAAGATCGACGCCGGAGGCCCCGGCGACCATGTTCTTGATGAACCGCTCGTGCCCCGGGACATCCACGATGCCTAAGGTAAGCCCTCCGGGGAGTTGCAAAGAGGCAAAACCCAATTCGATGGTAATGCCACGCTCCTTCTCCTCCTTGAGGCGGTCCGTGTCGATGCCGGTCAGGGCCTTGACCAGGGAAGTCTTCCCATGATCCACATGACCGGCGGTTCCGAGCACAATATGTTTCATCGCGTATTTGCCTCTCCTGATGGGCAAATAACAGACTCCCGTAATTTTCACAATGGAAATGTCCCCGCCCGGTCATGGCCGTAACGGTATCTCCGGGACTGGACCGATGATAATCGCCCGTTTTATTCCCTTGACAAAGGGGAACCTGTATCGCACAATCCCGCCGCTGATTGGCAATAACGGGGTCAGACTTACTTATTGACATTTAATGTTAAATGTCAATAAGTAAGTCTGACCCCTCTTAACACCAGCTGGCAGGAGGAATAATGAAATTCGAGGGGATCATTACCATCATTCGTCTTCCCTTTTTGATTCTGGCTTTGATCCTGGGGATTCTCGGCGCCAGTGTTGCCTGGTATGAATCGCGACGATTCGGATCGCCGTTCAATCTGGGATACGCCTTCCTCGCAACGTTTGGGTTGTTGCTCGCCCATGCGGCGGTCAATATTTTCAACGAGTATTTTGACTGCCGGAGCGGTCTGGATTACCGAACCCGCCGGACCCAGTTCAGCGGCGGCAGCGGCGCTATCCCTCACGGCTTGCTGACGGTACCGGAGGCCCTGTGGCTCGGCATCACCTGCTTCCTCTTTCTTATCCCGATCGGCGTTTTCTTTATCCTGATGAAGGGTTGGATGCTCGTGCCGCTCCTGGTTCTTGCCGCGCTCCTCATCGTCCTCTACACCCCCTTAATTCTGAAGATGGGCTATCCCGAGTGGTCTCCCGGTCTGGGGCTGGGCATCCTTCCTGTGATGGGCGCCTATTTCGTCCATACCGGCGCATATACGCTAACCGCTTTCATCGCCTCGATGCCGTCTTTTTTCCTTGTCCACAACCTGCTTCTCCTTAACGAATTCCCCGACGTCGAAGCGGATATCACGGTAAAGAGACGGACCTTGCCCATTGTTTTCGGCAAGAAGAAGGCCGCCGGGGTCTTCTCGTGCGTTACCCTGATGGTTTATCTCTGGATTGTCGGGGCGGTAATGCTCCGGTATATGCCCGCCTTTACGCTCCTGGCCCTCCTTACACTACCCATCGCCTTCCAGGTAATCAGGGGGGCATTCCGTTATGACGAAAAGGAGATATTCCTGGCGGCCATGATGAAAAATGTCCAGGTCGTATTGTTGACCCAGGCCCTCATCGCCGCCGGATATATACTGGGGGGAATCTTCCCCGGGTAGCGGCAGTATTCCTATTTTCCTACAGAGCTAACACAGCCGCATGGCTGAATGATATCTGCGGGCGCACGGCCATCTTGAATCCCATCTCCTGAGCAATTCTCAAGGTATTATTGAAACGACCTTTAGTTACGTGGAAGAGAGGTTCGGCAATCAAAAATTTGGCGTCCGGTTTCATGATCCCTTTAACATCCGCAAAAAAACGCCCGGCCTCCGGAACTTCGTGGACCATCCAGAAGGCCAATACAAAATCGGCCTGAACAGCTAAACCAAAGTCATCAGGCCTGCTCAGATGGGTGGTGAGGTTTCCCGCAAGTCCCGCTGCGGATGCCCGCCGCTGTATCGCCCTTAGCATCCGCTCCTGAATATCAACGGCGATCACCCTTCCCGCACCCCCTTGGGCGCCTCCCACCATTTGACACATGGGAATGGTAAAATAACCCTTCCCCGGCCCGATATCCACGACCGTAGCGCCAGGCTTGATGTAAGGCGCAACGATTTTGCCGGGATCATGGAATATTTTGCGCAAAGCATTGTCAAAGGTGAAGCATAACCAGGACGGACAGACATGTTTTCCTCTGACAAAAAGCCGATCAAAAATACTGTTCACCATAAACCTCCACTCCCGGATACTTCCGCCCGAATCATTTACTCGATATGCCGTTAGGGTTTGGTTAGCCAATAATGGCTTCCTCGACAATTTCTATCATGAGGCGATTGCGGGGGGAAATAATACTCGGTTTGCATGGATAATCAAGAAAAAAACTGCCGAATCGAAGGTTCCATCATGAATCGGTTTCGCTGGGGGGTATGTGAGTAAAATAGCTTAAACGGTCAGGCCCCCTAAATGGCGGACATCGGCGACGGAACGGAACAAAAAAATGATGCCGGGGGATGTTGATTATTATCTGAAATTACTGTAGAAGAACTACATATTCAGAAGGAAAAGGGAAAGGAGGAAAGTCTATGGCGGAAAGTAAACCTCAACTTCCTGATATGTTCTGGAAGTGTGGCAATTGCGGCAATACGATCCAGGTCGAGAAACCGCCCCAGGAGTGTCCGGCCTGCCGGCAGCAATGTGAGTTTCTCAATGTAACCTGTTACACCCCCGATTGCGGATTTACAGGTATTGACCAGCGCCTTAAATAACATTACCTAACAGAAAATAACAGACAGGAGGAATGACATGGGTAAATCGATCAAGGGAAGCAAGACGGAAAAAAACCTGTTGGCCGCCTTTGCCGGCGAATCGCAGGCAAGGAACCGCTACACCTACTTTGCCAGCGCCGCCCGGAAGGAAGGCTTCGAGCAGATCGCCAATATCTTCTTGGAAACGGCGGAGAATGAGAAGGAGCACGCCAAGGTCTTCTTCAAGCACCTCGAAGGCGGGGAAGTAGAGATTACAGCCAGCTATCCCGCCGGGATTATCGGCGATACAAAAGCCAATCTGGAAGCGGCGGCAGCGGGGGAACAGATGGAATGGACGACCCTTTATTCCGATTTTGCCGCCATTGCCAAGAAAGAAGGTTATCCGGAGGTGGCCCGCTCCTTTGAGCAGATTGCGAAAGTGGAAAAATTTCATGAGGGACGCTACCGCACCTTGATCGCCAACATCGTCAACGGCGCGGTCTTCAAGAAGAAACAGAAGGTCAAGTGGCACTGCATCAACTGCGGTTACGTCCATGAAGGAACGACGCCTCCGAAGAACTGCCCGGCCTGTCTCCATCCTCAGTCATATTACGAAGTCCTGGCGGAGAACTTCTAGGCAGGGAAGCCATGAAAAGCTACCGCAAGGGACTATGGTTCAATGTTCCTGACCGGCGCGGTTTTATCAATATCACCCCTCAGGTCCGGCATTGCCTGCAGGAAAGCGGGATCGCCGAGGGGCTGATATTGGTCAACGCCATGCACATCACCGCTTCGGTCTTTATCAACGACGACGAGGCAGGCCTCCACGCCGATTACGAGGTCTGGCTCGAACAGCTTGCCCCCCATGCACCCGTCTCCCGCTACCGCCATAACCGGACGGGGGAGGACAACGGCGACGCTCACCTGAAGCGCCAGGTAATGGGACGGGAGGTCGTCGTAGCCGTGACGGCGGGAGAACTCGATTTCGGCCCCTGGGAACAGATATTCTACGGGGAGTTCGACGGCCGGAGGCCCAAACGGGTGCTGGTCAAGATCATCGGGGAATAATTAAATGCACCCTAATGCCCGATTATCGATAACGTAAACCTCCGTGATCTATCTTAAACTCTTTCTGACCGCCGTGCTCTGGGGGGGAACATTTGTCGCCGGCCGGATCGTCGCCCAGGAGGTGGACCCGGCGGCAGGCTCCTTCCTGAGATTTGCCGTCGCTTCCCTCCTTTCGCTGGTCATGGTCCGGCATGCCGAGGGGCGCCTGCCGCTCCCGCGCCGGAAACAGATGATACCGCTCCTCCTGTTGGGGCTAACGGGAGTGGCAGCCTACAATATCTTCTTTTTTCTCGGCCTGAAAATCATCCCCGCGAGCAGGGCCTCCCTGATTGTCGCCACCAACCCCGTTTTCATCGCCCTTGGTTCCGCTCTTCTTTTCAAAGACCGTCTGACCTCAAGGAGGATAGGGGGAATCGCCCTTTGTCTCACCGGCGCCATCGTCGTCATCTCCCGGGGGGATATCATGGCCCTGCTTAACCACGGTGTCGGGCAGGGAGAGACTTTTATCCTTGGCTGCATCGTCAGCTGGGTCAGCTACACCCTCATCGGGCGGGGGGTGCTGAAAGAGATCTCGCCCCTTGTCGCCGTCGCCTACGCGTGTCTCATCGGAACCGTCATTATGGCTGTCCCTGCTGTTTTAGAGGGGATGATCTCAGCCGTCACGGGCTATTCCCTTACCTCCTGGTTAGGAATCCTCTTTCTGGGCATTTTGGGAACCGTCGTCGCCTTCATCTGGTACTACGAAGGCATCAAGACCCTGGGCCCGACCAGGGCCGCCGTATTTATCAACTTTGTCCCCGTCAGCGGCGTGCTGCTCGGCTGGCTGATCCTCGATGAAACGATCAATCTTTCCCTGATCCTGGGAGCCCTTCTGGTCATAACCGGGGCCTGGCTGACGAACCGGGTGCCGGCGGCACCTGAAAAGACCGCCTGACTAATATTTCATTGACACCCAGGGCCGCTTGTCCTATATTTTCAGGGAGAAGACTATTTGTTTCCTCCTAATCATCAGAGATACATAGCGGTTGCAGACACGCCCTAAGTCCTTGCAGGAGGTTGCCATGAAACATCTCAAATTGATCCTGGCCGGCGGCTTAGCCTTACTGCTGATCGTAGCCATCGTATCGTTTCTCCTCGTTCCCCCCCTGGCCAAACCCTTTCTGGTTCAGAAGCTCACCGAGGCGCTCCATCGGCCTGTCAGCGTGGAAGGGCTGTCGTTCAACCCCGCCACCTTAGCCGTCCGTCTGCGGGGCATCATTATCGGCGACCGGGAAGGAAAGGAACCGCTCCTGACTCTGGACGAACTGCGGGTAAATATAGCCGGATTGTCTTCCCTGGCCCACCGGGCGGTAATTCTCGATGAGATCATCCTGTCCGGCCCCCGGGTACGGATTGTGCGTCTTATTGACGGAACCTACAATTTCTCCGATCTCATCCCGAAGGAAGAGAAGGCAAAGGCCGATAAGGGTTCCACACCGGCGGGATTCTCCCTCAACAACATCCAGATCCGCGGGGGAACCATTGACTTTGACGACCGGCCCCAGGGGACGCGACATAAAGTCCGGGAACTGATCCTCGATATTCCCTTCATCTCCAACCTCGACTATCATGCGGAGCGCTACGTGGAACCCCGTTTCTCCGCTTTGATCAACGACGACCGCTATATCCTTCAGGGGCGCGCCCTCCCATTTTCCGCCTCCCGCGAAACGAGCATCGACCTGGAGATTCAGGATCTGGACCTTCCCCAGTACCTGGCCTATATTCCGGTAAAAACGGCTTTTCAGATACCGTCGGCCAAGGTGGACGCCAAGCTTAACGTGCGGTTTCTTACCCCACCGCAAGGGAAACCGACCCTCCAGGTTACCGGCCGGGTTGAGCTGAGAAATGTGGCAATAGACGATCTCCGGCGCCAGGCCATTCTCCGCCTTCCCAAGTTGGAAGTCGTGATCGCCGCCTTGGAACCCATGGTTCCGGCTGTTCATTTAACCTCGATAAACCTTGTGAAACCGGAACTTATCGTCAGACGGGACCGGGGGGGAACCCTCCAGTTAGCCACTCTGTTTCCCCGGGAACGCCAGGAGAAGCGGGAAAAGAAGGCGGTGGTAAAAGCCAAGACAAAGGAAAACAAGGGAGGCGAAGAAAAACTTCAGGTGCGGATCGACCGCCTGAGCATGGAAGGCGGCGCCGTAACGATTCTCGACGACGCGTTGCCGGAACAGGCGAAAATCGTCATGGACCCGATCCGTCTCAAACTAGAGGGGTTTTCCCTGGCCACCGGGAACAAGGGTATGCTGGAGATTGACCTGACCCTGGACAAAAAAGGAACCGCCGCCATCAAAGGTCCCGTCGGTCTTGATCCCCTTGATCTCCGTCTGGAGCTGGCCTTGCGACAGCTTCCCATCCGGACTTTTCAACCATATTTTACGGACAAGGTGCGCCTCAATATTGTTCGGGGCGGCATTTCCGCCACGGGAACCCTGGCCGTCGCCGGGGAGAAAAAAGGCCCTCCCCGGATAAATTACACGGGGCAACTGGCGATTGCGGATTTTGCCTCCCGCGACAAGGCCTTCGGCAACGACTTCGTGAAGTGGAGAATGCTCTCTATTGACGGTATCGACACCCAATCCCATCCTTTCCACCTTCACATCCGCAAGGTGGGCCTGCGGGACTATTTCGCCCGGGTGATCATCAACGCCGACGGCACCCTCAACCTTCAGCACTTATCCGCAGCGGAGCAAGGGCCGGCGCCGGGAACGACACCGGTTGCCGTTAAAGCGCCTCCGCAGGGTGCGGATAAAACGGCGCTAATTCCAGCCAAAGATCTTCCACCGGCATCCCCGGAACCGTTTAGGGATATAAAGATCGGGCGTGTGGACTTCGATCGGGGAACCATCGATTACACGGACCGTTTCATCAAGCCCAACTACTCGGCCCGGATGCGCAACATGACGGGGAGCGTCACCGGACTCTCCTCGGAGGAGATCTCCCGGGCGGCGGTCAGTCTCCGGGGAAATCTTGATCGTGGTTCGGACATCCTGATCAAGGGGCGGATCAATCCGCTCAGCCGGCGCCAGTATGCCGATATCGCCATGCAGTTCAAGGACATCGAGCTGAGCCCGGTAACCCCCTATACCAGCAAATACCTAGGGCATCCGATTCTAAAGGGAAAGCTGACTTTCGATGTGTCTTACCTGGTGGAACAAGGGAGATTAAATGCCACCCACAAGATTTTCATCGATCAACTAACCCTCGGCGAACGGGTGGAAAGCCCCGAGGCCATCAAGGCCCCCGTTTCCCTCGGGGTGTCTCTCCTCAAGGACCGGCATGGACAGATCAATCTGGACATCCCTGTCACGGGCAACCTCGACGATCCCCAATTCGAGATCTGGCCCATCGTCTGGCAGATTATCGTCAATATCTTCACCAAGGCCCTGACCGCCCCCTTTGCACTCCTCGCCTCCTTGGGCGGCGGTGGGGAAGAGTTGAGCTATGTCGAGTTCGACGCAGGCAGCACCACGCTGAACGAGGCGGCGCTGGCGAAGATCTCTTCCTTGGCCAAGGCGCTCTACGAAAAGCCCAACGTTCGGATAGACATCGAGGGACATGTGGACCCGGTTCAGGATCGGGAGGCGCTGAAAAAGAAAAACCTGGAGAGAAAACTGCGTGAACGCAAGCTGGACGATCTCATCGAGGCGGGCAAACCGGCAGTACCCGTGGGGCAGGTTAAGTTCGCTGCCGGCGAATACGAAAAGTATCTGCGCCGGGTTTACAGCGAGGCGAACATAGCTAAGCCGAAAAACGTCATCGGCCTGTCGAAAAGCCTTCCCCAAGCGGAAATGGAACGGCTGCTCCTGGAAAACACCGCTGTGAGCGACGGAGACCTTGGGCAGTTGGCCTTGCGCCGGGCCGAGGGGGTAAAGGATCAGCTTCTCAAGTCCGGTCAAGTCGAGCCGGGGCGGATATTTCTCACTTCATCGACAAAGCTGGCTCCGGAAAAAAAGGAAAAGCTCCGGGACAGCCGCGTGGATTTCCGCCTCAAATAGACAATTTTGCATGAAATGACCTTGATACTGACGTCAGGTCGTGATATCGGGTGACGTCAACTCACTGAGCAATACCGAAAGGTAAATTCATGGCCGTCTTCCGCATTGCCACCTACAATGTAAATTCCATTCGTTCCCGCCTCCACATCCTGATGCCCTGGCTAAGGGAAAACCGGCCCGATGTGATCTGTCTTCAGGAAACCAAGGTGGCAGACAGCAAATTCCCCCAGACCGAATTTACCGATGCGGGCTATCATATCGCCTTCCGGGGAGAGCGTCAGTACAACGGCGTCGCCGTGGCCTCCCTGGCAAAACCGGAAGCGACCGCCTGCGGCCTTGTGGACGGGGCAACGGCGGATGAGGACCGGCTGCTCCGGGTATCCTTCCCCCACCTCACTGTGGTTAATACCTACGTCCCCCAGGGCCGGGAGCGGGAAACTCCTCACTTCACTTATAAGCTGGAATGGTTTCAGCGGCTGCGGCGATACTTTGAACTGTCCTTTTCCCCGGAGGAGGATGTAATCTGGTGCGGAGATCTCAATGTCGCCCCCGATTCCATCGATGTCCACGATCCCAAACGACTGCGGGGACACGTCTGTTTCACCCCCGAGGTATGGGAGGCCTTTGATCATGCCAAGGCGTGGGGTTTCGTCGATGTCTTCCGGAAACACCACCCCGGGGAATCGCAACAATACACCTTTTATGATTACCGGGTGCCGAAATCCGTGGAAAGAAAGTTAGGCTGGCGGGTCGATCACATCCTGGCAACAGTACCCCTGGCGGAGAAGTCCACCGGGTGCCGGATCGACATGGCTCCCCGCATGACCGAAAAACCTTCGGACCACACAGTTGTCATGGCGGAGTTTCAGCTATGAAGACAAGTATGAATGAGAATAATTGATTCCGGCTCAAGCCCGGAATGATCGATAATTAGCGAGGGGGTCGGTTATGAACAATTCCGGAGAGACAAAGCGGGTGAACGAGGCTATCCAGGAAACCTTTTCCCGGATCGAGGATACCCTGTCTGCGGCGGCCGATATCGGTGGACTCATCGCATATGTTCTGCAAGAGCTTCAGGAGGCATTTAACATTCCTTTTGCCTGGTTTTCCCTGGTCGATCATCCGGAAACGGCGGATTGGAAAGATAAACTCCTTAAATCACCCTTTCTCAGGGGGCGGCTGAATCGGATAGACGCCACCGCCTTTTCCGAGCTGGCAGCCAAAGGCACAGCTCCTGTTCTCGCCAACGGCGATCTCAAGCCCTTCTACAGGCTCCTCCCCCAGAGCAACAAATATTTCATCAAATCCATTGCCATGGCCCCCATCACCATGAACGGGGTCTTTATCGGCAGTCTTAACTTCGGCGACACTGCTCCGTCCCGTTACCATGCCGAAATGGATACATCCCTGCTGGCCCATCTGGCAACCGCCGTATCAAAAAATCTTACGGAACGCCGCCCGGAGAGTGAAAACACATAAAATAATCCGTGACCGACTCTCCGTCAATTACGCCCGCCTTTGAGAAAAGAACCCAAAATAGTGATGCCCAGTAATTCATCTCGTGAAACAGTGATCTTCAAGATCCGGCTTCCCTTGGTTTCAGGGTCAGAATATAAACGGCCACAAAGATCATGATCACGATATCAGCTTGCCAGACGTAGGTATAGGCGCCGAACCGATCGTACATGAGGCCGGCCAGGTAAGGACCGATACTCCCGCCGATACCGAGAAAAAGGGTGATAAACCCGTAAACGGACCCCAGGAAGTGACGACCGAAACGGTCCGCCAGCAGGATGGGCATCAGGGGCGCCAAGGATCCGTAACCGAAACCGAAAATAACGGCATACAAGAAAAGGCCGCGGGCCGATGCGACCTGAAGGAGCACGACAAGCCCGGCCAGCATGAACACCATCCCCCAAAAAGACGCGTACTTGGGATCGCGGATCCGGTCACTGAGCCAGCCGAAGAAAAACTGACCGGCAAATCCCGCCAGACCCAGGGCCGCCAGGGAAGAAGCGGCCAATACTTTGTCAATACCCTGATCAATGGCAAAGGCCACCTGATGAACAAATACGGTCATGAGCACCATCACCGCCAGGCCGAAGGACAGGGCCAGCACCTGGAATCTCTTGTCGACGCACATGTCGCCGAACCGCATCCGTATTGGTTCCTGAACCGCATCGATCTTGACGACCAGCTCCGGACGGGTTTCGCCATCAGGCAACATGCCGTGATCCTCGGGACGGATTTTGCGGAAGAATAGCTGGGAAAGACTAACGCCGATAACAAGGGTGATGATCCCCAGGACCAGAAACCCGGTCTGCCAGTTGAAATCCCTTACAATGACGCCCGCCAGGGGGGTCAGGGCAATAGTGCCGAAGCTTACGCCCATCGTGGTAATTCCCAGGGCCGTCCCTCGCTTCCTGATAAACCATTTCCCCACCGAGGAATTGATCGTCACCACCCCCAGTCCGGACGACCCGATCCCTAATAACAGGCCGTAGACCAGATAAAACTGCCATGGTTCCCGAACGAATGCCGTAAGCATAAAGCTCGCGGCGGCAATAACGGCGCCTCCGGTCACAATCCAACGGGGGGCAATCCGGTCCACCATCCTCCCGATTACGACAGCGCAGGCAGAATAGACGAACATGTTGAGGGAGGCCCCCAGAGATATGACTGACCGGGACCAGCCATAATCCTGGGCCAGGGGCTTCACAAAGACGCCGAAACAATACCTGGAACCGTAATTGATGGCCAGGACGAAAAAAGCGGCCCCGACTATATACCATCCCCAGAATATGCCGGGGGCGGACTTGTTTTTCACTTGGGAATACCCTCGTATGTTCATGAATCCGTTGCTTTATGCTCTGCCTCCCCTTCAAGGCAAGGGTTGGAGTGGGGATACTTAGGACGAATCCGATCAAGTGTCAACTGTTATGCAATCCCCATTCATTACCCCTGGCGATTCCTCCTGAAATACTCGGGTAACAATATCTGATCTGTCAAAGTTGTCATTCCCGCCAAAGCGGGAATCCAGAATTTGACTGGTTGCCGGATCAAGCCCGGCATGATATTTGATATTTAATTGCCGGAGTAATTAAAGATAAACCCCTCACAAATAATCTCCCCCTGTGAAGCGAAGTTCTTTACGGATCGGGGAAACCTGTGGTAGGAAGACCCATGCCTCGACACTTAGCCAGAGAAAAAACCTTCCATGGTCACAGGAAACCGAAACCATTTCGACCCCATCATAATCGCATGGTCCCGGAAGCAGAACCGGTTCTTAAGGGGACCTTCGCCCGCATCGGCAGGCCCGAAACCATTCCTTTCAAAGCCGATGCCTTTCAACTTCGCGCCCTTGAGGCCATTCGGGATGGAGACTGTATTGTTACGGCCCCCACCGGGGCGGGTAAGACTTGGATTGCCGAAGAGGCCATCCGTATGGTCGCGGCA
>Ga0265297_10000696_pt1 | contig 93502 bp, 127 predicted proteins | sample Munlanlwell13791_FD_192502 | JGI IMG/M metagenome (GOLD analysis project Ga0265297, IMG submission 192502) | Leachate microbial communities from a municipal landfill in Southern Ontario, Canada - Leachate well 137-91 | ecosystem: Engineered > Solid waste > Landfill > Unclassified | place... | reverse complement strand
CCGCGATACAAAAAGAAACTTACAGATTTTTACAAATCTCATGGTTTTATTAAAAACAAAGGAAGGAACAAAGATTTCCGTATTAGTGAACCAATGTATCGAAAACCACTCAGGTAATTGCTTTCAAATAGGTATTTATCTTTACAATAGCATCGTCAATACTTTTTACTCTAGTTTTTCTAAATGGTTTAACCGGACGGCTAAAACGATGAAATTGATCTAAAATTCCATCATGTGATAAATGGAATCTGGTAAGTCGTGAATTTTCAATTATTCCATTGGCCCATTCTTCTCTTGGATCTAGTGAAATGGTGATTAACAATGAGGCACGTTCTTTTCCACCTAATGTTGATATGTTTACTCGTGAAAATGGTGCATTAATTGAGTCTTGAATTTTTAACGCGGAATTTTCATTAAATGTATTCGGATCAACAATTGATGTTATTGGTGGTGCATTTTCTCTATTCTTTTTAATGATATCCCAAAGCTTGCTACCCAATTCATTGTTGGATGTTTGTTCAGACATAATTTTTTGTAAATTACTAAGTTTTATACGGCATATTTTTGTCATTTTTATTTCCTTTTATTAATTATACACCCAGGGTTTGTGCTATTACAATAATTAATATGATGATTGGGACTGATTTATCTAGTTCTAGTATTCCCACCTATCCGTTGTCTTGGAAATATAAGCTCAGACATGATATGTTGCAAGTTACATCTATTTCCGATATTAGACAACAATCTAATATATATAACGATTTAGACATTGAAAAACAATATGAATGTGTGGATGAAACTCCGGATAGCAATATAGTATTCGATACTCATTGCGATGTGTCTACACTAAATTATAATATAGATTTTGTTGAAAATTTTGATGGTAATGAAATTTATGTAATGTATGATGATATTTTCTGGCATGGATTAACTAGGGATATAAATGAAATATCGCAAAGTAAAGATGATGTGGATCAATTAATATACGAGGTAATAAAAAGAGATTTCTTGTTTAATACATGGTGTGAAGAAAATAATAAAAATCTAGTTCGTTTTGTGGTACAAAATTATCACGCATTTATTGACGGGGATGACCAAGAACTTCAATATTTTTATGGTTGTGGTGATAAGAAATTAATCAGCAAATATATAAAATACATAAACAAATCCAGAAACAAAAAGATAAAGTTGGAATTAGCATGAAGCTCATTAAGTTGATATATGAACAAACTATTGGACAGCTCGATTTAAAACAATTGTCCTCCATAAAAACATTTAAGGGTCGTTCTGATTATATTAAAGGTAAGTTGGTTGGTGGATCCTTGGGTCATCGCATAACCTCTGGTTCTGGAAGAGAAATATTTGAATTACCAAATGGGAAAATTTTGAAACTTGCTAAAAATCCTAAAGGTATAGCCCAAAATGAATCGGAATGTGATGGTGGTCTTCAGGATATGTATGGTGACCTAGTAACCCAAATTGTAGATTGTGATGAGAATGGCATTTGGATTGTTGTGGAGCAAGCAACTAAAATTTCTAAATCAAGATTCAAAGCAATAACTGGGCTTGATTTTGATAAATTTACTGCGTGGTTATGGGATCAATATCTACTGCATGACCGTGGTGAATCTCCGGCTCTTGCTTATTATTATACAGATGAAGATGCAAAGATGATGGAGAAAAATGAATTTGCCAATAAAGTAATATCTATGGTTATTGATTTTGCACAGCAACCTGGGGATTATCGTAGAATTAATTCTTGGGGCGAAGTTAACAGAAATGGCAAACCAATGGCTGTTCTTGTTGATTATGGCTTGACGGACGAAATATATAATACTCATTATAATAGAAGGTAAATATACAATTCAAATTTTTTGTAGTAAACTAATTATATAAGTGAGAGGTATAATATGTCAGATGTGAATAAAGAAATTGAAAACCGTTTCAAGCAAGAATCTACTGATTCAAACCAGTCGGAATTATCGCCACTACCATCAGGCGGGAAAATCTACCCGCCGTCATCACCACTCCACATGAAAAAGACTATCGCAATTCGGTGCATGACGGCCCAGGATGAAAACATTCTTAACAATCGTTCGCTCTTGAAACAAGGGACGGCTTTAGATAAACTAATCGCTGCACTTGTTGTTGACAAATCAATAGATCTTTCTGAATTAATTGTTGGTGATAAAAATACTTTGCTATTGTGGGCCAGAATAATTGGTTACGGATCATCTTATGAAGTTCCGGATTTTAAATGTGATTCTTGTGGAAAGTCATTTACCGCCAATGTGGTATTAGACAAAATTCAAGTTAAAGAGTTGGGTGCAGATCCGGTTGAGGAGGGTAAAAATCAATTTATATATACTCTTCCAAGATCAAAAAAGAATATTAAATTCCATCTTTTGACATCTAAAGACGATGCTGAAATAGACCAGATGGAAGAGAACAAGAAGAAAATTAAGGGTGGATTGCAATTGCAGGCAGAGCCAATTACGATGCGTTTAATAAAACAAATTGATGAAATAGAAGGATGTGCCACTGAAAAAGATAAGGTAGAATTTATAAAGAAAATGCCAGCATACGATTCTGTGGCTATTCGTGGGTATATTGATGAAATTACACCACAGCCAGTTATGAAACAAGATGTTGTTTGTCCACATTGCGGAGAATCAAAAGAACAGATGGTCCCACTGGGAGTATCGTTTTTTTGGCCGAAGGGACTTGCGTAAAGACGAACCTGGAATCGAATCCATTAACAAATTTAATGAAGCGGTTAGATTTTGGGAAGATGAGCTTGCCTCAGAAATTGCTGTCATCTGTGCGAAATTAAATTTTACAAAATCTGATGTTGAATCCTTAACAATTCAACAAAGAAAATTATATCTCGATAAAATACAAGAGATGTTTGGTAAAAAAGAACCAACACCGCAACATGGTGCACAGCAGCCGAAATCAATTGATGATAGATTCCCAATGTCGCCGGGCGATCAAAATTTGGCGAATATGCACAAGAATAGGTTCGAAAAATAATTAAAATATGGGAAGCCAAAAAAGAATCATCGATCTAAAAGAATTTTCAACCGCTGCACTTACCGAAGAAAAAAAAGTTTTACAAGAAGGATTGTTTAGATCTTTCCTTGCTGGAGTCGTAGGGTTTCTTTTAGGTAAAAGAAGCAACAATCTGGTTATAAAGGGACAAAAAGATCAAATCGAGACGCTTACTAAATATTTAGAGAAAATGAAGAGTAGTGCATCGGAAAAGGATAGACTTATTAGTAAACTACAAACGCTTTCAGCATCAACATCATCTGTTGAAAAATTAAAGTCGGATTTTTATAGTTCTACCGGTATCAGGTTACCATAAAGAAAAATTTAAAAATTAAGTATTTCTCACAAAGAGTTTTGCGGGATGAAATTGGTCATCTAAGTCCCTTTTTACATCATAATTAAAATATGGCGACTGATTTTGCCGTTCAGCTACGTAATGCTTCTCAATTGAACGCCGTAATGAGACAATTGGGATCTGTAACTGCATCTTGGGCAGGTTCTTTATCGAAAGCTCTTAAGGAAATATCTGATATACATGATGAATCGGCAGATCATACTAAACAATTGGAAGAAGCCCAAGGAAGAATATTAGAGCAACTTGGTGAAGAGGAATCAAAACGTAAAAGCATAGATAGGATAATGGATGTTGCCGGTAAAAAAAGATTATCATTTCTAGAGCAATATAAAAAGAAATGGCAAGAAGTAGAAAAAAATACCGATAGTATTGCTAAAAAGATGATTACACATTTCGGTGTATCATTAATAACTGCTGCGCAGAAAGCAACTGAAAAGATCAAAAAATTATTTTCATTATCAGGATTATGGAATGTATTTAAAAAAGGTGTTGCCATTGCTACTGGGGCACTTGTGAGTATTATAGCAATTGCGAAACAAGTTGGGCAGGCAATATATCGTCACGTTACAAGTGCATTTCATTTAGCTACAAATGTTGTTAAAAAGTCTGCTGGTCTTATTATTTCGTTTTTCAGAAAAGTTTGGGATACAATTACAATGGGCGGTGGCGAAATAAGACAAGCCGTTGCTGAAATGGCGCAATCCTTAGGATTTTTTAATGGTGAGATGTATCAAGCAATGGGATTTTTGCAATCGGGAAGACGTGAATGGTATCAAATGGGTCTGTCTGTTGGTGAGGCTGCTAAATATGTTATTGAATTAAATAAGGCTTATGGTCATTTTCTTGGTTTCTCACCGGCAATGAAAAAATTATATAAAGAACATATCATGTTTTCTCGTGCTCTTGGTCTTGAAGCGGAGACTGCTGGAAAACTTGGACGTTCATTGTCACTAATGGATGTTTCCATGAAAAAATTTACAATGAATTTGGTTGGTACTCTTGGTCCTGGTGGTCCACTTCAAGACATGGGCTTCTTTATTCCAGAAATTTCTCGGGATATTGCCGAAGCTGGCGATGAGTTGGCTTTAATGGGGCAACAAGGACAAAAATCGTTCGTTGCTGGTGCTATATGGGTTCGTCAATACAATGTTGGGGTTAAAGAACTTCTTGGATTAATGGATAAATTCGATACGTTGTCTTCAGCGGCAGAAAATGTTTCCAAACTCAATCAAATGTTTGGCGTATCAATCAATGCTATGGACATGTTGGTTGATGCGGATCCTGCAGCAAGACTTGAAAGAATTCAAAAAGCACTGCTTGGTGCTGGTAAATCGTGGGAAAGCATGGATTATTTCCAAAGAAAATCTGTTACAGCAATGCTTGGTATAAATGCACAGCAGGCCCAATTTGTGCTGTCAAGTAAAAACGCCGGTAAGAGTAGGGCCGAAATTGCTCGTGCCATGGAGGATGAGGATAAGAAACAGGCTGATAGTCAAAAAAGACAAGCCGAGGTTATGAATGCAATTCTACAACAGCTTAGAGCATCACGCGGAATTATGGGATCAATTATGCCTATTTTTTATCGTGTGTGGGTTGCGTTTGGTAGAATGTTTAAGGGATTTTTATGGGGTGGTCGTCGTGGTATGCTTATGTTTGCCGAGGAATGGGCTAAGGGAATAAGAAGATCATTTGCACCGAATTCTCCTGGTGGAAAAGCTTGGTCAAACATGACCAAAACATGGGTAAGAAATTGGCAAGATACTATGAAAACATTTGGCCGATATTGGGGAGAAATGTGGGCCAATATCGACATGGAACAATTTGGCAAGGACTTTTATGGAACAATTGACTCGGCGATTAATGCCATAAAACAAATTCTTGTGGATCTATTTCCGGATTTCAATAAATCAGCCAAAGATGCTGCTGGCGGGATAAATAGCGTAATTCATAGCATAGCAACAAGATTACAGTCGGTATTTAAGTGGGTTGGCGAACATGGTGCTGATATAATTCGTGACATAGGGAGAGTTGCTAGGGAAACCTGGGTAATTGTAAAAAAGGTATTTAATTTTTTTGATAAAAGCAACTGGGGCGCTGCTGCCGAAATAATGAAAGGTTTATTTCATTTGGTTGCGTCTGATGCGGCAAAAATTTTACAATATACGTCGGGATTTTCAAAAAATATGTTGGATGGACTTGATCCGGCTGTTGCTGGTGCTAAAGTTCTTGAAATGTCATATAAAGGCATTAGGAATATTGTTATCGATATATTCAATTGGTGGAAAAAACATGGGGATGAAATAAAGAATACGTTCAAGTCAATAATTCAAACTGCAAAACCATATTTTCAATTGTCAATGCAAGTTGGTAAATATGTAGGGAAACTTGTTGAATTTCTTGCTGCCAATCCGATGTTATTAAAAGTTGTTGCCATGGCAAAAATTGGTTCAATGCTTGGTGGTGTTGGAATAATGCAAATGCTAAGCGGGGTTGGCGGATTTTTAAAGGGTCCTAAAGAACCTCCAACTGGATTGGCATCTTCTGGTTTGCCATCCACTGGTGCTATGGCCAAAGAAGCTGGGGCCGGTGTTTTGCGTGGTGCGGGTCGCGGAGCACTCGGCTATGGTCTTGGAATGGCTGCCGAACAAGCAACCGGAGCAAAAGGATTGGGATTAGCCGGTGCGGGAATTGGAGTAGGTTCGATGTTTGGCCCGGTGGGAACACTTGCCGGTGGTTTAATTGGAATAACCATTGATTTAATTAAAAGTGGCCGTAGCGCCATGGGAGATTTTGTTAATAGTGTTCTCGAAGCACAAAGACAAAAAGTTATGAAGAAGATGTTTGAGGAATTGGATAAAAGTACGAACAAATATCGAGAAAATACTAATAGATTAATTGCACAGGGCCAAATTATAAATCGTGTTAATGAATTAAATAAAATACAAATTGATTCATTGGGCAAAATTAATCAAATATTTACTGCGCAAGCGGATAAACTAAAAGCTGCAATGAATGTTGAAGATAGACGGCTAGAAGCCGAAAAATCAAGGCTTGAATCAGAATTAAGACAAACTGATGATCCAGTGAAACGGGCACAACTTGAAGGTATAATGAAAGAGATTGATTATAGAGCACAAATGAACAAAGCTCTAGAGGAATCAATAGCATATCAAGCAATTATGAGCGCGGCAAATCTAGCTAATGCAGAAGCAGCCCAAAAAGAGGCTGATTTAACATTGTCTACTACTCAGGCATCGCAGCAAATAGAAAGAGATCAAAGAAGAATTCTAGAAGCTACTGCTGAAAATTTAGAAGCTGTCCAAACAAGAATGGCATCATTAACTGAATTGTTCTCGCCGGAACAAATAGCTAAAGATGCGCAGATGGATCCAAAAGCAATAAATCAAGCATTTGAACAAGCATTGGCCGAAATTACCACATTAAAAGATACCGGGAAAATATCGGCGGATGTTGCCAATAGTGCTGCTGAATACATCAGAGAACAATTTAGGGGTATGGAAGGTAAAGAATTAAAAGCCGAAGAAATACAAAAGATATTCTCTGGTATGTACACCGAATTGCAAACCAATCTTGAAGCTGCAGTGAATGCTGGTCAGTTTAAAGAAGCTCAAGAACTTCAACAAAGAATTGGTGATAATGAGGCCACAATTAATAACAATACATTAGAAATACAACGATATAAAGCGAAAGCTGCCGGTCTTGAATATGCAGCCACGCAGGCATATATGGAAGCATTATCGCGTAATCCACCACTAAAGCCAGAAGAATTAGATGCTTTCATAGCGTCAAGAGTTACACTTCCATCATCGCCCAAAATACAAGAGACAAAGGCATTTGGTGGTTTGGTAACGAGAGCTACTAGAGCACTCATTGGTGAAGCTGGACCAGAATTGGTAATGCCGCTTAGAAGGGGTCCCGTATCGAGAAGTCCCGGTGCCGAATCAATGATTAATGATTATCTTGGAAGAATGACTGGTAACCGGGACAGCAAAAAAGATACTATTGTTGCATTACCGGTTGTAATTAATCTGGATGGAAGAAAAGTTGGGGAAGCGCTGGTAAAAACAGCAATTAGGAGCGCATCATAATAATGGTAACTATAGCAGAATTACAAAAGAAAATGCTTGATGATAGCGCTGCGGTGCAGAATAGACATCGTTATAATGAAAGCAATAAATATTTTGATGGTAATATAACACTAGCTTTGACAAATCTTTTATTAGAATACAATTCTCCACAGTTTTATGCGAATCCGGGATTATATAAAGAAATTGCATCCGCCGCGACTGCGATTTCAAATCCAGAATCATTTCCGGATATGAGCAATCCGCTTGTTCATAATGCGGCTCTAGTACCATTTCTTGGTGGATCTATTGCTAGAAGTATCCCGAATATGTTTGCTCCAATACATCCTCTGCTTGGTGCAACAACTAGTCAATCAAAAATATTAAGAGGAGAAGATAGATTACTGGATTTATTTAATGGTTCAGTATATATTAGACCAACATTGTCTCCACCGTTTTATAAGAAAATAGAAGGTACATATAGTATAAATAATTCGGCACCATATAGAGATGCTATTTTACCAACATCTATTGGTGAATACAGAAATAAATCCACAACAAATTTATATTCTGAAACAAATAAAAGAGATTCGAATGGTATTATTCGTGGATATAGTGAACAGCACACTACGGAAGATGGAAAAATAGATTATGCACGATTGTTTAGTAATGTCAGTAATGTGACATTTCAGCAACCAATTGCCAAATCTAATGATCTTGCAGATAAATTTCAGAAGTCTCACTCATTTTTTTCTAAAAGAAGTGCAAAGATGAGTGTTGCTGAAGACAATGAATTCACTAAATATACAGATGGATCCCCAATTAAGGGTATTATAAATTTTGATACCACCAATGGTGGAATACCGTTAAGCACAATTAGAACTCAAGACAATTTATTCTTCCCATTTGTGATTGTTGATATGAGGACTAAGTATGGGATATTGCTCAGACCATATTCAGAATCGGATATTGTCAAAGAAAATTTTAGTATTTCGGTAGATGAAGATACATACATTGGACGTATTGGATCGATATATCGTTATAAAAATACTAGTAGGAAATTGATGTTTAATTTTTTCATTATCCCGGAATCAGAACAAGATTTGTATTACATGAACCACAAATTGAATTTTATGAAAAATTTAATCCATCCGGCATATCGCGATTTTACCTATAATTTAGGTAATACATCTGTTAGTATGAATGCCATAAGTTCTGGTCCAATAGTGGAAGTTAGATTTGGGAATTATATATATAATCCAGCAAGTGTTGGGCCAGTGAGTGGTGTTATTGGTATGATAACATCATTTGATGCAGATCCATATAGATTTAATTGGGAAATAACAGATGGTAGACAAATTCCGCAGGGTTTTAAAGTTTCGATGGAAGTTGGAGTGATAAATCAAGATAATCCGGGGATCAGATATAATTCAACGGAAAACAAATTTGAATTCACCAAATTTGTGGACATAATGTAATATGAAAAGCAACAGAAAAATAATAAATGGCAGTTATTGGTCATTTTATAATAACAAAAATTTAACCAATATAATTCGTTCATATAATGTTAAGTTTGCTAAGGAAACGGTAACAATTAATACGTATTTAGACAAATTGGCTTTTAAATATTACGGTGATGAAAGTCTTTGGTGGGTTATAGCCATATTTAATAATATTGTGGATCCATTTCGCGATTTTGAAGATAAGAAAGAATTGTTAATTCCACTAAATGCGCGTGAATTTGTAGACAAATTATAATGTCTGGATTATTGACACAACCAAATCGAGTCAATGACCAAATAAATTTGGATGTAAATTCACCATATAATAGTAGCAATATAACTATTCAAGTTGATGATTTGGTTGGCAAAAACATTCAAATAATGAGAAATGGGTGGCCAAATTGGGGCTTACGTAATAGAGATTTAAAAGAATTGAATGGTTCTGAGGTCGGACAAAACATAACCAACATTGTATATTCAATGTTGTCGCCATATGTACTCATTAATGCAGTGCCATCCGGATCTGATTCTGGATTTTATAGTAATGAGCAATTTGACGATTTTGATCCGCTGTCCCAATATACTGTTTCACCATTTGAATCAAAATTATTTACAAATGATGATATATTGAGTTCATTATATAATCCAATACCAAATGATGAGATTGGTTTTTTGTCATTTGGAAAAAATAAAATATCGATTAAAGGTCTAACCATAAATTTACAAGAACAAACCGGGTTATATGCATTTAAAAAATTTAAATTCCAATTTGTAATACATAGACCGGATGCATTTGCGGAATCTTTTGTGCAATCAATATTTTCCGCTGAAAATAGATTTATAATAAGATGGGGATATAATTTGAATGTGTCAAATAGTGACTTATTACCATGTGCCAAAAAGATATTAGACATACTTGGTGTTGAAAACAGGGATACAATACAATTTACTAGATGGGATGTTGGTCAGAATTCGAATGATCACAACATTGAACTGAATGCTGAGGCTATTCCATCATCAAATAAGTCGTTTATTACCGTAAGAATGGGCGAACACATGCTTACTTCTGAATCCAATTCTGCAAGTATATTGGAAGGATATGAAGATACTCTTTCAACGATTGATAGTGATGAGCAGCCCCGAACAAGAAGCGGAGATCGTTTAAGGCAAAATATACAAAATCAAATAAATGGTATGGTTGTTGATGCTTTTAATGCAAGTATTGATAGAATTCCTAAGAATAATAATTTGATAAAATTATCCGATATTTTAAATGAAATATCTAGCTGTATAAATTATTCATTGGAAAAAAGTGGACAAAATCCGAATTTTAAGTTTGTGTGTGGTAAATTTAATGATACAATACAACCATCACCGCCAAACATAAGTGATTTTACAATTTCACAAGATAATTTTAAGAATTTCAATATAAAAATTGTTAAATCTAAAAATATACCAAATCCAATGGATTATCTTAATCAAATTGTTGATGAATTCTTGGGTGATTACACCGACTATAAAGAAATAAGCCAAATTATTAAAGAAATTTATGATGACAAACAAATACAAGAAGAAATATTAAGAAAGAAGAATCAAGAAACACAAAAGGTTATAGACGCATCAAATAAATTAAAAGAAATTGATGAGAAATTGGATAAAATTATGATCCCATCAATGAAATTTTTTAATTATGAACATATTAATGAATTTAATGGTGCCGAATCATATTGTTTTCTTATAGACTCATCATATGGTGTTCCAAAAATACATCAAGATTCTGAAAAGAGTGCGTTTAGTAGAGTTGTTGAATCTAATGCCGGAATATCACAAGATAATGAAGAATTTAATGATGTCACGGTTCCGGGATCTTCTAATAATGCACAACCCAATGATAATAATACCGTTTTTGATATTCCCATATTTAACGTATTTGGTGAAAATACTATTCTTAAAGATCTTTCATTGACATCAGAAACTGATGAGGAATTGCAGGCATCATTAATAAAAAGAATGGCGGATAAAGATTTGCGGGGCGACGAAATAATGGAAGGCGTATCTTTCAATGATCAATTTAAATTTTTGACGACGAAAATATCGTTTAAAACGATAGGAAACAATGCATTTGTTCCATACCAACAGATGTTTTTCAGAGCTTATAATGATATTGGAGTATTTTCGCGTTTATATAATGTTATTGGAATCGAACATACTTTTGCACCAGGAGAATGGGTTTCAAGTTATGAAACGGTAATGAATGCAATATAATCAATTTCTGTCGTAAATGATAAATTGATATTGTGATTTTCTACGAGCAAATAAGTGATAATAATTTTTTGTCGTTTGATGGCCACGAGTTTGTTGAATCACAGCAAATTTCAGACAATTCTATAAATAAATTTGATATTTTAAATATTGCAAACATCATGAATAAGGAATGTGTCGTTGACGATAAATCATATTTTAATATTATGAAAACGTATCACACTGTTGGTATTGACAAATCAAAATTTAAAGAATATCAATTGATTGAATCACACATATATCGTAAATTGGTTGAATATCGTTTAGAATCTATGTGGGGATTTTATAATAAAAACAAAAACAGCAATTTATTTAAGAATACAATAGAATATTATAGCAATTATGGACAAAAACAATATATGATGTTACGTGAGTTGGAAACAAAACCGATATATACCACTCATGGTGAATCATTTTTAAAATTTAAAGATACCAGAACCGGGAGATTGGCGTCTTCTGAAGTCAGTGATCTTAATATATACAACATGTCGAATGATGACAGAAAAACAATTATATCAAAATCAGGATATGTAATTGTTCAGTTTGATTATGTTGCGTGTCAGATGAGATTATATCTTGCGTTGTCCGACAATAAATTGGCTGAATGTTATGATCCATATATTAAAATAGCCAAAGATCTTAATATCGATAGACATGACGCAAAATTGTATTCATTTAAAATGTTATTTAGTAAGTACAAAAACAAAGACATAAAAAAATTGAACCAAAATTGCCAATGTTATTTAAGCGACGTTTTTTGTAAAAAATTATATGGGGATAACAATGTTATTGGATCTTATACATATGACACATATCAAAGACCAATATTGATAACATCGCAATCAGATTCGGTTATTACCAATAATATACTACAATGTACTGAAAGAAATGCTTTACTTAATTCATTGTGTGCTGTTAATGATTATATCAAATCTAATAATGTAAATGCCAGAATATTATTTTCTTTTTATGATGCTGGCATATTAATGATTTCGGAAAAAGAATTGTTACATATTAAAAATATAAGAAAGATTTTTGAACAATCTAAATTGTGCAACATGTATTCAAAAATTAGTGTTGGGCACAATTATGGCGAAATGAAGGAAATAAAAGATTCCAGGAATGGAGCATAATTTATGTCTGACTGGCAAAAATTGTCGTTTCGTTTAAAATATCTAAGAAGCAATTATATAAAGGTTATTAAAATGATTAACATGTTAGACAAAAAACGCAGGAAAAATATATCGGTTATGATGAGTGATTTGGCATCTTTATATTTTTCTGCACCAGCATCGTATAAATCTGAGTATAATTCATGTTTTCCCGGTGGATTATCTAGACACTCATTACAAGTTATGAAGGGCATGGTTGGGTTGACAAACGGGTTAAAAATTCGGGATTGCGACAAAGATTCGATAATCATATTATCGCTGTTTCACGATCTTGGAAAAATTGGTGATGGAGTGGATAGTTATTACATAGGGAATGACGAATATTGGAAATCGAGAGGATACAATTATAAAATAAATGACAAATTTAACAACATACCGCCACAAACACTGTCATTGTTTTTATTACAAAAATATGGGGTCGAATTAACATATAATGAGTATCTCGCAATACACAATATTAATGATAAAAGAAATTCATACGATGGGAATGATGTAACATATCTTTTGAATTGTGCTAACATTTGGTCCGTAATACAGGAGAATAAAGAAACGGTTAATCTTACTGAAGAAGTTAACGACAAAGAAAATGAAATCGAATTACCACAAATTATTGAAGAATCAGATTCAACACCCGAATCTAAAAATGGTGTGCCGTCTGCAGTTACTACCATGCCGGATGGCATGATAGATTTTGATGATGCAATAAAGGGATTAGGCATCGGAGGAGGAAAAACACAATGAATAATTCGTTTGACATTCCGGAAATTGATGAAAAAGCAATGGCGGAAGCCGCTGAGGAAGAGGCCGGTATTAAGAATGAAAATGATGGAGCAATTCAATATGCATTTATAGGATCTGGCCAAGCCGGAAGTCGCATGGCCGAAAGTTTTTACACATTTGGATATAAGAAATGTCTAGTTGTAAATACTGCCGAATCGGATCTATCAAAAATTAATGTACCGAACGATCAGAAAATATTAATGAAAATAGATCGAGAAGACGGTGCCGGTAAGGACATGGTTAAAGGTGCCGCCGCTGCAAAACAATATGAGCAAGATATTATCAACAAAATGAAGAAAATTTTTGGAAAATGCGACAGAGTTATAGTATGTATTGGATCTGGTGGTGGGACTGGTGGTGGTTCTGTTTTTGTTCTTTTGAGCATAGTAGAGAAATACCTACGATATATTGGTGTTGAAAATGTGAATTCTAGAATAGGTGTTATATGCGCGATACCTAAAGATGGTGAATGTGCTTCATCCGTTGTCGCGGAAAATGCACTTAATGTTATTGAACCACTTTGTAACCATGCAGAAATGGGAAATATTTCGCCACTAATATTTGTTGACAATAACAAAACGGCTAAATTATATCCGAATCTCACTATGACACAATATTGGTCTACGATTAACAAAGCCATCGCTGGTTTATTTAATGTGTTCAATACGATGGCAAAGAGACACACGGAATACACGACCTTTGATGCTGCTGACTATAACAAAATTATGGGTGTTGGTGGTTGCTGCATCATGGGAGCAACCAAAGTTAAAGATTACAATGATAAATACGCAATAGGTTCATCAATTAAAGCCAATTTAGAAAAAACTTTGTTTGCAGAGGGATTTGATTTAAATACTGCTAAAGCCGCTGGATCAATTGTTATTGGCGGCGATGTTTTGTTTAATACTGTACAGGGTTTGCCGGAATCTATCAATTATGGATTTGATACGTTAGCTAACATAACTGGAAATGCTACGGTATATCGTGGTATTTATCAAGAGTCCGGGAATTCAATAATAGTGTATAACATAATTACTGGACTGCAACGACCACTTAGTAGAATTGAATCACTTAGAAAATTTATTAGAGATTCTAAACACACCAATATATACAACGAGTCAAAATAGAAGGAGAGGTTAACAATGGATGCAGTGAATCAAGAAAACAGAGTTCGTAAAAATGTGATGTTGCTATGTACCTTCGCTAATGCCAAAAAATTTGTATTAGCTAAGACATTATCTAGCATCGTAAATGCTTTTGATATAAAGAGTGAGATATTTATATTTAAAGCAAAGAATGATCCGAATAAAGTTATCATAACATACAATGTTGATTCATCGAAGGATTATGATTTTCCAAAGAATACGCTGCAAATACATAGATATAAATCAACGAATACACTATATTCACTAAATGCCCTTAACAAACTGATTTCCGATGGCGCTACTACCGATGGAGTTGACCCAAAACAGTTTAAAATCAATTGGGCAAATTATAAAGATTCACTAATTGTGATGCAAAAAGAAAACAAAGATAGTAACAATAAGGTTCTGGCCGTGGTTGAATTAGATTTGGTTGACGTTGTTAGCCCAAGGGTTGTAAATACCAACACAACCGAAAAGGAGTAATAGAATGCCAATAGACATCAAAAAAATTGAAGAGAAATTACAACAAATAACGACTGGTAAGATGTTTACCAAAAAGAGCAATTACTGGCGTCCAAAAACTGAACATCGTATCAGAATAGTTCCCCATGAACCGCAATTTCTGGAGCATATGATACACTATGGGGTAGATCCAAATGGACCAGTTGTGTGCCTATCAACAATTAATAAAAAATGCCCAATTTGTCAATTAAGAATAAAATTGTTTCAAAATGGCGACAAAGCCACGGCTGGCAAACTTAAGGCACAATTGCGTATAGCCACACCAATTGTTGAAGTATCGTTTGATGATAGCAATAGATTTGGTGCTCAGGGGAATGCAGAACCAAAATGGTGGTCATTCTCTAAAAAAGTGTATGAGAACATAATTAATATCTGTAAGAATCCCGATTATGGTGATATTTCTGATCCGGAAAATGGAACAGATCTTGACATAGTATATAAAAAAGCAAAAACAAAGGGTGAATTTGATTCCACTATTGTTACTCCACGAAGAAAATCGATACCGCTTGCTACAGCCGATGAGACAAAGAAAATAATAGAATCTGTTCCAGATATTTCTGCCGATTTTAGAATTCTTGAACCGGAAGAAATGTCAAAAGTTGTCGAAGAATGGATTAAATCAGTAGAATTTGCGCCGGAATCTGATACAGAGCCTGAATCGACAGAACCGGTTGTCGCCGCTGTTGCTACTACGGAATCGCCAGATAGTGCATTTGAAGAGATATCTAAGATTGTTAATGAATAAATGTTTTATTTTCCTTCCTTTTTCGCCGCCTTACACAGTTTCAACCAATTGATATAAGGGAGATTTCATGGCTATCAAAGTACCATCTAAATCCTTAAAAAAGGATGACGAAGCGGCTAAGACTGCATCAGTATTGCAGTTAAAAAGTATTTTAACAAAAGTAATAAATTCCAAATTTAAAGAAGCAATAGTATATGAGTTGGGTAAGGAATCACCAACCGATGTTCGCGAGTGGATATCAACCGGTAGTACGTTACTTGATTATATATGTTCAAATATTCGTAATGGTGGCATACCAGTTGGGAAAATAATAGAAATTTTCGGACAAGAAAGCACCGGGAAAAGTTTATTGTGCCAGCATATTGCCGCGAATGTCCAAAAAAAGGGTGGATTGGTTGCGTACATTGATACAGAAAGTGCTCTTGATGCAAAATTTTGTGAGAGAGTTGGCGTTGATATCGACAAAATGATTTATGCGCAACCCGGAACCATGGAAAATGTATTGGAAACCATGGAAGAAATCGTAAAACGTGTACGGGAGTCAAATGATGACATTCCGGTGGCATTGATTTGGGATTCCGTTGCCGGGACGCCAACAAAAGCGGAGATAGAGGGCACGTTTGATCCGAAAGAATCTATTGCAGAAGCTGCTAAAATAATTTCAAAAGCAATGCGTAAACTTACAAAAGAGATAGGAGAAAGCAGAATAATAGCGGTATTTACTAATCAATTGAAAACTAGTATCGGGGTAAAATTTGGTGATCCCATGTCGGCAACATATGGTGGTAAAGCAATTCCATTCCATTCATCATTAAGAATTAAATTGTCGAAAAGGGGATTAGTAAAGAAATTAGAAGATGTCATTGGTATTGGTTGTGAGGCCAAAATAATTAAAAGTAGGGTGTCACCACCATTTAGAACTTGTAATTTCAATATATTATTTAATGAGGGAATAGATGATTCCGGTTCCATAATGGAATATTTTAAAGATATCAAAAAAATAGAGACAAAAGGATCTTGGTATCATATGGGTGACAAAAAGTTTGCCGGTAGAAAAGGCTGGGATCAATTGTGGCTAGATGAATCATTTAAGGTACAGTGTTTAAATGAACTTGAAGAATCAATTATTATAAAATATACAGCCTCAGATGAAGAGAAAATGAAACATATGGACATAAATCCGGAATCAGATTTAGAAATGAAAGCATTGGCGGCTGAGATTGAGGAAAATGAAGAAATTGCGGAAAAATTAGACGGATAAAAGGAGGATATTATTATGGCGCTTTATTCGGCTGGAAATGTAATAGCCTTCACTTATTGGGGTCCTAGAGCACATACAAAACACCCGCGTGTTTTTGTAGTTCATCCTAATTGGCAGGGAAAGTGTCATGGAATTGCTATTCACAATTTAAACGAACAGGAAATCGGCCAGATAAGAGACTATGTTTATGAAAAAAGAACGGCAGATAAACCACAATACACATTCAAAAATATAACGCCACTTGATGTTTATCAAAATTTAATTGTTAACAATCCCAGACTTAGGGAAAACTATCGAACTTATACGCCCAAGAATATGAAGGGTGTCGTTGTTTTACGCAAAAGACTCTAAAATAAATGTTTAATTTTTGATAATTGTTCTTTACCAGTAAAAACATTATAAATCATCTTTTGTTGTTTAATTGGTAAAAAATAAATATCATCATTTAGAAAATCTTTGGTAACATCCCATAACCATCCACTATCTTCCGCGAAATCTCTGGCATTATATCCGGTAACATTAGCAAACCATTGTAGACCACCACGAATATTTAAGAAATTGTCATCCCATGTTTTCATTTTCTGATCATTATTATACCAATCGGAAAGAAATTCCTTTAGTGGTTGATAGACATTATCGTCGATTTTTGATTTAATTTTTGGTCCTTCCATTAGTTTTCTTAGTTCATTGAGGGTAATTTTATAAATTTTGGCCATTTCTATTTCTGTCTCCTTTTTTAATTATATTGTCCATGAAATAATTCACGGAATAATTATGGTAGATGATTAAAATAGCACCAATTATTGTTAATGAACAATTGTTAAAAAAAGCGGCTCAAGCTGCCAAAAAATGGGCCGGCAATAAAACACTTAAAATATTTGACAAAGCAAAAAATGCATGGTTTCGCACCGCTAAAGGTGGCGCTAAAAAAACCGATGAAGAGCGAGTCCAAGAGTGGGATCAAATAAAAAATAAGATTAATGCATTTTTTACAGAATTCCAAATAAAACCAGATCCAGCGGAATTTGAACAATGGGTGAATAAAAATGTTTACGGGTTAACCCTGCAGAATGTAACAAAGTTATTAGCTCAAAAATATCTTGGTGGTGTGGGACAAATTAATCTTTCAAAAGAGATATTAAAAAATCTTGGTGATGAATTTCAATTTTTTGCTGAACTGGGTGCCGATCAATATAATCAGATTATGAAAAGAGCATTGGGTGTTGCTAAGGGTAGTGAACAAAAATTGCGTGAATACTTTGGCAAATTGGTAGAACAAAATCTTGATTCATTATTGGGAGAAGTTGACGAGGACGCATCGCAAGTTGCTAAGAAAGCGGCTAATGCTATAGGAATCGAGGGAAATTTGCATCGTATTGATTTTGGCAAACGAGTTGGTAATACCGAAATGATTGCCCAAATGATGACGGAGTACGATCAATTATTTAGTAAATTACCCAAAGTTGAAAAAGAAAAATTTATAACATCAATTCAAAATATTGATGTGAGTCAGGCAGCCAAGGCATTATTACAATTATTGGTAAAAAATATTAAACACATAGACAAAGATAAAACAAAAGGTAAAGATCCAATAAGTTATAATGCGAAGTTATTAAATAAAATTTTGGGTATTCCAATTGATGAAATCGAAAATGTATTAAAACAAGCATTAAATGCTATAGATGTAAATACTCTCCCTGCTGGATTAACAAAAGAAGAAGAAATCCACGACGAAATTGTTAATACATTATTAAATTATGAAAAAGAATGGAAGCCCCTTAAAACACAAATTGAACAGATTGTTTCCGATTTGATGGAAAAATATGATGTTGATAATTTTGATGATGACGATAAAAAAGATTTAATTGCAAAAGCGATGGCAAATATTGGTGCGATTGAGAAAAAGAAATAAATTCAATTTTTAAATTTTGATGTAAACTATTTGTATCAAGAGGTGATGCATGGATAGAATCATGCTTGTTGATGCTACAAATAATTTTTTGCGGAATTTTGTTGTTCAAGGAACGACTAATGTCAATGGTGAACCAACCGGTGGCGTTCATGGATTAATTAATAATTTGTTATACTGGTCAATGCAGATGATGCCAACCAAAATTTTTATGTGTTGGGATGGGCCGAATGGCGGATACAAAAGAAGAAAAATTCTAAGTGAATATAAACAGCACAGGAAAAGATTTATTAGAACTAATCGCAGCATGGAATATACTGACAATGAGATAGAACAAAATAAAAATTTTCAATTGCAAATGGTAAAAAGAATATTAGAAACAATTCCGGTTATACAAATGGAATATGAATATGTTGAAGCAGATGATGTTATATCTGTATTATGTGCATTAAATAAAGACAAACAGAAAATAATTGTGTCGAGTGATAAAGATTTTTATCAGCTATTGGACGGAAAAACCATTTGTTTTGATCCATTAAAAAGAGCATATGTAAATTTGATAGCGGTCCAGAAAAAATACGGTATTGGCATTCCAAATTTTCCATTGTTTAGGGCAATTGTTGGCGATAAATCAGACAATATTAAAGGAGTATTAGGTGTTGGTCCTTCCAACATTATTAAATTGTTACCATTTTTGGCGAATCAGGAAAGATATACAGTTGCTGATGTGATTACTTATGCTAGCCAACAAATTGAAGCAAAATCAAAACTTTCTAAATCGTATCAAAAATTTATAGATCAACAAGATTCGTTAATGAAATGTTATAATGTGACTCAGTTGGTCGAATCAATAATTACAAATAGTCAGATACAAACAATTAAAACCGATATGTGTAAAATACCAATGTTTGAACCAATTGCTCTTCGAATTCTGGCCAGTGACGATTTACAAGGTATCGACATAGAAAAATTAATTCAAGTTATGAATAGCCTAAATTATTTATCTAAATCAACTAATAATGGAGGTGTGGTGAGTGAATAATATCAATGAATTTGGGGAGCATTTTCAACAGAAACTAATTCACGCAATATTAATAGATAGACAATTTGCTGAGCAAATTATAGAAATAATTGACTTTAATTCGGTTGATATAAAACATCATCGTGATATATTGCAGATAATCAAAGATTATTATGTCAAATATAATCACATTCCAAGTATTGATGTGTTGCAAACCCTTATTGTTGATGTCCCGGATGAAATATCAAAAAAACAATTAAAATTATTTGTTGACTCATTTAAGAACAACATATTAAAAGAGAAATTTGAAGATATTGAATTTGTTAAAGATAAATCTCTTGATTTTTGCAGAAAACAAAATTTAAAGGTAGCTCTATTAAAAGCTGCTGAGATGATAAATTATTCTAAATATGATGAAATAATTGAAGTAATCAAAAAAAGCGTGCTGTTGGGGTTTGATAAGAATATAGGGCTTGAATATTTCAATCATGATAGTTTTAATGATCGCATGAAGATATCGGCAATTAAGTCTATTCCAACACCGTGGGAACCAATAAATAGAATAATGAACAATGGTGGTGGATTCGCAGCAAAAGAATTACATGTATTTCTAGCATGTGTAACACGTGGCAAGTCACACTTATTAGTACAGAGTGGAATATCTGCAATTAAGGGTGGATATAAAGTTGCACATTATACACTCGAATTGAGTGAACAAAAAACTGCTCTTAGGTATGATTCAAATTTTTCTGACATAGCATTTGATGATCTCAAAAAATATCCGGATCAAGTATGGGAGCGTATTAATAAATATGCACAAAATCGTTTAATCATTAAGGAATATCCAACAAAGCAGGCATCATGCGGAACAATACGTAATCACCTTGCCAAGATGAAATTGCAGGGTTTTATTCCAGACATGATTATTGTTGATTATGCTGATTTAATGAAACCGGCATTGTCTAAGAAGGATAAAAGATTTGAATTAGAATCTATTTATGAAGATTTACGTGGCATTGCTGTTGATTTTGATGTTCCGGTATTAACCGCATCACAAGCTACGAGAGAAGCTGCCGATGCTGATATTATTACAATGGAAAGTATTGCTGAGGCTTATTTAAAAGCTGCAGTTTCTGATACGATTATATCATTGTCTAGAACGATATCCGACATCGCTCATGGTATGGGACGCTTTTACATACCAAAAAATCGTTCGGGCATGTCAGGAATGATATACAATGTTGAGGTTGACACATCACGTTCTAAGATTGAAATAATTGGTGACGAACCCGTGATGCTGCCAACCAAACAGAAAAATGCTCAATTATTATGGGAATCAGTGAAAAAACAAAAATGAAGGAGGAATGTATGACAAATCAAGTTATTGATCAAACAGAATTAATTGATAAATATGAACCACAGGGAATATCTCTGGATATTTTTAAACAGAGATATGCGTTTACCGAGAACGAAACATGGGATGAAGCGTGTATGCGGCTTGCACGAACCGTAGCCGCCGCCGAGAAACCAGAAAAAAGAGATGAATGGCAACAGAAATTTTATAAAGAAATTGTGTCAAATAGATTTTGTCCAGGTGGAAGGATCTGGTTTGGCGCTGGCAGACCAAAAAGCAATTTAATTAATTGTTTTGTTCTTGATGTCGAAGATAGCCGGGAAGGATGGGGTAAAACCTGCTCTGACTCAATAATTGTTTCTGGTGTCGGAGGTGGGATAGGGATTAATTATTCAAAAATAAGACCCAAGGGGACCCCTGTTGCTGGAACGGGAGGCGAAGCCCAAGGTGCTGTTGCCTATATGCGTATTATTAATGCAATTGCAGAGGAAATTCGTGGTGGTGGCAATAGACGTAGTGCACACATGATGATGTTAAATATAGATCATGGAGACATTGAGGAATTTCTTAATGCCAAATTTGATAAAAAACAGTTAACTAATGCGAACATATCAATAGTTTTTAATGCCGATTTTGAGGAATTTATGGATCTTGTGAATAAAGATAAGGATTTTTCGTTAATTTGGCGTGGATCTGAATTAAAGAAAATTAAAGCTAGAGAATTATGGAACAAAATCCTGTCAAATGCATATGAAAATGGGGAACCAGGATTATTTAATTTAAAATATGCGAATGACATGAATACATTATATTATTACAAGCAGATTGTTGGAACAAATGCCTGCGGAGAATTATCAAGCCATCCATTCGGAAGTTGCGTGTTAGGCAGTGTTGTTTTGTCACGATTTGTTAATAATGGAAAAATAAATTGGGATAAGCTTGATTATGCAGTAAGAGTGGCGGTGCGATTTTTAGATAACATCATATCTATAACACAATACCCACTAAAAGAGATTGAAGAAGAATCAATAAAAACCAGAAAAATTGGACTCGGAATTACTGGATTACATGATATGTTACTGCTTATGAATCAAAAATATGCTTCTGAAGAATCATTAAAAATAATAGGACATGTTTTTGATTTTATAAAAAACAAAGCAGTAGAGACGAGTACGTATCTTGCTGTAGAAAAAGGAACGTTCCAAGTATATGATAAAGAACAATTTATGAAAAGTGGCTTTATTAAAACACTAAAAAATAGTGTGAAAATGAGACTTAGAGAGCACGGAGCCAGGAATGCAAATTTGTTGAGTATAGCCCCTACTGGAACCATAAGCATGGTTTGTGGTAATTGTTCATCTGGTATCGAACCAATTTTCGGCCCAGCATATAAGAGAAGATTTTATGACAAGAAAAATAAAGACAAAATGAAGGAGGAAATTATTTTTCACCCAATATTTTTGAAATTGATGGCAGAAGGAAAAGACGTATCGCATTTTGAGTCTTTTAATGAGATTCCATTAAAAACACATTTTGAAATCCAAAAGATATGTCAAGAAAATGTTGATCAGTCAATTTCAAAAACAATATTAATAGATAAAGATAAACATTCAAAAAATGAAGTGGAGAAATTAATAAAACAATATTTTCCGGAATTAAAAGGTTTGACCATGTATCCACTTGGAAGCAGAGATAATCAACCAATAACACCGTTGTCACTACAGGAAGCTAAAAAGCTATGGAAAGAAAGAAGTAAGGAAAATACGGAGGCCAATCAAAGTATTGATTCTTGTAAGGACGGATTATGCGAAATATAGGCAGTAAAAAATATACATATAATGAATCGTTTTTTAAAAATATAAATACAGAGGAAAAAGCCTATTGGATTGGATTTATATGCGCTGATGGAACCATCATATGTAATAGAAAATGTCACAAATATAGTGTGCGGATAGAATTACAAAGCAGAGATGACAAACATTTGTCTAAATTTGTTAATTCCATTTGTGGCAATAGAATATTGCGCTACGAAAGCAAAAAATCGGCGCTATTAGTTATTAGTTCGAAAATTATGGTGTTTGATTTGGTGAATAAAGGATATTGTTCGCCGAAAACTGTTAGAAATGTATTCCCACCACCGTATATTCGCAACAATTTGATACGACATTATATTAGGGGATATTTTGATGGAGACGGTAGCTGGTATTTATCCAAAGCTCCCAAAAGAAAACTGAAGCGTGATTTGCGATTTTCATTAGTGTCGGCCAATAAGAATTTTTGTGTTGCATTACAAAAATGGTTAATACGATACTGTAAAGTAAGCAAATCTAAAATAAGGAAGAATGGCAACATATTTCATTTACATTATCATGGTGATAGACAATTAGATAGAATATATCATAAATTATATGATGGCAAAACAATTTGTTTGGACCGAAAATATGATATCGTTAAAAATTATTTAGGTAATTGTAGACAATAGATGTCTAAACCCGAAGAAATTTTTAGTTTAATTAAACAGCACGCTACTGGATCCTTTAAAGATTCGCTTATAAATATTATGTATTTAAAGCAAGCTGGATTTGCCGGTATTGGTGAACTAGCGGAATATATCATTGCCGAAAACATAAATAGAATCAATCTTGATGGATTATCCGCGAAACACATTGGCAATCGTACTAAAAACAAATATGATTCAAAAACGGATATTATAATCCGATACAACAGGATGTACATTCCATTTTCAATAAAAACTGGTTTGAAGGATAGGATAAAAATTAAAAGCGGAATTTCATTAAAGACGAAAAAATTGTTGCATCAACAAAACATTGATAAATACACATTGTTATCGGCAATCAAAATTGAATTGTCATCTAGTTTATACATATTGCATATTAATAAGCGTGGCGGCAATTTTGTTTTTGATCTGAGAAAAATTAATCTTGGAGATTTTAATAGAATTAGTAGGACAAAAACAAGTATAACATTGCGCAATAAGAATAATAAGACAATTGTTTCTTATGATATCCCAAGATCATTGTGGCACGTAAATAAAAGGGCACTTATAGTTATTGATTCGTTTGTTCTTGGCAAAGATAATTCGGAAGATAAGGCATTAAAAGGTGAACCGCTTCTTATAAATAATATAATAGCAAATGCCTGCTTCTGTGATATTCCAACACTTAGAAAAATCAATAAAATTATAAAGGAAGAAATATAATTATTTTGGTGGTGGTTTTGGTGTGAAAAGGTAGGAGACAAAAATAATTGGTAAAATTGTTAAAGATGAAGCTTCGGGAATTAATTTTAGAGCAAATGGATAAACAGGATGAGTTTGTTATTGGTTTTTATCTTCAATCAAGAAATGGTGAAATATCAGAAGATCAATGGATAAAGAAAATTCATCAACTTGGGCTTGACGGAAAAGTCATTTCAAGCGATGTTGGTGCAGATCAAGATGGATATGATGTTGATGTATTAGTCAGGGGACCATTATCACCTAAAGCTGAAAAGTATTTATCGGATATGACACCAGAAGAATTTAGGAACAATGAATCACACATGGAATGGCCTGGGCCAGAATACGGCGGATATGTTGAGGGTGATGATTATTTCCGAAATGTAACATCAAAAGAAACCCCATCAGAAGAATACACTAAAGAACTTAAGAAGGAATACGAATCTTTAAATTTGGGCAGAGCAGTTATTTTGTCTGGACCAATGATGGAAGTTACTTTTAAAGATGAAAACAAACTAAAGAAATTTGTAGCTGAAAAATCAAATAGACAATTTGATGTGACTTATATTATAAATTCGACAAAAGTTTCCGCTGTAATATATGTTAATTACATCGGGGGTGACCTGTTATAATAATCAATTTCTTTTCCTTTTGTTAAACTTTCCTTTATGACAATTGAAGAAGCCAAGAAATTAACATTTTTAATAAGTCGAATTGATGATGGAAATAATTGTTTGATGAATTGTGCTTGTAGTGATGCAAACGCGTTCTTCCCGCCATGGCATTTTGAAGTTATAAAATCGAAAAAGTATGATTGGACCTATCAAGTAAGATTATCGCAAATGGTTGATGGTGTATCTTTGTGGGAAATAACTTCTGAAGAAATCAAAAGGGAAATCGATGACAAAGAGCAAAATAATTCCGTTCCCGAACAAAAAATATAACATAATTTACGCCGATTGTCCGTGGTCGTTCCGCGATAAATGTGTTGCCGGTAAGAGAGGTAGTGAATTTAAATATCCATGTATGAAAACAGAAGAAATAAGTAGTCTACCAATTCGTGATATTTCTTTACCAGATTCATGTCTTTTTTTGTGGGTTCCGACCTCGTTATTACTTGATGGACTTAAAGTGATGGAGTCGTGGGGATACCAATACAAGACTATTGCATTTACGTGGGTAAAAAAAGGACAAAAATCAGGCAAATTATTTTGGGGGATGGGGTCATACACCAGAAATAACTGTGAAATTTGTTTGCTTGGTATAAGGGGAAGGTTGAAAAGAATTTCAAAAAGTGTTCATCAAATAGTTGAATCTCCAAAGCGTGAACATTCCCGCAAACCAGATGAAGTGAGGGATCGAATAACTCAACTTTATGGTGATATTCCAAAAATAGAATTATTTGCAAGAGAGCGCGTCGAGAATTGGGATGCTTGGGGGTTGGCAGTCAGGAAAGACGGAAAATTCAACAATAAATGAATTTATATCATGTGACATTGGGTTCTTTGGTAAATAAAATTAAACGATATGGTATGACCCCGGCAGCAAGCAATAAAGGTAGATATACGTGGGAACCGAGATTATATTTTTCACATATAGATCCCAACAAAGATTTCATAACAAATTTTGAAATTGTGGCCATGTTACACGAAATAGATCATGGCACGGTGGGTCAAGGTCCATGTTTTCGAATAATGTGATAACAGATTTAATTAAAAGATATGGAGATGGCATTAGCATACAGGAATTGGCCAAATGGCTTAATTGTTCCGATACAACAATTAGAACCTATTTACACAAGAATGACGTTGAAATTAGACGCCCCAAATTAATGAATGATGACCTTATTAATACTATTGTTGGTCAATATCAATCTGGAATTAGCGCAAGGCGAGTAGCAAGAATTAATCAAATTGCTCTAGGAAGAGTGTCAGATGTTTTATATAAAAATGAGATCCCGATGCGGCATAGACGGTTTTATATTGATGAGTCATTTTTTGAAGTTATTGATACAGAAGAGAAAGCTTATATTTTAGGTTTTATTTATGCAGATGGATGCGTTATTTATGACGAAGAGAAAAGATGTTATTGTATAGCCATCGGTCTAAAAAGGGGAGATCGCGGGCAATTAGAGAATATAGCAAAGGCACTAAAAACCAATTATGAAATCAAAGATGTTATCAATAAAAGCGGGTTTGGTGGCCCGTCATGTTGTTGCCGCTTAAGGATTTTTTCAAAAAAGATGGTTAAAGACATAATTAACAAGGGGTGTTTGCCAAATAAAACATATATTGACTATAACTGGCCATCCACCAACATTGTTCCAAAACACCTAATAAGGCATTTCCTTCGCGGCACCGTCGATGGTGATGGCACAATAATGAATCATTCCAAGTGGCCAGCATTTTCGTTATTAGCGAGTAGGCGGTTTTGCATTGGTGCGCAGAAATGGTTAATGAAAATGTGTAATTTGAGGAAGACTAAAATAACGCAAAGGGGTGTGATATATCATTTCAAATATGGTGGTAGACATCAATTCCGACGAATAACTAATGTGTTATATAACAACAACACCATATCGCTGGCAAGAAAACAAGCCATTTTTAATGGGATCGGGTGATTACATGTTTGTCCATTGCCATAATCATACGCATTACTCTCTCGGGGATGGACTGAGTTCAGCAAAGGAACTAGTGACGAAGGCAAAAGAATTGGGCCACAAAGCAATCGCCATAACCGATCATGGGGCGAGCAGTGGTATATATGAAGCATGGAAAGAGGGCAGGGCGATAGATGTCAAGGTTTTGTGCGGGGTTGAAGCATATTGTGCGTCACAATTAAAAAAGGAGGGGGAAGATGGCAAAGTAAAGCGTGAAACCTATCATGCTTGTTTACTTGCTAAGAATGATATTGGATACCGGCAAATTTGTAAATTGCTGTATAAAGCGAACAAAGAAACCTATTATTATAAACCGATAATTTTGTTTGATGATTTGTTTGCTATCGAGCCTGGACATTTGACGATATCTACCGCTTGTATTGGTGGGATTATTAACAAATTCTTTTTAGAAGATCAGGATGAAGAAGCCTATAAAATGGCCATTCGTCTAAAAGAGTTTTTTAAAGATGATCTTTATTTTGAATTGATTTTTAATGAGCTTAATGAACAAAAAGTTTGTAACGAGAAACTTCTTAAACTTGGAAAAGACATTGGACACGAGAAATTTATTCTTACTAATGACACACATTATCCAAATAAAGAAAATATTAAAACGCAGGATGCACTTAAACTTATTATCCGGAAGAATACGATAAAAGAAATTGAAGAGCACCCCGAAAAAAGTCCATTTGCGTCAGTTAGAAAATCATTTATTTGTTCTCGTCAAGATTTCCATGATTTTAACAAGGAATTTGGTTTTAATTATGATGCATCGCAAATAGATTCGTGGCTTGATCTTACAAATGAAGTTGCCGATAAATGCAATTTTTCGTTTGACACTACAACAAAGAAATTTCCGAAAGTGAAAGTTCCCGAAAAATATAAAAATGTTAATGATTATTTTAAGCAATTGTGTGTAAAAGGACTCGCCGCCAAAATAGAGTCTGGGGAAATTCCAAGAGAAAAGACAAAAGAGTATGCTGATCGACTTAAATACGAAATGAAAGTAATCTGTGCTGCCGATTATGCAGATTATTTTATAATTTATTGGGATATTTTTCAATTTATAAAAGACAGTGAAATTTGGTCTGGTCCAGCAAGAGGTTCTGCAGGGGGATGCCTTGTTTCATTTGTGTTGGAAATTACGAAAATTGATCCGATAAAACACGATCTTATGTTTGAAAGATTTTTGGCATCATCAATTTTGCGTGTCGAAGAAGATTATGACGATTCAGGTGACGGCGAGAATGGCGATCAAATAATTGGTGGAATTAAACCACAACGAAAAGTTAAAAAATATAAAGATGTTGTTCAAGTTGAAAGGATAAGTAGTCCTGATATTGATGTCGATATTGACAGTGACAGAAAACAGGAAATTGAGGATTACCTTCGTGTTAAATATGGTGAAGATTCGGTTATCCACGTACCAACTTACTCTGAATTCCATTGTAAGGGGATTTTACGGGATCTATGTCGAGTATTTAATAGGTCAGAAGACGACGGTTTATTAAATAAAGTTACAAAAGAAATTGAAGAAGATGTTCCAGTTCAATTTAATGACAATATTGAAGAGTATCTTAAAAGCTTGTGCGAAAATAATGAAGATATAAAACAATTTGTAGACAAAAATAAAGACATTCTTCCTCTTGCGAACTCTCTTTATCGAAAAATTAGACATCTTGGGAAACACGCTGCTGGTGTGGTTATTTTTGATGGGCCAATTTATGACTATATACCAGTTCAAAGGACTGGTGGTGAAGTAATTGCTTCATTTAGTGAAGGCACCACAAAAAAATATCTTAGTGATCTTAAAATATTGAAACTTGATATTCTTGGACTTGATACTGTGTCAATTATTAAAGATACGGTAAACATGATCAGGGAAAAGAAAAACATTGATTTAATGGACAAAATTTATCATCTTGATTTAGAAGACGAAAATATTTATCGAACAGTAAGAGATTATGAAAATGCCGGAATATTCCAAATGGATGGTTTTGGAATTAATAAACTTGCACGTGACGTAAATCCACAATCTTTTGAGGATGTGGTGGCAATTTCGTGCCTTTATAGACCAGCAGCCCTTCAAGGTGGTCTGGCCTATCAATATGCGGAATCAAAAAATGATCTAACTAAAAAAGTTGATGTTCCAAAAATTTTCCAAAAATATGTGGCAAAGACTTATGGTGTAATTCTTTACCAAGAACAGACGATGCAATGTGTAGCGGAAGTCTTGGGAATTTCCCTAGGTGAAGCAGATAAATGGAGAAAACCATTTGAGTATGGATTCCGTAAAGAATGGGTTAATGGACTCGATCTACAAAATCTTGATCAAGAGAGAAAAGATCGACCGAAACTTGATGAATTTTTAAAAGCATACGACGAAAAGATAAAAATTACGCATCCAGAATTAGCGGAACAAGAAAAACAGGAAACGCTACTTTATTTGCTTAACTTTACAGGTTATTCATTCAATAGAGCACATGGTTTATCATACGGTTATATAACAGTAATGTGTCTTTGGTTGAAGTATTATTATCCGGTAGAATTTTACACGTGTCTAATAAGCAGGACCGAAGACGATGACAAGTTGCGCAGATATATGATGAGCGCGAAAAAACATAACATTAAAATTCTTCCATTTAGTGTAACAAAATCACGATACAAATGTGAACCGGAGGATGGAAACATAAGATTGGGTTTAGTTTTAGCTAAAGGATTCGGACCTAAAGCCTATGAAGAATTAGAAATTCATAAAAAAAATATTAATGATTTCAGGTCGTTCTTTTCTATGTCTTGGTCTAAGTTAAACAAAAAAGGTATTAATATTCTTGCTGGAATTGGAGCTTTTGATGAATTTGGCTGGACAAGGAAAAGTTGTTGTGCTTTCGTTGAGGAATTGCTAGAGAATAAAAAACGGGGCAAAAAGTCAAAAGTTCCAGAAGAACAAATTTATCAAATTTTGGATAGTAATCAGAATAGAGAATTAAATAAAAAAGAAAAAAGTAAATTGTATAAAACTTATCTTGGTTACGATTTGCATCAAATTTTATCTGATGAATTTGAAGTAATAAAAACTGTATTTGCACGTAATGGAATTAAGCAATTTAATGATATTGATCGATCCGGTTGTGTTGGTGGTTATGTTGAAAAAATTGTAGATAAACTTACAAAGTCTGGCAAAAAATACCATATCGTCACAATAAATGATGGAACAAATTCTCATCCCATAAAATTGTGGCCATGGAATATGGATAGTAGTTTTGATGCTTCAATAATTGAGGAGGGTTCTGTTATAATTTTGGATATTTCATATGAAGATCAATGGGGTTACTCAAACATGAAGTTTGGAACTTTCAGGATTGTCGCCTGATCTTTTTGATTCTTGACATTCTTTTTTGTTTTTCTTCTGGCTTTTTGTTCCATGGAGTAAAACCCTTTTGAAAACGACCAGAGGTATTATTACTGGCTTTCAATGATTCACTTATTTTTCTTTTGGAATTCTTGTTTTATGCCCCAATTTGCGATGATTTTCTCTTGTTTTTTCGCCAATCTTTTTTCTGTGCTCTTCTGATAATTTTTGTTCCTTATTCCATGGTATTTGACCCTTATTTTTTATGCTTAATTTTTTTCTTGTTTCTGTAGAAGGCGACTTGCCATACATGTGGTTTTTTGATCCTAAATGTGCCAACCTATTTGTTTCTCTGGCTTTAGCCGACTGATGTATTATACCACGAAGTTCTTTGTTCCATGGTTTCTTACCTTTAAGAAGAATAGATAATTTGTTTCTTGTTGATTCTGATATCGGATGTCCATTATATTTACCATATCTAGGATTTTTGCTGCCACGATTTATTTCACTTAATTTTTCTTTAGTTTTTTCGGACATGTGCTTGCCTTTATTCCACGGAGTTCTGTTCCTCATTTTTTCTATACATTCTTTTGACAAATGTTTGTCCTTATTCCATGGTATTCTGTTTCTTTTGGCTGCGATTACTTCCGGTCTGTTCTGAAATTCCCTCATTTTTATTTTAGATTCTTCGGAATGTTTAAGTCCTAGACTATTCCCGGCTATTCTGTTAATATTGTATCCCTTTTCCCTTTTATAACTTTCATAAAGATCTAAATAGATTTGTTCATTAGCAAGAATGTGTTGTTTTGACAGTTCTTTGTTTTTGTCAATAAAATGAAGTTTACTGACAATTTCGAAAGAGAAATTCCCAATTCCATATTTGTTCCAAGCACTTTGGAGATAAGGATTTTTGTGTTTATTTGTTGTTAGTTGATTTTTGTGACGATACCATCTATTTTTAATATTTACAGCAGATCCAATATAAATTTTATTGTTCACCAAATTTCTAATCAAATATATCCCACTTACTTTACATTTCTTTTCTTCTATGGTTTCATTTTCTTGTGGTGGTAATTTTTGTTCCATAAAATAATTATTATTGAAATGGTTTCTTGGTATTGGAAAGGAGTAGTATTGTGATAGACAAGCCAACCAGAAAAGAAGATGAAATGATTAGGGTGTCCGAAAATCTCTATTCGGTAGTTCGATTGGCGGCGGTTCAATATAAAAGAATGGTTAAAGATATCGCTGATGAAGCTTTGAGAGAGTGGATTGAAAAACATATTCCGAAGGATGACAAAAAATTATTTGACCAAATGATTAACAAACGGAGTAAATAACGAAATGGGTGGTCTATTAAAAATTCCAACGAAGTTAAATTTGGATGATGAAGAGAAAAAATTACATCCAGGAGATTGGGATTTAGATAAAGATTCTCTTGCTGTTATCGCTAGCAATGGTCAAGGAAATGGCTGCATTTTATGGCATGTTGGTGGGCACATTGTAAACGAAACGGAATCCGTCGGTTTTAATTTAGCGGACTTGGGATTAGACGATGCTCCGTTTGGTTTGTCTATTTGGGAAGGAAAATTCATTAATTATGATCATTCTATGGTAGATGGACACGAATATGAGGCTGAACCAAGTGGTATATTTAGAAATCCGACTTTTGAAGAATGGGCGGCAATCATTGCAGGAGTCAATCCTTGGCGACAGGAAGAATGGAGAATTAAATGACAAAAGAGCGAATTAAAAAAATTCAGAAGCAATTTGGTAATATGATTGAATTTGATAAAGAAAAGAATGTTTTGCAAATAATATCTCCAGATTGTTGTAAAGGACGAGTTTCATTTACTTTAGAATTTTTAGAGGACATAGAAGCATATTATAATATTAAACCAGAATGGTTAATTAGGCGAGCCATGTTTATTTGTGATAAATTTAATGGAGATTCTAAAATAAGGATTACAATAAATGATCGGCAAACAGAAGGCAAATCGTTTTATATAAAATTTTTTGAAGAAGGAAATGAAGATAAAGTATTCGAGCATTACATTTTACCGCTGATGTGAAACAGAGAATAGGGGAGTGTTAAATGGGTTATAATTTAAAAGAATATCAGGAATGGACGCAAAGTGTGTGTATTTATCCAAAAAATCGGGCAATAGAATATGTGGCTCTTGGTTTGGCTTCCGAATGTGGGGAGCTTTGTGGGAAAATCAAAAAAACCATAAGGGATGATGATTGTAAAATAACTGATAAAAAGAGAGAAGAACTTATCGGCGAAGTAGGTGATTGTTTATTTTATCTTAGTAGAATTTGTGAAGAAACTGGTATATCACTGCAATTGGCAATGGAAGAAAATGTGCTGAAATTAAATTCACGTAAGGAGCGTGGTGTTCTTAGTGGAAGCGGAGACAATAGATGATTGGTCCATGTGCAAAACAAACTGTCATTGCAACGATAATAGCAGTGGATGGATGTAAATTTGTTTCTACAAATTATTGTCACGATCCGCAAAAAATTTGCCCACGCATTGGTATGAAAACTGGTGAGGGCTATGAGTTGTGCAAGTCAATTTGCAAACAATCAGCACATGCTGAAATAAATGCAATTGCGTCCGCAGGTAATAAAGCAAATGGTGGAAAATTATATGTTGTTGGACATACATATGCTTGCAATGACTGTACTAAGGCCGCAAAAGAAGCTGGCATTGTAGAAATTATTATCGGTGAACCACCACAATAACATTTTTATATTGTTGTGTTACACTATTTTAGAAAGGAAACAAAAATGTCGAAAGATTCAGTTGCCGAAAAATTAAACAATGATGATGAGGAAATCAAGGACAAGAAAGACGCAATTAAGGCTCTCGTCACGCGCATATGCGAAATTGATGACCAGTTAGATACGTTAAGACAAGAAAAAAATGATATGAAGAAGGAATTTATAAAGAAATTTTCATTAGATGGAAAATTAATTGCAGTTGCAATAAGTGCTGTGAAAAAACAAATTGATGGTAATGAGCTTGCCGATGTTATGGAATCAATTGAACCAATTATAAAATGAAAAAAGTTATAGAAATTCCAGAAAAAAATATTCTGATAATTATAAAGTCATTATATCGAACATGGTATGATGTTGTTGAATCATATAGACGACCACATTATAAAATGTTAAACAGAAGCGAATGCAAAAGATTAATATCTATGATATACAAGAACCCGATGACAATTAAAGAAATATTAATAAAATTTAGATATCCACAAGGAACATATAAAGAACGACAAACACGTCTAACTTTAGCTGAATTTGTTGTATCGGGTCTGGTAGAAGCTAGTAGAAGATTAAATGTACAATCTGGTCGTCCTCCATGCCAATATCAATCTAAAGTGAAAGCATAATAATATGACCAAACAGTGGATGGAATTTTGGATTTCTGATAAAAATTTAGATGATCGGAATAAATTAAATTCTGTATTTGAATATTTGCCAGAATATGTAGGGCGATCTATACTTTACCAAATCAACAGTCGGAAAACCGACATAATTGCAGAATTTGGCTGTGGTAATGGCGCTTTATTATCGTTTATTGAAGGTAACTCCGAAAGTGGTAGAACTGTTGGAATCGATTTTTGTAGTGAACATGTTAATAACAATTTGTCAAAAAATTCTATGTTGTTATTAAACGATGTTTTTAATGTTGAATTAAAAACTGAATCTGTTGATAGATCGTTTTGTAATACGCTTTTTAATTATTTGAATATCGATGAATGTGTAGCTACTTTCGAAGAAATGTATAGAATTACTAAAAAAGGCGGATTTATTTTGTGTGCCAATATAATAAAGAAAGAATTTACCGATGTTTTTAATCTAAAATTGAAGGATATTAAGACGCCATCGATAAACATGGATTTGAATTCAAAAATTTTAGAAAACATAGCAAATAGCACCGTTTCTGACCAATCAAAATGTATTGTGTATGATAACGAATTATTGGGATATGAAAATAATGGCACGACTATGAATATGTTAGTTTGGAAATTGTGAGGTAGAAATGAACATAGAAAATTTAGACAAACGAATAAAATTGTTGATTGAAAAAGACCCGGCTCGGTTAATATCAGCAGAATTAATATTCGATGCTACATCACCATTGCTTGAAAATAATTTAAATATTACATATAATCATTTTGTAAAATTAAATGTTTTAATTGATTCGAAAGCAAAAACTAAAAACGAATATCATATAGTATGTGGTAGCATTCAGGCCAAAATTTGTGAATATATAATAAGAGATTGTTTATCTCTTAAATCAATTTTGCTCAAATAGTGTAAAATGTTTTTAATGAAATTAAGAAAAGAAAGCACAATAAAGTGAAATGTGGTGGCCATTTAAAAAGAAACCCACCATAAAAATAGGGAAGAAAGAGGAGAGTGAAAACATGGCAGTAGTACAAACGACCGAAGCGCAAATTAAATCATTAAAGGCAAAAATTAAAGATTTAGAGCAAGACAATCTAAATGTGCAAACACTTATTAGAAATCATGAGGATAGACTTACCACGTTGATTCAAGCAATTGAACAGTTAAGATCTATGATACCAAATGCTGGGACTGGTCAAGGAACTGGTCGTCAATCTAAATAAATAGGGAGCTGACATGATGTTAGCAAAATGCCTTGAATGCGGGGCCATATATCAAAGAAAAGTAGACGGTGAGAAATGTTGTGAAAATTGTATGTGTTTGATAGCATGCCCAAATTGTGGGTGTAAAAATTTTGAAAAAATAAATCCACGCGAATCAAGTGAAGTTGTTGTTACCGGACGACAAATACTTCACGATTAGAATTGTAATGTGTTAAAATAAGGAGAGAACATGTCAAAAGAACGAATTAAATTGTCCGATATGGCATCAAGAATTTATCAATTAATAAATTATGGACATGAGGTAAAAAAAGAAAAAATTTATGATGATGTGTATTCCTGGTTTTGGCATAATGAAGCAAGCAGGCATCTTGAAGATATAGAGGCCATGAGTATTGATGTTGGAAAATTGGAACAAATTATTAATGATAAATCTAGATGCACAATTGATATTGAAACAGCCATAGCCATGAAGCAATTTCTTATGGAAGAACTAAATAGACATAAACAGGAATTAATAAACATAGAATCGAAAAAATTGTCATATGGCAATGGGAAAAACGATGTGAGATCGATACCAGCAATTCGTGTTGAGGTTGAATAAGTGGGGTAGAAAGAGACGATAATGCAGCCAGTCTTTAAACCGGGGAAAATTACCGTTGTTCTTGATGGTGGTGCTGGTAGTTCTGCAAAAGGATCTCGCGGTGCTTATGTTTGGAAACATTTTAAACAAGACCACACAAAATCAGCCGTTAATACATTTATGGAGAACGCAGCACACACAATAATTCATGATGATGGTCGCGAATTTGTACATCAATGTTTAAGTAGTATTACTTCTTTAAATGATTATGAAGAACAATATTTGTCACCGGGTTGTGTATTTGCTACGCGCACTTTTTTAAATGAAATAGATAAATATCATTTCAATCCAGACAAAATAAAAATCCACCCAAATTGCGCGATTGTTTCTGATACAGACGTTGATTACGAAAAGGGTCTGGTTGATTTTGACGGGAACAAAAAACAGAACAGAGATTGTATCAATTTAAAAATAGGGTCTACACTTCATGGAGTGGGTAGTAGTAGAGCACGCCGATTATTACGTAGAGAAGATGCGATAATAGCAAAAGATATATCCGGTCTTGAGAGTTATTTAATAAATACACAAGAAAAAATAATAAACCGTCTGATTAATGGTGAATCGATACTTGGTGAAATTGCTCAGGGTTGGCAACTTAGTTTATATAGTAAATTTTGGCCAAAAACAACATCTAGGAATTGTTCTGTTGCCGCGTTTCTTGATGATTCCATGTTACCACCATGGACTGTCGGTCCAATTATTCTTAATTATCGTTCATTTCCAATACGTGTTAATTCGAACAAATACACTAACAAGAAGACTGGCGAAATTTTAACGTGGGATAAGTGGCAACAAACACCAGAAATGGATAGGGAAATTATCAAAGGCGACTCTGGTGGATGTTATAACGATCAAGAAGAAATTACATGGGAAGAAATTTCTAAACAATGTGGGGAAGACATTACCAAAGATCCAGCAATTTTAACGTCACTATCTAAACTTCCTAGAAGAGTTTATACATTCTCAAAAGAAAATCTTTTTGAATCAATGATTTATAATAATACTGGGGACGACATATATTTAAGTATCAATTTTATGAATTTTGTTGACTCCGCTGTAAAAGGGAAAAGAACACCTAAGGAAGTAATAACACCGAAGGTTATTTCGTGGTTAATTAAAAATATTTTTACGACAGAATTCAGAAAAATGTGCGAAACTTACAAAATTAAATTCTCCGGACTATTTCTTGGGACGTGGAAAAATATTGATGATAGTGTATTTTTATCAGTTGATAATTTGGAAAAGTTGGGGCTTTTGAATCATAGATAATTAGTATATGACATCTTTTCGCGGATCCGATTATCCCCTAGATCTTTCTTTTCTAAGTTCATCAGCCGAAAATTCAGCTATTCTCGAATCATACCTTAAATCATATAATTTGCCGGGTGAAAAGATAGATTATTCCGAATGGTCAAATCACACTACATACCAAAGCGCATATTCAAAATATAATATTTTTTTATGGAGATTGTTTAACGAATATAATCGCACATGGTCGTGGAATGAATGGATGTCTTGGTGGGATACGTTAAATGGATTTGAAAAATATTCATTTAAAAAATTTCCATCATATTCAGGTCACTTTTTTAATAGTGGATCAAACTCTTATATATTTGGGGCTGATTATGAAAATAAAATGTCTCTTACTTCATCGGATAATTCTTTATCCATAGAATTTTGTTGTCAATTAACAGCATCTTATGCACCCGGTTATCCTAATCAATACATAGTTAAACGGGGTCGGGATTTTGATCAATTATATTATGAAGTCTTTTTATCAGCATCGAATGAAATGATTTTTAGAGTTCAATCAGGATCTACAATTTTTTCCGCTTCTTGTCCATTTTCTAATTCGTATTATAATGTTGGACACCATTTTGCTTTTTGTTATTCTTCCGCTAGTGCCGAGACAAGAGCTTATGTTGATGGGGAACTTGCTCTTGTAACTTCGTCAAGTCCAATTGGTCATCTTATTTTGGAAACAGGATCACTTGGTGTTTATATTGGATCTCGATCTCCGGAACCCCCTCCAGGTCCTCCAATTGGGGAATATCTTGAAGGATCGCTTGATGAATTAAGAATATGGAATTCATATAGAACATCTGAGCAAATTGCTGAATATTATAACAGACACATTCACTGGGAGCCAGAACTTGTTCTTTATGTTAAATTTAATGAACCACACTATATAACGAGTGATGGATCATTATATAATGTTGTTTATGATTATGCTAAAAATCCAATAGATCTTCGAATTCAGAACTATAGCGCCGCAAATAAGGTGTCTGGTTCATTAGTTGGATCATCTGGCGATAGTATAATGTCTGATGAATATGATTATTATGATCCAATTGTTTTAGATGATTATTCCGATGTAGTAACACATATTAATACTATTTGGGAATCTGCTAAAGAATATGATTCAACAAATAGATATATGATTACTAATTTGATTCCACAATCATACTTAGATGAAGAGGAATCTTTAAAATCATATAACCTTACGAATTTATTATATTTATTCGCCAGACAGTTGGACGAAATTAAAATACATGTTCAAGAGATTAAGAATTTCCACAATGCGGAAAATGTTCCATACAAATTATTACAAACAGCCATTAAATTATACGGTTTAGAATCGTTTGATAATTTCCCAACTGCCACGATAGCTGAATATTTTATACAACATTCAGCAAGTAATAACATATTATATTCAATTAAAGACATAAATGAAATATTTTGGAGGAATATACTTTCTAACATTACATATGTATATAAAACAAAGGGAACAAAAGAATCGATTGATGCATTTATGCACTGTGTTGGGTTAAATAATGAAATAATTTCAGTTAAGGACTATGATTCAACATATTCTTATCCAATAACTAGTTCATATATTGGTGATTCAAGGTATGTAAAAATATTAAATTTTGGTGGTAAACCAGATTTAGAAGATATTGAAGGTACAAATGCACATTCAACTGCATCATGTATTATTATGTCTGCGTCACAATTGCCGTATCAATTAACTAATTCATTGTCTATTGAAACTTTGGTTTCGTTTAAACCATATTTGTCATATGAATCCGGGACATTCTTTGAAACGATAGTTACAAGTCAACCATATATTACAACTGGATCAATATGGGGTATTAAACACACACTTGGTGGCGAGATATGTTTGGCATTTGAGCGGGATCTTACTTCATCGTATGGTAATGTTTATATTGAAACTAGCGGATCAAGTGAGGGTGTAATTCAAAGATTAACATCATCATTAATAGAAATTTTTGATGGTGAATATTATAACATATCATATAGAAGAAATATCGACAAAATTATACCAATACACTATCTTGATATTAAAAAATATGATCCAACTTCAGAAGAAATCCAATCAATTTGTTCTAGTGTCGGGGCGTTTATTACTGAATCTTTTAATGGTTATTTATATGTTGGAGCATTTTCTGGAAGTTTAGGAAAACAGACCGAAACTGTACAATCAGAGTTCAGATTATGGGATAAATTATTAATAGATACTGAATTGAATTCACATTGTTATGATTTAACATCAGTTGGTTCTGTCAATCCGGAATATGATTATGTAAAGTTAATTGGGCATTGGATATTAGACGATGGTATACAATCCAATACAAGCGGAACAATACAAAACATTACAAATTATGGTTATTATAAATCAATGGTTGATGTTACTGGTTTAAATTTTGCCCCATCAACAACTGGTAATTTTTATTCCAGTTTGTTTGAATATAAACATTTGTGTCCAGATATTTCTTTAAAGTGGAATACGAATGACATAATTTATGGAGAACATGACAATATTAATGTTGACTATGATAGAGTTGATATGATGTCCATGGAATATAATGCGATAGATGCATTGAATAGGGATATGATTAGGTTGTTTGATAAAACAAATAAAGTGAGCTATATTATTGGTGTTCCTGGACTTGAATATAGAAACGAATATAGCTTAAAACAATTTGTAGAGCCATATTTTACCAGATTATCCGGGAACATATCATTTATAAATTATTTCAACAATATTTCCGGTGTTGACAAATTTTACATGTCGATTGTTGAAAAATTAATACCAGCCAGAACTTGTTTTATTGGAGAAGAAAAGGTAATAGAAAGTCATTTACTGGAGCGAAATAAAAAACCGCATATGTTACCAAAAAATGTTGCAATATATAGTACATTAGGAACGGGAATTAGAAGGAGTTAGCATACATAACAAATTTGTTTTAAGTTAGTATAATTGAAATTGAAGGATGATTATATAAGAAAGGGCATACTATGGAAAATAAATTGCCAAGGCTTAGCGTAGATGTAGACGGATGTCTCAGAAATTTTATATCTTCAATAATTACAACATTTAAAAAGCACATTCCTGCTGTCAAAATTGATGTATTAGGTAATGAAAGGACAAATACTCAAGATTTTCGCTTTTATAATATCACAAAATCATTCAAAAATTTGTCTCCAGAAGAAATTAACCAATTTTGGATTTATGATCATCATTCAGAAGTTATGGTGAAAGCTCCTACCTATGATTATGTTCAAGAAGCAATTTCGAGACTAAGAGCCATTGGATATGATATTAATATTGTTACAGACCAAGCAACTGATGATCTGTTAAAGGATACGGTAAAATGGCTCAAAATCCATAAAATTAAATATGATCAAATGTATTGTACATCGGAAAAAGAAAAAGTAGATTGTGATATTTATATCGAGGATAAACCAAGCACGATTGAAAATATTATAAAATCTGGGAAGAAAGTAATAGTGTTCGATCATATTTATAATCGTGATTTACCAAACGACATAAAAGATAAAATCATAAGGGTAAAAAATTGGCGAGAAATTGTTGATATCTTAGAAGATTATGCCAAAATAAAAAGACACGTAAAAGTATCATCAACACACCCAAAAATAAAATGATAATAACAATAATCATTATATCTATATTATTGGTTGCAAGTTTAATATTAAATGTAAGGTTTTATATTGCCCACACAAAATTGGTAGGATTTCTTGATGAAGAATATGATAAAATACAAGATGACTATCGATTTTTTGAAAGAATGACCGAAAAACATCTGCTAATGAACGACAGTTGGGTTGTTGCTTTCAACAGACGAGTTAGAGCCACTAAAGATAGATATGGTCAACTTAAAGATCTGTTTCCTCATTCTCAAGTTTAAAGACGTATAATATAAAATATATCTCCCTGGCTTTTCCTTGGTCTTCCGGGAACTTCAAGCTATATTAGTAGCCTGAACTTACAAGATAATTGTTTTGTGGTATAATGTAGGTATATGTGATACCTATAACTACATAGAAAAATGTGTATAGGATCAAAGAATTGGTAAGTGTAAATGTTCGGGAAGAAAAAAAAGGGTGAGGAAAATAAAAAATTAACAAAGGAACAAAGAAAAAAGATTAGAGAACAGGAATATCTGAAAAGAAAAAAATTCTGTACGACAAAAAGTGGAAAACGCAAAAATTATTTTACAAAAGAAACTGGTCATTCAATTGCAAAATTTATTAAATGTAAGGATCCAAAACAAAAAAGTCTTATATTTGAAAATGAATTAAAAAAACCATTTATAGCCCTGGCTAGCAATTTGATATTCGTATATAAGGTAAATGGTTTAGATAATGTGTCAAATTTGAGAGATGATTGTGTAAGATTTTTGTTTATGAAAATAGAAACATTCGACACTAATAGACCAGAAACAGCTTTTTCATATTTTAATATTATAGCCAAAAATTGGTTGTTCCAGCAACACAATATTGTTAAAAGATCGGAGAAAAAATTTGTTTCGACAGATGAAACACAAGTAAAAAATTATGTCAGAGAGAAATCGAAATCAACATACGATGAGTGTGAATATCAATTTTTTGATAAGGATTTTATTGTATTTTTAATAGATAATTTTGGTGAAATTAAAAATTATTGTGTAGATCGTGATGCCAAAGTATTGAATGGTGTTATTCATTTGTTGAATCATATAGATGAAATAGATATACATAATAGGAAAGCGGCGATTATATATTTGAGAGATATGCTAGGGATGACACCAAAACAAATATCATTGTCTCTTGGAAGATTGAAAAAAATATATTATGATGTCAAAAACAAATGGATAATGAATAATTAAATTGAGATGACTAAAAAAGAAAAAAATTTTGAACAGGTAGAAGAAAAAATCCTCAATGATCGGCAATATTTGTTAAACATGTTACAAAAAGTTCAAGTTAATGATAGTGCTGAATTTTCTGTTGTTGGCGGAACGGTTAGCAAGATCAGCGAAGTGTTATGTAGAATGAATTCGATGTTACTAGAGATCGAACGTGCACGTCTTGCTATTAAAAAATCAGAACCACAGAATGAAGACTATACAGATATAGCCAACGCAATTCCTGTTCAATTTAACGAAAAAGTGAGCTAATCATGGTTACTACAACTGCTCGTAATCCGTTTACGATATTTCAAAGGACTATGAAAAGTAATTTGAACGACGTAAGCAATTATATATTATATAGAGCGTTGGTATACGAGGTAGATACAAAAGGTGGATTATTCAATAATGGTATGAGTCCGATTGGTGCACTAAAAGTAAAAATTTATAAACCACAAATTAATATGAATGATTCCGGATTTACCATTGTGTGGCCAATTAATGACTATGATACACCACCAGTAGCTCCAATGGAAAGTGTTTCTGTCATATATGAAAAAGATTCACTCGATTATGGATTTTGGTACAGTCGATGGCCAAATATAGATAAAAGCTACGTTGATGCTGGTCAAGATTTAACGCAAAATACCTCAGATAATTCTGCAGCGGAAGCTTTTGGTGTTGAATCCCAATCTAATACTTTGTCGATCAATGACATTGTGGCATCTCAGGAAGATTTGCAATCTATTATTGATGAATTTAAGCCAAAATTACAAAAAAGAATAAATTTTGAAAAAAGAATTCAAGATCATTTAATATCCAGTAAAAATACAGGACGTATAGTTTTAGGAAATGATAGAAGAGATACAACAGATAGCGGATATGAGGATGGGGAAGCGATAGATATAGTCGTTGGTGTTCAAAAAGAAAATGGTGATCCTGATTTTGAGAATGATAAGTCAAGAATATATATTTCTTCTAAAAGCAACATGATAAATGGTCTTGGTAATCAGGAGGAAGAAGCTCTTTGGTACATAAAGAGCGACAACAATGCTTTGATTGCAAGAAAAAACATTCTTGTCGAGTCGAAAGACGGTGGGGTGAAAATAAAATTTAATAAAGAGGGTAACATTGAAATTGAAGGCAACCAAAAAGTAACAATTCGTGCTAATAATGTTGTTATTGATGGAACCACAGTTATCGGGGGGCCTTCGGGAACCAATAAAATTCTTACAACAATAGGGCCGGATATTCCTTCCCTTTTGGAGCAAATTGCAATATTTTTAGATGCCGTTACGTTTGCTGATTTTACTCCTTTACCCGGAGCCCCTCCTGTTTCAAAAGCTGCATTGTCAAATGCAAGTGCTAAATTACATGAAGTTGCGGCGGCAATGCAAGTTGCAACCAAATCTAATGCAGTTTAGGTTGTTCTATAACACATAATTATTATATGACAACATCAACATATGGGTATTCCGATGAATATACACCTAGTAATACTACGGATATTGTTAAACAGACAATTAATATTGCCAGACCATTAGCAATATCAAATGATGGTGATGCATTTGAAAGTGATCCTGATGTAGCGTCAGTTGTCAGGCAAAATTTAAAAAATTTGTTATTAACAAAACGTGGGGAAAGAATATATAGAAGATCATATGGGTGTGATTTATTAAATTTATTGTTTCAGCCTAAAACTGATATATTAAAACAAGCAATTGTAGAGGAAATCATAAAATCCACCAACTTATGGATGAAATTTGTTAAAATAAATGGAATAGGGGTATATTATTGTGGAGATCAACTGCCAGTAGGTGTTCGCGAGCCAAGTGAAACGGAAATTATAGTAACGATAAGTTATTCATTTAATATATCGGCTGATAATATAAGTGACGTGTTGACATTAACAGTTCAGACTTATGAGGCACAATAATTGAAAGAAATTGATATATAATAAAACAACATGAATAGAATAACCATAAATAATATGTCAGAAAACACAAAAAATGAAATTTGTGAAGATTACAAAAATGGCTTATCATATAGTAATTTGGAAAATAAATACAAAATTTGCCATAGAACAATATATCGAACGTTAAAAAAGCAGGGATTAACTAAATCATGGGGTACACATAAATACCAATGTAATTGGGATTTTTTTAAAATAATAAATTCTCAAGAGAAAGCTTATTGGTTGGGTTTTCTTTATGCGGATGGAGCAGTGGTACGCGATGGTGTTGCGATTAATTTACAATGGAAAGATCGTAATCATTTACAAAAATTTTTAAATTGTCTTCATTCAAATCATGGTATTACTAAACAAGTTTTTTACGATAAAAAATATAAGAAATTCAGAACAAGAGCTAGAATAATAATAAGTTCTCGATCCATGGTACGTGATCTAATTAATAAAGGATGTCCACAAAAAAAAACCAATATAATTCGATGGCCTGCTGAAAATATTGTTCCAACGCACTTATTAATCCATTTCTTTCGTGGTTATTTTGATGGCGATGGTTGTGTACATAATGGAAAAACTAAATATGTATCTGTTTTATCCAATTGTGAATTTTGTAAAAAAATGCAATTATGGTTGATGAATGTATGCAGCTTAGATAAAACAAAAATAATATCACATAAAGGTGCATGGTCAGTTCATTATGGTGGCATTAATCAAGTTTCTAAAATTTATTATTTAATGTATCATAATTCTACAATATCCCTATCACGTAAGGAGACTTATTTTAAATCATTTGTATTAGCGGAAAAAGATGTCGGTAAAAAACAAAACAATAAATTGTCCGATTTAGATGTGAGAAAAATTGTTTTAGACTATAAAAATGGATTTGATATCAAACAAATATCAAATAATTATGACATAAGTATAAATTATTTATATAAATTGCTTGCTAAGAATAATATTACATTACGAGAGAATCATAAAAAACACATAATAGATGCGCAAAAAGTTGTTAATTTATACAATTCTAATTTAAAAATAGATGAAATACGTAAATTATCTAATGGAATTAGTTATGCTTCTATATATCAAATATTAAGACAAAATAATGTCTCATTGAGGAAAATAAAATGGTGAATAATATACAATTGTCTTATTTGGGACAAGACTTCGCTTCATTCAATGAATCGTTTGTTAATATACTAAAGGCGTACTACCCCTCTACGTGGAGGGATTTTTCTGAGGGTAGTACGTCCCAAGCATTGTTGGATGTTCTTGCAGCTTCATCTGATATGCTTTCCTTTTATCTAAATAGGGTAATTAATGAGTTAGACATAGATCTTGCTGTACAAAAAGAATCAGTTTATAAAATAGCTAAAATGCTTGGTTATAAACCTCCTCTTAAGGCTGCATCGTTGGTCGATCAAACATTTTATATATCTGTTCCTGCAGAATATTCTACTGGAATACCACTTCCAAATTATCAATATGCACCAATTGTTAAACGTGGATCCACAGTTTTAGCGAATAACGGAACGAAATTTGAAACATTATATGATGTGGATTTTTCAAAAGCTACCGGATCCGATTCATACCAAGCTATAAATTCATCAACTGGTGTAATTGAATACTTTGCATTACAAAGATCTACACTTGCAGTTTCTGCCCAAACCAAAAAGAAAACATTTAATATTAATGATTTTATACGATATAGAAAATTAATAATTGATGATGCTGATACAATTGATATAAATGATGTAATTGATATAAGTGGTAATAAATGGTATCAAGTTGATTATTTATCACAGGATACTGTATTCGAGGCATCAGTAAATACAGATTATGACAGTACATTAGTACCATACGTATTGAAATTAAGAAGAGTGCCAAGAAGATTCGTGACGGAATTTGATTATAATACCGGATATTTATCGCTAAATTTTGGTTCGGGTAAAGAAGAAACCGATGACGATACAATAATACCTAATACTGCTGAAATATCAATACCACTATATGGGAAATCCTATTTTTCTGGATATTCAATAGACCCACAGAAATTGGTTAATTCCAAAACTATGGGAATAGCTCCATATAATACCGTGTTGGATGTATATTATAGATCTGGTGGTGGGGCATCAAGTGTTGTTCCATCGAACACAATTAGAAAAGTTGATAATGCCATTGTTGAGTTTAGATATACCGGACTCAATGACGCAACAAAATCAGCAGCAATCAATTCGATATCTACAAATAATGCACAACCATCACAGGGTGGTAGGGATGAACTCACTTTATTCGAAATTAAACAATTTGCAAAAGCCAATTTTGCTGCACAAGATAGATGTGTAACTGCTGATGATTATATAATGCGACTATTTTCGATGCCAAGTATTGCAGGTAGTATTTGTAAAGCCCAAATTCAGAAAAATTGTAGATCTTCCAATGTCGTTGATATTAGCATGTTAACATATGATGAGAATGGAAATTATTCAGAACCAACAGAAACATTAAAGAAAAATCTTCGTACATATTTGAAAAGATATGCAATGCTAACCGATACTATATATATGTCGGCTGCAGACATTATTAATTTTACAGTATCGTTTAAGGTAATAGCTGAACCAAATACTAATAGACAAACAATTCTGGCTCTTTGTTTGAATTTCTTAAGGGGATATTTCGACAAAAGTATTAGAAACATTGGAGAACCAATTATAAAATCAGAAATAATCCAAGGATTACAAAACATAGATGGGGTATATTCTGTTGCTGATGTGACATATAGATTTACCAATTCATCAATTGTTGAAGATAATGGAATTTACTATTGTCCCGATTTTTCAATATTTCAATTGACTAACGATGTATCTTCAATTTCCGGTGTTATATTATAATTGTATTTATAAGAATAATAATTAAAATATGATCATACGAATACCGGCATCAAAAGATACCTATATAATTAATGACTTTGCGAATAACTTTCGTAGTCAATCATGGGACACAAATTTTGGAGCGTCGCCTGTTCTTAGTGTATATAAATCATTAGATACTACCTCTAGTTCACTTAGAGGTGGTGATTCTTATGGTCGTATTTTGTTACAATTTGATACATCATCATATGATTCCGTTATGAATTATTATTCGTTATCTTCAAGTTCAATTTCGTGTTCATTACACCTATATAACATTGTTCATGGTGATACTGTTCCGACATCATATTATTTGGTAGCCCACCCAATGTCTCGCTCATTTAGTGAAGGTGTTGGAATTGATATGTGGGACTATGGTTATTGTTCATGGCTTAGCGCATCATCAACTGCAATTTGGACAAATACTGGTTCTGATTATATTGGCTCAGTTGGTTGCTCATTTAGTTTTGATTCTGGTATAGAAGATCTTAACGGAGATATTACATCAATTTGGAATTATTGGATCAATTCTGGATCAAATGGATTAATTGTAAAGTTAACGGACACCGAAGAACAAAACGATGTTGATTATTATATAAAGAGATTTTATTCGCGACATTCAACTGATAAAAATAAATGGCCATGGATTGAAATAAAAGTTCCCGATGTTATGAAAGATCGTAGGGGATATACAATTATTGGTCGTAGTGGTTCTATCTATTTTTATAATCTTTATGATGGAAATTTTGAGGATCTTCCATTGGTTGGTTCTGGATCGATGGATGTTACTTTATATGATAATGTGAACTCTGGATCTTCATCATTTTCAGCATCATTTACTTCATCATGGATTAGTACCGGTATTTATGCTTCAACAATTTATATACCATCGTTTACCGGATCGCAATTGTGGGATGTGTGGTCTTCTGGTGGTATTGATTATATGACAGGTTCAATTTCTGTTTATCAGCACACGGGATCACAATCAGCGCAGCAACAAAAATTGTTAGTTTCTATTGATGTGGATGATGAATACAAATACGACGAATTTGTTAGATTTAATGTGAATATACGAGATTATGAATGGGAGCTAAATTCATTTGAATCGCCATGGAATGTAGTCCCGATAAGAGTATTTGATAATGCCTTTTATGAAATACATGATTATATTAATGATTGGACAGTTATATCGGCATCGGATTATACGAAATTGAGTTATGATGGAGAGGGACATTATTTCCAACTTCCAATGTCGTCATTCAACATAAACAATTATTATGAGATCGTATTGAAGATAAGAAGAAATCGAACGTATGAAACATATCATGATAATAATTGGAAGTTTAAGGTTGTTTAACAATGTACAACGGAAAATACAAATCATTTTTTGACAAAGCTCTATCCGGAATAAAAAGATGATATGCAACAATTCATTATTGTGGCAAATAATGGAATCGGCCATTGATGTTGATGCCACATTCGTGAAAGACGAATTAAACAAAAACATCAACAAATTTACATCCGACTTATCTTCCATGGATGTTGTTAACATACTTAATGACATTTTTTTTCAACATTCTATCTATTTTGATATTGATGCAAGAGAAAGTAATCGTGATGATTATGCCAAAGTTGGAGTTGTTGAAGGATATATTGACGATAAATTGAATATACACATAATATTAAACAATGACATTTGGGAAGAATTGGATGACTCACAATGGTTTAAATCTTTCTTAAACGTACTTGATTCAATAATATCTCATGAGCTTGTTCATAGAGAACAACTAACTAGATCTAGTGAAATCAAATCGGTTAACATGGCATCGAATTTCACATATTTAAGTGATAAACGAGAAATTATGGCTAATGCTAAGAGTGCAGTTAATGAATTTTTAAATGTTGGTTATTCAAAAAAACAAATATTGCAAAAATTAAGGGAACCACAGAACAGAGAAATTAATCCAGGCATAGAAGAAAGCGAAGTGTTTTGGCAATATACTGAACACTTTGATTTTAATGATCCGGTCATGAAATTGTTTTTAACTTATATGTATCAATATTTAACTAAACAAATCATCGAACAGAAACTTCCCGGTGAGTACAACAAAGTTTGTAAGCTCACAAGTGCACTCGATATTATGAAACTTGCGATAACTATTCGAATAAACTTCGATGAAGCTCGGCAGCTAATCAAAAAAGCATGTGAACATTTTGGAGTTGTGAATCCGCCAACTATAAAACAAGCTATGGGAAGACAAGAATATCAAGTTTTTGGAAAAATATTTCTTCGACAGCCAACAACAGTACATGCAACACTTCATGAACTTGCCCATTATCTCAATCTTGGTAAGGCAACAGATGACGAATTTAAGAGAGTTGTCAATAGAAAATATTTGAAGCAAGCTTATGGCGTCGATGATATAAGTGAACTGAGTGGAGCTGATCAAGAAGAGGCTCTTATTTACGCGACAAAGCTCCGTTTTGATGCACATGGGAAATCATTTGTCTCGAAATTCGATGAACTTCTAATGTGGTGGAAAGAATATGAATGTAAATATAAACTAAGTGAATCGAAAATTATACATGGTCAAGTATTAAAAGAAGCTAAAGTGAAACCAATAAGTCCAAAAGAGCTATGGTCATATATCGTTCGTAATGTAAGAGAACTCGATAACAAAGAGAACAATGAAGATGAAGCTGGTGAAAAAGGATTTTCAAACCTCGATTTATTACTAGATAAGAACTGGAATAGTTTTGTATTTTATTGTAAAGAAACTGACATTGAAAATATTAACAGCAAATTAAAGAAAATCGGTTGGTTTATTTCAAAGAAACAAGGGCATTTACCAAACTTTGATGAAGATAAGAGTTATGAGTATGAAATAGTCATTCAGCCATTTTATACTGAAAAAATAACATCAGAAAATCCGAAGAGCGGAATTCTTAATTTACCACAAGATATCTATCACTTCACTTCAATAAACAATGTTAACAATATAAAGAAGCGTGGTATAATACCCAAGGGTTCATCAAAAGTTTTTCCTTATCCAGATAGAGTTTACTTTTTTACGACTTGGCCCGGTGATGAAATTGTAGACATGGCGCAAGAAATGGAGCACAACATAAAAAGCATTGATGATGTCGCTATTATTGAAATTGATACAACAAAGATAAGAAAGAAAGTTAATTTCTATAAAGATGCAAATGTTATGTTTGGATCAATTTGGACATATCATCATATTCCGCCACAAGCGATAAAATCAATTAGAATTAGAAATGGCGATGCTTGGAGAGAAATATGAAAAAACTAATAGACTTAATACTCGAACGAAAACTTGATGTACAAAAGCTCATTGAATTTCCTGAGTTTCGACAAGTTTATGCGTATGATTGTGGTGCTTCCGCAGTCCTATGTATTCTTGCATTCTTTGGTATCGATGAAAGAGAAGAAAATCTCCTTGATAGCCTCGATGTAAGTGAAGATGATGGAACGTCAGCAGAAAATATTGAAAAAGTTCTTAAGAAAGAATATGGCATCAAAACGAAGCAGTTAACAGGTCTCACAATTGACTCTCTTAAGAAACTTCTCGATAAAGATAAACCAGTCCTCATGCTCATTCAAGCTTGGCCAGATAAAGAAAAGAAAGATGAAGATGATTGGATTGAAGAATGGAATGAAGGACATTATGTTATCGCTGTTGGCTATACTGACAAAGAAATTATTTTCGAAGATCCATCATCTGTCGTAAGAGCATATATTCCCTTTGAAGAATTCGATAAGAGATGGCATGATTCTAATGTGACTCCAGAAGGAGAAGAGAAGAAACTCGATCATTGGGGGATGATTTTTTCGAAAGATGATACGGATTATGAATATGATCCAATGAATGTTGTCAAGATGGAATCGAAAAAGTTATGAATTGAAATGATTTTTGGGATAGGACGATAATTATAATGGAAGATAAATGACAACAACACAAACGTTTTCATTTACATTCGATGGAACGAGCAATGATTATGACGCAAATAGACAGTCAATAATCGATCAATATAGCAATGGTTGGACAATAACAAGCGATGTTCGAACAACAACAGAACAGACAATTATTATCACAGATACGAATATAAGAAGATATTACGTCGACGGGACTCTCGGAGATGACGCCAACGACGGCTCTTCATGGGCTGCTGCCTGGAAGACGCTGGCGCATGTACAGGCTCAGGTGGAGGGTATCCTCGCATCGAATCCAGGTAATCTAAGAATTGACATCTACGTCCGTGGGACATTTGCCAATGAGGACCTGATTCTAGCTGGTGCCCTTGCTGGTTCAACGACGGTCAACGTGATCCACCACGTGGATGACTGGACCATTGTGGCGACCGGAACAGTCAACACCGTGGCTGCAACAGCGCTAGCACATGGAATGCGGGAACTTACCTTCAATGGCTGGGTTCCAGCCGCCGCAGATGAGGGACGCTGGTTGGTGTTTACCCTGGGAACAAATCGTATCGTGTATCAAGCGCTGCGGGTGTCCGGTGGTACCGTAACGATTAGCACAGCATCGGTTCCGGCATGGCTGGTTGGTGGTGGCACGGTCTCCGTCAGCATACGCGAGCCGTCCGTATCTGGGATTCAAAACCTTCGATATGGCTACCAAAGAGGGCAGTCCTGGAACACAGCTTTCGCATGGCCCGCAAATGTGGTTCTTGGTATTACTTGCGAGCGCTTCTCCGCAGTGCAAACAAATGGGCTGCGATTTTCAGTAAAAGCGACCGGAACACTGCCTATTCGAGTGTCCCATTGTTGGGAAGTACGATCCTGTATCGAGTCAGACAACTTCTATGTGTCCAGAGTACTCGCGGCCGAGTTTGGTCTACTTGGTTCTCCCGGAACGAGTGAAACTTGTCGTTGTGGGTCTTGGACAACCGATGTGACAGCCAATGGCTCGCTACGTGCAGAAGCGTCTAACTATGTCTTTTTTGGTGGGTTCTTTGCTAATATTGTACATTGCGTAATGAACCCACTATCTATTTACATACAGTATTGCTGCACAATTGGGGTCATCTGTGAATATCTTGGTACTTCACACCTAAGCAATTTGATCGTAAAGTGTTCTGGCACAACCGCTGTTCGTTTTTACCGTGGTGCTGTAGGTAGTGTATCGAAACTTTCGTTTCTGGATGTTTCTGCTGCTGGAATTGCTTCTGGCCTAATTTGGGTGGATACCTTAGGGATGCTGCAGTTGGCCTCTGCTACTATTGATGGCAACAACACCGGTACGGGCACTAATCTGTACGGCTGCAAGGTGGAAAAGGGCGGAAGACTACAGATGGACGCATGTCCCACCAGCCTTAAGGGGGACGACGGCGACTGGTACATCGAAGACGGTGAGGCCGAGTTCTCGGCAGCCTTGACCATTGCAGCTCGGAAAGGCGATGGCCCGGACATCTACGTTGGGCCGAATGCCAAGGTGCACTTCGGTGGTGCCGTTACCAAGTCAGCCACCAACCCCAGCGAGGGTGGTACAGCTGCTCCCGTGTTACGAGCTCGCCGTGGAGCAAGGATCACTCAAGCAGCTGGTTCCGCTTTCACTCTACCTGCTGGTTCAGGCAATAACGCGACGGACTACGGAGCCAACGGTGCTATCGACATAGAAACTGATTGCCATGTGTCTTTAGGCACCATGGCTGGTGGTAACGCAGCAGCCACTGGCACGGCGGTCAGGGTGAAACGTGGTTCACAACTAGCACATGCTGGTGCAGCGCCAACCTGGGGTGCTGCTGCACTGGTACTAGGTGGTTCAGCGGCTCAGGCAATGCCAGCGAACGCCACATCAGACCTAGCAGCTGGTACACCTGAGAACTGTTGGGTGTTACCGGGTTCTGGTTAATAGTTAGAGGAGGAGGAATAATATGAAGGTCTATAGAACAACACTTAGTGAATTGAAGAAAGTAGTGAAAACAATCTTAGTAAGAAAGATATAGATGATGCTATTGCTACATATCTCGAAAGTATAAGCTACTATGCCGAATCTGGCGAAGAAGAACTTGACGACGTGCAAAAAGCATTAATTGATACGTTTACCTAGAGAAATATAATTTACAAATTCCAAGTTCCAAAATAATTAAGATATGGAACTTCTAACAGATCTACAAGAATTGAAAATGCTCGTTGAAAGAGCCTCGAAGTGGGATTCAACGATAGCTATCGAAGTGCCTAAACTTGTTGAAACGATTGAATATTTTCTTAAAGAGCGAGAATCTTTTCGAATTCTCATTGATAAAGCAAGAGAAGTTGAGAAGGAAAAAGAGTCTCTTCAACAAAAGATGGCAAAGATGAAAGATCAACTTCAACAGATCGCAAACATCGTTTCAGAATATTGTGATGAGAATGAAATAACTTCTCTCGATGCACACAAAAAGATCGACGCGGCAATAAAAAAATTCATTCAGGAAATTGATTGATGGATTACGACATCGAAAAATACTTCGGTGCAGGTCATTGGATTTCAAGAGATGGGAAAATCGAAGTTCCCATCAAGAGTGAAGAACATGCAGAAGTCGCTCCAGATGTCGTTGAAAAATATTATAACGACGAATTCATTGATATGGATCCTGGTTTATCTCTTTCTGATTATTCTGATTTCCTTCTTGGCAAAGGATGGATTGTTCATAGAGAAAGTAACTTTCTTTGCAACCGTCTTGATAATACAACAAAGGATACAATATTTCTTTTTGCGAAGAAGAACAATTTTAAAAAGATAACAGTTGAAGCACCTCAAAAAATGAAGCTCATTGAAGAGCCTCCAGAAATGATTTATGAGGGATATGTGTTAAAAGAACGTCGGGACTATAAATTTGATCTTCAACAAAAATTTAATGAATATAATAGGGATGTTTTTCACAATGAGATTATAATTCCAGTTTCGTTGTCTTGGAATTCACAAATGCGCCGGAAACTTGGTTTGGCTAAATATGATAAAAGGGACTTAACCCAATCGAATCCACCATCCGGCAATGTCAGAATAATAATGTCTTCATTTTTTGATATGTCAGATGAACAATTTCGTGATGTCATGATTCATGAAATGATTCATGCATGGCAAGTTCAAAGATTTGGTTATGCTAGTCATAGCGTGTCGGAATTTGTAAATAAAGCGAATGAGATAAACAATAGAAATGGAACACACATTACGATAGTTAATGATGATCCAACATTAGCTCCCGAACAAAGATTACGGAATAAAACGGAGAATATAATAATCAAAACAAAAAAGAATGGCCAGAAATCAATAGCACTTCTTGGAAAACAGATTTTACGTGCCATTACTCTTATTGACTGGCAAAAATATGCAGATGTTCGTAAAGATTATTCATCTGAAGCAATTGAATCAATAAAATTATATATAACAACAGCCGATCAGGTATGGAATATTTACAGAAGCTTATCTAGCAAAATTAAATTTCAATTTTTTGGTTCTTCTATTGAAAATTCCATGGTAACCATAGACAAAATAGAGAAAAATTCACAATTGGTTCAACAATTATATCCATAATATGATATAATATCCCGATGGATACAAGAAAAATAGGCCCATCGGCAATTACAACATTTGGCGAATGCTTCTTTAAGTGGTATCTCGTTTATATAGCTAAATTATCCGAATTTAAACAATCAATTCATACAATATTTGGTAATGCCGCACATGATGCCATTCAGCAATCATTTTTAAACAAATCATTGTCTAATGCAAAGAGTATATTCGAAAATCGATTTGATAAATACATAAATGATAATAAAGACAAATTGACAGCCCAGGATTTTTCTAGGGTTGATGAATTACGACAAGATGGGCATAATATTTTTGATAATATAGAGAACAGTGGTTTTTACGAAGCGATAGATTTTGGTAAGCTTGAACAAGTTGTATGCGAGGAAGAAATTAAAGAACAAATTAATGAAAATTGGCTATTCAGTGGCCGTTTGGACCTTGTTTTTTATTATAATGGGAAATATCGGATCTGGGACATTAAGACATCAAAAGCCACTTGGGATTTTGAAAAATTGCGTGACATTTCAGTAATTTCACAACCACTTTTATATAAGTATTTTTGGGCGAAAAAACACAATGTTGATCTACAAAAAATTACCACAGATTATTTATTTTTGAATAAAAAAGACACTAAATTACCAATAAATGTTAAAAGAATTCCTAGTGGACAGGAATCAATTAAAAAAGCGGTATTTAATTTACATCATTATATAAATTTGATAGAAAAAAATAAATTTTACAAAAGTCACAATTCTAAAATATGCAAATGGTGTGAATTTTATATGACGGAACATTGTCCGTGTGATGTACTACAAAAAAATTAAATGTATAATTAATTAGAATAATAAAATGAAGATTTATAGAATCACACTAAATGAATTAAGAAATCAGAAGATCAAGTCATAAATGGTATTAAAAATTGTAAAAAAGAGATACTCAAAGGTTTAGTTAAATTTGGTTTGCGTATTAAAGTATCACGAATAGAGGGAAAATATATCGTTGTAAAAATAGATGCCAAAAATTTGGAAGATCTCAAACTTAAAAAATATTATAAGCATTATGGGATGACTAAAGAGGAGGCACCACCAAAACTAGGTGGTGAGGATTATTCAAAAGATTCTGAATATGAATATACCACATTTGTCGATGACTCGTTAAATTCAAATTCCATTCGTATGATTGATGGTGAGATAATAGGTAATTTTTATTGTAAATATTTAACTATGGATTGGGGTCCCGAAGACTTACCGAAAGCTTATTATTTAGGTGGTAAAAAACCAGAGGAAACTGAATAGTCGTTCGTGTGAGCTACAGATTGTCAACTTCTACGAAGGAATTATTGGCTTTCGCATTACTAAGAGCAGTTTTGGCCCATGATGTCGGATTGTTTAGATCTGCCGGTGTGCCAAATCCAACTACTACTTCGATACCGCATTTTGGACATTGGTATTTATCACCCGACCAAACATAGATTTTGTTGGTTACGATAAATGAGTTCTTCTTACAACGCATTTCTTTGCCACATTTTACACAAATTGGTGACGGCATTGGTATTTAATCAATCCTCCCCATCATCAAAGTATTCTTCTCGTTCACGTCGGGCTTCCGCCCGTGCCTCCATGGCATCTTCGTAGGCCGTTTCGTCCTGTGCTTTAACATCCTCGACTGCCATGTCCCAGAATTGTTCGTGGTCAACCCTATCGGTAATGTCCTCCCCGGTATCATCCCGAATCACCGAAATTACATCGAAGTCTCCCGAATCTCCAGAGTCACAATCGTCCGGATCCATTCGAATTGTCGGTCTTACTGGTGGCGACACATACGCCTTGACGGTTACTTCCACATCGGTTTCGGTTTCATTACCCTTATCATCGGTAAGATTAACAGTTGTTGAGATTTCAACGCTGGTTTGACCTTGATGTCGTGACATTATCCCCTATCCTTTCAAATAAACAATACCACAATTGTGATACTCTTGTCAACATATTGACGAATGAATCACCGGATGATATAATTAAAGTATGCTCAAATTTTCTAATATTCTTAAAGAACAAATCGAAAATAAATACCCCCTTTTTCTTGAAGAGAGAAACAAAAAATGGGTCGATCTTTTATGGAATGCTAAAGAAAAGAAATTTATTTGGAATGTAGATTTCAAAGAAGCCAAATTTGCCCTTAGCAGAAATTTTGATGAAATCGGTTCTGTATCTTATCATCGTGGCGAACGATTACCCGGCGATGATTTTACTAAATCCACTGCCAAATATGTGGGAGTTCCAGAAGATTCAATACATCGTGCTCAACGTGAGTTATTTGGTGGCACGTTTCAGACTTTTCAATCGATCAATAAATTAATCCATATAGCGGAATTATACCTTGGTATCAATAAAGGCGATGGTAAGGGCAACAAGATAATTGAAAAGTATCTTGAACTTTATAAATCGTGGAAGGTTATTAAAGATCTCTTTGACGATGTAAAACCATTTATTACTAAGGGAAGAAGACTAGATCCTACAAAACCACCAAAACCAATTTATCAACCTCCACGCCAATCTATGAATGTTCTCGGCGAAATTAGGTTGTTACTCGACAATTTGATTCAGAAACATAAAGAAGAATTAAAAACAAGTTATATTAATATGGTCACGAAGATGACCAATCGATTTATGAATGAACGAACAATTGAAACAGCATCACCAGGAACATTTTTTAAACACTCTCCGTTGTCAAGTCTTATTGATTCATTACTTGAATTTAATGAAGAACGTGATCCATGGGATTATAAGTGGCATAAAAATGGACGGCTTGTTAAAATCAAATATCGTAGCGATGCGAATGAAAAAATTGAAAAATTTGCAACACAACAAGCAGATGATGCAGCCAATGCATTTGTAATTAACAACATGAAAAAATTAACTGCCGTTATTGGCGAAAAGACAAAAAATGGAATTACAGTAACAGATAAAACTGTTAATGGATCATTTGGAGTTAGTTTTAGTGGTATTATGAAATTTAAATTTTCTGACAATACTGGTTTTACAACAAGAAACGACATCACAATCAATGTGTCTCCTCGTGGTTTGGCTTTTAATCAATTTCCAATTACTTTTCATAATGTAACCTTTAAAAATGAAAAATTCATGAAATTCGTATCAGAAAAAACGATGAATGAAGTATGGGCGAAAGAAAATGAATGATTAAACTAAAAGAAATAATTGAAAACGTAGAAGCTGCTGATGAAGATGAAAGAATTCCAATTCCACAGAAAATTCTTGATGCGATAAATAAACATGTAAGTAAAGAGCACAGACAGCAAGTTATTGATGAAATTTCATTAGATGGTGAAAAATATAGCTATATGAATGATATTCTCAGAATTGGTGGCACAAATAGACATTATGACTCACCAACATATTATTATAAAGGTTTCACAGTTGGTTTTGATTCCGGCAGGTTTCAATCGAGATTTGTGGGCTGGTTGGGCGGTGAATCATTGGGCCGATTGGGATTTCGGTTAAGTAATTTCAATTCCCTAAGAGATTGGAAACAGGAAGTTGATGAATTTATAACAAAGAGGAAAATATGATTAAATTCTCTAATATCTTAAATGAGGCAAGTGAAGAATTGGGAAAACGACTTGCTGATGCTGGTATTTCTCTTATTCCGGAAAAAGAATTCGATGAAAAAGGTGGAACTTGGATTTCCTATGGTGCTGGAAAAAAATTATATACGCTGAGATCAGATTGGATGGAAGCATACCAAGAGGGAGAACCAAACGCATTGGGACAAAGGTCTGTGGGGTATAATAGAAGATCGGCATGGATTGCAAACATTGCCAAATCATGGGAAGAAGTGTTAAGAAAACTTCCAGGTATGTTGCAAAAATTAGAGATAACAAAAATTTATATTCCAGATTATAATGTTGATCTGGATCCCAATACTGGTGGTAGACATATTGTTTTCGATGAAAATACTCCAATGCTCGTTGGTAAAAAACATGCAGGGAAAACAATTGGATGGGTAAAAGAAAACGACCCTTCCTATTTAGTCTATCTTGCAACACATATTACTTCTGGAAGTTATGAAGTAAAGAAATTTGTTGAATATCTTAAAACATTAATGGCTTCCGAAATTAAGGCACAAGAAGAATCATTAATTGGTGATGCGGTTGTCCCATTCGGCAAATATAAAGGACAGAAGCTTTCGAACATTGCCAAAGCAAATATTGGATATATTAAGTGGCTTGCAAATCTTGATAATAGTGACAGGGGGTATAAACCCGGCGGCGGATGGACAAATCGGGAAGACAAACAGGGAGAAATGTTGCAACGAGCGGCACGTGAATTCATTAAAAACAACTTGTCCGATGAAATGAATAAAGAAAAATCTAGTGAAGAAGCACGAATTGCTCGTTTTGCACCACTCATTGAATTTATGAGAGAAAGGGTACAATCCACAAAAGAGTGGGAGCAATCACAAAATTTTTATGATGATGAACGTGGTGGATTTGCTGGATTTTTACAACAACTAACCGATCAATTGGCAAAAGGACAAATTCCACGCGGTAAAGCAGCAGAAATCGTTATTGACAATTATGTAAAATGGTTTGGTGGAAAAACTCGTCGTGGTACGAAGGAATATGAACGCAAACGCAAAGAGTTTTATGAGAAATATGTAAAGGGTGATGAGGCAGCATGGAATTGGGCACCCTAAATAAATTCCTTCTGATATTTATTCCCCAATGAAATTTCTTTCAGTGCTTCTCTCATTATTTTGTTAAATTCTTTGCCGAAATTTTTTTGATTTATTTCGGTTTCCCACCAAATAATATAATTGTATAATTGGTCTAAAAATATTCTTTTTCTTTTATCACGAGATACATTATGTAATTGCATTTCATTTAGTTTCTTGCCCTCATAGATTCTTGGATCGGCGTGATAGTATCCACCCTGTAATTCTATGACAAAATTAAATGATGGTATAAATATATCTACGTTATAACCACCTTTAATACTATGATTTAATCTATATGCAAAATTATATTCCTTGGACAATTTTCTAACTAACTTGGTAACTTTACGCTCAATAGAAGTAGGTTTTCCAAATAAAAATTTAGGCATAATTTACCATATAGATTATAATTATAACAGGGATGTAATAAAATGTATAGAAAGGTAAGATAATGACGAAAATTTATAGAACGAAACTTAGTGAAGTTAAAAAATTGTTAGAAAATAAAAAGTCAATGACTGAGAAAAAACAATTAAATGAATATGAGGAAACTGTGTCTATGCTCGAACCGGAAGAAATTGCTGAACAAATAATTGGTAAAATTGAACAAATAATGACGGATTTGTCTGTTAAGATGCATGATATGTCGGAAGAAGACATAAATACGATTGTTGAATATCTTGATAAAAAACTTGGCGAAAAAATCGTTTCTATGTTGTGGTAAAATTACAATTTTTGAATGTTCATATATAATTCTTAGGTGGCGCTGACAGAACAACAGTGGGATGAACTAATTGAAAGGTTCAGGAAAGGAACGGGTATTCCTGAATTGGTTGATTTATATAATGTAAATAAATCTGCGATTGTGGCAAAATTGTTTGCGGCTGGAGAAAATACTGATCTTCCCCCTAGGTTTGATGAACAGCAGATACGAGAAATTAGTGAAAAATTTAGGAATGGAGCCGGTATTAGGGAATTGTCCAAAGAATATAATTCATGTCCACAAACAATAGGTAAGTATATACATGATTATAAACCTCCCCCACCATCTTTTAAACAGAAAGAACAATTATCTATTGATGAATTGTATGTCGATTCGGAATTTCAACAATCACTTATTGATTTACAGAAAACTGTAGGTGAACAGCTAGATTCCAAAGATTTAAAAATGTTGGTAGCAAAAATAATAAAAAGTTATATAAATAATGAAATAACAATTTTGAATGAGGATATTACAATGTGTGATGAAAAGGAGATAATAGAAAAAATGGCAACTCAAAATGGAAAATTAACAAAAGAGCAGATAACCGAAATTATAAAATCCAGGGAGGGGGGAGAATCGTATAAATCTATTGCCAAGAAATTTGGTGTATCTATTCCAACGATTAAATACCACATTAAAAGGTCGGAGAAACAATTAACACTACCCATTGTTACGGAAACAGAAATAGCACAACCAGCCATAGATGATGTTACAAAAGAGATCGACAACGTACTAAATGAAACGGATGAAATGGAAACGAAAGAATAATTTTGGCCAGAAAGTATCAACTAGACGAAAACTACTTCGCTTCGTGTTATAAAATGATAAGGAGTCAGAATGACACAAAAAACTAAGTTGGTGTGTTTAAGTGATATTATGCTTGTGCCGTCAGGAGTCGGTACACAAATGCGCTATATCGCTGAAGGGCTACTACGCACCGGACGATATACCCTTCGCATGGTCGGAGGGGCAGTAAAGCATCCTAACTATACCCCCATAAAAGTAGACCCATGGGGTGATGATTGTGTAATATTTCCCAAAGATGGTTTCGGCGACAAGATGTTTCTTAGAATGTTAATTGATAGCGAAAAACCAGATGCACTTTTTATTTTTACAGATCCTCGCTTTTGGGTTTGGCTATATGAAATGTCCGATGAAATTCTCAATCAATGTCCGATAATTTATAATCACATATGGGACAATTATCCGCCACCAAAATTTAATAATGATTTTTATAGATCGACAACGTTCCTTGGTTGCATTTCGAAATTGACCCACAATTGTGTTACCAAACTTGGACATGAAACTAGATCCGCATATATTCCACATGCCGTTCCACACGATCTGTTTAAACCATTGTCGGAAGCGGAAATTATAAAACACAAAGAGATGCTTCTCGGGAAAGATAATGTTGACAGATTTGTTATATTTTGGAACAATAGAAATGCAAGAAGAAAAAATCCATCAGATGTTATTTATGCAACAAAAATGCTGGCCGATAAATATCCTGGAAAAATAAAACTCATTATGCATTGTAATCCTGGTGATCAGGAGGGACCAAATCTCGTAGAAGTTATGAATGAATTTAATGCTCAGGATTGTGTTATGTTTTCTACTGATAAAATACCGCCAGAAAAGTTGAATATTTTATATAATATAGCTGATGTAACACTAAACATCGCCTATGCAGAGGGCTTTGGACTAAGCGCATTAGAAGCAAGAAATGCCGGATGTTGCACTATCAATAATAAAACTGGTGGTCTTCAAGATCAAATTGATCCGGAAATGAAAGAAGAGGATCGTTGGGGAATTTCATTAGAACCAGCAGTAATAACATATGTAGGATCACAACAAATTCACACAATTGCTGAAGATAGAGTATCACATGAACAGGTTGTTGAATCTCTTGAATATTTTTATAAATTGGGTCGTGAAGAATGTAGACGGCGTGGTCAAATTGCCCGCGAATGGACAGTACAACATTTTAATTTTGATAAAATGATTTCGACCTGGGATGAGAAAATTCAAGAAGTTATTCAAAGCTATGGGAAGCCACCATATGATCATTGGAAACCCTGGAGAACACACATAATCTAATGAAAAACATAACAATGAAACGTAAAGATCATATTCTAGTAATTGAAATTGATTTGACTAAAAGATTTGGCAAATCTAAATCTGGTAAAACAAAAATTGTGGCTTCGACAGAAGGAAACGTAGCGGTGGATGGATATCCACAAATAAAAATTGGTATTAATGCATATGAATAAAAGAAAGGACTAAAAAATGTCAGAAAAAATTGAGATATTTTATTTATTTGGTCAGAAAATTATTGGAGTAAGAGAAAGTACAGAACACAATAATTGTATTAAAGATGCATTTGAAGTCATTCCCCTTCCAGCTAGAGGACAAGATGGTGGTATGATGTTTGTACCAATTATGAATGAAGTTCCGAATATAAAAATTGAGAATATGAGCATGATCCCAATTAGACCACCAACTGATGAAGAAAAACAAATTTATGATATGAATATGCGCGAAAAATCTCCAATTACTACAAACATTGATCCAATAATGGTTGAGAAATTAAAGAAAATATCAGGAATTGTAACTTAATTGCGTTTCCACATGAACATTTTTGCACCAATATTACATAGTGCTTTGTGGTATTGTGACGATAAGTGGTCTGACGAATGTTCATGTCCAAATTCGTGAATTAACAAGCTTAGCATATCTGTCGTAATTTCATCCTTATAGAATGATTGTGGAATTTTGCACTTATTAAGTGTCAGTTCATCATTACCATATGTTGCGGCAAAATTCCACGAGAATTCGTTTACCCATAACACTACAATTGAATGGCCAAATAGATATCGTGCCATATCAATGGCAAAAGATTCGACCTGACACATTGGTTGGGTCCACTTTTCGCGTGGAATAATGGTAAGGGGATCTCCATTCTCACTATAGGGCTTTGGACTTGGGGTTACTTTGCCTGCTGGTAGAACAGCATTAGATCGATGAACATTCTCCCATTCATTTGCACTTAAATGGCCACCATGAATAATTGTATATCCTCTACTTACTGCAATCTTATTTGCTTCCGGGTCACTGCTGTCATAAATAACGACCTTTTCACCAAATCGGTTTTTGATTGCAGCCTTTACAGCATCATCAGAACACCTAGAATCCGACAGAGCATCGCGAACCCATGAATTGTTTGCATCTTCCTTGGTGGTTTTATCAAACAATGCATTAAATGCCAAAGTTCGGAGAGTTCGAAGATATTGAGGTGGTACATTATCCCTATCAAGATTTAACGGAATTTTCTGCTGAATATCGTAATGCCACTTATCCCTGGTTTCTACAACCGGGATTCCCATTTCATATAAAGTTCCAGTTTCACCATTTTTGGGTTCATAAACATTGATAGTTGTTTTCCTTGGACTCTTTTTCAAGTAACCATCTTTATTGGAGATTTCAGTATCAAGTACAGCATCAAATGTGGCAACAGGAACCCGCTTTGGAACTTCTGTCTCATTGAAGTATGTAATCACAGGAGGAATAAGCGTATTAATTTTGGAATTAATTCGATCAATTTCCTCGATAGACATCTTCAGTAGGACGGTAATAATTGATCCAGTATCGGTTTTTACAGAAGAATTGTATCTACCATTTTTGTTGAATTCAACAGAACCAGTCGTGGTCATAACAGTAGCTGATTCTGCAAGAGCAAAAACCAACTTTTCTCCGAGGTTGAATTTTCCTCTTTTCAGAGGGTCGGACTTTTTAACCGATTCCGCAAACAAAGTATAAGCATGTGTTAGATCGCAAAAACCAGCGGGATCATCATCGGCAACAGTAATGATTACCTTGCCATTTTTTTCGGGACGAAGGGAAACGGAAACTTTGGTAACATCCTGATCCCAAGCATTTTGAATTAATTCAAACAGAGCGAATTCGATGCCTTTCCGCGACAGGATCTTAGCGAGTCCGTCTTTATCAACAGAAAACCATTCCTTTGACTTCATACCCCGATTATATCATGAAAAGTATGTATTAGTCAAGATTAATAATTATGAAACCTAAGAATTACAATAGCATGGTAAGATGATATAATATCAAACAAAGGAGAGAGGAAGAGAATGGCGAAAAAAGTGGTATTTACGGCTCCAGTTCTTAGCAATAGTGGATATGGCGTACATAGCCGTCAAGTGTTATATGCACTAACCGGCAAGTGTGGGCTTGATGTGGTGGCCCGCCCGCTTAGGTGGGGAGAGGTGCCGTTTATTTCTCAAAAAGATTCTCCTGAAAAATCATTTATTATTGGCTTGGTTGGAAAATCATATTCGTGGCAGCAGGCCAAAATTCAACCGGACATATCAGTATTTATATCAGTCCCTCCGGAATTCCAAAGAATGGCCCCTGCAAGTGTTGGTATAACTGCTGGTGTTGAATGCGACAGAGTTCCTCCTCAGTGGATTATAAAAGCAAATGAAATGGATCTTATGATTGTTCCGTCAGAATTTACAAAATCCACATTTATAAATACTAAATATCAGGGAAGCGATGGGTCCATGCTACAGTGTACCGTTCCAATAGAAGTAATTCCAGAATCTGTTGATACATCGATTTTTAACGACATACATGAATCTGATATTGATCTAGATTTGCCACCATTTTGTTTTATTACGTCTGGACAATGGGGTATTGGAATAGATCGAAAAAATATTGAAGGTATTATTAGGGTATTTAAAGAGGCTTTCCGAGATCATCCTGATAAAGAACAAATCGGGCTGGTTATGAAAGTTAGTTCCATTGGCGCATCATACATAGACGAGACACATACAATTAATAAAATTAAAAGCATTGTTAAAGAATATGATCAATTTCCAAAGATTATTTTGGTACATGGACACATGCCGGATAAAAAGTTGGCGCAATTATATAAAGATACTAGAGTCAAAGCAGGAGTATTTTTAACACATGGTGAGGGATACGGGTTGTGTATTCAAGATTTAGCAGCTTGTAATAAGCCAATCATTGCTTCAAATGCCACAGCCCATACGGAATTTCTTAATCTCGGGAAGTGGATAAAAATACCATGTGAACTTAAAGAAAGTGGTATTAAAAATGACATATTCGCTGAAGGCAACCGATGGTGGTTTCCAGACCATGCTGAAGCTGTAAGACACTTAAAAAAGATGTATCAAAATTATGATATTCCTAAAAAATGGGCGGAAGAACTTGGTGCCAAAATTCGCGAAACATTAAATATCAAAGTAATAGAAGATAAATATTACGAAATTTTCGATAAATATAACCTTTTAAAAGAAAATGAAAACACTATTGCCGATTCAATATTTAAAAACGAAAATCTTGAAGAAATAGTTGCGTCATAAAAATCCAATCCTTTTGAGTTACAGAATTCTCCCCACTCCACAAGAAAGTGATTACGTATGACAATAGCAAAAATTATAAAAAATAGTCCATGGTGGAGAGAAAGAAAAAAGACTGTATCGATACAACCAAATTTAAATGTTCCCGTATATCAACATGAGATATCGTTGGATAAAGATGTTAATTATTTTGTAAATAAGATGACATCTATTGGAATAAAAACAATTCTATCGTGTGGTGGTCATGGAAATCCGGATGAATTTTACATTGTTTTTGATTGTCCATTAAAAACAGCTAGGAAAATAGCTAATATTGGATATTTTACAGTGGAATTGGCATCATTGGTATGGGCACCAACAAAATATTATCGCTTATCATTAAAATATAAAAGCGAAAAACAAAAATATCGACTATTAGCATTGGCATCGGAAGCATGGGAGAACAATGCTTAGAAAATTTTTGTCATTTATATTGTTGTTTGTCACCTGTATTGCTTTGGGATATATTATTCAACCTATTAACGGATTATCATTTGTTATGTTAGCAATTGTTGAAATTTTTGCAATATTTTTTGGTATAGGATGCGCATTGTGTTTATATTATGACAAAAACATAGATGAAATAGAACAAATGATGGAGAAATACAAAGATGATGATAAATAATACAAAACAAATTACGTGGGTTTCTGATTTTTTTGTGGAAGAATTAAATGGTGGTGCAGAATTAAATGATGCTGCGATCATGGAAGTGCTTACGGACAGTGGATATTCAGTTAATAAATTGAAAAGTGATCAAGTGGGTGCGGAATCATTTAATAAAAATAATACATATATTTTCTCCAATTTTGCCAAAATTAAAAGCAGGGAAACATTCGAATCTATAGTCAATAAATTAACTGATGACGAAATTACATATTTCATTGTTGAAAATGATGCAAAATATTGTGTACATCGTAATCCATTTCTGCACGGCTCATCATTAATTTGTAATTGTTATTCTAGGAATTCATTTGTTCACATGTTTTATTTTTTTGCCCAGGTTATTTTTACCCAGACTCAATTCCATGATCAGTTGTTTGACTTAAATATATATTGTAACAATGTATGTCTTGGTACAAATTTGTGGAGAAGAGAAGAATTAAAATTACTTAACGAATTAAAAGAAATTAAATCGTCGAATGGTAAATATTTAATTTTTAATTCACAACATTATCACAAAAATACTCAAGGTGCTGTTGAATATGCTGTGAAAAATGGACTTGAATATGAATTAATCGCTGGTCTTAAGTGGCCAGATCTTATGAAGAAATTAGCACAATCGGAAGGAATTATTTTTATTCCAAAACTCACCGAGAGTGCATCAAGATGGATATTTGAAGCAAAATACCTCGGTAAAAAGGTGATAACAAATAAACTTGTTGGATATGCTCGTGAAGAATGGTGGAACAAAGATAACATTGATTTCGATTCAATTTTTGATAAAGCAAAAAAGACACTGTTGTGCGAATTGCAAAATCAACGACCAGAAATTTCGATATTCTGCACAACATATAATTCACAGAATTATATAAGAGATTATTTAGAGAATGTTACATCTTTCAATGCTCCAAATTATGAAGTTGTTATATATGATGGTGGATCAACGGACAAAACGGTTGAAATTGTAGAATATTTTCAAAAAATTAAATCACCGATTAGATTTTATACAAACAAACATCCACTTAAAGATGGAATATATAAAGGATGGAACAAAGCACTGTCAAAATGTAAGGCGAATATAGTAATAAATATGAATGCTGATGATAGGTTTGCCAAAGATTCCATTATGAAATTGTATGCAAAAATTAATGAAAATGATTTTGTTTATTCTGATTCTTTTGTCACAAAAACTCCAAATGAAACTTTTGAAAAACACACCAGAATAGGGGAGCTTAATTGGCCGGAATATGATAAAGAATCATTAAAGAAATACTGTTACGGTGGGCACTATCCAATGTGGAGAAAAAAGTGGATAAACAAGATTGGACTTTTTGATGAATCATTTCAAAGTGCTGGAGATTGGGATTTCTGGATTCGATTATCAGAAGCCAATGCGAAATTTACACATCTCAAAGAAAAACTTGGGTTGTATTTATTTAATGAGGACGGGAAAAGTACAACCGATAATGGGGCATCTCTAATTAATAAACAAGAAAGTACCAAAATTGTCCAAAAATACAGTTGACAGAACACATAAATTTTGTTATGATTCTTATTCAAGGAGATAGAAATAAAAATGGAAACAGAAATTAAAACCGCGTCCAGTACAAATCGAAGAGGAGATCCAAATTATCCAATCTGCGCAAATTGTGCATTTGGAACTGTTTGGATGATAAAGCATGGAATAGCCGAAATAAATATAAACAGACAAATTAGTAAACCATTTGCATTTTTTAGATGCAACCATGCGCAAGTTAACCGTAATGTGTCAAATAAAGAATCAAATAGGAATAAATGCAAGTTCAATTTGTTCGTAGAGAAGAAAACTACAATTAAGTCAAAATAGATTGGAGTGACATGCCATGAGTCCAACAGAAAATTATGCCACTATTTTAGCTGTCTGTTCTATTTTAATTGAAAAAGATATTACTACTAGAGAGATTTTAGAGGGTAAAATCGGTAGCATACGAGAACTGTTAATTTCGTACAACAGGATTATGCTATCAGACGCCGAATCTCAAGAGATTGAAAGCAAAAAAATGAGTGAAGTTACTAATATTATTGAAAAAATGGCCAATATATGCAAATTTAATTTCGATCAGCAAGATGTTAAAATAAACCAAGAACTACGAAATAATATACTTGCGGAAAAGGAACGCATTAAGAATGTTTCTGATCAAAACAAATAATGGTGAATTAACGGTTGTCAACAACATTAATGATTTGGCACTAAAAATTGCGGAGAATTTGACTGTATATAAATTGACAGAATTGAAAATAAACATTGCCATTGAAAAAATCGAAGAAGCCAATAAAAAGGATCAGGAACAAGAAAAAGACCAAAGTCAATTCGAAATTCCAGACGTGTAATTCTGGTTTCTGGATTATAGTAAGACATGCAAAAGGATTTCATTTTTACAATTTCAAAAACATGACATATAGGTTATCAATGGGTTCATTTAATCAATTTTTATCTTTAGATCCGATATATAATGATATTAATGATATGGCTGTGGTGTGTTCTCACAATGCAATACATTCCATGCTTAAATCGGATAGTGTAAAGGATCGTAATTTTTTTATTGGGTGGATTCGGGATGAATTTAAATAATGTTGACAGAAACATATCATCTATGATATCATCTAATTATGAATAGGTGGCTAAGAGTGGCTTGTAAGGTTGCTCTGAAGAACTGGCAGAATAACCCCGCCAAGACATTTGCTCTTGGGGCAGTATTGGTGCGTGGCGGAAACGTAATTAGTACAGGGACAAATAAGAGGAAAACTGATCCGATTGTTCAAAGACTGTCGCGAGAATTACGGGAAAAGAAACCCTTTCGGCGATGTACTCATGCTGAGCTTGATTGCGTCGCACATCTTTCAGAAGACATTACTAGGGGTGCAGTTTTGTATGTTGCAAGGATTACTAAGAATCTTTGTGCAGCAAATGCAGAGCCGTGTCCCATTTGCAAGAGGCAATTGGCCATTGTTGGGGTTCGAAAGGCCCACTTTACTATTTCGCACAATACAGAGGGTGTAATTTATTTCAACGAATGAGGATTAATGGCGGATTTAATATTATATGCAGAGCAGCCCAAAGACATAAAAGTCGGCCCTTGCACGCATAATATATCACCAAAAGACGAACGATTTTATCTGGCGCATCCCTACGCCAAGAAGTATAATAATTGTATTTTTTGTGCCATAAAGGCATGGGGATATATGACACATGTCGAAATTGCTAGGTGTTTAGGGACAACAAGAATAAATGTGTGTCTGACGGAGAAACGTGCCGTAAGGAAAATACAAAAACAGCTTGGTCTGTCTTGTAAATATGTTGGAGTTCCTCTGGTAGAGGTTTATGATATTACCGATCCAATCCAAAGACACTGTATTGCAGAAATTGCTGTAGAAATCGCATCGGATTTTAATATAGACAAACCAATTACATTAAAATTTTCAACCAACAAAATTGCATTAATTGATACTGTTGCAGTTGCTTTATATGAAAATAAGGAATCGTATCATAAAATAGTTTTTAATGTGAGAGAACTAAAATCAAAGAAATCTTTTATTGAAACACTAATCCACGAAATAGCACACGCGGCGCAGATTGAACAAGGAAAACAATTATCCAATCAAATTTGTGATGCCATTTCACTGGAGTTTGGTCAGGTATATTTAAAAAAATATAATAGCATTATGAAAAACATACAAAGATATAGAATGACTGGTACAAAACCAAGCAATGCAGGATAGTTCAGCGGTAGAACAGGCGACTCATATTCGCCATGTCGGGAGTTCAATTCTCCCTCCTGCAACTGGGGAAAATCATGGATAATATTGTTTGGTGGAAATTAGATTTGTTTTCTGATTGGAAATTGGGCCGAATCGTTTCTATGGAAGGAGATTACTATAACATACAAAAACTTAAGATTGATAATAATAACAAGTCGGAGATATCGGAAACCATCACCAGGGTGCATAAGAAATTCGTAGAGCCATTCAGCGACAAATCCTTTTAAGTTAAAATTATTACAGGAGGAGGTACACCACTACATGTTTAGAACTAAATTGGATAATCTTCATGATACATTAGATAATTTTACCCCATTAAACAAAAAATACGAAAATTATGTTTCGTCATTTGATGATGGAAACTGTTGTACATTTGTGATAAATAAAGACAATATTAGAACAAAGCAATTATATAATGAAATTAGAAAATGTGGTTTTGAAATTGTAGCACGCAAAAAAATAAACAATACACAAATTAAAATTGTTGCCATAGAAATACCTTGGTAATTAAAATCCTGAAATGTCCTAAACGTGGACATAAAATTCCATTACTACAAATTTGTAATTGGATCAATAATTATCTTCGCATTAAAAAACCAATGGTCATATCTATTGTTGGTAGTATTGTTGATTACGGTGAATACATATGGTATGACAAACACGAATCAGAGTATGGGCCATGTCATTTCATAACAATAAACAAAAAAACACTAAACCCAAAATCAACAATTGGGTTTGTGTGTGTTTTAATACATGAGATGTATCACGCCTATCAATATGAAAATAAAATGAAATCATCTGAGTACAATGCATCGATGTCTGAACAACACATAAACAAAAAATTGTATGTTGACCATATGATCATTTCAAAAATGATGCGGAGGAATTGTGACAAGGAATAAAATAGTTAAAGTAACTTCAGCAATAAAAAGAATGGCAAAGTCTGCCACTGCATTAAAAATACAAGCAATAAAGTTGTGGAGTGAATTAAAAACAATAGAAAATTTAGAAGAAAATATTGCGCACAAGGATGTTCTTAGACAATTACAATATCATATGAATTCTAGGATATTAGACTTACTACGTGATTCAAATACACAAATTGAATACGCCAATGATATACTTGCAAAGGTTAAGGGAAATAATAAAAAAGGAGAATAAAAGAAATGTTTGATATTGAAAAAGATCCGAGAGATACAGATCTTTACTTTGATCGTGAGCCATATAAGACAATAAAGCCGTTATTTGATCTTGTCATCATTAGAAGAGAAAAGAGCGAAGAAACAACTCCAGGCGGCCTCATCATTCCGCCGACAGCACAAAAGAAAAGCACAATTGGATATGTTGTTGCTGTTGGGCCGGGAAAAATTCTCGGAAATGGTCGTAGAGTTGCGCCAGAAGTGAAGGCGGGCGATAAAATAATTTTAGGTGAATGGTCTGGCCAAGAAATAGATATTAATGGAGAAAAATGTCTTATCATGAAAGAAGAGTTGATTAATGGAGTTATAGAGAAATGACAAAAATAAATAACATTCATATTCTTACTGTTGGTATATTTACAGCGCAGCTCGATAAACCATCAACGACAATGAGTTTCAAATTTAAAACAATTGAGTCGCTTCAAAAAGTAAGTGAAAAGCTACATAAAGACCTCGATTCCGATAGCATAGTGTTAACAATTGGTCCTGATGATTTTGGCAAGTGTGAATCTCTTGATAATGAACACATTGTTCGAGTTTCAACGAGTATACAACAAGATGTTGAAGAAATTATTGAGGATGCTGCATTTAAGAAGATCCTTGAACGTATTGAAGAAGTAAAGGGGATGCTTGCAAACAAGGAGCTAGAATATAAACCTTCTCCATGGATTAATCCATATGTTCCACCACATGTTGTTTATTATGGTATAACAGTAACGGCATATGCAACACCGGACATTTGTGGTGGTGAAGGCAACTGGACATGGACAACGGGAAAATTGACAACGATTGATCTCAATCCAGATGAAGCAAATAATACCAAAACTACTACAACATATTCATCTCGTATTAACAAAAAATGAAGATCAGCTTGTTTACGGCACTATTCATAGCTTTTCTTGTTCTTAAACTCACAAATGTGATTACTTGGCCATGGTTTTGGGTGTTTGCACCTTTATGGTTTCCGGTATCGATATTTATTCTTATTTTTATTACACTTCTTTTCTTTTTTAATGACGAGTAAATGAATGGACATAGGTTCAAAACAAGGGTATCCAGCTTCTTCATTGTCTAATTTTGCTCCTCATCCATTTGTAATTGATGGAATAAACTGTAATAGTATGGAAGGTTTTCTTCAATCTCTTAAATTTGCAAACCCTGAAATGCAAAAACATGTATGTACTCTTGTTGGTTTAGCAGCCAAATTTAAAGGCAAGCCAAAGAAGTGGTGGAAACATCAAATTTTATATTGGCAAGGACAGGAAATTGATCGTCACAGTCAAGAATATCAGAGTCTTTTAGATAGAGCATATGATGCATTGTCTAAAAATGAAGGGTTCAAAAAAGCACTTCTTGCAACAAACGATGCAGTTCTTACACACTCAATTGGTAAAAATAATGCTTCACAAACAGTATTAACAGAAAGAGAATTTTGTAGTAGACTTAAAATTAGATCACAATTAAAAATGGAGTAAACTGTATTGAAACTTAGGTATCAACGAATAATTCCAAAAACTGTTTCTGATGAAGCTGACTCAATTTTTAGAAAACATTGTTTAGTTTATCACATGACATGTATAGAAAAATATATGACACCAGAAGAAGTTCAAAAAGAAGTAGAAAGCTATAGGAAATGCTGGTCAGAAGATGTATCTGAACAAGAGTGTTCATTATCTTATGTAAAATCTGCGCTTGAAGAGTTAGAAAAAGTAGGTTTAGAAATAAGTTGGTGGGATGATGGAGTTTGCAAGAAATGTAATAGCGTTGTAATAGAAAAAGGATCAATAGACGAAAAATATGATTATATGAACATGTGCTTGAATGTTAGTTGTAGCGAGCATAAATTGCATTACTGTTATGATGACGAATTTCTTGATTACTACGAACACGACAGTGATAACGCTTTGGAGAATTATTAATGTCTTGGAGTGATGTTCAGCAACAAGCTAAGAAACAAGTTGACGAATGTATAGAGAATGCTAAAAAAGTTGTTCTCGTAAAACATGGAAAAACACTTCGAGAACTCGATGCAATTATCGATCCCGCAATTATGGCTGAATATATTTGGCACGAGTCATTTGATAAGCCATATGCAGAAACGAAATATCCCGAATTCGGACAAACCTGTCTTACTGGAAAATATAAACTAGATGATGAAATTGGACGTTTCAATGTTTTTCCTCTCGATCCAAAGAGTAACATTTGGGGTGCTCAAAAATCGTTTGAAGAAGGAATAAGAGTTGTTGGAAATCATCTCACAAATGCAGGCTATAATGAATTTCGAAAGCTGTTCATCGGTGATCAAATAACTCTATTACTTCTCCCTCGTGCAATTGGTTATGGCTGCACCAAAACGTTACTTAAGAGATCATTTAAGGCGAAGTTCAAGAGCAGACCGATAATTGCAATTACTGAATATCTCTCGAAAGATCCAAATATCACTTGTGGAGTTCAAGAAAGTGATGTTGTGAAACTGAGATTTCTCTGGTGTTCGACTATGGTCCTTCGTGCAGAAGAAGTCGGAATATCAGAACCGCTCAGAGAAAAAGAACTAAAAAGTGTTATACGAAGACCAGATAATATCGTTCCGCTTCCAGAAGATTGGTATACGAACACTAGAAGTTATATTTCAGCCGCAAAAAGAAAAGGATATCAAGAAACTGGATCGTGGTGGGAGGAATAATGACATATAATGAAAACAAGTATATTGTGGTTAATCCTAATTTAAAAGATTTTGCTGGAAAACGTGGCACACTCCGACAAAGATACATGTCGGGAATTGTCGCTATGTATTCGTTGGAAATTGATGGTATGCTTATTGACTTTGATGCAAGGGATTTATTATCCTTGGAGTGGGATGACACAAAACCCCTTGAAATTGAACGATATCGTGAATTAGCCAATGCAGTGTCAGGTCCGTGGCTTTACAAAAATGATCAATTAACTAAGTTGCTCTATTCAACGATGTCTATGTGTAGTGAGGCTGGAGAAATTGCTAGTATAACAACAAAAATAGGATATCAAGGTCACCCACTTACACAGGAAAAAATCGACAAATTAATTTTGGAACTTGGAGATAGCGAGTGGTATAGCGCATTGTTGGCCCATGCATTGGGTGTGTCATTAGAAGAAGTTATGAAACGAAATCTAAAAAAACTTCACGAACGTTATCCAAATGGATTTACCGTTGAGGAGTCGATTAATCGCAAAGCTTAGGGTTTCTCACCAACTCTCTGATTCTCCCGCTTGATATATTATATTTCCCCATTAAAATAACACAAGCCGCGCCCGATATTGTATGTGGCTTAATTATTGTTTCTGGTTTAATTGTCTTAATCAAATTGAGATATTCACTTATAATATTTTGTTTCTGTTCTTTCGTAAATCTATGGTTGTGCTTCCCCTTGGCAATATCTTCTAATGACGATAAATGATCTTTAATTGAATCCTTTTTCCTTGGGAGCCAAATTGTCGCGTTATCATATAATATGTGCCAAATTTGTGATACTTGTCTTCTACCGCCATATTTAACATTGTTAATGTTTTTACTAAAACATATTTTGGTTTTGTGTATTTTAAATTCTTTGTTTAACCAATTGAGCGCTCCCTCACAAAAATCATAACAGGATAAAAAATCAAATCCTATTCTATCGTTTTTATTTAAATAAAATGACCCATCACCATCGGAATACCCCCTGAAAAAATGAATCATTAAATGCGGAGGGACAATATCTGATGTTGGCCATTTTAGATTATAAGTTTTAATTGATTCGTTATAAACGTTGCAACAACCTTTCGCTTCCAAATCTAACACCATTTTTTTAGAATATATACAAATGGAAGATTTTGGAACATTTTTGTTTCCAGATTTGTCTTTACCGAAAAAATCACGTATTTTATAATTTGATTTGATTCTGTTTAGAAATTCAACAAGCATATGTTTATCTTTTTGAGCTATTCCAATTTGTAAACAATAAGTTGGATATTTATCCACGCCGCCATCAGCGCATATCCAACCAAAATCATACGCTTTTTCCTCAGTATTAATAATCTCAAAATATGATTCATCAAGTTGATAAATTCTATGACCAGATGCTGGTCGCAATTTGACCCCATTTCTCTTTAACATTCGATAAATAGTCCACTGGCCAATATTGTATTTATCTTGAATTTGGACACCACTCATACCATTGACATAGTCTGAAACAATTCCATTAGTTTCTGTTTCTGTTAACAAATAAATTGATTTTCTTTTCTGATCTCTTTTTATTGCTGATGGATATTTCTTTCTTCCGAGATATCTGTAAATCGTATGCCTGTCAACGTCGTATTTCCAGGCAAGTTTACTACAGCTAATTCCGGATTCGAATTCCTTTTTGATTGTTTCTATGGTTTCTACCGATAATCTGAACATGTTATTACCTCCATGTTTTAATTATTATTGAAGTTGATTCTTAGATATGGTATATAGCATAAATAGAAAGGTTTGATAATATGAAATCGCAAAGTTTAATTTAAAATCCAAAGACACATTATTGACAGAAATTGTTCCGTATTGTATAATGGTAATCCGATGAGCAACGACGAAAAGTTCGATAAGATCGTACAGGACTTCCTTCGCCAGATGGAAGCCGTAAGGTGTCCCGTTGATGACTACGTTGCGGCACTGAAAACGGCCATTGACGAGATCAACATCGCCATCCGTGCAGCTCGTAGAATGTCGGAGGATGAATGACAAAAAAATTAATATTGTGCAAAGGACTGCCCGCTTCTGGTAAAACAAACTGGGCTCGCGAACTTATCGATAAAGAACCGGAAAAGTGGAAGCGAATTAACAAAGATGATCTCCGTCTCATGCTCGATAACAACAAGTGGTCGAAGAAGAATGAACAATGTGTTCTAAGGATTAGAGATCTTCTCATTAATCAGTTTATGCAAGATGGTTACAACATTATAATTGATGACACGAACTTGGATCCCAAGCACGAAAAGAGAATAAGAGAAATCGTTGAGAAGTGGAATTTTGATATTGGACTCGGGTTTGATAAGTCAATGAATATTGATCCAGACAAACCGAATGAATGTGATGGAACTGGTATCGTAAGAACTCCAGATGGGATAGATACAAATTGGGGCAAGTGTTCTGGGTGTCTCAAGTGCAAAAATGAATATGAACTTGAGGTGAAGTCCTTTGATATTTCTCTTTCTGAAGCAATTGATCGAGATAACAAGAGAACTGTCGGACATGTTGGTCAAAAAGTGATTAGAGGATTTTACAACAAGTATATCGCTCCTCTAAAGAATGTAAAGAAACTCGATCAAGATCCCTCACTTCCCCATTGCATCATTTGTGATATCGATGGAACGATTGCCGAAAAAGGCGATAGAGACATTTATGATGCAACAAAAGTTCTCCTAGATATTCCGAAAGAAGAAATAATTCAAATAATCCACAACTACTGTTTGGGGAAAGATGTTAAATTTGAATTGAGTGCAAACAATGATTTTCAAAATAGTATACCTCATATTATATTCTTCTCAGGTAGAAAAGAAGCAGCAAAGAAAGATACTCTCACTTGGATATCAAAATATGTAATGACTCAACCTTTTATAAATATGCTTAGAAATGAAATATCGTTTGATCTTTTTGTGCGCAAAGATGATGATAATAGAAAAGATTCGATAGTTAAGAAAGAACTCTTTGATGAACACATAAGAGGGAAATATTTTGTGGAAATATGGATCGATGACCGTTCTGTTGTAGTTCAGATGGTCAGGCACGATCTTGGTCTAACTTGTATCCAAGTAGATGACGGAGATTTTTGATGAGAGATGTTATTTCAAAGTTTCCGTTTATAACCATCAATATTAACTACCACAGAGAATTAAATCAGAACATCGAAGAGTATGTTTCAAATCTAAAACTTCTTGATGAAGAGCTTGCCAACAATTCCTACAAAGAGATATTTGATGAAATAATAAAAAGAGATACAATAATAGAAATATACCTTCATACTTCTACTGTAGGTGAATACTATTTTTTCCATTATGATTATGATGAAATTGTGAAAATGGTGAGAAATGAAACAAAGATTTGAACTAGTAGGAGGCCGAGATATACTTTTTAGATTCGATTGTTCTTGTCTTCATAAAGATGAAGATCTTGCAAAATACAATATCAAACATTCGATTAAGTTATGGGGATATGCTGATGATTACTTCTTCGATGTTGTGAATAAACAGCCACGAGAAGAACAATGCGATAAGTGTGGAAAACGATTTTGGGTTCAATGGTTTCGAGATGGGGTAATTGTTGAGGAGGAGAAAAAATGCGAGAATCTGTATTGCGAGCAATAGAAAACGCGAAGGCTATTGCTCTTGTTCTCGAAAAAACAGACCAGAAACAAATGGCAAGTGCTATTGAACGCTTAGCACAGGAACTATATCTTGCTGATGAACGTGAACGCATCTGGAGAAAAGCACTTATGACCGCATGCAGCGAACTACAAGAAACAAGAACTGAAGAGTAAAATAAGCGTAGAGATTTAACGTGAAAAGATTTGAATTGGTACTTAGAGATGGAATAATTGTTGAGGAGTGCATTGAAGAGTACGTTGAAGACCAAACTTCACGTTTTGATAAATTTTCGTTCTCTGATGAACCAACAAAAAAGGAATGGAAAGAAATTGAAGAGTGGGAAAACCGAATCAGAGAGCCTGTTGGTTGTGGTGGCACCGGATTATATTGGAAAGGCCCAGGATATAGAGAAGAATTGTTTGACCTATGTACAGGATGCAAAGACTGTCGTGGAAAACGAAAAGAAGCAAAAGCAAAAGCGATGAAAATTATTGCTGATACCAAGGAGGCAATAAGTGTTTCTCAAAAAATTAGAAAATAAATTTATTTATTGTAGTGATGATTCTTGCTCTCCTAAATAAAAATTCTTGATTTCAACTGAAGCCATTTATTGATAGAATGATGTTCAAATGGTTATTAAAGTAAGTGGTTATACAATTGTTGTCAACAACTTCGAGAAAAAGAATATCAAGATTCCAAAGGAATTTTTAAAGCTTGAAAGTATTATTGATGTTGGAAATCCACGTTCAAGGATGCTAAAGAGATATTCTCAATATGTGAAGACAGTTGACAAACAATCACAAAAGATCGTAAAATTGCTCAAGAAAAAGAAAGAAATAACAATCAGTTGTGGTTGTAAGAATCCTTATAAATGTCATGGGAGCATCGTTGCGAATAGAGTTGCAGAATTGATTAGAGAAGGATAAAAATGTTAAAGAAGTGTCATGGTTATGTTTGCGAGACAAATTTAAAAGAATGTTATATTTGCGGAACAACTACGGACATTATAGTGACAAATAAGTGTGAACAACCAGATTCAACAGCTTCTGTAAGATATTGTACAACATGTGGAGATAAATACGTAAATGCTTTCTGGAGAGAACATTTGTGTGATTCAACAACTCGATCTTGGGTTTATAATGAAAACGATTTTTGGTATCTTTTCGATGGAGCAAAAAAGTTATATGAATCTCATGAAAAAATTGATCCTTATAAAGAACACAGAAAAATTGAAGAAGACAAAAAATTTATTCAGTGGAGAAATAATCAAGAGAAGTGTGCCCTCTGTGGTTCCAATGGAATCCGTGAAGATGTCGTGGAAGTTGCAATAAGCAACCGAACGATAACTTCATCAAAAGATCGTGATTTTATGCATTTTACTTGTTTTCGTACTGTAGATCATGTGTCGCAATTATTACAGATTTCATTTATTGACTCACTTGAAAAGCTAAAGAACTTGTTTTCTAAACCAAAAAATAGTGTGAAGAAGAGAGAAACAAAAATAGATTGTTTTGCTGACTTTTCTCAAAATCCGTGGAACAGATAAAATGACTACTGTTACATATGGTCATAAAAATCTATGTTTCTTTTGTGGTGCCGGAATTGATGATTCTGGTATACAATATTCTATTCCTCTCGAACGCGGAATGGATATTAGACTCTTTTCACATGAAGTATGTTATCAGCAAATAAATAGTACAATTGGCATTTCACTTCCAGTGCTCAATAAATATTTAAAACTTTTCAGTAAGATGAATTATAGTTGTATTTTTTGTGATGAAAAACAAGAAACACAACAAGTGACATTTCGTTTTCCGAATGATTGCTTTTTGATGCCACTTGGCCAAAAATGTGACTGTAGGAAGATCTTTCATCATCATTTTTCCGTTTCCGCAATAGATTCTCAGCACCAACCGCTCACTATAGATTATAACACAATTGTAAACGCAGAATTACTACTTCTCAACACTTTTGAAAATCTTGAGTTTTTTGTTGGGAGCATTGAGGCAGAAATTCACGAAGCAATATTGTTTTCTCGTGCAGATTATCAAAATCAAAAAAGGCCAGAAATTATTGGAAATGGAACAAGTAGTTTACAATTCAACGAACAAACAATAACGGTAAAAGAAGAGAAACAGCAACTACAAGAGCCAACAAATCAGTACATCATTAATAAAGAGAAACAAATACTTGAAGCAATGATGGAACTAAGTAGACCATATTTTGCTAGAAAGGCTTAAATTATGAATGAGCTTGATAAACTAGTAAAAGTGAGGGCTGAACTCCATCTTCAATCCATCGGTGAATTTCTCGAATGGCTTGGAGATCAAGGAATTTTTTTAGCTAGATATAATGAATCGCAATTTATAACAAAAATCCACCCATTAAACATTTCATTTGAAAAATTACTTGCTGATTATGCTGGAATAGATTTACAAAAAGTTGAAAAAGAGCGCAGAAATCTCTTAAAAAAGATAAGAGGAGAAACAAAAAGTGGAACGAAAACTCGTAACAGTTAAAGCAGTATCAGAAATTCTTCCAATCGAGGGAGCCGACAAAATTGAACTAGCGAGAGTCGGTGGTTGGCAATGCGTTGTGTCAAAGGGTGAGTTCAAGCCGGGTGATCTCGGTATATACTTCGAGATTGATTCGTTTCTCCCAATAAATCCTCGTTTCGAGTTCCTTCGAAAAAGTTGCTATCGAAAGTATGATGGTGGTGAAGGTTTCAGAATCAAGACGATGAAACTTCGTGGAACTCTTTCTCAAGGACTTCTCATACCAATTTCGAAATTCGATGAATTTTCGAGTATAACAATATCAACAGAACTCGATTATTCAGATCTTCTCAAAGTGAAGAAATGGGACCCCCCTCTTTCTGGTTATCTTACTGGAAAAGCGAAAGGAAACTGGCCTTCATTTCTTTGCAAGACTGATGAAGAGAGAATTCAGAATCTTTCGAAATATTTCAATCCAGAATATTTTCATGGAGTTTCAATTCCATATGAAGTAAGCGAAAAAATTGATGGTATGAGTGGCACATTCTTCTTCAATGACGGAGAATTTGGTGTATGTTCTCGAAACTTGTGGCTTGAAGAAGTAGATGAAGACGCGTATTGGAGTACAGCAAAAGAATTGAAGATTAATGAGATTCTAAAAACTCTGAATCTTAATATTGCTCTTCAAGGCGAACTAGCTGGTGAGGGAATTCAAAAGAATAAACTTCAATTGAAGGGAAAACACTTCTTTATCTTCAATATCTGGGACATAAATAATCAGAGACATCTCGTTCCAAAAGAACGCTATGAATTTCTTGGAAAAATTAATGAAATGAATCCACTCATTGAACATGTTCCAATTATTGAACAAGAACTCTATGTATTTGATAAGTTTAAAGACGTTGACTCGCTTCTCAAATATGCCGAAGGAAACAGTTCTCTCAACAAGAATAAGAAAAAAGAAGGGCTCGTCTTCAAGTCGAATTTATTGTGGAAGGGTCAAACAATATCATTTAAAGCAATTAACAATCAATATCTTCTTAAAGAAGAGGAATAAAAACATGAGTAACGGTGCTCCATTTGACGCAGATGTGCTGACAAAAGAGATCGTTGCCATGTGGCGGCTGGAACTGACCCCACGCGGCAAGCGCCTGTGCGACTCTTATGAAGCATTGAGAGCAGAGATAGAACGATTAACTAAAGAACGAAATGATGCACGTATTCTATGTTGCACTATGTATGCCGAACTCGAAACAAGAGCCAAAGATCCCGCGACGCCGAGAGAAATGTGCGTCGTATTATGGCCCTCTGAGGTTGATCGCTTATTTCCTGGAGGGTAATTCGAAAATGAAGAGTGTTGGATTTTGGAAAACTTACAGCAGCGACGACCGTCCGGATCCACACACGTTGGTTGACGCGGAGTGGGATCCGGAGGAGCGGCGGAAGGTCATCGAGTACCTGAAGTCGGGACAGTTCAAGACGGCGTGGATGGGCTACTCGTGGTGCCGATTCTGCCGTTGCAACAACGGTGATTCTGACCTCACCGATGGGGTTTGGGTCTGGCCGGAAGGGTTCGCGCACTATCTCGAGGAGCACGGGGTGAAGCCGCCAGAAGATTTTCTCGAACACGTACGGACCAATGAATACAAGATATCAACTCATATAAGTGTACCGTCCCCAGAACTTACGGCTCTGGCTGAACGTGCAGTTGCAGCATGTGCAAATCGCAAAGATGAGGACATCGACGCATGGGCTTTGCGTTTGGCGAAAGATGTCGAGAAAGCCGATGACTAGAGGAAGGTAGTGTGGGTAGTGGTGATAATTGCCACAATTGTGTATTATCTTATTATTATTTTTGTTATTTATCGAATAATAAAATTTGTTATAAAACCAATGGATCGTCATGACGATATGCGATTCCGCACGCCCGCAAGGAGGCATCGTAGGAGAAGAAATGATAACCGGTAATATTCCAGAAAGAGTTACTTATTTTTATTCTTCATCAAAGAAGCTTGTGACAGAATGCTATTGGGATAATCCTCTTCTAAAGGCTGGCTGGAAAGGTCAAGAAGTGATTCCGGCCTTTTGTTCTAACGCGGATAACGAAAAGACTTGTGAGACTGGAAAAAGATGGGCTCAAGATTATTCTAACAAAAAAGTAGAAACCCTTACGAGAAATAATGATCCGATGCCGATAAAAATTCTTTCACTTGAAAAACGGAATGAGGGCGGAAGAGCATATAAGATCGTAACAAATGAAAATTTCTTCTTTGATTTGAGGGAAGATGTTCTACTCGATACAATCATCAATTGTGAAATAGTAAAGGGTGTTCCAACAGGAAAATTCATTTGGGCAACTGTTGGTTCTGAAATGAAACTTGTTCGTGTTGGTAGCGATCTTCATAAACTTCTCATTGAATCAACTGAAGATGGAAAGAAAAAGAAGATATCACAAAAAGATCTTGAAATCGGTGGTATTTATCGAGGTAAAAGCAAAGAAAAATATGTCTTCGTTGGTTTCTTGGATGCCGATTTCATAGATGAAGATTATATGGCAAAGACTGTTAGAATTGACAGAATAAGAAATCAAATGTTATTCTATCATATTACAGACTATGAGAAAACAATCGAATGGAACTCATTTGGTTTCGAGTTTAGAAAAAGTGCTTCATCATTCATAGAAAAAGTTGGACAAATGAAAATTACAGAAAAACTTATTGAAAAAATAAGATCACTTGAAAAGGGAAAATTTGGTTTTTCATCAATAAGAAACCCAGGTGGTGAAGAACCGACATACACAGTAGATGACATAATTGAAAATCCTGACCTTCGTGCACGCTATCGCCCAGATAGAGGATTATATCCTTTTTATAATTGGAAAATTGAATTAACATGAAATATAAAATCATTTTCGGAACTGACATAACATTTAAAAGAGATGATGCTGAATGGAAACCATGTGCACTTGAAGAAAAAGTTCAAGAAATGCTTGATGAAGGATGGAAACTTCTAGGCGTACCCTTTAGAACAGGAAATCTTTATCTTGTTGACGAATATTCATCACAAAAAACTTATCAACTTGCGCAGGCAATGATTCTCGAAGAAAAAGAGCTAAATGATGAAACAAATTCAAAAAGTAGATAAAAATCTCTATAAACTCATGCTCGGAAGTTTCCCGATTCCTTGTGTAGATATCGTTGTAGAATGTAAAGAGAAGTTTTTGTTTTTAAAAAGAACAGAAAAACCAGCTCAAGGAGAATATTGGTTTCCTGGTGGTCGGCTCTATAAAAATGAAACCCTTGAAGACTGTATAAAAAGAAAACTGAATGAAGAAGTGGGTATCGGATCTTACAAACTCATTGATCAAATTGGTGCGTTTGAAACAATCTTTGACGATGGACCCTTCGAATCTCAATCTCACACGATAAATGTTACTTATCACGTTATAGTTGATTCAGAAGAAATAAAGAAGAATGATAAATTCTTCGATGACTACAAATGGATTTATAAAGACGACGAAATCATTTTAAAACACAATTACAATGAATATATAAGTGGGATTCTTGATTGGGTTTTACTGCCATGACTATTATTCGTCCAGAACTCCAAAAGTTTGTTGAATTGATGGAGAATAAACTAAAGGCAAATGATTTTAAGGGTGGTTGGCAAGAATGTAAGCTCGAATGGCTTGTCGTACGTCTAAAGCAAGAAGTAGGCGAACTCGAAGAAGCGATAATGTGCGGGAAAAATATAACAGATGAAGCAATAGACGTGGCAAACTTCGCAATGATGATTGCAGACAATTGTGGAGAGAAATAAATGAATAACAATAATGATAAAAAAGTTCCACACGATGATCCAGTTCTTGTCGAGCATTATAAAGATATCTTGCAACTATTTCCACAAGCAGAAATAATTCGTGATAAAGACGAGACGTTACGTTTCAGACGAAACAAAGTTATAGATTATGTTGTACAGTGTTCGCACGATATTCCCTTAATTGATCTAAATCAAATAGGAAGACTTTATCATTCGGGACTTTTTTCGGTGCACGATGTGATGGAGTATTATATGCTTATGGGTTATTCTCTTTGTGGTTTTGAGGAAGTTTTCGGTAATGAAATGGATGAAATGCTGGGAAAAGAGAAATAAATATGAAATGGCATTGCGATAAAAACGGAAATTGTCATAAGGGTTGTGAAGCGGCGTGTGTTAGAGATTCACACACAAATTGCGATGGTAAAGCACAATATTGTATAGATTGTTATATTATTGATTTTCGTACGTGGATTGATAGTAAAAATGATAAACCAGTACAAAATGCAGTTTGTCCAGTTAATAATTTATTAGAAGCACTTTCTGACAAAATAATCTCGAACATAAAAGAAAATGAAGAATACATCCACGACTCTTTTGTGGCAAATAGATTAGTGGATATGGATCTTCCTATCGCACTGAATTTAATAGAAAACAATAAGCAATGACTAATAAAAAAATAAAAGATGTAGTTGAAGAGGTGACCACATTTGCAGATCGGTTGAGTGATGCATACTCTACAGATGCATATCGTGGAGGGTGGGGATCTTGCATCAAGGCATTGCGAAAGCGAGGTTTAAACGACCTACAGATCGAAGCCATTATCAGATCAAAATGGACACGATGGGCTGGAGACTCCTCTGAGTCAAATAGATACGGGAGTTATACATCAAGTGACTTGATCAAATATATGGACCGCAATAAGAAGTGGTCACAAATTGACAATCTCGTCTGCGAGACACTTGTACAAAACATAAAAATAACTTCGAATGTAAAACACAATGGCAGAGAATGCGTGAAGATAACAATGAAAGACGCAAAAGAATATTTTATTAGCCGTAAAGAAGCCGAAGATCTCGCAAACTGGTTATTCGCTTCGGTCGGAAAAATAATTCTTGAAAGCTGCGATATTAAGCAAGTGAACAAATGAAAGATAATGAAACATTTTTACTTAATGGACTCACTGATCCAGAATTCACTCTTAGAGAGCCGATTGAAGTTGCATTAACACATTCGGCTACGAAAGGTTATGTGATTTCTGATTCTCGTCTTAACAGATATGGATATGGATGTTCACTTGGCGATGCTATTGTAAGTTATGAAGAATCATTAATAACATACTTTAAAACTCTCAAAGAGAATGAAAAAACACTTCATCCAAAGGCCCAAGATGACTTAGATTTTCTGACACGAGTAATAGTAAAGCGTCAAAAGAGGTTATAATGAAAGAAGATAATACATATTATTGGTCAATTAAAAGAAACAAATATGTAGATTATAAAACTGGTGAGGAAGTAAAAAAAGACGCCCAGCATCCCCACATTAATCCACTAGAATGGTTTTTTAATTTATATTTGTTAACACAAAAAGTATTAAAAGAAAAAACGAATACTGACCCATTCTTTAAAAGAGATATTCGATACATTGGAGTAAGTAAAAATATTTGTATATTGTTTGAAGCAATGGAAGGTTTCGTTCCAGCGCCAAAAGAAATTGACGATAAAATTATTGGTAGTATAAAAAACCTCATTATTTATAAAAATGATAATTCTAGAGATGAAGTAAAAATTTTTGGAATTCCGGGTGAAGAAGCAAAGATTGTAGTTCTTGACACAGAAAAATCATTTCTCTGCCGGGTTGATGAAGATGATAAAATTACCAAAGAAGATTGAATTCACGCACGAGCATGATGAACCAATTGTAAGTCCACCAAGTGTTCATTTTAAGAGAGCTTATTGCGATGGCTTCGTTCTCGATGTAAAGAAAATTAAAGATAAATATTGCGCAACTTTCCAACTTGGCGACGGAAGTGAATCATACTTCACTGGAGTCGCAATATTCGGAGCTTTCAACGAAAAAGATGCAATCGATGCTGTTCTTGAGGCGGCAATAAAAGCAAAATTTGTGAGGAAATAAAATTACAGAATACCGAATTGGAGACAAACGAAATGAAAGAAATAAAAATTTGTAGTTTTGAAGGGGAGAGTTTTAATAAAAATGAAAATCGTGCATGGTCTTTCATAAAAGATGTTTATTTCGATGTTTTAAAGCAGGACAAGCAGTGGCATTTCTTTTATGAAGATTACTACACTGTTTTTAGATTTTCGAATGAATTTAAAAATGAATTCGTTGAATATTTATCACAAAGAAAAGTGGTTTATTCTGAGCCAATAGAATGGATAGACAGCAGCAAAATTGTGGAAAAATACAAAGAAGAATATACCCAATTGTTTCACATATTTTCAATGTTTGCCATATTTGTTCCAGTCGAAGAAGCGAATCAGGTATTTGATAGGATAGCTCATCCATATTGGAATCACTCATGGTACAAAATGAAAGATTTTCGCAATTCTATTAACACACATCGCTTAAATTCACATTGGGAAGAAATATTAATTGCCAAAAACGCCATTAATAGAGCATATTATAATGGTTATTATGATCATATTCATTCAATGAAAGAAACACCTACTAAATAATAATTAATAATTGCGGAGGTTGAGAAATTTTAAAATTATGAAACTGTGCGCTATTTGTCATGAGGAAGTATTTCCAGAGGAAGAAATAAAAATAAAAGGGGTTCCATATCACACATACTGCTACGAAGAGGAATTTTTAGATGAAGTATCCGGGACTGGAGGATCAGTTGGATACAATTCCGCTGCATTTACAATGAATTTCGATGATGAAGATGAAGATGACAAGAATGACGGAAAAGAAAAAGCACTAAAAGAAGAGGCTATTGATTCTGAAATAATTCGAAAAATAGACGAAATGAGTTCAACTGCCTCAATAGTCGGATATCAAAATCCAATTGGAATGAAAACCGGAAACAAAATTAATAAAGATCCATATAAAAAAGACAGAAAAAATGATCATATGGTGATTGATGATGATGAAGAAATTAGGAATGATGGGTCTAGAAAACGCAAAATTCACCCCGTAAATAAACTATCAGACATTCTAAAGAAATAATAACCATCTTGATAAAAAGCTCGGATGATCACCATGGAACTACCACAAAATTCCAATGAATCTTGAAGAATGGGAAGAGATAGGCCATTCGCATCATTATCATTGTGCACATCTATTACTGTTGATGGATACATCCCACAAACTGTTTTCACTATTTACAACAAAAGAGGGCAAATTGTGTCTCGTTTATCTTTGCGTAGTGAAAACACTAACAATGCGGCACAGAATGTGGTATGCCACGCATCGATGCTTAAACTCTTTGACGCTATCTAGTATTCCTACGGTATCTACACCAAACATCGCTTACCGTGCATTTATTAATATGAAGTATTCTAGCAATGGCTCTCAACGTCATTTTTCCGTGGTTATTTAAAATGTATTTAATTTGATTATTGCTTAATCTTCTAAACGGTCTAGATGCTTTTATCCCGTATTTTGCTCTTATGTGGTATAACATTGAATGTGTAATACCGAATTTTTTACAAACCTCATTAGAATTTCCGTCACATTTTATATAACAATCTAATATTTCCCTGGATCTATTTTCCGATAGATGTTCGGGTTTTGGTTTATTTCCATATTTTTTTGTTTGAATGCGCAAGACAGTGCTTTGGTTGATGTGGAGTATATCAGCAATTGTTTTTGTGCTTAATTTATTGTAATTTTTTAAAATGAATTGTTTTTGCTTGTCGGATATCCAATGATGATGATTTATTTTTAATGTTTCACACTTTCTTTTCTTAATTTTATATTTTAAACAATCTACAATATATGGCTCGATTAAATCCATAAATCTATTTACCGATATTTGTCGCAACGATATCACGCGACCATATCCATCATTGCCATGTTTTCTGATTGTAGTGTAAATACCGAATTTGATGAATAACATGTCTCGTAACATATTAATTTCCCTCAAAGTAAAGGATAAAGTGGAAAACTCAACTGATATGGAGCTGCCACTATTACAGCTAGACCCATCATCCATAAACCAATATGCTAGTCCCTCGGCAGTTAATTGATCACACCATTCTTTGGTTATTGTCTTTCTTTTGTTGGCCAACACAAATTTTGCTATTTTTAATAATTCATATTTATTATAGTAATTTAGTTTGTAATAATCTTTGCCAGCAGAGTAACTGTTTTCATTTTTAACATATTTATGCCAATTAACGCGAAGAACACTACTAATGTGTTTTAAATAGTCTCTTTGCTCCAATCCGTGAGATGTGCTATAGGATATTTGTCCATATGGTTTTATGCTTAATGATCCATCGCCTAACAAGGTTCCTATAATACACTGAAGTTGATGCTCGTTAAGTTTTATTGTTTTCTGTTCATTTAATTCGCAAATCCTGTTGCTAAAATCATATATTTTTCTAAACTTTTTAATGGTTTTCTTGACCCCATGTTCAGTGGTGTGCACTAGTGGGGCTATCGTTTCCCTGTTCATACCTAACCGATACAATTCCAATATTTTGTCCTCTTGTCTTTTTGTCAATTTTATTTTCACCGCTAATCCCATATCCATTCCCTCTTTACCTTAATTATAATTGGCAAAGCCTTTTGTTCATGTTATAATATTTCCATGAAAATTAAAGAAATTGTTATGAAATTGGTCAAAGCAGATGATTACTATTACAACAAAAGTAAATCTCTATTATCTGATGAAGAATATGATAGTCTTAAAGACGAACTTCGAAAAATCGATCCAAACAATGACTATCTAAAGAAAATCGGGGCAGCAGTTCCTAGGGATACCCCGTGGACAACCCATAAACATCTAATTCCAATGACTAGTTTGAACAAGGTCATTTTTGAGGAAGAGTTCGTCAAATGGGCACGAGAAATTGGTGGGACAGACAACGACCTTAGTGGAACATTTGTAATTCAAGAAAAACTCGACGGATCATCGATTAGCCTCGAATATGTCAATGGCTCCCTGAAACATGCCTGCCGCAGGTCTAATGGCGTTGAGGGCGAAGATGTATTAGAAAATATCGTATTGATGAAAAATGTCAAAACCAGAATTGAAAGTTTCACAGGAAGTATTCGTGGTGAAATCTTCCTGTTGGCCCCAGATTTCAAAAAACTACTCGAAATTGAATCGTGCAAGAATCCACGTAATTCGGCAAGCGGAATTGTAACAAGGTTTGATCATAAATATAGTAATTATCTGACTATCCTTTATTATGATGTTGCATCCGAAGACTTCGAATGGGAAACGGAAGACGAAAAAATTCAATTCTTGCGTGATCACGACTTACAAACTGTTTCAACTCATTCTGTTTCCACAAAAGATGCCATTCGAATTTTTAATGAATATGTCGCATCACGAAGAGCAAATCTTGATCACGATATTGATGGGATGGTTATTAAACTAAACAACATCAATAAACAGAAAGCATGGGGAGAATATAATAAAAATCCAAAAGCCCAGATTGCTTGGAAGTTCCCACCAATTGAAAAGACCACGAAGATTGTCGATGTTCGCTGGGATCAAGGTCGTAATGGACGCTTAACACCAGTTGCAATTCTCGAACCAACACAAATTGGTGGGGTTACAATCACACATGCTCTACTTCACAATTTAGAAATTTTTAATAATTTTAATCTTGGTTCCGGAGATACTATTGTTCTAATTCGCTCAAATGATGTAATTCCATTCATTAGTGGCGTAGTTTCCAAAACCAATTCTAAAAGATTCCCAATCATTGATAAGTGTCCAACATGTAGCGGTAAGACAACTGTTGATGGCAAATTCCTCATGTGCTATAACGAGGATTGTTCAGGCAATGATGTTGGCCATATTCTTAAATGGATTGATAAAATAGGGATTAAAACGCTAGGAATTGGCAAAAAAACCATTGAACTTCTTTACAATCACGAACTTGTGAAAAATCCGGCAGATCTTTATCGTCTTACCGTTGAACAAATTGAAACTCTTGAGGGCCAAGGTCATAGATCGGCGGAAAAGATTGTAGAAGCTGTCCAAAGTAAGCGATATAATATTCCATTGGCAATTTTTGTTGGTGGCCTAAACATTCGTGGATTTTCCACCGAAATGTGCCAACTATTAATTAATGAAGGATATGATACTATTGATAGATTAACTAAACTTGCAAATGAGAACAATCTGGGAAAACTCACAAGTATTAAGGGGATCGGAGAATCTGTTGGCAATGCTTTTCTTTCTGGCATGATTAATAAAAAGGAAATCATCCAAGATCTTTTAACTGTAGTAAAAATCAAAGGTAAGGAAACGGCAAAGAAAGAAGAGGTTTCTAAAATGAGCGGAAAATTGAATAAAAAGAGCTTTTGCTTTACGGGTGCCATCGAACGGATCGATCCGGAAACAGGAAAACATACCACGCGCGATAAGATGTGGGAAATTGTAGGGGAAAACGGTGGTGAAGTAGCGGAGTCTATTACAAAAACTACTACATATCTTGTTCAGGCCGACCCATCAAAAGAATCTAACAAGACACAAAAAGCAAAGAAGCTCGGAGTCATCATTCTTTCCGAAGCCGATTTCTGGAAAATGATTGCTTGACACTTGGCCATGGACATGTTACAATAGCGCTTATAATAATAACCAATTTCGGTTATTAAAAAAGGGAGTGTTAGAATGCAGAAGAAAATGCGAATTGGTTCATTCATTGTGACGATTAATGTGCAGGAGGTTTCTGGTTATAAGGGCCAGAACATTCAAGGAGGAGGGGGTCAATATTTACGAAAATACAAGAAGAACCAAGCAAAACAGAATAGGGCTTTAGTACGAGAAATCATTTCCGCCAGTGGAAACAAGTTTAGCAATCTCAATAAGATTATTAATCGTAGTAATCTTAGCAAATCAACCATTATGAAGGCCATTAAAATTTTCATGAAGAATGGGGTAATTGAGAGGAAGTCCGCCAAACGTATTACCCAATTTGGTCGTCCCGCGTATGTCTATCGCATGAGTCGATAACAGGATATAAAAACGACACGATGAATCTCTTACGAGTATCGTGTCGTCTAAATGAACAAGGTATATAACTGGTCAAAAAATTCACTGGCTGTTGTTTGTCCAACATGTAGTGGTGGCGGATGTGAATCATGTAGTAAAAGTGGGATATTTAATGTTGGATTAAGAGTGGAAATTTTGAATAAAACAACCCCATGTTGTGATGCTCCATGGATTCCACTAGCAGCCACAGCTTTAAAAGAATATGAATGTTCTAAATGTCACAAACACTATGAGTCGCAACAAGTAATTGGGCATATTATTGATGAATAGAAAGGAAAAGAAACAAATGTGTGACAACAATCAAATAGAATGGTTATTTAAGGATGGGGAAATTTGCCGCAATAGAGTATTGCATTATTTAGATGAATTAAAAAATAAGCATTCTGAATATGCAATAGCAGTCGGGGAAGATGATATTCTAAATCTGGTTGCAATTATCGAAGCCGTATTTAGAGACAACGTAAAGGTTCAATAATGCCAAGCGTATCAATAGAGCGAATTAGCGATTGGTTGTATAAAAATAGAACAGAAGAATCATATGCTTTTAAGGCATACGATATAGCAATTGGGGTCGGTGGATTGCCAGGAGAAGTTTATCTTCTTTGTGAAAATGCGGCAAACACAGGCAAACTTGGTTCTGTCTATAAAGATAATGTGAGATATTACACCCATATATCAATCGGATTTGATATCGGCAAGAAAAATCTTAAAGAACTTGAATCACAATCAAAAATAACAAAAATTAATGATCACTTTGAGTGGTTGCCGCAGAAAAAGAAATCTAATGAAAATAGATGAAATTTCATATCTTAAATGTCCAAATGCCGATTGTAATGGAACTGATTCAATAACAATTGAGGTTGTGGCATGTATAAGGGTTCAAGATCCAAACATGGATGTAAAGTATCATGTGGCTGATCTCATATTAGAACAAGACGACAAATGTTGTTGCAATTGTTGTGGATATGTAGGAATATTAAAAGACTTTGTAAAGACAAATGACTAAAAATCCATATGAAATTCTCGGTGTTTCACAAAATTCTTCGGAAGATGAAATAAAAAAAGCATATAAAAAATTGGCTCTTGAACATCACCCCGATAAATTCACTGATGAAAACGAAAAGAAACTCCATGAAGAAAAATTTAAAGAAATAAATGAAGCATACCAGCAAATAACAAAAGGGACACAATTTCAACCTGATTTTAATCCATGGCGACATACTGATGATTTTGGTGGAGGTTTCAATTTTAATGATTTTCTTAGTGATTTTTTCGGTTCTCGTTCCAATCAAAAACAACAAACTGCACATATAACATTTTCAGTAGACGAATTGATCAATGGTGTAACAAAAGAATTTGTTGTATCAAAACATATGAAATGTGATAAATGTAATGGTGATCCATTTCACAACAAAAGAACATGTGAAAAATGTAATGGAAATGGACGAGTTTATGAAAAACAGGGTGGAAGTAATAGTTTTTTTGTGATGGCTATACCATGCTCTAATTGCCGTGGTATGGGTTTTACATTTGAAAGTACATGTGATAAATGTAAAGGTTCTGGAAAACAAAGAGAAGATAAAAAATATTCGGTTAAAGTTAAGGCAAGAGAAATAAAATGAAAATCTGGCTTGATGATGATCGGCTTGCGCCAGAAGGTTGGATTCACACAAGAAAAGCTGATGAAGCAATAGAATGGTTAGAAAGGAATAAAGTTGAAGAAATTTCTTTGGACTATGATTTGTTTGACGGGGAACCTACTGGTGGAAAAGTTGCTAAATGGCTTCTCGAAAGGGCTAAATCTAATCAGTGGAGACGAGTTCCATATGTAATTCGGTGCCATTCAATGAACTATGATGGTGTTTGTGAAATTGCTTGGGATCTCGCTGAAATCGAATGGCTCCGATGGGGGTTAAAATGACATGGGAAGAATCGCTATCTCTCCGTAATGGTTTATATCGCATATACTGGAAGAAAAGTGAGGGCGGCGGAACTTCACTAGCAGCAATAGGAATTTTAGAAGATGGCTACAGGTGGATTGCACCAATCAATTGGGTTCATCCAAGTGAAAATCAAGGTGTTTGGGAACTGATTGAAAAAGTAGAGGAATTGTGGTAGTCATATGAAAGTTATAATTGCAGGTTCAAGAGAGATTTTCGATTATAACATTGTTAAAGAGGCAATTGAAGAATCGAAATTTGAAATCACTGAAGTCGTTAGCGGAACTGCAAGAGGCGTTGATTCTCTTGGTGAGCGTTGGGCATATGAACACAAAATACCAGTTAAAAGATTTCCTGCCGATTGGGATAAACATGGGAAAGCCGCTGGAATAATTCGAAACTCAGAAATGGCGAATTATGGTGAAGCACTCATCGCGATCTGGGACGGAGAAAGTCGCGGAACAAAGAATATGATTGACACAGCAAAGAAGAAAAACCTACAAGTTTTCATAAAGATCATATGATATCATACGCTTCAGAAATTCTTAATAATTTTTGTTCATTTAATGAAAATGAAACAATAGAAGATCCATATACTGGTTATTTAAAATTGATAGATGCGATGAGGTTTCATCCGATCTCGGTATGTCCACCGATAATATATTACTGGTCAATTAAAAGAGGAAAATATTTAGATCCAAGTACAGGAAACACAA